>Ga0326728_10025132_pt1 | contig 10699 bp, 7 predicted proteins | sample MB3enrmetagenome_FD_207602 | JGI IMG/M metagenome (GOLD analysis project Ga0326728, IMG submission 207602) | Lab enriched peat soil microbial communities from McLean, Ithaca, NY, United States - MB31MN | ecosystem: Environmental > Terrestrial > Soil > Wetlands > Peat | place: USA: New York...
GTCATGGGAACCCACGGTTTGCGAGGGATTGACCGTGTGTTGCTGGGATCGGTCACAGATAAGGTGCTGCGAAAAGCCCACTGTCCGGTGTTGGCCGTTCGTAAGCCGGCCCATGATCTTGTCACCCAATCAGGAATCCTGGATGTTATTCCGCTACAACGGATACTTTGCTGCACGGATTTTTCTGATCCGTCCGAGCAGGCCCTCGAGTATGCCGTTTCCCTCGCCAGAGAGTATGAAGCCGAACTCACCCTCCTGCATGTATTGGAAGGCGTGGCAGAGTCGGCCGATATCGAAGACGAAATCGGAAAAGCGAAGGCGAGCCTGGAGAAGTGCCTCTCGCTAGAAACCGACAAGAACTACAAGACGAAGACGCTTGTGCGTATCGGAAGCCCGTATCAGCAGATCATCGAGCTTGCTTTGGAGTCTCGAACCGACTTGATCGTGATGGGTGTGCGGGGGCGGAACGCCTTGGATCTCGCTGTGTTTGGTTCGACGACCTACCGGGTGGTTCAGTTAGGCCCATGCCCGGTACTAGTGGTACACACCCGAGAGGATAAATCCTCGCGTCAGTGAGACCTACGACTGGCCACATGTGCCTTTAGAGGAAAGGTTAGAATAGGGGTGGGTCCTCATCCTCTGTTGGAGGCAGTCATGAAGATCATGCTGGCCGTTGATGATTCAAAGTTTTCCGACGCAGCTCTCGAAGCCGTGATTGCACAGGTTTCCCCGCGGAACACGGAAGTGATGGTGCTGCACGTTGTGGAGCCGATCACGCTTTCTTCTCCTCCGGAAATGTCCCCGAGCTATACTCCTGAACTTGAGATACCGGTCAAGGAAGCTCACGAGTTGGTAGAGCGAGAGGTCCAGAAGCTTCGCGCTGCGGGTTTCGAGGCGCGCGGTGCAGTCGAAACCGGTGACGTCCGAGCGAAGATCCTCGATGCCGCCGCGGAGTTCGGTGCGGATCTCATCGTTTTGGGTTCCCACGGCCGAAAAGGCGTGCAGCGTTTCTTGCTAGGCAGCGTTGCGGAAAACGTGGCGCGCCACGCCCACTGCTCGGTGGAAATCGTGCGAATTCCCAATCACACCACCTAAGACGCTATCTGGACACAATTTCACGGAGGTGAGCCGATGAGCAACAATGTTCCGTATGTGTGTCCCACTTGCAAGTGTCCGCTGAGCGAAGAGACGAGTGGGCTTCGCTGCAATACATGCTCCAGAACTTACCCAGTCCGAGAATGCATTCCCGACTTCGTTCTTGAGGAACTTTCGCAAAGCGCGGACCCCGAACTGAGGAGGATGCGCTTCATTGATCGCATGGCAGGTATTTATGAGACGAAGCTGTGGTACCCCCTCGTCCTGAAGGTGTATGGCGGGATGCAAAGCCCCTCCTTGGCAAACCTAATCGAAATTGTGACGAGCAGAATCCGTCCGGTTCAAGGCCGAGTCCTTGACGTTGCTTGTGGTCCGGGCACCTATGGGCGCCGGATTGCCTCCGCCTCGCGGGAGGTTTTTGGAATCGACGTATCCCCGGGAATGCTCCGGCAAGGAGCGGCTTACGTTAAGAAGGAAGGGCTCGCCCACGTGCACTTCGCCCGTGCCCGAGTCGAGGGTCTTCCTTTCAAAAACGAGTTCTTCGATGCGGCCATTTGCGCCGGGTCCCTTCATCTCTTTACCGACACGGTGCGCGCTCTACGTGAAATCGCTCGCGTGGTGAAGCCGGGAGGGATTCTCACGGTATTCACATTTGGCGCGGGCGATGGAGGTATTCTGAAGTACCATCGCATGCGTGAGCGGATGAGAGTGCACGGCCTTCATTCTTTCGAGCTGACCGAAGTGGAGCAGTATCTGGCTGCTGCCGGCTTCAACGACTTCGACCCCGCCCTTCGCGGTTCGATTCTGACGTTTGGCGCAAGTAAGCAGGCCGCCTGAGCGGTGATCCATGATGAAAGAACGAGGGATTGGAAGAACAACGGAGGCGTTAGCGTGCAAGTCCTGGCAATCATAGGAAGTCCCCGGAGAGGACATAGCTATCGGCTTGTCCAGGAGATTGAGCGTCGGCTATCGCAGAATACGGACCTGCGGTTTGAGTATGTGTTCCTCAGCCAGATCAATCTGCAGCCCTGTCGCGGGTGTTACGTTTGCCAGTCCCGGGGGGAGCAATACTGTCCTATTAAAGACGAGCGGGGGAATCTGGTCGAGAGAATGCAACAGGCGGACGGCGTGATCTTCGTGTCACCAGTCTATACGGCCAACGTGAGCGGGCTGATGAAGAGCTTGATGGATCGGCTCGCTTACACCGCGCACCGTCCCGCCTTTCTTGGCAAGCCCGCCATGCTGGTGGCGACCGGCAGCAGTTTTACCGGCGATACGCTGAAGGCCCTCGGCTGGTTTGGCTATACGGGATTCCAGATCGTCTCCAAGTTGGGAGTGCCAGTCTGGCCTTCACCTCGGCGTAACTGGCGAGGAGGGAAAGCCGCAGACCGGAAATTTGAGAAGGCGGTCAGTCGCTTTGAAAGGGCTCTCGCGCGCCTCCCGCGTTCACTGTCGTTAGCAAAAGTGCTCAACTTCTATGTGATGAAGGCCACGCCTGCAACCGATCCGGCGTTCTTCCACGCGGACGCCGATTACCACAAATCCATCGATCAGCTCGGTTTTGAGGTGAGCGGGTGGAAGAAAGCGTTGGGGCGCTTATGCTGCTGGATTGCACTCATATGGATGAATCGCCGTTTAGTGCCCCTCAATAAAGGGAACGACCCTTCAATCTAAACTCGAGCGCAAAGCAGGTAGTCTTCTCGGCCGCCGTCGCCGATTTCGGTCATCGGCTTGGATGGTGCAGGAGCCTTGCCAACCCAAACGACGTCCACGCATATCCATCAGCGCTGCCAGAGGATCCGAGCCGCTTCCAGGGGAACCGCCAGACTTTCATGATGGGGTATGATTCGCGCCGTGTAGTCTGTAGATGGGCGAATGGCAGGCACGCAGCCCCGGTAGAGATAGCCGCCGACCGCCCCCACGAGTTGCAGGATGCGTGCCGTTTCCTGCCGTACCGGATCAATTCCAGGCGCGCCGTCCGCGTAAAGTTCGACCCGAATGGCGTTGGGATCGAGTTCACCGAGGTAGACTTGAATGTCAAAGACATGCTCATCGCCGCTCGTTTCCACCTTCACTTCACCGAAGTGCAGCGCCGCCCATTTCTGGTCCAGAGTTTCGAACCAACTGACGATCTGTTTGCCCAAGGCCCCCTTGTCGGCTGCGCGTGCACAGTACGCAGCCGCGGCCGGCAGGTAGCATTGCTCAGTATATTCTCGGACGGTGCGGTTTGCAGAGAAGCGCGGCGTCAACCGTGCCATGCTCTCGCGCATGCGCGCCACCCAGGCGGTGGGAATACCGTTCACATCGCGGGTGTAAAACTCAGGAATCACCTCTCGTTCGAGCAGGTCATACAGCGCTTCCGCCTCGGCGGCGTCCCAGGCGGGATCGTCACCGTGTTCCCGGCCATCCCCGAGCGCCCACCCGACCTCCGGCGTGTAAGCTTCCGCCCACCAGCCATCCAACTCCGAAAGATTGATGCCTCCGTTGACCAGCACCTTCATGCCGCTGGTTCCACAGGCCTCCCACGGGCGGCGTGGCGTATTGATCCAGACATCCACCCCTTGCACCAGGCGCTCCGTCAAGAGCATTTCATAATCACTGAGGAAGGCCGCATGGGGGCGAACTTCGGGCTGGCGAATGAACTCTACCCACTCGTGGATCAGCGCCTGTCCTGCTTCATCCGCCGGATGCGCCTTGCCCGCGATGAATAGTTGCGCCGGCCGTTGCGGGTTGGTCAAAATGCGAAGCAGCCGCTGCCGGTCATACAACAGCAAGTTCGGCCGCTTGTAAGTTGCGAAGCGGCGCGCGAATCCCAGGGTCATCACGTCAGGATCAAAATTACGTTTCGCGTTCTCAATGTCCTCCCTGCGCGCGCCGGAGGCAGCGAGTTGCCGAGCGAGTCGTTCGCGGATGTACTCAACCAGAAATTTCGAGGAGGCAGTACGAAATTGCCACAGCTTGGCGTCGGGGATGCCGCGAATGTGGGGACCCATGTTTTCCATCGTCCCCAGCCAACGGCCCTTTCCGCAGGCCTCCGTCCAGAGGTCATCGGCCGCCGCCGAGTCCCAACCGGGCATGTGGACACCATTGGTGACATGCCCCACCGGGACTTCGCTCTCCGGCCAGCGTGGGAAAAGGGGTGAAAAGATCCGGCGGCTGACCTCGCCGTGCAAACGGCTCACTCCGTTTACTGCTCCGCTGCCCCGGGTAGCCAGATAGGCCATCTTGAAGTCCTCGGCGGAATTGTTCGCGTCTTGGCGGCCAAGTGCCAGGAGTTCGGGAAGGCTAATGCCCAGCCGCCGCGTCGCGTACATTCCCAGGTATTGCTCGATGAGAGCCGGCGGGAAACTGTCGAACCCCGCGGCCACCGCGGTGTGGGTCGTAAAGAGATTGCCCGCTCGAGTGACGGCCAATGCGACGTCGAAGGACTGGCCTGACTCCTCCATGTAACTCCGGGCGCGTTCCAAGATGACGAAACCCGCGTGGCCCTCGTTTAGGTGGCACACTTCCGGATGGACGCCGAGCGCCTGGAGCAACCGCCACCCCCCAAATCCAAGCGCCAGTTCCTGCGCGAGTCTTACACCCGGCCCTCCCCCGTAGAGTTGGCTGGTAATCCCTCGATAGACGGGATGGTTTGCTGCGTCGTTGCTGTCGAGCAGGTAAAGCTTTACTCGCCCGACTTGAACCTGCCACGCACGCAGCCAGATTGACTGACCGGGCAGATCAAACTGGAGCCGCAACCACTCACCATTCGGCTGGCGCAAAGGCGTGATTGGCAGTTGCGTAGGATCGTTATATGGGTACAGGGCCTCTTGCCAGCCATCCTTGTCGATGTGCTGGCGGAAGTAACCTTCTTGGTAAAGTAATCCCACGCCGACCACCGGCACCCCCAGGTCGCTCGCCGCTTGAAGTTGATCGCCGGCCACATTGCCTAATCCGCCCGAGTAAATGGGCAGAGCCTCGCTCAGCATAAATTCCATGCTGAAGTAAGCGGCGCAGGTCAAAGGAGAGTGTGGGTGGGTTTGCTGAAACCAAGCGGGGGTTTCGAGAGCTTTGCGCCTGGTTTGCACCAGGTCCTCCAGCTTACCGCGAAAAACGGGGTCGGCCAGCAGGCGCTCGATCTTGTCCAGCGAAACAGTCACCAGAACAAGCCAGGGGTTATTCGTAAGCGCCCAAAGGTCGGGGTCAAGCTCCCGCCACACTGCGTCAGTAGCATGATTCCACGACCAGCGCATATCCAGGGCAACTTCCGCCAAGGACTCAAATCCCTCAATGTCCGTCGGCAACACGTTATAGAATCGGCGACCGATGTGGGGTTGACTGTTCATGACACCTCCCGTGGTTTTTGATGAGTCAAGATCGAACCTCAATATTCACACCTGCTGGTTCTAGAGTGCCAGGGGGGCGGCACCCGTAAGGCAACGAAAGTCATTGGCAACAGTTTTCCAACACCCATAATGGTGACGTCCCTCCGCGCCCTAACCCGTTCATCGGGCAATGCGAAGGCCAAACTTAAGCTCTTGAAAAACCGACACTAAGGGAACTGTCAGGTCGGATCATGCTCGCAAATTCGCGAAGCTCGTCAACAAGAAGTGGGCAGTTTGCTGTCACTCCTGTTTCTTGCTGCAGATAGGGAGACCCGCCTGTAGCAAGGAATACTTGAAAAGGGCACCGCGTTTTTGTTCGGCTAGGCCGGGCAGATGTCAATGGCGCTTGTGGAAAAGACGCTTTTTGACGTCGGGCCAAAATTCCTCGAAAGCATTGGCCGCCAAGATTCCGCCAATGCCTTCTGCGCCGCGCAAGAGGGCGTCATGCGTATTCGCCTCACTGTTAACACGCCAGGAATTTGAGAGAAAGTTAGTTCCGAAAACCGCGACGTAACGGGCATAGGCGGGTTTGAAACCGTCCTCGCCTCCCTTGGCAGCAAATGCGAGTCTCAGCACATTTCGGACGCGAGCCTTAAAAGGCTGATCCGGTACGCGAAAATAGCGCGGATCTTCCCGGAGGATCAGGCCAACGCCTCCTTCAATAGCATTTCCTGTGGCGTTTCGGGTCATGCCGATTCCATAGCGGCGGGCAAAACCTCCCCAATGCGGTCCATACTCTTTTGGCCGATCAGGAGCTGTTCCGAAGGCAGCGTCGAAGATGCCCCCTGCCAGGTTCCACGGGTCCATCGTGTTTGCACTGAACCGGCGGAGTCTCTCACGAGGTGTAAACGGTTGGTACGGTGTTTCGAGGGTTTCCGGTTTCAGATGCGTGAACGGTGGTGGACTTTGACCCTTGTGCCTGTGACGTAAGCGAACCGATTGACGCACGTTTGCGGTGCCGCCAGATGGGGCTGACTGCGCCCTTACAGCAACATAGGTCGCCAAGACAATGACAATCAGCATCGCTAAGTGGCGTGCTAAGGCGCTAGCATCGCTCAAGCAAACCACAGCGCTCCCCTCAGTTTCGGTCCTGCTAGCGAATTGTGTCAGCTCCCAACGACTGGCACAGCTTTGTGCTTCGAACATCTCCCGACCTGAACCATGCACGGCAAATACCACCCGTGATTCCCTCAAAACGCTCGCTTTCGCAATATATTCGGCCCTTGGCTCTTCGACACTTCCCTTCCTGACTTTCACGAACTTCGCGAATTCACGAGGAATTCGGGCCGCTCCTTGGCGTCGATCGTGCGTCTTCAAGACCTTATGATTGGCACCCGTGCTGCATTCGAGAACTGGAGGATTGCCCACCCCGACGATTTAGGCGCCGATGGCGAACCGACGGCCGCGTTGGGCGAAGGAGATCACTAAGGAGACCAAGATAAACTTATGTCCGAGCTGGGGAAGGTACTAATTTTTTTTGGAGCAAGCCTGCTAGTTCTTGGACTATTGTTCGTGGCCATTGGCCGGGCTCACCTGCCGCTAGGGGAGCTACCGGGGGACATTATATATCGCGGCAAGAATGGGACATTTTATTTTCCCGTGACGACTTGCCTTCTGCTGAGCGTGGTACTCTCCGCGGTGTTTTATCTGATAAACCGCTTGGGCCGCTAGTCGGGCAACACGATTGGGACCGGCCAGCCTTTAGTGATACCCGAGGCCTGTTTATCGAGCGCATAAGACACGAATGAACATGACCATTCATCCAGGGCTCTCCCCTGCGGAAGCCGAACGGCGGCTTCAGCAAGCAGGACCAAATCGCCTCTTCACTCCCGCACCGGTCCGATTCTGGGCGATTGCCTGGGAGGAGATCCGGGAGCCGATGATCCTTTTGCTGCTCATCGTGGGCCTGTTCTACAGCCTCTGGGGTAGCCTTGGCGACGCTACCACGATCTTTATCGTGATTCTATGCCTCGTAGCTGCGGAGGTAATCAACGAGTTTCGTGCCAAACGTGCAATCGCAGCCCTCCTGTGTCTTTCGGCTCCGAAGGCGAGAGTGCGCCGTGGAGGAGAAGTTGTCACGATCGATACCGCGAGCGTGGTGACAGGAGATGTCCTGATCCTGGTGCCTGGAGCGCGTCTCCCGGCCGACGCTAAACTCCTCAGCGTCGCTGATTTTAGCGTTGATGAGTCGGCGCTTACGGGCGAATCCCTCCCTCTGGAGAAGTTCGTGGACGACGCCCTCTTCGCCGGAACCGTAGCAGCGGGGGGAGAAGGTGAAGCGGAGGTGACCGCCACGGGCCGGGCGACTCGGTTAGGTCAGTTGGCCGCGCAGCTTGGTACGGTGAAACCGCCCAAGACGCCCCTCCAATCGGCGATGAATTCGCTGGCAGGCAAACTCGTGTGGGTGGCTGGGTTCTTCTCAGTTATTATTCCCCTCATCGGCATCGCGCGCAACGGCCCAGTGCGGCAGATGGTCCTTACCGGCCTCTCCCTAGCCTTCGCTGCTATTCCCGAAGAACTGCCTATCATCATCACGATGACTTTGGCCCTGGGCGCGTATCAGTTGTCCCGCCGCAAATTTCTCGTCAAGCGTTTGAGCGCCGCTGAGACGTTGGGCGACACCACGGTAATTGTTACGGACAAGACAGGTACACTGACAGAAAACCGTATGCAGGTGGCGGCCGTGTGGGCGCCCGGCGAGGAGCGCACAGCCCTTGAAACCGCTCTTGGCACTGTATCCCCTGAAATGCCGGATGCGCTGGAGCAGGCGGAGGTGGAGCGCACCAGGGCTGAAGGCGTCTCGATGCCGAAAGGGGAGATCCTGCGCCTACGTTATGCCGTCAACGGACGGCGTAGCAAAGCTGCACTTTGGCGCCAACCGGACAGAACGCTTCGACTCGATTTGACCGGCGCCCCGGAGGATGTTTTTTCGTGTTGCCGAGAAGTCCCCCTTGAGGCACGGGCATTCCTCGAAAGAGAGGCGGCCCAAGGGCGACGCGTGGTCGCTGTGGCCACGGGTCCTATTGAAGACGTGAAGAGGAACGCCCCATTCTCAGAACTGGAACGGCGGCTTTATTTCCGAGGTATCGTGAGCCTGGCTGATCCGCCCCGCCCCGAGATCAAACAGACGCTTGCAGAAGTGGCCCGGGCCGGCATCCGCACCATCATGGTCACGGGAGATCATCCTGCCACGGCTGCTGCGATCGCCCGTGATGTTGGATTACCGGCGAATCAGGTGCTCTGCGGTGACGAATTGAATGGGATGGACGAGAAAGCCTTGATTCACACAGTGCACGAGGTTTCCGTGTTCGCGCGAACCACGCCTCAACACAAGTACCGTATCGTACAGGCGTTGCAGAAATCGGGCGAGGTCGTGGTAGTCACCGGGGACGGTGTCAATGATGCCTTGGCGCTCAAAGCCGCGGACGTGGGCGTGGCCATGGGGATCAGAGGTACGGATGTGGCCAAGGAGGCCGCGCAGGCAGTACTGGCCGACGATAATTACGCCACGCTGGCATGCGGGGTTTTCGAAGGGCGGCACTTCTCAGACAACTTCCGCAAGGGAGTCAACTACTACCTCGCAGTCAAGTTCGGGCTGATCGCTGTCTTTCTTTTGCCCGTCCTCGCCGGCCTGCCTCTGCCCTTCTCACCCATTCAGATCATTCTCCTTGAGATGTTCATGGATCTGGCAGCATCGGCGGGCTTCGTCGCCGAACCCGCGGAAGCGGACGTCGCGCTTCGCCCGGCCGTCCGAACAGCCACACCGTTCCTGGATCGAAATGCGGTGATGCGAATACTATCAAAGGGCACGGCATTATTCCTGGCCGTCATGGCGGGCTACACCTGGGCAACGCGGCAAGGCCTCGCGACCGGCTCGGTTCAGACTTGCGCATTTACCTCATGGATGATAGGCCACGTCGCCTTGGCCTTCGTTTCGCGCACGGACCGCGAGCCCGTCACACGCCACGGTCTCTTTTCCAACCGAGTCATGAATGTCTGGGCATTGGCAGCAATAGCCTTTCTACTGCTGGCCGTTTATGTTCCACCCATCCGGGAGGCGCTGCGATTCGCTGAGACAACGCCACGAGACCTTCTCGTTTCAGCAGCGCTGGCGATCTTGCTGGTCGGGCCTTTGGAAGGGCTTAAGCGACTATGGACCCTGTCTGCACCATCAAAAGCAGCCTCGATTAAGCCTTGAGCGCTCAAACCGGCATGATTAAGGACGGGGAAGCTTTGGAAGTGTTCCTGGTGGATACAAGTTCGGGTCGACTACTGGCTTGAGTTTCCGCGCCCGCCGTTGATTCCCTACCTTAATCTTCGCCGCGAGTTGCTGCGATTCCCTGAATCTTTCCGTTTCGTTTGCTTCAAGTCGTGCTGTGATCTCTCGATCTTCACCCGTGTCTGCCATGGCCCACCGAACCCCTTTTCATAATTTGCTGTGATCATTTCCTCATTCACCTACATGCATCTTCGTCTCCGAAAAATAGAACGAGAGCACACCATAAGCGACTACGGCAGCGAATCTTTTAGTCATTGCTTGGCTCCAGCGAAGACAGAGAAACCAGTAAGAAGCCCAACATTTACCACTGGCTGCCTAGCACGGTTTTGCGAATTTCGCGAATTCGCGAAGGAATTCCGACTCTGCAAATCGTGAGCCCCTTAGTTTTGAACGGCTTAAGAATGGCACATGCCTTGCACCAATGAAGGTCAGGAAAGGAGATCCCCTATGGAAAAACAGTCACCAATAACGCAGCAGGAGAAGGAAGCCGTTCCAGTCAAATCACTTCCGGGTAGCGATCTGTTTGAGCGCGTCCGGGAATTATCCCATGCCGTCGCACACCGCGCCTTCGAGCTGTTTGATGGCCGTGGGCGCACCCCTGGGCACGACCTTGAAGATTGGTTCCGGGCGGAATCAGAGATTCTACATCCAGTTCACCTCGACCTCGCTGAGTCGGCCGACGCGTTCACGGTTCGCGCCGAGGTGCCGGGCTTCAGTGCCAAGGAACTCGAGGTTGGCGTGGAGCCACAGCGTCTCACGATTAGCGGCAAGCGTGAAAGCAGCGAAGAGCACACAAGCGAGAAGATGATCTACAAGGAACAATGCTCGAACCAAATCTACCGGGCCATTGACTTGCCGGCTGAAGTTGACACGTCGAAGGTCACGGCCACACTGAAGAATGGAGTGCTGGAGCTCTCGATGCCGAAGGCCGCCAAAGCGAAGAAGGTCCAGATCGCAG
>Ga0326728_10025133_pt1 | contig 10697 bp, 8 predicted proteins | sample MB3enrmetagenome_FD_207602 | JGI IMG/M metagenome (GOLD analysis project Ga0326728, IMG submission 207602) | Lab enriched peat soil microbial communities from McLean, Ithaca, NY, United States - MB31MN | ecosystem: Environmental > Terrestrial > Soil > Wetlands > Peat | place: USA: New York...
GCCACGTCCTCGGGATTTCCGCCCGTCGGCCCATTGCGCACGAGCACGCGGTAGCAGTCCAGGAAGGTGAGGGTGGGCAGCATGAAATTTGCGAGATCGACAAGGCTTTGGTGAATCTGCTGGTGCAGCCGGTTGCGCTGCCCGCCCAGAATTCCGTACCAGTTCTTCATGCCCAGCGTGGCGCCGGTCAGGGCATGATGTTTCGCGATGGGCAGGTTGATCACCTTGTCGGCTTCGAGAAACGGCGTGAAGACCGGCCAGCTTTTCAACACCACGCCGCCCATGTCGACTTCACGGAAGCGATCGGGATCGGGCAAAATCACCTCTGCGCCCTCGGCTCGCGCCGCAGCCTGGATCCCCGAGCGATGAAAGCACCGCTGCGGCTCACCGCAGCTCACGTCGGTCACGATCACGCGCCTGGCGCCCGCCTGCCAGCACTGCCGGACGACTTCCGCCACGAGATCGGGATTGGTGTTCGCCGCCTGCTCCGGCGTGCGATCCCAGGCAATGTTCGGCTTCAGCACCACTACGTCCTGCTTGCTGATGAAGCGGCTCATTCCGCCCAGATTTGCAATTGCCTGCGCGGCCAGTGCCCGCGGCTCTCCGCCCTGGGCAACTGGGGCCCCCGCGGACGGGTCCTTGTCCGTGGGGTAGTAGACAACCGTCATCTGCGGCCACTGCGCGTCCACGGCCACGCGATGATCGCGCCGTGCCTGCTCGGCCTGCTCCGGGATGGGCCGGCTGCTGCGCTCGCTCAGCCAGAAAGCCGCTCCTGCCGCGCCCGCCGCCACGCCACCCACGCGCAGCAGATCGAGCATGGCTTCGCGCCGCGTCATGCCGGAAATGCGAGGTTGCCCCATCCTTTCCGCGTTTTCTGCGGAAAGGGTGGGATTACGCGGACTCGCCGCAATCTCCGCCGTTTGTCCCTTGGGGTTCTTCGCAGCGTCGCCTTCACCGGCCATCTTCGCTCTCCTCGCTACACTTCCACCAACCGGATGCGCCCCGGATCGTTGGTTCCCAGGCGGTGCGCCGCATCCGCCGCTGTGGCAATGTAATCGGGCCTGCGTCCCACGGCCTCGAGCGACGGCACTCCCGCCGCGGCGCGCTGGCGCTCGATCATCTGCCACGCCGTGTGATCCAGCGCCACGCGATCCTCGCCCACCACCAGGGCATTCGGATACCACAGCCGCTCGGGATGGAACTCCGGCCCGCCATCGTACACCGACGAAATTGCGTCGCCGATCGTGAACCACACTTTCTCGCGCACCATCGGAATCGCATTCACATCGGCCACGCCCGGATTGCAGTTGTTGCCATGCAGCAGAAACGGCTTGTCAATCACGCCGTACATATTCTTCATCGAGAACGTGACGCCCGCCATCTCGTGATCCTTAAGGATCGGCAGGTTGATCACCATCGCGCACTCGCGCGCCAGAATCTTCGACAGACGCAGCCGCGCCGCTCCACAGGCGATCTGCTCATCTTCGTAACCCGCCACATCGCTGCCGTAGCAGCGCACGCGGCTGGCATCCGTACTGACCGTCATCCCGCAGGCTTGGAGATCACGCGCTCCGCGATCCCACACAAGGATGTTTCCCGCGCGCACGCCGGCCTGCTGCAGGCGTTCGGCAACGGCCAGGGTCAGCGCCGCGTGCGTCGAAATCCCGCGCCCGCCCAGCCCGTTCACCTTCAATCCGATGGTTTTGCCGGCAAGAATATTGGTGGGAATGATGCTCTTCCACGCTTCAACCGGTTTCTGTCGTCCGGTATAGGCGGTCATCGCCTTGTCCAGCAGATTCAGCACGCGTTGCTCGTCGGGTTGTGCTCCCGCGCCATGCAGCGACGGGTCGCGTGCAATCACAACTTTCGCTTTGGCTGCCGCATGCTGCTCCGGCGCTGCGGCGAATGCCAGCCTGTCCGCGGCAGCCGACGAGCCCAGCAGCACCGCGCCCGTCGCTGCATCTTTCAGAAATTCCCTGCGACTCTTCATCGTTCCCTTGCCTTCGTTCCCTCGACTGTTCGGGGTGCCCCCGGTCCCTCGCATTTGGGGACCGGGAAGCGATCCTCGATCTTCCCTAACTGCCTTCGTTCATCCTGCGTTGCCCAAACACGTGATCTTCAAATCCCAGCAAATACCACATCCCGCGCCCGGAAAATTTCCCCGTAAACACTCGCATCACGCATCGCTTGCAAAGCTTCACCACGTCGGCAAGCGTAGTCCAGAATCCCTCGCGCGAACGTCCTGCATGCAATACCGCGACTCCATTTGCCAGCAGGAGATTCGCCATCTCGCGCACATCCGGCAGGTACACATGCGTGGGATCGTCGCAAAACTGCAGCGTCTCGTCTTCCGAGTGCGGCAGCGACAAGCTGCGCAACGAAGGAAACGCAATCCACATGTATCCGCCCGGCTTGAGCTTGGCGCACAGCGTCGCCACTACCGGCGCCGGATCGCGCATGTGCTCCACCACGTGATTCAGGATCACGAAGTCGTAGCTCGCATCGGGAATCGCGTCGTAGCCCGATCCGTCCGCGCCCAGCGGAAAATACGCGTCCATCGCCGCCACGTCCGCGTTGCTCAGCTTATAGCGTTCGATGTCCGCGCCCGCATAGTGGCAGCCGGGAAACCATCGCTTCGTCAGCGTGGGCGAGCCGTTGCCGCATCCGATGTCGAGAATGCGCGGCGCAGGCATCATCAGCCTCCCGCGCACCATGCGAAATTTCATCGGACAATGCGCCATCGGCCTCGACCACTCCCATCCACATCAGAGCCTTGCTTCCACCCCATGCGCCAGCGCCAGCAGTGCCTGCTCGGTGCCGGGCGTGGCCTCATAGGCCACGATGCGCACCAGGTACGGGCCTTTGCGAAAGATCACGCTCTGCTCGTACGCGATGCCCGCATCACCCACTTGTACGTTCTTGGCGCCGCTCGAACCTCCCGATTCCAGAATCTTGCGCGCGCCCGTCGAATCTCCCATAGTGTAAACGTCCACTACCGCGTCCATCTGGTTCTGGTACTTGTAGTCGGACGTCGAGGTGGAAACCACACCGGCGGCGAGGTACTGCTCGGCGTCACCGTCGATGTACTGCCAAAGGTTCTTGGCCTCATAGACGCGCGTGTCGCTCGATTTCTCCCATCCCGCCACGGCTCCCGACGGCGGAAGCGGGTCGACGGTTTTCTTCTTGCATCCCACGCTCGCGGTCAATGCCGCAATCGCAATCACCGCAATCCCTGATTTCCATCTTTCTGGCCCAAACATGCTGGTATCGGTCTCCTTTACTTGCGGGTTAGCAGGATCTGGCTGCTGGGGGAGCGGCTTTCGCCAATACTTGTCACGTACACGGCCGGGCGATCCTGCAGCGGGCAGGCGTATTCGCAGGCGCCGCAACCCACGCACCGGCTGGGATCCACGCGCGGCTGCTTCAGCGTCTTCGTCTTGCCTGCAGCATCCACCACCTCGGCCTCTTGCACATAAATCGCCTTGGGCGACACCGGGCACCACTCCTCGCACACGATGCAATCGGTGGCCATGGCCCACGGCAGGCAGCGCCCGCGGTCGTAAAATGCCGTGCCCAACCGGATGGGCTGATTCTGCGCGGCGCCCACGCCCACCACCCAGCCTTTTTCCTTCGGCGTAATCTGCCAGATGGCGCCGGTGGGACAAACCTCCGAGCAGAGCACACAACTCGGTTCGCAGTAACCGATGCGCGGCTCCAGCGTCGGCGTCCAAAGTCCTTCCAGGCCGGCCTCGACAAGCGCTGGTTGCAGCGCATTGTTGGGGCACACCTTCATGCATTCCCCGCAGCGGATGCAACGCGACAGAAACTCTGGTTCATCCAGTGCGCCGGGCGGGCGCAGCAGGCGCTCGTTGCGGCTTTTGCCCAGGCCCGTGTTGGCGCGCATCAGTGGCACCGCGACTGCGCCCGCCGCAATGCCGGTAATCGTCCGGCGGCGTCCCAGGTCGGGCGAGGCCACTTCCTTCTCTTTTCGGAAAAATCGGAACGTGAGCGCATGATCGGGGCAGCTGCCTACACAATTCATGCACATCAGGCACTCCGACTTGCGCCACGGCGAGCTCCCGATAGGATCGTCGCCGCCCTGGCAGTGGAGCAGGCAGCGGTTGCAGTTGTTGCACGCTTCCGGATCCTTGTGCAGTCCCAGCACCGACCACCGCGACACCGCGCCAAGCAGCGCGCCGAGTGGGCAGATGGCGCGGCACCAGAAGCGCGTGACGCGCAGGCTCGCCGCCAGAATCGCCAGAAACAAAATCCCCAGCAACAGCCCCTGCGTAAAGTGCGCCTGCCGGAATTCCAGCAGGAAGGCTCCTAGCACCGCGTGGATCAACCCGCCCGTGGCTTTGATCGCGGCAATGTGGCTGTGCTCCAGGGGCGTCAGCGCCGCGCGCACCACGTAGTTGAACGCCGGCAGGATCGAGAGCCCGATGGAGCGCACTAACAAACTAAATGGATCGAGCCAGCCAATCACCATCGACCCGAAGGCCGCGGCCACCAGGCCCGCCAGCAGGACGACATATTTAACAGTCTGCCAGCGCTTGTAGCGATTGGACTCGATGCGCTGCTTGCCGCGCTTCGATTCCGACGGCGCGTCGCCCACATAGTGCTGCAACGTACCCATGGGGCAGATCCAGCCGCAGAAAAAGCGTCCGAAAAACAGCGTGGGCACCAGGATGATCAGGCTCCACAACAGGCCACGATAGAGTGCGTGGCTCGCGATGGCATTCGTCAGAGCCACCAGCGGATCCCACTCGAAGAACAGCCGCACCGGCCCGCGCAGGTGAATGTCGCTGGTCGTGCCCGGCATGGCGCGCAGCGCGGTAAACACCAGCAGCATAAGGAAGAGCAGCAGAAAGAAGATCTGCGAAGTCCTGCGCCATCGCTGCCATCGGGAACCGGTCACCCATTCCTCCGCACGCCGCGCGTGGACTTCAGCCATGGCCGCAATGATCAGGGCTCAGGAGGGTGTCGAACAGTGATCAGGATCACGTACCGGGGGTTGGAGGGTCGGCGGCGCACTTAATTTTCACAAACAGCGCCCCGTCGGGAAGGTCGCTCACAAGTGATTGATCAATGACGCGATGCACGCCGCGCCGAATCCGTTATCTATATTGACCACGGAGACGTTGGGCGCGCAGGTGTTCAACATGCCCAACAGCGCCGCCACTCCGCCCAGCGATGCGCCGTACCCCACGCTGGTGGGGACCGCGATCACCGGCGCGTTCACCAGGCCGCCGACCACGGTGGGCAAAGCGCCCTCCATGCCCGCGCACACGATAAGCACGCGCGCCGACTGCAATGTGTGCTGTGCGGCGAGCAGGCGATGAATCCCGGCCACGCCCACGTCAGCCACCAGCTCCACTGTGTTGCCCATCAGCCGCGCCGTCACCGCGGCCTCCTCGGCCACGGGAAGGTCGCTGGTCCCGGCGCACACCACGCCCACGGTTCCCTGGCCCGCGGGCGCGTCGGTTTGCTTGAGCGTGATGGCGCGCGCCGCTTCGTGGAACTCCGCGCGCGGGCCGAAATCTCCGGCAGCCCGCACCGCCGCATACACTTCGCGCGACGCGTGCGTGGCCAGCACATTGCCGCCGGCCCTCGCCATGCGCGCAAAAATTGCCGCCACCTGTGCCGGCGTCTTTCTTTCAGAAAAAATCACCTCCGCCATGCCGGTGCGCAGCGCCCGATGGTGATCCACCTTGGCGAATCCCAGATCTTCAAATGGCAAATTGCGCAGCCGCTCCAGCGCGTCGGCCACGCTCGTCGATCCCGCATGCACGTCGTTCAACAGCGCTTCAATTTGCGTGCGATCCATTAGCATTCCTTCTTCAATATAGTCGAACAACTCGATGTCTTGAAAGGGCACGACTTGAGTCGTGCCGAAAAACTCAAGCAAAGCGACGGGGGCTTCAGCCCCTGAGGGAATTCTTTGCGCCCTAAAGTTTCTTCGTCCGCTCGTGCTCGGCCCAGGCCCTCATCGCCTCCTGCATCACCTGTTTCAGCGGAACCTTGCGCATGCGCGCGAGATTGCGGCACACTTCGTACTCCGGTGATGCATTAGCCACTTCGCCGTTGGGCCAGCGCGCCACCTTGATCCGCACCTTGCCCCACTCCGTTTCCACCTCCGCGAACTCGCGGTCGAGTGCCATTTTATTTTCGAGCCGCCAGCGCAGTCCAATCGTCGTGGTCTCGCGCACCAGCAGATCGCGCAACGCCGGCAATTTTTCCTCGCTCGACAGCACGGTCATCTGTACGCCCGTGCGGCCTTTCTTCATCTGCACCGCGGAGCGGTAAACATCCCACGCGCCCGCCTCCAACAGCAACTCGCTCACATAAGCCAGCAACTGCGGCGTGGAGTCGTCGATCACGGTCTCGATGACGGCGATCGGCTCCATTCCGGCGGCCTCGTCGTCGGCTTCGCCCACTAGCAGCCGCAACAGATTCGGCTCGCCCGGCATGTCGCGCCCCCCGGCTCCGTAGCCGCGCGCCGTCACGCGCATCGCCGGCAGCGGCCCATATTGAACGTCCAACATGCGCAGTAATGCCGCGCCCGTCGGCGTCACTCGTTCCATTGGCGGCCCGGCCGCGTACACCGGCGCATCGCCCACGAGCGACAACGTGGCCGGCGCGGGCACGGGCAACGTGCCGTGCTGGCACTTCACCGTCCCGCTGCCCACGTTCAAGGGCGACGACCTCCAGCGATCCACATTCAGCGCTTCCGCTCCCGCCGCCGCGCACACGATATCGACGATGGTGTCCACTGCGCCCACCTCGTGAAAATGCACCTCCTCGATGGGAATGGAGTGAATCGCCGCCTCCGCCTCGCCCAGCAGTTGAAAGGCGCGCGATGCCCGCTGCTTCACAGTGTTCTTCAGCGGCGCAGCCTCAATGATCGCGAGAATCGTCGAGAGCGAGCGATGCGGCGCGTGCTCGTGGCTGGAATGCGCCGGCTCCGCCTCATGCGAGTGGTGCTCGTGAGAATGCGAATGCGCGTGTTCTAGTCCCTGGTTCTCTGTTCCCTGTTCCCTGCCGGGGTCCCCGGCGAACGATTTTTGTTCGCTGGGGTGGCTGTTCCCTGTTCCCTGCACTACCACGTCGACTTTGATCCCCGCCAGCCCGCCGCGCATGACCTTGCGCACTTCGAGCCGCGCGCCTACGCCGAGCGCTGCCGCCGTACCCGCAAGCACGTCGAAGGGCACGCCCGCGTCCACCAGCGCGCCCAGCAGCATGTCGCCGCTGATCCCGGAAAAACACTCCAGATAGCCGATTCGCATCGCTTTGTGATTCTAAATCGCCGGAGGCATGAGTGGTGAAGTGGGAGTGGGTCAGTTTGAAGGAAGCTGTCCCGGAGGGCTGTGGATCCTTGCAATAGAAATGTCCTTCCACCGTCCCTACGGGACTCCAGATTTCATTTGTGCGATTCGCTTTCCCCACGCTAAAGCGCGGGGCTAACAACCACTGCGCCTACGGCGCGGGTGCCAGGACATTATTTATGCGGCTTCTACGCGCCCTTCCGCGCCAGCACTTCGACGGGCAGAACCGCGTTCATCGAGCCTGACCGGAAACCCGTGCAATCCAGCGTCACGTACTTGAACCCGGCCAGCTTCAGCGCCGTCGTGATCGCATCCATCATCTCCATGGTCAGGGCGCGGGGCAATTCCTCGCGCGCAATCTCCACGCGCGCCAACTCGCCGTGGTGCCGCACGCGCAGCTCACGGAAGCCTAGTCCGCGCAGGCTCTCTTCGCCGCGTTCCACTTGTTCCAGTACCTCGCGCGTCACCGTGCGCCCGTATTCCACGCGCGACGAAAGGCACGGCGCCGCGGGACGATCCCACACCGGGTAGCCGGCCGCCCTGGCCAGGGCGCGCACCTCAAGCTTGGTTAGACCAGCGTCGGCCAGCGGCGCCAGCACCGCGTGTTCCTCCGCCGCGCGCTGCCCGGGCCGGTAATCCCGCGTGTCGTCGGCGTTCATCCCGTAGGCGATGTGCGTGAATCCCAGTTTCGCGCTCAAGTTCTCTAAAACCAGGAAAAGCTCGTCCTTGCAATGAAAACAGCGGTTGGCGTCGTTGCGCGCGTACTCCGGCCGGTCGAGTTCATCGGTCGCAATTACTTCGAGCGGCATGCCCAGCGATTGCGCAAAAGCGCACGCCTGTTCCATGTCGCGCCGCGCCAGCGAGGGCGAATCGGCCAGCACTGCCAGCATCGCGGAGCCCAGCACGCGATGTGCCGTTCCCGCCAGAAACGCCGAATCCACTCCGCCGGAGTAGGCCACCATTACGCTTCCCAGCTCCGCGAGCTGCGTTTCCAGTGCGCGCAGCTTTGCCGCCGCGTCCGCCGCTCCTCGAACCTCCGGGGTCTCCGTCTCCGCGCTCGCCATAGCCTCGATTATACCGTTGGATGAATTTTCCGATGCGCCTCATGGACCTGCAGTCGGCTCCTGCCGACAAGGAGTTCGTTCCGCGGGCACGGGTCTGGAGAGGCTACGGAAAAGTCCAAATGAAAAGCGAACTCTGCAAAGAATGGAGTGGCAGGGGCTAAAGCCCGACTGATTCTGCTGTCTTTATCGGCCCGGCTAAAGCCGTGCCCTTGTTACAAAACTCCTAGAGCTGAGTTTTTCCGCAGCCTGTGGAGACCGCCCTGTTTGCGTTTGACGGCCCCGCCCAAGGGCAATAGCTTGGAAGAGAGCGAATGCGAGCGAACCGGGTTCCTTCGCTCGAGGAGGTTGGATGCGTTTTTCCTGGTCTTGGATTGGATCTCTGGGGGTGCTGGCGGCCATTGCCGCCTGGAGCGGCGCTCATGCCCAGGATCTGAAGAGTTTTGAGCAGCGCACCACCGTCAAGGTGCTCCCCAACGGGCTCACTCTCATCATCTGCGAGCGGCACGAGGCGCCGGTCTTCAGTTACACCACCTTTATCGATGCCGGCGACGTCAACGACCCCTCCGGCGAGAGCGGCCTCGCGCACATGTTCGAGCACCTGGCCTTCAAAGGAACCACGCAAATCGGAACCACCGATTACGCCGCAGAAAAAGTCGCTCTCGAAAAAGTGGAAGCGGCCAACGACGCCTACGAGGCTGAGTATCTGAAGCCCATCGGCCGCAGCGAGGAAAAGCTGAAGGCGCTGCACCAGGCCTTTCTCGATGCGCAAGCCGAGGCCGAGAAATACGTCATCCCCAACCAGTTCACCGAGGTGGCTGAAGAAAACGGCGCCAACGATTTGAACGCCGAAACCGGCCTCGACGACACGCAGTACTTCTGGTCGATGCCGGAAAATCGCCTGGAACTTTGGGCGTGGATGGAATCGAGCCGTCTGGCCGATGTGGTGCCCCGCGAGTTCTACAAGGAGCGCGATGTGGTGCTGGAAGAGCGGCGCATGAGGGTCGATTCCGACCCCATCCAGCGCATGGTCGAGCAATTTGTCGCCACGGCCTATGTGGCCCACAATTACAAGCGCAGTGAGATCGGCTGGCCCAGCGAGGTCAGCCAGATTAACGCCACTGAGGCCATGGCCTTCCACAAAAAGTATTACGTGGGTGGCGACATCGTGGTCGCCGTCGTGGGCGATGTGGACACCAAGACCGCGATGCCCCTGCTGGAGAAATACTTCGGCCGCGTTCCCGGCGGCCCCAAGCCGGAGGAGATGACCACCGTCGAGCCGCCGCAGTTTGCTGAGAAATCCATCGTCATTCGCGAGCAGACGCAACCGTTCTATCTCGAAGGCTATCACCGGCCCAGCTATCGCGATCCCGACGACGCGGTCTACGACGCCATCAGCGACATCATGTCGAACGGCCGCGTCTCGCGCCTCTATCGCAGCCTGGTGGAGCAGCAGCAGATCGCCGCCGTTGCCGAGGGCTTCAGCCCCCTCCCCGGCGAAAAATACCCGAGCCTCTTCGCGTTTTACGCCGTGCCGCTCCCCGGCCACACGCCGGCTGAGATGCGCGACGCGATCCACAAGGAGATTGAAAAGCTAAAAACCACCGACGTCACCGATGCGGAGCTCGAGATGTACAAGACCCGCACCCGCGCCGATCTGCTCCGCGGCCTGGCCGACAATCAGGGACTGGCCAGCTCGCTGGCCGAATACCAGACGCGCTATGGCGACTGGCGTCAGCTCTTCCTTGAGCTGGACGAAGTCGACAAGGTCACCAAGGCCGACATCCGCCGCGTCGCGAATAAGGTCTTCATAGATTCCAACCGCACCAGCGCCGAAATCGACACCGAACCCCCGGCCGCGGACGCAAAGAAGGATGGAGGCGCGCAATGACGAAAAACAGTGGTCAGTGGTCAGTGGTCAGTGGTCAGTTGGGAGCCTGTGGTGAGAATTACACCGCGAAAGGGCACGACTTTAGTCGTGCCGAAAGCACAACAAAATCAATGCGGGCTTTAGCCCCGGCGCGATTCTTCTCTCGCGGAGACGCCTTTTTCGCGAAGCTTGATAACCGGGTGCCCCCGGTCCCTCGCATCTGGGGACCGGGGATAGCACGAGCCTGTCAGTTTGCTGCATCCGTGTTGCTCCTGTTCGCGTTTTCCCCGCTCTCCGCCCAGCAATCCAAGCCCTGGGAGAAAATCCCCATCCCCACTTTGCACGAGTTTCATCCCCAGCAGCCCAAGCGCATTGAGCTCAAGAATGGCATCGTGATCTTCCTCCAGGAAGACCACGAGCTGCCGTTCGTCTCCGGCAGCG
>Ga0326728_10025134_pt1 | contig 10697 bp, 7 predicted proteins | sample MB3enrmetagenome_FD_207602 | JGI IMG/M metagenome (GOLD analysis project Ga0326728, IMG submission 207602) | Lab enriched peat soil microbial communities from McLean, Ithaca, NY, United States - MB31MN | ecosystem: Environmental > Terrestrial > Soil > Wetlands > Peat | place: USA: New York...
AAAGCCTATCCTCGCTTTAGGCGCCGCGGAGAAGAATACCTTCTGCGTTACCCGCGATGAGTTTGCGTTCCTCAGCCAGCACATCGGCGACCTCGAAAACCTGGATACTCTCGATCACTTCATTGCCACCATAGACCTCTACAAGCGGCTTTTCCGCGTTACCCCGGAGATTGTCGCCCATGACCTCCATCCCGACTACCTTTCGACCCGCTACGCCCGGCAGTTCGAAGGTGTGCTCCCTCTTGTGGGCGTGCAGCATCACCATGCCCACGTCACCTCTTGCATGGCAGAGCACGGCCTGCCGGGTCCGGTCATCGGTGTCGCTTTTGACGGATCGGGCTACGGCCCGGACGGGTCGGTCTGGGGGGGAGAATTCCTCATCGGTACCTGTGCGGGCTTCGACAGGGCGGCGAGTCTTGCGCAGATGCCCCTTCCGGGCGGGGAGGTCTCCATAAGAAAGCCCTATCGCCTCGCCTTCGCGTACCTTCGCGCCCTGGGAATCGAGATGCCTGATCTCCCCTCGCTTTCCGCAATACCGGCTGAAGAGCGGGAGATTATCACCGCGCAGATCGCCAACCGGATCAATACGCCGCTCACCTCGTCCTGCGGCCGTCTCTTTGATGCAATCGCCGCCCTCTTGGGCATCTGTCGGACGATTACCTTCGAAGGGCAGGCGGCGATCGCCCTCGAGATGGTTGCGGCCCCAAACGGCCCTGCTACGCCTTATCCCTTCTCGGTAGACAAGGCGGAGGGCAGGTTTCAGGTCAGGCTTGGAGAGCTCATCGGCGCCATCATTAATGACGCGGTGCAGGGGGTGGGCGTTCCGGAGATCGCCTTGCGGTTTCACCATACCGTGGCGCACGTGATCCGGCGTGTCTCGCTCCTTCTTTCGGAAGAGACAGGCATAAAGACGGTTGTCTTGAGCGGCGGGTGCTTCCAGAACAGGTTGCTTGCGGAACTCGCCGTCAGCCTGCTCACGGCATCCGGTCTGCGCTGCGTTACGCACCGGCAGGTCCCCTGCAACGATGGCGGCATAGCCCTCGGTCAGGCGGTTGTGGCGCACGCTGTCGCACCTACGCTTGTGTAGTCAACTTCCCCGCCCTGTCTTTTTCTTTCTCTCGTCGGCCACCCGATCCGGCATCGAGTACAACCTTGATCGATGCCGGAATTGAACCCGTAAAAGTTGAACAGCCACGGGTGTTTTCCCGGTCACAGATGGACATTTCCGAACATGCGGTCGTCCATCTCCCATCTCCCATCGGTTTTCTCGCCGCGCCCCTTGTAAGACCGCGGGAACTATCGTATACTGTCTATCTTATGTGTCTCGCAGTCCCCGCGCTCATCACGAAGATCGACGGCGTCATGGCAGACGCCGAGCTTGCAGGCAACCAGACCAGCGTGAACATACTCTTCACCCCGGAAGCAAAGGTAGGCGATTATGTCATCATGCACGCCGGCTACGCGATAAGCGTCATGAATAGCGCCGAGGCAGAAGAAACCTTTCAGCTTCTGGAAGAGATGGCAGGTCTGGATGCAGAAGAGTGATGCCTTTCGCGACCCCTCGGTCGTCGAAAAACTGAAACAGAAGATATGGGCCGTATCCAGGAAACCAGTCAAGATCATGGAGTTTTGCGGCACCCATACCCACGCCATACACCGGTTCGGCATAAGGCAGCTCTTGCCGCCGACCATCGAGATGTTCTCCGGCCCTGGCTGCCCGGTCTGCGTCACCGATAACAGCGATATAGACTACGCGATCGCCCTTTCAAAGCGTCCGGATATTATTGTCGCAACCTTCGGCGACCTCCTGAAAGTGCCCGGCACGAGGGAGAGCCTCCTCACCAGCAAGGCGGAAGGGGCTCGCGTCACCATGGTCTATTCCCCCCTCGACGCCCTTGACCTCGCAGCCGATAACCCCGCGAGCCACGTGGTTTTTCTCGGCATCGGCTTTGAAACTACGGCGCCGGCGGTGGGCGCCTCGGTAGCGGAGGCGGAAAGCAGGGGGCTCGACAACTACGCAGTGCTGTCGATGCATAAGCTGACGCCGCCCGCGATGAGGGCAATCCTCGATTCACAGGAGATCGGGCTCGACGGCATCCTGTGTCCGGGGCACGTGAGTACGGTGACGGGATGGAAGGCATGGCAGTTCCTGACGGACTCGTACCATATACCGGCGGCAGTGGCCGGGTTCGAGCCGGTTGACATCCTCTGGGCTATTTTCGAGATCGTGCGCCAGTGTGAGGAGGGCAAGCCCCTGGTGGCGAACACGTATCCTCGATGCGTGACGCCGGAGGGGACGAGGCCCGCCAGGGAGATGATGGAGCAGGTCTTCGAGAAAGGCCCCGCATGCTGGAGGGGGCTCGGAGCGATCCCTGAGAGCGGGCTGAGCATCAGGGACGAGTATGGCAGCCATGATGCCCGGCGTCTCTTCGATGTGGAGGTCCCGGAGAGTTCAGTGCCGGACGGATGCCATTGCGGCGAGGTCATAAGGGGCATCCGTAAGCCCGACGAGTGTCCCCTTTACAAAACAATCTGCACCCCTCTTCACCCTGTAGGACCGTGCATGGTCTCTTCTGAAGGAAGCTGCGCAGCTTACTATCTCTATGGATGAAAAACTGATACTGCTCGGTCATGGAAGCGGAGGGGGTATGAGTCATGAGCTGATAGAGGGCCTCTTCGTCCGCTATTTCGGCAATCCTCTGCTCCTGCCGCTTGAAGATGCGTCGACGTTCCGCTTGCCGCCGGGGTTGGCGGCCTTCACCACCGACAGCTATGTCGTAAAGCCGCTCTTTTTCCCGGGAGGCAACATCGGCCGGCTCTCCGTCTGCGGGACCGTCAACGACCTCTCGATGCGCGGGGCCGAGCCCCTTTACCTGAGCGCGGGATTTATCATCGAAGAGGGGTTTGCCGTTGCCGACCTGGAGCGGATAGTCGTCTCCATGAGCGAGGCCGCCCATGAGGCAGGCGTTTCGATTGTCTGCGGGGATACGAAGGTCGTGGAAAGGCATGCGGCTGACGGGTTGTATATCAATACCGCAGGGGTCGGCGTCGTGCCGGACGGCGTGGATATCTCCGTGCAGCGTGCGCAGCCGGGTGATGCCGTGATCGTGAGCGGGACCATAGGAGACCACGGTGTGACGGTCCTGAGCCAGCGGCAGAGCCTCCATTTCAGGAGCCCCCTGTCCAGCGACGTCGCGCCGCTGAACAGGCTCGTCAGGAGCATGCTCGACGCCGCGCCCACCGTGCACGCGATGCGGGACCCTACGAGGGGCGGTATCGCCACCACTCTCAAAGAGATCGCAGCGAGCTCCTCGGCAGGGATAGAGATCGACGAGGAGCGCATCCCCGTCTCCGACGCGGTGAAGGCCGCCTGCGAGATGCTTGGCCTCGATTACCTCTACCTGGCCAATGAGGGGAAGGTCGTGGCAGTCGTGCCGGAAGGCGATGCAGAGCGGGTGCTCGACGCGATGAGGGGGAACATGTACGGAAAAAACGCCACGGTCATAGGCCGTGTGACGCAAGAGCACCCCGGCATCGTGACGATCAGGAACGCTTACGGCGTTAGGCGGATAGTCGAGATGCTGGCGAGCGATCAGTTTCCGAGGATCTGCTAGGCTTCGTCTTCGTAGTCGGCCGGCCAACGGCCTGTTCGGAATCGCGATCTGCCGCGCCCTGCTCCGGTCGTGAGGCTACGCCGTTTGCGACCCAGCAAGGCAATATGGAGCTGGGTGCCCCGCCTATGTACGGCTCCGCTCAACGATCCTCGCAGGACATCCAAATCTCATCGATCCCTCCATGCCGTCGTCCACCCGATCCGGGTCCTATCAGCCCCCAAGTCGCTGATATTCCCCGGAGGTAAAAAAGCATATACTTTGGATTAAGCGATCCGCCGTGCCTTCACGCCTTTGCCTACGAGTAGCGCGTTTCGGCTTCTCAGAATTCTGAAGGAATACCACGTGCAAGGTGGCAAAAGTAAGTAAGTCCTGGCAATAGGCCGCTGGCCACGGAGGTTGTCATGCCCATAATAAGGATTATTGGAAAGGTTAACCGTGAAGGCTCAATGAAAATTGTCGTCCTGCCTAAGGCCTGATCTTTTTCCATTTGGCCTCTTCAGTGCGTATGGAATAGAACTGCTCGGACAGGTCGTGCACCAATCCGACAACCTCGGCGGTTGCCTGGTCCTGTTTTTTGCTTTTCAGCGAGGCGCTGACGACCTGCCAGTCCGGCAGTACACCTTTCTTTCGATCCGGTTCGTACCTGAACACACCTTCCCAGCTCCACATCTCACCGCGCGCCAGCTTCTGCGTCCCGGCGTCCTTTTCGGCTCCCGCCTGCAAGGCCTCCGTCTTTCTTGCGCCCGCGATGTCCCCGGCCTTCCTCTGCGCCTCGGCGATAGCCTTATAAAGAGCCGCCCTTTTTTCAGCGTCGGCAACCGAGGCGGCAATTCCCTTCGCCCCCGCGAAATGCTTCGAGCCGATCAACAGTCCTACGACGTTTTCAGAAGCCCTTACCCTCCAATAATTGTCGTTGATCAGGCCAATTACTTCCTTTGCCCCGGCCGCATCACCCGATCGTCCCAGCCCCTCTGCAACACCTGAATAAGCGTACTGTCTATCTCCATCCGCCAGCGCCGCCAACTCAAGCGTCTCCAGCGCCCCTTCCTTGTCCCCCATCCCGGCCTGGACTTCGGCGAAGTTTCTGTAACAGGTCTCCTTGTCTTTCTTGCCGTCTATGGCGGCCACGGTTTGTTTAGCGGCGGAGATCAATTGCAAGGCGCCTCGCTTATCTCCAGTCTTGAATTGGGTGTTGATGATCGCCGCACAGGCCCAATATTTATTTTTATGATCATCGATCCGGTCCATCTCCTTCACGGCCGAAGCTATTGACTCCCTGGCCCCCGCCGCGTCTCCCGCCTCGAGCTGAACAAGCGCCATGCCGCTGTAAGCCTGGCTTCTCTGTCCCGCGTCCTCGATAGTTGCAGCGGTCTGCCGCGCCATGGCGAGGCTGCGTAGTGCGCCCACCTTGTCCCCGGCCTTGGCCTGAACTCCGGCAATATCCCGGTAAGCCGTGGCCCTCCATGACCTGTCTTCGATCCCCTCTGCCGTGACCCTGGCCCCCTCGACGTCTTTCGCCTGGGCCTGCGCCTTCGCGAGGCCGGCCTGCTTGTAGCCTTTGTACTTACTCAGCGAGGCCGTGGCCCGCGCCCCGGCGAAATCCCTCTCCTTGATCTGCGCGTCCAGGATAGCCGAGTAAGAGCTTTCTTGCCTGTAGTCCGTGCTCTCGATCAGGTCTGCCGCGGCCTTCGCCCCGGCGAAATCCTTCGCCTTGATTTTCGCCTGAGCAACGGCCTCGTAAGCCCATGAATATTTGCCCTCTATCTCGGCAAAGGAGGCCATGGCCCCGGCGATGTCGCCTGCCTTTACCTGGGAGTTGGCGATATGAAAGTAAGCCGAATTCCTGTCCTTCCCGCGCTCCACTCCCGATGCGACCTCTTTTGCCATCGCAAACGTGCCCGATGCGCCTGCCGTGTCCCCCGCCGCAGCCTGGGCCTCGGCGATCTCCCTGTATGTCATTGCTTTTTCCAGGGGCTGCGCTTCTCTCAGTGCGGCCGTCTTCCGGGCGTCGCCAAAATCTTTTGCCTTGACCTGCCCCTCGATGATCGATTTGTACATGGCAGTCTTGTCGTTCTTGTTAAGAAATTGGGCCACGCTTGCCGTTGCCCCCGTGAAATCTTTCGCCTTGACCTGCCCCTCGGCAAGGACCCAGTAAGCCCGCATCCTGGAATTGTCCCCGGTGATCATCGAGAGGGTCTCTTTCGCCCCCGCGATGTTCCCGGCTCCTGCCTGGGCCCCCACTATCTCTGCGTAAATGGAGGATTTATCCGTTTTCTGGTCTATTTTGGCGAGGCTTTCCTTTGCTCCTGCCACGTCCCCCGCCTTTACCTGCGCCATGGCAAGCTGCCAGTACAGACCGAAGGCGCTGCCTTTGCTGATCTTCCCGGCTGTCTCCTTCGCTGCCGCCAGGTTGCCCGCCTCTATCTCGTGCTGCCCGATCTGGCTGTAAGCCCTGTCCCTGAAGCTGCCCTGCGGAATGCTTTCAGCAGTGTTTTTTGCGTCAATAAGGTCCCCTATCTTCGCCTGGGCCTCGGCTATTTTCGCGTAAGCCGATTGCTGTCTGACCTTGCCTATATCCTCGATTCCGGCGGCCGTAGCCTTTGCTCCATTGATGTCGCCGATGCGGGTCTGCGCTTCCGCTATGACTTCATAAAGATCGCCCCGCCATACATCGTCGTCTTCCTTGTCGGCCGCCTCCTTCCCGTAAAATGAGACGGCAAGGTTGTACAGGTCCTGATGGGTGGACGGGTGGCCGGACGCTATCATGGGCTTGGCGTACCCGATCAGCCTGTTGATGTATCCTTCGACCCTGACTTCCAGCTCGGTGACCCTCGCTTTTGCTTTTTGGCTTTGCTGTGCGAGGTCCGGCTTGGTGGAGGCGCAGGCGAGGAAGGCGCGGTAAATGGAAATCGCGAGCATGTCATATTTGCCCGCCCTGTCGTAGGCCATCGCGAGGTTGAGGAGGGCGGTGGGCGAATCGCCTGCTGCCTGGCGGGCCTGCTCGAAATACTTCACGGCCGTCTCCCATTCCTGCTGCCTGGCGGCCGCCAGCCCCCGGCTCATAGGCTCTTTGGCATCATTAGGCAGCAGGTCTTCATAGGCCCCGGCCGTCCTTACCGGCATTATTGCGGAAAATAAGAGCGACGATATAAAAAGCCCTATTACGGAAAACGATTTAAGCTTCATTCCTTTGCGTCTCCTTCGGTTCTTTTCCCGGTCTGCCCGGGTGTTGGCGAAACGGCCGTCCCGAAACGGCCGTGCTTGTCTGCTGCCGGAGCAGGCCGGGGGTCTTCCGGCCGTCGCCTTTTTCATTGAATTCCTTTTCTCATTGTGCTCCCTTGTTCACCCCTAACCGATGAATGACGAAGTACTGTTGCTCTTCGTAAAAATCAGACGGACTGAAGTCCACGAACTGTTTCTTGTTGATGCCGGTGTCGATTCCTGCGATCTTTGCATTCTCGCTCCTCGTCTCGGGGACCCTGCGCCCGGCCCGCAAAAGCAGCCAGCGCGAGGCCTCCGAGCAGACCATCCCGGCGTCGCTTGAAATATTGGGGACTTGCGATGGCCAGTAGCTCGTCGTATTCCTCAATTCATGCGCGCCTTTCCACATTTCCGCGCCCTCGCGAGCGGAAAGGGGCTGGCCGACGAGGGTCGCGACGTCCATCTGGCGCCGGCCGTACTCCTTGAAGAACGCTGTTTCGTCTTTGATAACCGGACCCTGGATCGTATTGTCCAGGTACCAGTTTTTGCCGTTCCGCTTGCCCACGAAGATCGCGGCGTGCGACGCGGGGGAGTTCGGGTTGTTCGAGCCCCACTGGTCAAGCCACATTATGGCATGGCTTTTCAACGACTCCTTGATGAAGTACTCGATGTGTTCTTCGGGCCCTTTGATTGTCGATGGGGCCTTCCATGGATCGGGGGCGAAGAGGATAACGTCTCCGGGTTTAAGGTCGGCTACATTCTTCACCGGACTCGGCGGCTCGCCTGTCTTGAACGAGCGTATTATGCCTTGCGCCTGCGCGTTTGGCTTGTCGGTCCGCACACGGATCGTATCCGAAAAGTTGCCGAGAAGATTTTTGCGTAGTAGTGGGCTGACACCCTTTATCATGGTAAGGTCGACCGTAGAAGGCTTCTTCCCATCCCTGGCAGCGGCAGGCTTGTTCGGGTCGATGAAATCCAGATCCTTTCCTGCATCGCCTCCCTTCACCTTGCGGGGGTCTACGATCATCGGCTTGTTGGGGTCCATGAAGCTGAGATCGACCACGCCGGGGTCGTTAGATTGTGAGGCCTGGCCGAGGGCCGAATCGATATCCTTAATCATTTTGTCTACTTTTACCTTGTCCTCGGAAAGCAGGCGATCCCTTGCCCTTTGCGCTGCAAGTTGCTCTTCGGCTATCCGCAAGTTCTCTTTGGCCACCTGATTGCCCGGATTGAGCTCGATTGCTTTTCTGTAGCACTCGACGGCCTTTTCGTAATTCCCATTGTTTGCGTATTCCACCCCGGTGTTGTTGATCTCCGTCGATTGGATGGCAGCCGTCTGGCTTGTGCACCCCGTGCAAGCCGTGCACCCCGTGCAGCCTGTGCACCCCGTGCAGCCCGTGCAGCCTGTGCAGCCTGTGCAGCCTGTGCAACTGCAGCCTCCGCCCGGCCCCATCTGCCCCAGGTGCGCGCAGGTGCACCAGCCGAAGACGGGCCCGTCAAGACCCGAAGAAACCGTGGACGCCACCCTTTCAATGATTGTCTTTCCCTGCTCCTTACGCACCAGCAGTTGCGGATGGTCCATCATAGTACCGACACCGAGGGAAAAGATCTGGTAGGAGGTGGCGATGATGGCGGCCCGGCAGCAGGTCCTTGCGAACTTGCCTCCGCATGGTCTCTCCCCGCAGCGGCTTGCCCGGACAACGTTCTTATTTTCGGCCTTCTTTTTCTTCATGCGTTTTTCCTCGTCAACAGATGAACATATCCGGTGAGGCGCTTCTTTCTATCTTCTTATGCCCCAGGATGCCTGACGCCGCTTTCTCCCCTCTTTCCCACAGAATCAGTTCGAATATTTTCTTAGTGTAATCACATCGTAGCCGCTGACAGTAGTCCCGCATCCTTTCAGTCGCCCCGGGGTTCTCAAGCACCATCAGCCGCCCCATGGGGCAGGCGCCGCTGCATGCGTAGCGCCAAGAACATGATTTGCAGTCTTCCGTGTTGTCCACATGAAGATGATCGTAGAGCGAGCGGAGGATCTTCATATCGGGAAAGGTCCCATCCATGATATTGCCCATGTGGAACCTCTTCACTCCGACAACGTAAATGCACGTAAAGACGTCGCCGTTTACGTCGATTACGGGGGTGTTGCCACAGGGCGCTCCGCACCCCTGGACGGATCGGCCGCCCGACATGAGCCTGGGCGCATATGTATTGAAGGGATATAGGTCTGCCTCATCCCACAGCTTGCTTCCGTACACCTCGGAGACGCCGTCCGTCAGCCTGTCGACGGAAGGCAGCAACCGTTCGTCCAGAAGGTCTTCGTCCGAATTGAAAGGGTTTACGGGTACGAAGGCGCTCGTGCGGCCGCCCAGCTCCTTGTGATGCTTGCTTATATCCGGTATACGATCATGGTTCAGGGACGTGACCGTCGTCCGCAGCATCACGTAGACGCCCGCGGCCGCTAGACGCTCTACGTTCCGGGCTATGCTCTTATGTGAAGGCCTTCCGTCCTTGAAGGGCCTGCAGGCATCGTGGACCCGCTCCGGACCGTCCACATCGCAGAGAAAAGTCATGTTGTATCTTTTTGCCCATTCCGTAAGGTCTGACGGGAGAAACGACAAATTGCTGGTAACGTGATACTTTATTATTTTTCCCGCATGCTTCGGTTTCAGGCTCTCGCAATGGAGAACGATCTCCTTTACGAGCGGCCAGTTCAAGAGCGGCTCACCTCCGAAAAAGATCACTTCCAGGAAGCCGCGCGGGTCCAATGCATCGAGGGCGCGCTCGACAGACCCGAACGCTACGTCCCTGCCCATCATGAGGGCCTTCTCCTTGCGGTAGGTCTTCCTGCCGTTGAGGCAGTAGACGCACCCCATGTTGCAGGATTGGGCGACGAGGAGGTAGAGAGACATATTCTTTTTGTTGTCAAAACCGGGCTCTTCGACAGGAGGGTGAGGGACGCTGCCGTTCGAGGGGCTGCTGCCTATGATGATCCGGTGCTCGATCAGCATTTCTAGCAGGCCGGTGTCGCCGGGTAATGCCTGCGCAATCCGATCGTAAGTCCCCAGCCGGGAAGCAGTTTCCAGGAACCGCTTGACGTATGCTCTTCCCTTTCTGATGTACAAGGGGTGCAGGTCGAGGCCGTTGGCTAGAAGGAGATCTTCTTTTCCCCTTTCGAAGGTCAGGAGATCGGGGCTCACAATCAAACGATTATTCATCCTTCCTTCTCTGGCAAATGACCGGACACTTTTTCCAATGCGTACACTATTAAAAAAGGCGGACGTTGTCAAGCGAATTCTATACGACGAGCAAGGACCATTTTGCGAATCGTTGCCAGGTCTTGGTCCCCGGCACATTATCGCCTCGTTTCTGGCCGCAGCACTACATTAGAACAATTTAGCCTACCGACAGCCTAGATGACGTAATTCATTCTGTTTTGGGGAACTGTAAACCCCGCTCTGTCGCCTTTTGGTAGTGGGGGGGAACAGGGGGGAACAGGGTCAAATCTTTATTCTTTACATTACCCCGACCTGATCTTGCAAATTCAATAATAAAGATTTGACCCTGTTATCCCGTACGCCTACGATGAGGAGGGCCACGGGACGGTCAGACATAGATCACTTCCCTCTTGATAAGCTTTCGGTGCCTGGGCTTTATGGCACGTGAGGAGACAACTTCCGTGCGGAGCCCCACCTGCTTTTCGATCTTTTCTGCGAGGGTCACGAATTCCAGTCCGATAGATGGATCGACCTCGACGAGAACATCTACATCGCTGTCCGGACGTTGTTCCATCCGGGCGTATGATCCGAAAAGTCCTATTCTCCGGACTTTGAATTCCTTCTGCAACTCAGGCTTCACCGCAGCAAGGATCTCCAGGACTTCTTC
>Ga0326728_10025136_pt1 | contig 10697 bp, 7 predicted proteins | sample MB3enrmetagenome_FD_207602 | JGI IMG/M metagenome (GOLD analysis project Ga0326728, IMG submission 207602) | Lab enriched peat soil microbial communities from McLean, Ithaca, NY, United States - MB31MN | ecosystem: Environmental > Terrestrial > Soil > Wetlands > Peat | place: USA: New York...
CTACTTACTCATACAAGCCCACGATCAGCTACGTCCCCATTAGGGGCGATGCGCTTCAGAAAACCATGATCGAGCCGGTAGACCCGCTAAAAATTTTAAAAGGTCTCCAGACCGGCTGGGAAGCTGATTACGTCCTTCCCTGCAGCGTTAAATGCATCAATGATTGGCGAAGCCCTTCGGACCCTAAATTTTTTGAACTCGCCACAACATTCCAAGTCCTCAAGAAATGGGGGGTAATTCGAATAGCTGCGGAGGAACCGGTGGAACCTAAGGTAACCAAGGTACCCACCGACTATACAGTTACTATGAAGAAGCAGGTAAAGAGTTGTGAGGAAGAGACGGATAAGAAAAAGGAAGAAAAGGAGGATGGCACGATTGGTTTCCTGGTGGTGGATAGGGACCGCGCTGAGATCGAAGCAACCGACCGAGGTCACATCATAAATTTAAAAGAGACATTAGGAGAATTCAAGAAACTCTTGTGGCCGAAATATACTGACCTGGAAGAAGCGTGGCATAAATCGTATAACAAGAAGTGCGGAGGATGTCATAAAGCCCCGGCTGAAGAGCCCAAGTTCCAGACGTGCGACATGGAACAGGAAATCACCCGCGCAGTTACCTGCGGCCACGGTCAGATGCATAAGATTGCCAACATAAAACCAAGTGAACTCAAGGGAATCATCTCCTTTATTAAACATTCGCATCCTGGAAGATACGAAGTCTACAAAATCATCGATGCCAACCAGAAACTCCCGCTAGACCCATACTGCGACAAACTTGTCATGCAAACCCAGTCAATTTTGCAAACCCTCACTATACTCTCCAGGCTCATCAATGTGCCTCCGGAGCACACAAACAAGGCAGAAGAAAAAAGGGATGACTATAAAGACATGTCAGATACGCTCAAGTTAAAAATTAACTGGGACAAACAATGTCCTGAAAATGCCTTTGTAGCCATAAAATACCGCGGCTTCTGGTTCTTTATTGATGACAATGACTATCGGTCTAAAGAAGTCTTTACCTCCACGGAAGGAATCTTCTCCATGTCTGAGACTGGCACCAAAGAAGGGGCTCCAGTGCTCACCTTGCCGGTGCAATAAGTACCACGGGCAGGCACTTTGATCTATAACTTCAAACGGAGAATATCAATTCCGTTCATCTCCTCGAAGCAATTCAATACAGATCTTTTGACAGAAGGCTCTTTTGAGCCGGTGAACAGTATCAGTTACCCGCTCATCTTCAATCGGAGGGGGTTTATGAGCCATACGTCGAAGTTGGTCTTATTCCGCACCTTCCTGCACGCCTGTCAAGGACCAGGAACACGCGAAGCCCGAACTGGAAGTGGCTGCGGCGGGAAGCCATAATGTGCTCATGATAGGCCCGCCGGGTTTAGGCAAAACGATGCTCGCCCAGCGCCTCTCAACTATTTTAATCTAATCGCTAACGACTTTATTCTATTATTTCAAATGGTTGTCAAACTACAGGGAAAGTAATCCCGGCTGGAATTAGCAGCCCCGTGCGGAGGCCAACGCGGATTTTACCTAGCCGGAGCATTAAAATTGGGGCGCATCAATACCACTACCGCCCTGCCTCCTACTTGGTAATGGTCCGAGCCCATGGGCGGTCCACCTGTCGCGATGATATCGTTTGGACTTGCAAGAGAAGTATCCACAACTCTCACCCACTGGTTAGGTTCGCCTTTATGTAGTCTGAAAGCAAGTGAATCCCAGTACGCGTTTATCATCACGTAGAAGTCATCGTCTCCAACCGATCTGCCGTCGAGAAAAAAAGCCAAGCTTTGACAATGATCCGAGAGATCACTTGGTCCCTCTGTGCTGTACCAGCTCACTGCTTCCCGCCAAAAAGTGGAGCGGCAAAACGACGGATGCTCCTTGCGAAAAGCAATCATTCTCTTAAAAAACTGAAATATGTCATCGTTAGTCTGCTTGAGGTCCCAATCGATCCAGGTGACCAAAGAGTCGATATTGTAAGGATTGCGGTAACCTTGCTGGCCCTGCATGAATTCGTCCCCCATCAGGATCATCGGCGTTCCGTTCGACAGCATCAGCAGGGTGCAAAAATTCTTGATCTGGCGTTTGCGCAGCTCCACCACTTCGGGCGGAGCGCCGATGACCCCATGATAGCCACAGTCCCAACCGTACTGAGGGTAAGCATCACCGTCGGTGGGCTGGGTGAAAGACACCAAATCCCCCATGCGCATCCCGTCATGCGACGCGGTGTAATTGACGCTCTGGTATGGATGCATCGAGTACGGCTCGGAATCTGAAAAAAGGTCACAACTGCCATAGATGCACGACATCAAGGTACCTATCTGACCGGAATCCCCCTTTAAAAACCGCCGCAGGCAATCACGGTATCGCCCGTTCCACTGGTGCCAGACGCGCCCCGGAAACTTGTCATTCTCCATACTCCATTGTTCCGCGATGAGCCGTACCCCATTCAGGACCGGGTCCGCTGCAATCTCGTCGAAGAGCGGAGCATCTTCGTCAAACCTGCGTCTATTGCCGTCCATGTCCACGGCGAGCACAGCCGCAATGTCGAAGCGGAACCCATCCACATGCATCTCTTCGACCCAGTAGCGCATGCTGTCGAGCACGAGGCGCCGGACTGCTGCATTCGAAGCCAGGATTGTGTTCCCACACCCGGTCCAGTTGCTGTAAGGGGCCGAGAGATTGTCCTGCTCGATCATGTAGTAGCTGCTGCTATCAATTCCTTTGAAAGAGTAAAGCGGTCCGTTCTGGTCTCCCTCGGTTGTATGATTGTACACAACGTCGAGCAAGACTTCCATACCGGCAGCATGAAGGGCTTTCACCATCTCGCGGAACTCATTTTTCTGCGAACTCGCCTCGGGACTGGTGGAATATGCATGGTGCGGCGCAAAAAAGTTCAAAGTCATGTATCCCCAAACACTGCCCTCCTGAGGGTCGAACTGAAAGACGGGCATCAGTTCGACCGCTGTTACGCCCAGTTCCTTGAGGTGTGGAATCTTCTCAATCACTCCTCGGAATGTGCCGCCGCGAACGCCCGGAGGCAACCCCGAGTTTGGATTTCTGGTGAAGTGGCCTACATGCAGTTCGTAGATGACCAGGCTCTGTCCATGCCGCTGAGGTTTGTCGTCAGCCCAGTCGAATGTATCCCCTACAGCATCTAGTCGCCCCAATGGGGCCTTTCCGTCATTGGAGCCGCTACGGCATGCTGCCGCCCGGCTAAAATTAGGCGGGAAGAAAACGGCCTGCGCATAAGGATCGAGAAGAACTTTGTCCTTATCGAAGTTGTGCCATTCATATCCAAATCCGGGCCCGGGCTTTGGACCGTCCACCTTGTAACCGTAATACTTCGCGCCCTTCATAGCCGAGGCTTCAATCCTCGCATGCCATATGCGCCCGGTCTTATTAAGGTATGGATCAAAAGTATAACGGAAACAGGGTACATCGACATCGTCCGTATAACAATTGAGGGTAACCTGTGTTGCGTATTTTGAATACAGCGCAAAATTCCAAGCTTGCTGATCGGCGATCCAAGTGGCGCCGAGGCGCTCAGACGAGCCGTGTTGCCTTTCCCATTGGTTGTCTGACATTTCCTGATTCTCCCTTGTCCCTAGTTTTGCTTTGAAAATTATTCTACCCGTCCAACGAGGGGTTTCTGAAATGTCACAAGTGCGCTTTTCGGAGGTTCAATGGTGATCGCGATCCAACCGAAACGGCATCGGAAAAGCGTTCTCTCTAAGGGTGCTTTAAGAAAGTGGTTCCCGGCAATCGTATCAAAACACGCTGAGGACTACACCATTATTACCTTCAGTCGTGCATCTTTCGAGCTGTTCGCCATGGATCCGGTCAACTAAGGTTCTTTGCACTCCAAGACGACGCGCAGCGCCGGTCGCAACCCCTCTGGATTACTCACGGCCACGGCGTACACACTGAAGCCCTCTGTGAGGCAAATGAAATCGATTGGTGGACCGTCTAGGTCCATGAGAGAGAATAGCTTCCTTAGCCTTGATCCGTTCCATCCCACTTTCACCTGCTAATTCTCAACTGCCTATATTTATTCATTTTACCCGAAAGGCTATCAAGGTCGATCACGACCCTGCTCGTCAGCATCAATGTACAGACGGCCCCGTAGTGGTGGTCGGCCGTCCATCACGGCCATAAGTGCAAGAACACCAGGATAGCCATCAGGCGTCGTCCGGCAGGTTATTAAATTTCCGTCGACCACTACCGAGTAGGGGCTTCCAGGTGGAGAGAAGAACACCCCGTCCTTGCCTGCCGCATTTTTGAAAAGACCCTCAGAGTCAATAAGTGGATTACCGCCTGTCCCAGGTGCAATCCACTGTTCAGCGGTTGAATACGCTCCTAGATCGAACGTCCCACGTGTGCAGAATCCTTGAGTGTCTCGAGAAAAAGCCTGTGTCCATCCCCAGCTGCTCTGATACTCGTCCAGCCAAGAATGAGTGGTCACCGCCCTACCGTCAAGAATTGACTTGCCAGTGTTCGGATCCACAGTCTGAGCAACGGCAAGGCCACCGTTGCACTCAGCCATCACTGGCTTACGCAAGTGATGGAATGCCAAAATTAGGCTTTGGAGACCACGGTCAAACATAAACCCAGGAATGGCACCAGAGCCCCCAGCGACTATTAGCCCATCGTATTCGTTCGCCAGCCCAACCGTTTTCTTTAAATCTTCCCTATACTCATTGAGCAACGTGTGATCTCTCAAGTAATCTCCCACTTGCGGCGGTTTCGCGAGTTGGCTCAAGTCAAGGATATTCTCCTTCCTCAGCAGCTTGTTTTCAGAGGAATTCGGATTTAGAAAGCGTAACGCCAAATCTCTCTCTTCAGGGGACACGACCGAGCGACGCCATGCGCCATCAGTGAAATCAGGATTGAGGCTGGGGCCGAGCAGGTGCGGCGGAGATCCATCTTCCGTCGCAACCGTTACTTTGTAGCCTCCTTTTACGAGCACCCCCGCAACCAAGGTCAGTTCGGAGGCCCACGTACCGAATTTCGAGGCTGCCAGCAGTATAGCTTTGTGGGTCGCTGGCCGCGACATATCCAAATCAACGCCAGTCATGCGCTTGACTTCGGCAGCGACATCCAATGTGCCGTCGAGCAGTTTGGCTGCCGCCTTCGCTACTGGTCGTGGAGATCCAACGGCATTGATGGGCACTTCGTCAAAGCGCGCTTGTAAGGCATTGAAAATTTTATCTGCGCAGACAGCGATCCTAGCTCCTTGTATTTGATCAGCAATAGCCTCAATAAATGGCAAAACCTCATGCTTGCTGAACCCCGTGACCAGATCGCCGTCCGTAACCACTTTGGCAACTCTGGTCTTCCCATCTTCACCTCTCTCAAAGAGAATTTCCGCCCCGCAATTGATAATATCCGCCATGACCACAGTGTGGCAGGTGACCCTGCGGCCTTTTAACAGTTCCGGGTGGGGGGTCAGAATCCAGAGGCCGTGACAGAGCGCACCCTTGACAATCTCCGGTTCTCGCATGGCTTCCGCAAAGAACCTGACGATCGGCGGCGACTGCACGTAGGCCCTGGCATCAACAGGTTGCTGGCTTTGGGGCACGTCCTCCCACCGCAGCCGCACGCTGGTGTAGTTCGCCGACATAATCACCGCGGCATAATCCGAGGGCTTGACCGTGGAAACGTCCCGGTTCACCGAGAGTTGGTGCGGCGATTCCCAGGGTGCTTCATCAAGCGGGTCCACATCGCTGTAAAAAGTTTGCTGGTTCGGCTTCCAATCCCCGTACCAGATATGAGAGATAAACTCGACCTCGGCTCCGAGAAGCGCGAACCCTTTACTGTACGCCTCGATCTCCTCCGGGATAAACTTGTTTTCCACCAGCACGGCAATTTTTTTCCCCGACAGTGGCTTATCCATTACCTTTACCTCATCATTTTTTATGGTCGAGCTGAACTCGGTGATCATCCGCTCTGAATAATTGGGAATGAACTCATTTCCTCCAGTATAGCCGTTTCATTGTTTGTCTTTCCTAATCGGTCTAAATTCGACAACGACTTGGGACCCGAGTTCGTGTTCGTTCAACTCCAAATGAAAATTTTGGGGAGAGAAGCTGACCCGGGGGACCCCGTTCACGGTAATCCTGACGATTTGCAGGGTATCCGGCGCAAAAAAGTCGGGCAGCACATTTAGCGTGGTGCAGCCTGATTCTTTATCCGGGTAGAAAAACAGGCAAAAATTAGAGTGATCATCGCTCTTTCCTTTGACATACGAACGGATGTAAATGTGCGCCAGGTAGTTCAATTCGAAACTGTGGTAACCCGCCACAGAGTGGCCTGCTTTCTGGCCATAAATACCCTCGATTATGGACCTGCCTTCCGCGTTCACCCGGAAGAAAATGCCTCGATTATCATGGTCGAGGAAGAACATGTTCCAGAACGCCGCCATTTCTCTAGCCAAGGCCAGGTATCGGTAATTGTCCGTAACGCCATGCAGGATCAGATATGCCAGGATCCCCTGTTCCTGCTGCCAGAAATCCTTGGTATTGCCCCAGGCAAATTCTATGGGCATGCCATTTTTTGGCTCTCGCTCCACTGCGTCAAAACAGCCCCCGCGCACCTGGTCCAGGCCATAGATAGCCATCTTATCCCCCAGCTTTCTTGCCAGGCCCAGGAATTGGTCCGCCAGCAATTCGTGCTGCCGCGCGAGCTCATTCTCCCCCTCGTAATGCTCCTTGGCCGCCCGGAAGCGATTGTAGTTGGCGACGCGGGTCAAATTCCAGGCAATCTTCAGGTTATGCCCCACGATGGCGCGGTTCTGCTGCCAGCCCCAATCATGATCAGGGTTCCAATTAGCATCAAATCGCTCATTCACATAAGGTATCTTTTCGTCTTTATCTGGAAAGTGGTCCAGGATCAGCTTGGAAGTGATGTCTAGGATTTTGAGGCAGGTATGCAGGAGCCGCTCCATTTTATCACGGCCCGGCCCACTGCACGGCGGGTCCAGGGCCAATATAAGATTGACCAGATAGGCTGGAATGTGGTCGCCGATAGAGTTCCAGTTTTTTCGTGATTGGTTTTTACCCAAAGCCTCCGTATCCGGCCGCAGAGTGGCAAAATCGAGATGAGAGAAATATCCTCCTGCTCCACCGAAGCCGTTTTCGGGTGAATCCAGGTAAAATGTCTGGAACGTGTTCACTGTCCGTTCAATGTCTTCCAACACTTCCCAATCCTGGGAAATCCGATAATACTGCGCCAATCCGGCCAGGGCATATATCTGCTCGTACAGGGGAATCGTATCCAAATCGTCAGGATTCTCCGAGGCCACCACGATCTTGGCCCCCACCGGCTGCCCCTCCCCCTGCTTACGCTTGCCGAAGTTCCAGAAGCAACTTTCGCCATCATGACTCAGACTTCGGAAGGTATCACGCTGATACTTGACGGCTGCCTGGGCGGCCAACCGAAAGCGGCTCTGCCCCGTCAGAAGATATGCTGAGGAGATCCCATATATAAAACGGGACAGAGTGGCGCACTCCTGTATGTTATTATCGCCCACAGGCAGACCGAGGATATTCAGGTTTGTTCGATAGAGGGCTGCAAAATCGTCCATTTGATAAGTGCGCCGGTCGCCAAAGAAGTCGTCCAGCCATTCTTCGCCCATGCGGCTGATCTGGTTTAGCCACCAGTGAGTCTCCTCGAAGAGATACTCCCCGGGCCGGTAGTGCATCAGTGTGATAGCGCGTACGTCAAAGCGTGTTCGGTTATCATGCATATTCTGGATACCCTGAATGAAGACGAGGTCACCCTTGCGCACGTACTTCCTCACCTTCTCAGACGGGGTTGCCCTCTCAGGATCGAATTCTTCGAGAGAAGGCACCCGATCACGATTCAGTTCATCCAGGTTGCGGAGGACCCCAAATGTCGTCTCTGAACTTGCGTAAATCTGAAAGGTGTCTTCACTGCGACAGCTGATGGTGAACGACGCGTCTGCGGGGTTAACGACCGTAACTGTTCCCAACAACGCCATGCTTTGTGTAAAGTAGTTCATAATCCGCTCCGTATTTCGAAATCAGGATACGCCTTTGAAGCAAACTTTACACCAGAATATAAAAGTGACAGGAAATAATGGAGATATCTCTGAAGAGCTCATAATCACGGCCGTATTGTCTGTCAACCAGACGATAAGAATTAGTTCAAGGACGACATCCCCAACAATATCCTCTATCTCGCCCCGCATCGACAGTTTGTCTTCAACGTCTCGATTCTGCTGTGCATCCTTCTCGAGTGTGACGGCAAGCCCTTAACGCAACTGGACGACGGTGCTAAACAGAGCCTGCAGACGTTCTTCCGAACGGTGCGGGCCGCGGATTACACCCAGTTCCATCCCCATCTAACCATCGGATAGCTTTCCCTTTTGGTTTACTCGTTGGTGCACATAGAAATAATCAAGGGAGATTCTCTTTGGAGAAGGCAGTTTCATTTATATGTTCTACAGTGATTTCGTCATTGACAGCCTCTCCTGTAATCAGTACTATCTTGCCGCAATAAAATGCTAAATGATAATCAGGTTCAAAAGGGAGGCGATTGCTAAAGTTCAATCTAAATTCCCCAGTCTTAGTTTGTAGAAAGTAATCAGGTCCTTCAGATCTACTCCCTACCCTTCCATGTTTCATGTAAACCAGACCTTTATAATCGGACATATGTCATCTCCTAAAGTTTTGTTTCTTAAGATAATTCTGATCAAGTAATTGTCAAGCCTCCGAAATGAACACTTTTTACCTTAGATGTCAAACACTTCTACCAATTGTCATAAGCAAATGCCTATTATTCACAACAAATAGTCATTGGTGTGGCCTGACTTTCTTGATTGCCATGGCCTCTGCTATTTTTGTGACCCATACTTCAGGTCGTCTCGCCCCACGAGAAAATCGATTGTAGGGCATTCTAGAGGGTCGTTTTTCGGATTCGGAAGGAATGTCCTTTCAATTTCGCTTGCGCTGAAAAACACTCTTCGGAAAATGTCCGGTGTGGATAGGGCAAAGCAACTCGTTTCCGATCATCGGGGCAGACCATTTGCACTTGATGCCTAGGCAGATCGCTGAAGGCTCGCATTTGGTAGCTGATTGCGTTCAAGTTCTGCAAATTCGATCAGGCATATGAGTTACCAGTTCTCCGTTTTCAAAACCCGCACTGAATCGCAAACCAAGCGCAGGGGTCCCGATCAGCGCATTCGATGAAAATTTGCTGTGTCTTGCCAGAACTGAAAAATCCCCCTCACTCTGCGGCTGACCACGCAAAATGGCTCTCTTTCTATAAGATCTCAAGCGCCACCACCGTTTCCCGGATAGCAGCAATAGGCTGATTCGTGGAGTTTGCCCCGGTTAAACCAGTTGGTCCCTCGGCACCCCCCCCGGCAGAGGGCAGCTTTTGGACAACGAGCGCACCTCCCAGTCAGCATGTTGAGGTTAAAATTTCGATTGTATGAAAAATTTCCTTCCTTATTCCAGATGACGTCGAGGGTCTCCTCTCGAAGGTTGCCTTCAATGAATTCTTCGGTGTAGATGGATTCACAGCCTTTGACGTTGCCGACGCTATCGATTCCGACAACTTTTATGCCTGCCTGACACCCCTCCCAGACGGCAACGCGACCGGGAAAGCTGCGCAGATACATCTCATTCTCATCATAATATCCTATATTGTCGCCTGCGTAGGTCCGAATTTCGCCTTCGTGCCTTTTTTGCCGTATAAAGCGGGTAATGCCGGGGAGCACAGCGGGATCAATGAGATAACCTCTGTTTGCATTCATGTTTCCCATTGGAGATGCAAGCTGCAATTGCCACGCAAGCACCCCATGCTCGACAAGCAACTTGTAAAGTTCTTCCAGGTCTCCGTAATTGAAATCCGTGATGCAGGTAACCACCGAAACCCTCATCCCTTCCTCCCTGAGTCGATCAAGGGCGGCGATGGCTCTCCTGAAAGAACCCCTTACATTTCGAATTCGGTCATGGTTGGCTTCCATGCCGTCAATGGACACCGCAACGCTTCCCAGCCCACCTGCTTTGATCTGGCTGATCTGCTTGTCCCCCATGACAAATCCATTGGTGATGATGGTGACATAGGCGCCGCCCCTGGACATACGTTCTGCAATAAGTTCCCAACCCTCGTAAAGAAAAACCTCGCCGCCTATGAAAGAAACTTCTTTGCAACCCAAAGCTAAAAGCTGATCGGCGACCTTGAAACACTCACGGATTTCAAGCTCGCCCTCCCTTGGTCTACCGGCCATCGATCCGCAGTGGATACACCGCATATTGCATTTGAGCGTGAGTTCCCACACGCACATTTCCGGTACATAGTTCGCTGTTTGCATTTTCCTGCATCCGATCGTTGGATACTTCCGAGCCCCCTCCCCGGACATTCATTCACCGAAACCGAAATCCTGTACGGCAAGGGGAACTGATGATAGTGTGCCCAATCTCAACTAAAAACCGGGTCAAAAACATCGGCCTTTTAGGCCGGCGCAGGACCGTAAAGGTAGATTGGGGCCCCATGTTTGACAAGCTCAACGTATTCGCAATCGCCACCGGTGGCGGCCCTGACCAGCTTAATCTGCCACTCGGTCAGATACATTCGATGGACATCGCCGGTAAACGGCCTGGGCGGCGCATACAGCATTCCTATGCCGGAATCGATTTCGACAGTGTAAGTGGCACAGGT
>Ga0326728_10025137_pt1 | contig 10697 bp, 8 predicted proteins | sample MB3enrmetagenome_FD_207602 | JGI IMG/M metagenome (GOLD analysis project Ga0326728, IMG submission 207602) | Lab enriched peat soil microbial communities from McLean, Ithaca, NY, United States - MB31MN | ecosystem: Environmental > Terrestrial > Soil > Wetlands > Peat | place: USA: New York...
ACTATCTAAGCTAGCTAACCTCCCGAGGGACTCTTTCTTAAGGTGCTGTGCGCTGGATTCACGGAAATGAGTATGTTCAAGGGAATAGGAAGTCCTGCCCAAGCAAATATTGCAATCGCAAAGACGAAATAAAGGGCTCGGAGCTTCGAAGCGCATAACGGGAGTGGTCATTAGGGTGATACGACCGCGCTGGATAATGGCTTACATCGACCATCGGAAGGAAATCAACAGGCTTATAGCCGGCCTTGAAAGCGCCTTGATCGACTACCGACAGAAAATCAAAAGGCTCACAGCTGACATCGACAAGATCTTGAAAACTTGAAAAGAAAGTCGATGTGAAATCAGACGGCATGCTTCTTCAGCGTTCGCTTGAGGCCCGCCACAGAGCAAGTTTTTCCGAAAGGAGGACAGCTCAGGCAGCGAGGAGGTGTGCCTTGTGAAGTAGACCAACGGGAGGGGAAAATCAAGTCCCCGTGTCTGGGTAGGGTCGGTGGCAGGCCACGATTTTGTCGCTAACGGCCGGCTACGGTCTTCTTCTGGTAAGTGTTTCTCGGCAAGAATTCTCTTAGAAGGACCTTCGGCAAATGACTTCATCTTCCGTCTCCCAGGGATCTGCTCATAGAAGAGATCCAACATCGAGTTGACGAATATGAGACGGAGCTCACGCCATCGAAGTGGACTGTCCAGCAAATCCTAGCGGAGGGTTTCAAGTCAGGTGGAGAGTGTCTGCGTGCTTGAATATTTCGATGAAATGCCTTGCGTTCTTCCCCAACTCTTCGGGGGAGTACACCTTCTGATGCAGCCGGTTGTACGCCTGCTGCAGTTCAGGCGGAGTGAAGTTCCTAGGGGAAAAGGTCACTTCCGTGCAATTATAGTGAGACCAGTCCAGGTCCAGAATGCGGTTTTCTAGCGCAAAATCCTCGCGCACCCGCGAGCCGGGATAGGGTGTGAGAATCGTGATCTGTGACGCGTAGAGGCGGTTGCTGCAGATGAAATCCTCCATCACCTTGATACTTTCGGGGGTATCTTCGTCGAAACCAATCATGAAAGCGCCGTACACGCCGATTCCCATGGACTGTATCCTGCGGATAAGCTCGGGGTACTTCGTGAGATAGCGATACTTAAAACCCTGGCGGTCGATGTTCTTCAGCGATTCCTCGACCAGAGTTTCGAAACCGATGAAAACCATGCTGCAGCCGCTTTCCTTGAGGACCTGCAGCATCTCGTCGTCCTCGGCGACCGAAATATCTGATTGAAGAAAGTAACGGATGCTGAGACCTCTCAGCTCCCGGAAGAGGTCGAGGGAATACCGTTTCCTGGCTGCCAGATTGTCATCCGCGAAGCTGATGTTCGGGTGTTTCCACAGACTTTTGATGACCGAAATGTCTTCGACGACCCTGTCGATCGAGCGATATTTGATGCGTTTTCCAAAGATTCGAGAGGCGACACAGAAGCTGCAATCATGAGGGCAACCCCGCGTCGCCTGCACCCAGACCATGTTGTACGATTCTCGGTTGAGCAGGTCATATCGCGGGCTAGGAAGCGACGAAAAATCAACGGGCTTCTGGCTGCGGTAGAACGGTTGGAGCTTGCTTCGGTCCAGGTCCTCCAGAATGTCAGGCCAGGTGTTCTCGGCCTCACCGATGGCTACGGACCGAAAGAATTGTCTCGCCTCTTGAGGAAGCTCCGTCGCATGAATACCTCCCAAGACGGTGTGCACGCCTCTTGCTTCGAAAAGCCTCCCGATCTCATAGGCCCGGGCAGCTTGCTGAGTATTTGCCGTCACGGCGACGAGACTGTATGCCCTATCGAAATCGATATCCTGAAAGTTCTCGTCAATTACCTCGACATCCCACTCCGCGGGAGTCAGCGAAGCTATCTCGAGCAGGGCAAGTCCAAATCCCGTATAGGCCGGGCGAAAGCTCTTGGTATTGATCAGTTCGTGCAGAATTTGCGCAAAATCGGAGTCGGTAGTCTGGGACCCTTTGGGATTGATGAGCGCGATTCGTCGCAGCGTAAGCGGTTCTCCTTTTTCTTGGCAATTAATCTGTCTGGATTGCGTGCGGGAATTAGGACCCGAATACTATTAAAGCAGTCATATTCCATTTTTGCAAGAAAAAAAAGATTCACTTTTCAGGCAAGCGCCGGGCATGGTATAGTGCGGGATGGACGCCACTGTGAACAGCAAAGGCAGCTCTTCCGCAAGTCTCAAGGATTGGCTCAAACAAACCGTATCTCGCATTGCTGCCATTGAGATAGCAGAATTGCAGGATGAAGTCCTTATTCGCGAAGAGCTTGGCATTGACAGCCTAAAAACTATGGAAATAGTCGCTAGATGCGAGAAAGAGCTGAATATTGTGATTAACGAAGGCCAACTCTTCGATATCCGGACAGTTGGGGAGTTTTTCCAAATGCTTGAAGGGATTTACCGCGAGAAATCATCACGCTAAGTGGTCCGTTTCGCAAATACGGTGACGGATTCATGCAGTTGGCCTACGCTGTTCAGCATCCTCACGAAGCTTTCTCAGTACCTGTGACGGATCTTCTCGGGTTAACTTCCAATCGAAAGACCTGGCGACTCGTTCGGCCGCTCGAACTCTTTTAGCCGTTGTGCCACGCCGTCCAGGGAGACAAAGTCATTCGGTGTCAGCACGTTCTTTTGAACGATGCCGAAGTAGATCTTCATCTGATTCAGCCAACTGGCATGTACAGGAAGGTACACCGGGTGCGTATTCGGCCACCCGCTGTTCATCCGTTGGGTAGACGGTGCTCCACGATAAGAGGAACCGTTGTCCACGACCCAGAACACTAGTCTCACCGACCGATAAGGCTCTCGGCTCATCACTCGGCACGAGCCGTTCGAAGGCGGCAATCCCCGACTTTCTCTCGCAGGACAAAGGCTCTTCGGGCGGTCCGCCGCCTGTTTAGGAAAATCTCGTGCCTGGATGCTGGTCTTCTCGTCGGAACAGATCACGTATTCATCCGCTCCCAAGGTCCGTCCACGCCATATTCCCTGATACAGATCCAGCACTTCTCCCACTTGTCCCTCAAACTCCGGGTCCCGTGGATAAATCCAACTGTGATGCTGCCACGGCTTTCTTGCATCTTCATTCAGCCAGCGCCCACCGTCGCGCGACTAATCTGGGCAACGATCGCCCGTCGCACCGCCTCCGTCGCTATCTCGCGACAACTGAACCGAGACAAGGGGATGCCCCTTTCATACAGAAGCTCGCGGGCAAGTGCCTTCGCTTGCACGACGACTTCAGCGGAAAAAACAAGACGGCTGTCCAGGTCTGTCTCGATCTTCTAACCCTGCTAGCCGTTCCAGGTGGAACCGCTTCCGTCATTTGAAGACGATCTGGCGCGGCAAATCCAATCTCTGCCCGATTGTCTCGTTGTCCAATCCTCGGGCCGCCAGAAGAATCACCTTGGCTCGTACAACAACGTTGTAGGGGGCAATGTACTTTGCGAGAGAGCTTCTCCAGATATGCCTTCTCCTCTGTAGAAAGCACGAAAGGATACGGGCTTTCACGTGGCATATTCCCCGCCCAGAAGAAAATGCTACGCCCATATTCTACTGCCTCGAGGAACCGCCGAATAGGCTTTTCTTGCGTCATCGTATTTGCGAAACGGACTGCACGCGAGGCAGGGGCGAGAAAAGGAAGGTACGGGGGTCCTAATCGCTTTCATGAAGGAAAGCCGAGAAAGGGCCGTCAGGGGCCCCCAGTCTACGCAACGCTAATAACAATCTACGCAACGCTAACAAGTCCAAAAAAGTCGAAAGAAAGCATTTCTCCAAATTATTACTTGACGGGACCGTAAACCCGTGCGACGCTTGCAGTATTGGAGGACGCGGAATGGCAGATTTGAGAATCGAAGCCTTCCCTGACGATCTGCTTCACCAACTGAAAGTTAGGGCTGCGCAAGAGAGAACTACGGTCAAGGCGCTCATGATCGTTGCTGCCGAGAAGCTGGTTTCCATACCCAGCGGTCAGGATCATACAAAGACGCGAAAAGCACGCACTTCAAAGTGATGTTCAGGGCAATAAGCGAGTTGTGTAGGTATCAGAAATTATGGCAGCGGACAAGAGAAAGCACCCAAGGTTTCATCACATCGACAATGTTGAGCTGGCATCAGAAAGCGATACCTTCTTTGCAATGTCGGTTGATCTGAGCAAGAGCGGAATGCAGGTTGTCGTAAAAATGCCTGCAACATACGATTCGATTCAAAGCGTTGCATTTCAGATTCCCGGATCGGGTGAAAAGGTCCTGCTTCCATGCCGTCTCATACGCAATGGCGATAGGGAGAAAAGTGGCGACCAGGCGTTGGGAATCGAGTTTTTGTCGGACGACGATGCGCAGCTGTTTCTCATAGAAAAATTCATAGAAGATGGTCAGCTGCGCAGAAATGAGGAAAGGCAGCTTCCGCGAACCTCCTGCCATCTCGAAGATGTTGTGGCCGCGAATAAAAAAATGGAAGTGCTCTCCATTGATAATCTGTCCACAGAGGGACTGTTGCTGAATTACCGGGGAAGTCTGCAGCATGGGGATGCTCTGGAAATGAGTCTCGGTATTCCGGGTGACAAAAGGCGACTGAGGCTTTCGGGAACGGTCATGTACGTGTTGGACAATGTATTTCGTGGATGCATGACGGCAGGATTGAGATTGGGACGTTTGAAGGAGATCGAAGAGCGGCGTCTGAGGAATCTAATAGTAACCTGCGCATCCGCAAGTGCAATGCGCGAATTGCATGAGCAGTTGTCGGCCAAGATAACGGAAAGCGAGTATCGGTTAAGCAGACCTGATCTAGTAGAGAGTGTGTTTGAAAGCTTATTCATGGAATGCGTTCCTCTGAACACGATCGTTGATGGATCCTACACGGTGTTGGAAAGCACGATAGCGCTCCTTGATCGCAAGGAAAGGCAGTTTGCGATAAAATCGAAGCCCGAATATCTGGAAAACGTAAGAAACGGTGAGGCGGCCTACTCGTCGTTCTTTTGGAACAAGGGCGGTCACTACTTCAAAGCGAAAGTGCTGTCGAAAGGTGATGGACTGATGAAGTTCGCGTTGCCTTCCGTGCTGTTTCGTTCCAACAAGCGCTCGTATCAAAGGAAACCGCTCGTGGGCAGCACGGTCGACTTGGTAGTGAATAACGGGAAAACCGACGGAAAAGTGCTGAAAGGCACCCTGCTCGACATAAGTCGGCGAGGGTTTCTTTGCGCGGTTGACGTGTCCAGAGATCTACAGAACTTGTTTGTGATAGGGAAAAGCGTTCGCTATGTGGTGGACAAGAGGTTGGGGCTAGGGAACGAAGGACAGATTCGCCATGTAAGAGTGCAGCCGGATGGGGGTCGGCCTATTGTCCAGGTGGGGATTGAGGCGTGCATTGGGAGAACGGCAGTGCACTATTGGCGTATTGGTGAAAACCAGTGGAAAGAGCAAACAGCGCAAGAGAGTAGGGTGATAGCATCGGGGAAAAGAATTGATTCCGTTCTGGTGCATTTCAAAGACAAAGCTGGAAAGGAAATTTGCGGACTGGTGAACTCAACTGAGCAGAGGACCAAAGGGCCTGTTGTGATCATCCCTTCTGCGTATGGAAAAACTAAAGAATCGCTGTCGCCTTTGGTGGCGACACTGCTGGAAACATTCTGGAGCCAAAACAAGAGCCTGGTAACGCTACGCTACGATGGCATCGACCGGCCTGGGGAGAGTTTCCAGAGTAATGCATTGCGCAAGCCGGGCTATGAAATGCTGTCGTACCGCCTGAGCCAGGGTCTCAGTGACTTGGAAGCTGCGGTCGAGTTTGCCAGAGAAAATGCCTATTTCAGCGCGGAAAGTATGATTATCGTGTCGTTCAGCATGTCGGCAATTGAGGCCCGTCGACTGCTAAGCAAGGGGAATGCCGCAAAGGTAGACTATTGGATAAGCTGCATGGGCGTGCCATGTGCCCAGACGACGCTGCGCAACATTCTCGGGGGCATCGACATTGTAAGTAACTACCGGCTAGGGATCCCCAACGGGATCGTGGGTCTGTTGGGACACCTGATAGACATGGACAGCCTGGCGACTGATCTCGTGAATCAAAAATACGCATTCATGACTGATGCTCGGTTTGACATGTCACAGATTGATGTGCCGCTGATGTGGATCTACGGGCTGAATGACAAATGGGTAGAAATCGATGAGATCAAGGATCTCATGTCCGTAAAGGCACGAGCGAGCCGAGAGTTGGTGGAAATCCCTACAGGGCATAACCTCCGTACCAGCGACGATGCGATAGACACTTTCAAACTGATCGCGAGCAGCATTTATCAGAAGCTTCACGGGACGAAGGGGATGGGACGGAAGCCCTCAAAAGAGCAGGTGCTCTCGTTGCTGACCGCCGAGCGCGAAAGACTGGAGAATAGAGCTGAGCCAGAGTTGAATGAATACTGGCGGGGCTACCTGTTGGGCAGCGAAAGCAACAAGAGCGGCTACGATTTTTACAGGAACATTCCAGAGTTCATCGAGTTCGTGCGTCTACAGATCGACTGCTTGGAGTTCGGTAAAGATGAGATCGTTGCAGACCTGGGCTGCGGAACCGGAATTGTCTTGGAAGAGATTCTGAATTATATGGCGAAGGAAGAGGAGACGGTATCGATAAAGGAAATAACTGCGGTGGACCTGGTTCAAGAGGCCCTCGAAAAGACAAGAAACAAGTGTGAAAGTGTCATCAAGCTAAACCACAGACTAAGACTTATCCGCTTGAACTATGTGCAAAAGAATCTGGAGCCGAACCGACTGCAGCCGATGGCGGAATACATCGCTGCTGAGTCGGCAAGTTTGGAAAGACTAAGAAACAAAGTAAACGGCCTGTCGAGCAAAGTGCTGGACGAACTGATTGCGAAAGAGTCGCCGGACCTAAAAGCAGTCATACGGGGAGCTATACCCGACAAAGACATTGTGCGGGCGTTGAAAGAGGCTCTGGAGCCGGAAACGTTTCAAGTGCTGACGGAGTTGGGTCGGGCAGCAAGGTATTTGGGGGACTGCATTGCGGAAAGCGATATCAGACGGGATTGTAGAGAAAAGCGAATACCTGCGGGTGCGCTTCGGACGAGCGACTTGGTGTTTGAGCGACTGAATTTCGGCGACTACGGCAGAGAGTTGTCTACGGGATTCAGCAAGAATTATTTCACAAGGATAGTAGCCAGCCTGTTTGTGTCGTACCTGGCAAATCCAGAATATTTTTTGCGGGAGTGTTACGGAATGCTGAGGCCCGGAGGGAGGATTGTTGTCTCGTCCATGCGTCCGGACAGTGACATTTCAGTGATTTTCACCGATTACATACGCAACGCTCAGAGGGACTGCCACGAGCAAGGCAGCGAAAGTGAGACCGAAGGAGTCAAGGGCGCGCGGGATATGCTCAACGAGGCTGCGAGTCTGTTCGAGCTCGAAGAGGCGGGACACTTCCGGTTTTATGCGTGCGAGGAGCTAGAGGAGTTGCTGGCGGATGCGGGCTTTGTCGAGATTACCGTACTCAGCGGAATGGGAAAGCCTGCGCAAGCAAATATCGCGACCGCGAGAAAGGGCGGCATGTGAGTCGATTGGACGAAGAGGTCGGAGGCAAACTAAAAGCGTGGGGGAATACGCCGCCTCTGGTGGAAGTGGGACAGGATGGAGGAAGGACTATTCTGTCGGCAGAAGCGTTCTCTATTGGCGTAGCAGAAACAGCGTTGAAGCTGTTGTCCTTGGGAATAAGAGAGAAGTACTTGGTACCGATGTTCTTGCGAAACTCCGCCGATTTCATTGTGATATTCTTAGCGTTGATGCGTGTGAAAGCGATTCCAATAATGGTGAAAATGGAGTACCGGGAGCTAGAGCTGTACGAAATCTTTGGCAATTCACAGCCCCAAGCTGTGGTAACAGAGTCGGATCACCTGCGGATTATTGGAAAATATCTGAATCGGGTTACGGTGATTGCCCACGATGCGCACGGATTGACCCTTGTGCAGTCGGGTGACGTCGAGAGGCGTGTGCCTGAGGTACCGGACGAAGTAGCGACCATAAACTACACCTATCGTGGCTACGGCTATCCGCTGGGCTCCATGATCTCGCACGACCAGTACTTGCACGGCGCGAGGGTTCTGCAGGATGGGCTCCAGGGCGAAGCAGGGGAAAAAATGCTAGTCATACTGCCCATGTCGCACATCTTCACCCTCGTCGGATGTATTCTTGTGCCCCTTCTTTACCAGATGACAAGTGTCATCGTTGAGACTATGCATCCGCGGCTCATCTTTCAGCACATCCACGATTTAGAAATTGAATACATCACTGCAGTTCCGGAGATCTTCCAGCTGTTCTGCCGACTTCACGAGCCATGTTCCTGCCTCACATCCCTCAGAGCTTTTGTCTCTGGAGGAAGCATTTTGACTCCAGAAGCCTACGAGAATCAAAAAAAAGCATTTGAAATCGATCTTCTTCACGGATACGGTCTGACGGAGTTCACGCCTGTTAGCCGTAATATGAGAGGTAAGGCGCGGCAAGGAACAGTCGGCCCGCTGTGTAGCGAGGTTCAATGTCGTATCCACGATTCGGGCTCTGACGGAGTGGGAGAGATCCTAATCAAAACACCGCATGATATTGGCGTCTACTATCACAGGGAGCGTGAATCAGACGAAGCGCACACTGACGGCTGGTTCAAAACGGGAGACATCGGCCGCATGGACAGTGGCCACCTAGTATTCGTGCAGGAGCTGAAGAATACGTGCAAGATAAACGGCAACCTAGTCGATTTGGAAGAAGTGTCACGTGCGATACGAGGCGACAAAGAAGTTGCCGAGGCACACGTGAGTTATGGGGAAAATGGGCTCGTTGCGAAGATCGGGATTGGTAGGCAGGTTACGTTGGGAGAAAAAACAAAAGAGCTGCGAGCGTACCTTAAGGAGAATCTGGCAGGGTACAAGATTCCAAAGCAATTCACGGTTCTGAAATGAAATGGGTTTCGGGGAGAGCGGAAAGCGACGCAATGGTGAAAAAGCAGGCATTCAGTACGAAAGTGCGGCGGGGATATAACAAAACTCTTGTCGCGCATTGCTCACGTGCAGACGGTTGGGATTTTGTATCTTTGCTAGTCGAAAAAGGCCAGAAAGGTCGACATGAGTGAGTTGAAAAGCGAAAGGCTGCCGCAGAAAGACGAGGTTCTTCGGCAAGAGTTTGACAAAGAGACAAGAGAGAAGGCAAGACGCGACGTCGTAACGACGGCGATCGTGTGCAGTGTTTTGTATATAATGTTCGCCATTCTCGACTATTTCGAGTGGCCAGCCCTGTTTGCAACGTTTATATGTATTCGGTTGGCGGTCATAGCGGCAAACATGATTATACTAGCGTTGACGCGAACTGCGTTTGGTGAGCGACAGCCCTACCTCCTGGCGATGCTGGAATATATCCTCGCGGGTCTCGCGATCGTGCTCATGGTGCATTTGTCGGGAGGGTATTCAAGCACCTATTATGCGGGAATAAGTTTGGTACTTCTGGCAATGATTTATCTATTGCCCATGAGTGCAAAGAGGGCGGCTGTGGTGTGCGGTATTCTCTATTTTGCCTACATGGTGCCGATACTGCTGTATCAAAAGATAGACCGGATCGACATTCTACTGAACAACAACTTCTTTTTCTTGGCCACGATCGTGGTTGTGGTTCTGAGTTCGCATCTGGCGACGCAGATACGGTACAGAGAATTCAGTGCCCGATATAGTTTGGCAAGGGCAAACGAAGAATTGAAGCAGCTTGATATCATGAAGTCTCAGTTTTTCGCAAATGTGAGTCATGAGGTCCGAACTCCTTTGACCTCCATTTTGGCTCCCGTGCAGAGCTTATACCAAGGGGATCTTGGACCAATGGACCCCGATCAGCAGCGACTTGTCGGTCAAGTGTATCGCAACGCACTGAAATTGCTAGACATGATAAACCAAATGTTAGACTTCTCAAAGTTCGAGGCTCGCAAAATGCAACTACGGCTAAAGCAGATTGATCTCGAAGAGTTGGCAAGCGACGTCGTGACGAGTTTTCAAGAGGTGGCCGAACGGAAGGGCCTGAAATTGCGCTTCCTGTCGGAAGGCGCGCTTTCAGCAATATATCTGGATGAGGAAAAACTTGAAAGGATTTTTACGAATCTAATTCGAAACGCAATAAAGTTCACGGACAGCGGATCTATAACGGTCCGAGTCGGATCGTCTTTTGGGAGCAGATGGATTGAGGTACGAGATACAGGAATCGGAATTGCCTCTCATCACCAGGCGACCATTTTTAACCGGTTTCAACAGGTGGATACGTCAAGTACGCGCAGATATGAAGGTACAGGGCTTGGCCTAACCATAGTAAAAGAGTCGGTGGACCTGATGAAGGGCCGAATCGACCTCCAAAGCGAGGAGAACCGGGGTACAGCTTTCCGGATAGAGTTTCCAGAGAATTTGGAAGAGCTTGCGCCCGACTCATTTATAGACAGAAGAAAAGATCAGCCGCGTCGGACGCGCATGGAAGGAAACAGTGGGATTGACAGGAGAAAAGCATTTCGGCGGAAGCTGGATCAAACACGCATCTCGATCGATGACATAGCACTCATCGAGGAGGAGCAAGGTAACGGCGCGGGAGAAAACAGCAAAACGGTCAAAACCGAAAGGGGCTACGCAGATCATGTGCTGCTTGTCGAAGATAATGTC
>Ga0326728_10025140_pt1 | contig 10696 bp, 10 predicted proteins | sample MB3enrmetagenome_FD_207602 | JGI IMG/M metagenome (GOLD analysis project Ga0326728, IMG submission 207602) | Lab enriched peat soil microbial communities from McLean, Ithaca, NY, United States - MB31MN | ecosystem: Environmental > Terrestrial > Soil > Wetlands > Peat | place: USA: New York...
AGTTCAAGCAGGCCGAGACCGCCGGCGGCTACGCCAAGGAAATGTCCGACGCCTACAAGGCCAAGCAGGCGGCGCTGATCGCCTCGCACATCGCCAAGCAGGACATCGTCGTCACCACGGCGCTGATCCCCGGCCGCCCCGCCCCGCGCCTGGTCAGCGCCGAAATGGTCAAGTCGATGCGCGCCGGCTCGGTCATCGTCGACCTCGCGGTCGAGCGCGGCGGCAATTGCGAACTCGCGCGCGCGGGCGAAGTCGTCGTCAGTGACAACGGCGTGCGCGTCGTCGGCTATTCCAACGTGACGCGGCTCGCCGCCTCCGCCTCGGCGCTCTACGCGCGCAATCTCTACGCCTTCGTCGAGACGCTGATCGACAAGTCGGCCAAGACGATCGCCGTCAATTGGGACGACGAACTGGTCAAGGCGACATGCCTGACGCGCGACGGCGCGATCGTTCATCCGAATTTCAAGCCGAAGGCGGAATGAATGGCCGGCGAGGTCGTCGGCAGAGCGCGCGCGATCGAGCCGAAGCCTTTTGTGAATGAGGGATTTCGATGGAAAATCTTGACGCCACCATCGCCAAGCTGAAGGCCGCAGCCGACGCGACGCAGGAGGCGGCGCGCGCCGCCCAGACCTACGCCGATCAGCTCGCCGCCGCCGGCCACGCCGCCTCGGGCGGGGCGATTGATCCGTTCGTCTTCCGCCTCGCGATCTTCGCCCTCGCGGTGTTCGTCGGCTACTACGTCGTCTGGTCGGTGACCCCGGCGCTGCATACGCCGCTGATGTCGGAGACCAACGCGATCTCCTCGGTCATCGTCGTCGGCGCGCTGCTATCGGTCGGCGTCGCGGCGGTCGACAGCGGCTCGGTGGTCGCTCGCGTCGTCGGCTTCATCGCGCTGACCCTCGCCTCGGTCAACATATTCGGCGGGTTCCTGGTCACCGAGCGCATGCTCGCCATGTACAAGAAGAAGGGGTGAGCGCCGTGAACGCCAGTCTGGCAGCCCTCCTCTATCTCGTCTCAGGCATCCTGTTCATCCTTGCGCTGCGCGGCTTGTCGTCGCCGGCGACCTCGCGCCAGGGCAACCGCTACGGCATGATCGGCATGGCGATCGCCGTGCTCACGACGCTGGCGCTGAGCCCGCCGTCGAGCGGCCTGGCGTGGCTGCTGGTGCTGCTCGGCTTCGCCATCGGCGGCGGCATCGGCGCCTGGCGCGCGCGCACCATCCAGATGACGGCGATGCCGCAGCTCGTCGCGATGTTCCACTCGCTGGTCGGCCTCGCCGCCGTGCTGGTGGCGGCGGGCGCGCTCTACGCGCCGGCGGCCTTCGGCATCGCCGAGGGCGACCACATCCACCCGGCGAGCATCATCGAGATGTCGCTCGGCCTGGCGATCGGCGCGATCACGTTCACCGGTTCGGTCATCGCCTTCCTCAAGCTCGACGGCCGCATGTCGGGCGCGCCGATCCTGCTGCCGCAGCGCCACGCGCTCAACCTCGGGCTCGCCGTGGCGCTGGTCGTGCTGATCGCGCTGTTCTTCGTCACCCAGTCGCCGGTCTTCTTCTGGCTCGTCGCCCTTGTTTCGCTGGTGTTCGGCGTGACGATGATCATCCCGATCGGCGGCGCCGACATGCCGGTCGTCATCTCGATGCTCAACTCCTACTCGGGCTGGGCGGCGGCGGGCATCGGCTTCACGCTCGGCAACCTCGCGCTGATCATCACCGGCGCGCTGGTCGGCTCGTCGGGCGCGATCCTGTCCTACATCATGTGCAAGGGCATGAACCGCTCGTTCATCTCGGTCATCCTCGGCGGCTTCGGCGGCGAGACGGCGGGGCCGGCGGGGGTCAAGGAGGCGCGGCCGGTCAAGCAGGGCTCGGCCGACGACGCGGCGTATATGATGCTGAACGCCTCGAAGGTGATCATCGTGCCCGGCTACGGCATGGCGGTCGCCCAGGCGCAGCACAGCCTGCGCGAGATGGCTGACCTGCTCAAGAAGAACGGCGTCGAGGTGAAATACGCAATCCACCCGGTCGCCGGCCGCATGCCCGGCCACATGAACGTGCTGCTCGCCGAGGCCAACGTGCCCTACGACGAGGTGTTCGAACTCGAGGACATCAACAACGAGTTCGCCCAGACCGACGTGGCCTATGTCATCGGCGCCAACGACGTCACCAACCCGGCCGCCAAGACCGACCCGAAATCGCCGATCTTCGGCATGCCGGTGCTCGACGTCGAGAAGGCCAAGACGGTGCTGTTCGTCAAGCGCAGCCTGGCTTCGGGCTACGCCGGCGTCGAGAACGAGCTCTTCTTCCGCGACAACACGCTGATGCTGTTCGGCGACGCGAAGAAGATGACCGACTCGATCGTCAAGGCGATGGCGCACTGAGGGGGCGCGGCGCCGCGCGAAGTCTCAAAGCCGCGCGCGGCGCGCCTCGTGCTAATTGCGATCGCGAGCGCAGCCGTCCTCTATATTTTCTTGCTCGCGACGCTTTATGTCGCGCAGCGCAAACTGCTGTATTTCCCCAACGCCGTAGACGTTGCGCCGGCGTCTCTGGGGCTCGACGCGCAAGTCCTGCGCGTGCCTACCGATGATGGCGAAAGACTGCTCGCCTGGTATGTCGCTCCGGCGCCGGGAAAGCCCGTGGTTCTCTATTTCCACGGCAATGGCGGCGGCATCGACCTGCGCGCCGATCGGTTCCGGCGGATCGCGGCCAGCGGCGACGGCGTTCTCGCGGTGGAGTATCGCGGCTACGCGGGATCGACCGGAAGCCCAAGCGAAGCCGGCCTGATCGCCGATGGCGAAGCGGCATACCGACAAGCGCTCGCGTTCGGGATTCCCCCCGATCGAATCGTCCTGATGGGCGAGTCCCTGGGTTCGAGGGTCGCCGTCGCGCTCGCCGCGCGCCAGAAGGTCGGCGCGATTGTGCTCGACTCGCCGTATTCTTCCATCGCCGACGTCGCTTCCGCGTTCTATTGGATGTTTCCCGTGCGCGCGCTGATCCGCGACGCCTTCGAGAGCGATCGGCGGATCGGGCGCGCTGTCGCCCCCGTGTTGATGGTGCACGGAACCGACGACAAGATCATCCCCATCCGCTTCGCCGAAAAGCTGTTCGCCCTCGCCAATGCGCCCAAGGACTTTTGGCCGGTCGAAGGCGGCGGTCATCTCGCGATGGACGAGCGGATGCCCGAGGCTCTGGAGTGGATCGAGCGGAACTTGAGGTGAGCGCGGTCCGCGCCGCTCAGGCCGCGCCGAGCCGCAACAGCCCGGCCTTGGCCATGGTGTTGTTCGGCGCGACCATAGTCGCGCGTTGGTAGGACTCGACCGCCTTGGCCTTGTTGCCGAGCTTCTCGTAGGCGAGCCCCAGTCCCGCCCAGGCTTCGGCGTTGTTCGAATCGACGTTGAGCGCCGCGTCGAAGTCGTCGACCGCCTGATCGTACTTGCCGGTCGCCAGCAGACTCTGGCCGCGCGCCTGATAGGGCGCCCCGGCGAACGGATCGCGATCGATGGCGTTGTTGAAGTCGGTGATCGCCTGTTCGTTGTTGCCGAGGCGTTGATAGATCAGGCCCCGCGCGTGGTAGGCCTGCGCGCCTTCGGGGTTGAGGCGGATCGCCGCGTCGAGGTCGGCCATCGCCTCCGGCAGGTGGTTCTGCGATCTGAGCAGATTGCCGCGGCCGAGATAGGCCGACGCGTCGTTCGGGTTGGCGGCGATGGCGGCGTTGAAGTCGGCGAGCGCCGGGCCGTCCTTGCCCATCTGGCGGTAAGCGAGCGCGCGATTGGTGTAGGCGGCGGAAAGTTTCGGATCGATCTGCACCGCCTTGGTGAAGTCGTCGATCGCGCTCTTGTAGTTGCCGGCCTTGGCGTAGGCGATGCCGCGGGTGTTGTAGGCGACCGAATCGCCGGGGTTGCGCTGGATGACGTCGGTCAGCGAAGCGATGTTGCCGGCGTTGGCGCCCGGATTGTCCGCGTCGACCTCCGCGACCTTGCTCGGCGCGCCCGCCAACGGACCGATGGTCTCGCTGCAGGCCGCAAGCGCAAGAGCCGCGCAGATCAATGCCGCCGCTACGGCCGCCCTGCGAGGGGTTTGCGCTTTGATCCGCATGAGCCGCCAACCTCCGCCGCCGCCTTGAAGCGGGTTGTCACCTGGGCCTGCGTTCCTCGGAACGCGCGCCTCGACGATCAGCCCGCGGTGCGCGGGGCGCCGACGGAAGCCCTCGGCTTCATCGGCAGCAGGCCTTCGCGCTGCAGCTTCTTGCGCGCCAGCTTGCGGGCGCGGCGCACCGCCTCGGCTTTTTCGCGGGCGCGCTTTTCGGAGGGCTTCTCGTAATGGCCGCGAAGCTTCATTTCGCGGAAAATGCCCTCGCGCTGCATCTTCTTCTTGAGCGCTTTGAGGGCCTGATCGACATTGTTGTCGCGGACGAGAACTTGCACGGGCGATCCTATGTTGGTGAGACCTTGGCCTCGACGATACCGGCGATTTGCGAAAGACAAGAGAGGCGCGCCGCCTCAGCGAGCGGCGCGCCTACTTGTGGTCCCCGTAGCAGATTCCGCCCGCTCTGTCCAGCCAGAGCCGCGCCCGCGCGGGCCTTCCCGCGCCCTTCTCAGCCGCCGCGCGGCGGCTCGGCGAACACCCGCGTCACATGGCCCATCTTGCGGCCGGGGCGCGTTTCCAGCTTGCCGTAGAGGTGCAGCGACACGTCGGGCTGGGCGAGAATGTCGCGCCATTCGTCGGCCTCGTCGCCGATCAGGTTCGACATTTCGATTCGCCCCCGTCGCGCCGGGCTGCCGAGCGGCCAGCCGGCGATGGCGCGGATGTGCTGCTCGAATTGCGAAGTCTGCGCGCCCTCGATCGTCCAGTGGCCGGAATTGTGGACGCGCGGCGCCAGCTCGTTGATCAGCAGCCGCGCGCCGCCCGCTGCGTCGCGCGCGACGAACAGCTCGACGGCGAGCACGCCGACGTAGTCCAGCGCCTCGATCGCCGTGACCGCCAACGCCTTGGCCGCCGCCTCGACCCCCGGCGCGACGCGCGCGGGGACGTGGGTGCGGGCGAGGATGTGGCGGTCGTGCTCATTCTCGCACAGGTCGTAGGCGACCACCGCCCCCTCGAGACTGCGCGCGGCGACCACGGAGGCTTCGCAGTCGAAGGCGACGAATCCTTCGAGGATCATCGGCCCGCCGCCGAGGCTGCGGTGAAGCGCCGGCAAGTCGGACCCCTCGCGGATCATCGCCTGGCCTTTGCCGTCGTAGCCGAGGCGCAGAGTCTTGAGCACCGCCGGGCGGCCGATCTCCGCCAAGGCCGGCGCCAGCGCCGCGGCGTCGGGCACGGCGCGGAACGGCGCGGTGGCGAGGCCGAGGCCGCGCAGAAAGGTCTTTTCGGCGAGCCGGTCCTGGGTCGCCGCTAGCGCCCGCGCGCCGGGCCTGACCGGCTTGCGCCGGTCGAGGAACTCGACGCAGCCGATCGGCACGTTCTCGAATTCGTAGGTGACGACGTCGACCGCTTCGGCGAAGCGGGCGAGCGCCGCCTCGTCGTCGAAGGCGGCGACGGTGCGCTCGCTCGCCGCGTCATAGGCCGGCGCGTCGGGCTCGGGCGCGTAGATGTGGCAGCGCAGGCCAAGCTTCAGCGCCGCCATCGCCAGCATGCGGCCGAGCTGGCCGGAGCCGAGAATGCCGATCGTCGCGCCGGGAGCGAGGATCATTCCGCTTCGCCGTCGTCGGGAAATTCCCCGACCGCCGCCGACCGCGCGGCGCGCCAGGCGGCGAGCCGTCCGGCTAGCGCCGGGTCGGCGAGCGCCAGCACCGCGGCGGCGAGCAGCGCCGCGTTGACCGCGCCTGCCTGCCCGATCGCCAGCGTCCCGACCGGCACGCCGGCCGGCATCTGCACGATCGACAGCAGGCTGTCCTGGCCCGATAGCGCCCTGCTCTCGATCGGCACGCCGAACACCGGCAAGGGCGTGAAGGCGGCGGTCATGCCGGGCAGATGCGCCGCCCCGCCCGCCCCGGCGATGACGACTTTGAAGCCCGCCGCCTTGGCCCCCTTGGCGAAGGCGACCATGCGGTCGGGGGTGCGGTGGGCCGAGACGATGCGCGCTTCGTAGCCGACGCCGAGCTCGTCGAGCGTCTCGGCGGCGCGCCGCATCGTCGCCCAGTCGGACTGGCTGCCCATGATGATGGCGACGGGCTTGGAGGTCTCGCTCAAGCGCCCCTGCCGACGAAGGAAAGGCTGAAGTCTGCTGCCGCAGCGATTATCCGAAGGGCGACCGGGGCGCAAGGCGGAGGCGCGGCCAAGGCGGGCGCCGAGCGGCCGAGCGGCTGGTTTGGGCGCCGATCAGCGTTCAGCCTTCTTGCCGATCCGCACGCCAGAGACCGACAAGACCATGGCCGCCCATCAATCAGGCCGGCAAGAGCCCGATTCGTCGATCGCGATCGCGCAACCACTGCAACGCGGGAAGCGTGAGGAGCACCATCCACAGCTTCGCCACGACCTGGCCAGGCAGGAACTGGAGGCTCCCGAACGCCAAACCGAGGAAAACCACGCTATCGACGACCAGACCAACCAGGCTGCTGGCGAAAGCCGCCCGTACGAGGCCTTTTTTTTGCAGCGGAGTGTACACAGCCAAATCGGCTGTCTCCGACAAAGCGAATGCGACGGTCGAGGCGACAACCAGACTGGGCGGAGCGAATGTCGCCGATAGGGCCGACCCCACGGCGATCGCAATCGCCGACCAGACGAGACCGAGACGACGCTGCACCAGATCTCGCAAAATCAACGCCAAGCCCGCGACGAGCACGCCGCTGGGCGCAGAGAGGCCCGGCGCGACGGGGATCAGGCACGGCCCGTGCGCAACGCAGACCGCGCCGACGTTATCAATCAGCCAGTTGGCGAGGGGAACGCACGCCGCGAAAGCGAAGAGGAGAACCGCGCCTTCCCTTCGTCGCCGCACCTCAAGACAATCCTGCATATTCACTGTTCTCTTTCACCCATCTCTGCGTCCGTCGAGAATCGACGCCGTTCCTTCCTGCGCCCGCGTTTTGCACGCGGCTGGTGACCCGCATCCACAACCCGCGCGCATGGCGTTGCGCGCGATCGCCGGGGGCGTGTCGCGAAACCGGGGCGCCGCGCCTCTCTTTGTCTAACCTATTGATGAGACGAGGCCAATCATTGAGACCGGCAGCGTCCAATTTGTATCCGACACGACCCGTCGCGAAAACCAAATCGGTCTTTCCCGCCAGGGGGTTGGCTTACCCTCGGGCGCAGTCCCGCTTTGGCGGCTTTCACGCCGCCAAGCCGTAGAGGGCTGCAAGGACGGCGCAAAACGCGACGGCAAGACGTGGAGGCGCGGCTCGGCGTCTGCGGCGCCAGGGGGGCCTGCGTCTCGACGTAAGGCGAGAACTCCCGCTTGGGGTCAAAAAGCCAACGCTCGCCCCAGCCCTACCCTCGCCGCTCCCAGAAATCCCCCGCCTTCACGTAGCTGCGCTTGACCGCGGCCCAGGCGATGCGGTGGGCGGCCTCTTCCTGGCGGGGGTCGTCGGCGTGGGCCGCGTAGGCGTGGTTGAACGCCTCACGGTAGATATCCTGCGCGTGCTCGGGCAGATGATCGCGCACCGACGGCGGCAGGTCTTCGTTGAACCGATAGGGCATGGCCGCCTCACTTCGCCGCCTGCAGCCGGCGCGCGGCGATCCGACATCGCGCCGCCCCTCTCGACAATCGCGCTGCCGAGCGGGAGCGAGGCGCCTCGAGACTATTCGCGGACGGTCATCCGCGGCGTCAATTTCACCCTCCGGCTGAACCGCCTCGCCGCGGAGACCTGTCGCAGCGAATGCGGACCTTCATTGCGAACGCCGTGCTCGCTCCGCCCGCCCTCGAGAGAATTTGACGCGGCCGGTTGTTCGACACCTCGAAATCGGGTCGAATGCCGCCGCCGCGCGAGCCGGGAAGCGGCGCGCCGGCGTCATCGCAACGCCGCACGCGGCGGGCAGAACTCGGGAGACGGGCCGCGGCCGCGCCGCGCGGCCGCGGATAAGCGAAACTGGAAGGAACAGCGATGGGAACGCCGCTTGCACAACGCGAACTCGAACTCATCGACGCCTACTGGCGCGCCGCCAACTACCTTTCGGTCGGCCAGATCTATCTCTTCGACAATCCGATGCTGCGCAAGCCGCTGGTCAAGGAGCACGTCAAGCCGCGGCTGCTCGGCCACTGGGGCACGACGCCAGGACTCAACTTCATCTACGCCCACTTCAATCGGCTCATCAAAGCGCTCGACCTGGAGGTCCTGTTCGTCACCGGACCCGGGCACGGCGGACCGGCGATCGTCGCCAACGCCTATCTCGAGGGCACTTACTCCGAGGTCTATCCCAACATCTCCCAAGACGAAGCGGGGATGAAGCGGCTGTTCAAGCAGTTCTCGTTTCCCGGCGGCATCCCGAGCCACGTCGCGCCCGAAACGCCCGGCTCGATCCATGAGGGCGGCGAGCTCGGCTATGCGCTGTCGCACGCCTACGGCGCGGCGTTCGACAACCCGAACCTGATCGTCGCTTGCGTCGTCGGCGACGGCGAGGCGGAGACCGGCCCGGCGGCGACCGGCTGGCACTCGAACAAGTTCCTCAACCCCAAGACCGACGGCGCGGTGCTGCCGATCCTCCACCTCAACGGCTACAAGATCGCCAATCCGACCGTGCTCGCCCGCGTCTCGCACGACGAACTCGACCATCTCATGCGCGGCTATGGCTACGCGCCGCGCTATGTCGAGGGCGACGACCCGATGACGATGCACGCGCTGATGGCGGCGACGCTCGAACAGGCGATCGCCGATATCGACGCGATCCAGCAGGCGGCGCGCAGCGGCGGATCGACCGCCCGCCCCGCCTGGCCGATGATCGTGCTGCGTTCGCCCAAGGGCTGGACCTGCCCGAAGGAGATCGACGGCAAGCGATGCGAAGGCTACTGGCGCTCACACCAGGTGCCGATGAGCGAGATGTACGAGAATCCGGAGCACGTGCGCATCCTCGAGCAATGGATGAAGAGCTACCGGCCGGAAGAGCTGTTCGACGAGGCTGGCCGCCTGAAGCCCGCGCTCGCCGAGCTCGCGCCAAAAGGAACGCGCCGCATGTGCGCCAACCCGCACGCCAACGGCGGCGCGCTGTTGCGCGATCTCAGATTGCCCGATTTCCGCGACTTCGCCGTCGCCACGCCGGCGCCCGGCGCCGCGACCGCGGAGGCGACGCGCGAGATGGGCCGCTATCTCGCCGAGGTTATGCGGCTCAATCTCGACCAGCGCAACTTCCGGCTCGTCAGCCCCGACGAGAGCAACTCCAACCGCTGGCAGGACGTGCTGGCGGTGACGAACCGCGCCTGGGACGCGGAAACTCTACCCTACGACGACCATCTCGCGCCTGACGGCCGCGTGATGGAAATGCTGAGCGAGCACCAGTGCCAGGGCTGGCTCGAGGGCTATCTGCTGACCGGGCGTCACGGCTTCTTCTCGTGCTACGAGGCCTTCATCCACATCATCGATTCGATGTTCAACCAGCACGCCAAGTGGCTGAAGGTGTGCAACGACATCTCATGGCGGCGACCGATCGCATCGCTCAACTACCTGCTGTCGAGCCTCGTCTGGCGGCAGGACCACAACGGCTTCAGCCACCAGGACCCGGGCTTCATCGACCACGTCGTCAACAAGAAGGCCGAGGTGGTGCGCGTCTATTTGCCGCCGGACGCCAATTGCTTGCTGTCGGTCACCGATCACTGTCTGAGGAGCCGCAACTACGTCAACGTGGTCGTCGCCGGCAAGCAGCCGGCGCCGGTTTGGCTGACCATGGATCAGGCGATCAAGCACTGCGCCTTCGGGCTCGGCATCTGGGAATGGGCGAGCAACGATAAAGGCGGCGAGCCCGACGTCGTCATGGCCTGCTGCGGCGACGTGCCGACGATGGAAACGCTGGCGGCGGTCGACTTCCTGCGCAAGCGCCTGCCGGAGGTGAAGATCCGCGTCATCAACATCGTCGACCTGATGAAGCTGCAGCCGCCGAGCGAGCATCCGCACGGCCTGGCGGACGCCGACTTCGACTCGCTGTTCACCACCGACAAGCCGATCATTTTCGCCTTCCACGGCTATCCGTGGCTGATCCACCGACTGACCTACCGCCGCCACGGCCACCAGAATCTGCATGCCCGCGGCTACAAGGAGGAAGGGACGACGACGACGCCGTTCGACATGTGCGTGATGAACGACATCGACCGCTTCCACCTCGCTGACGACGTCATCGACCGGGTGCCCGGCCTCGCCGCGCGCTGCGCCTACATCAAGCAAGAGATCCGCGACGCGCTGGTCGACCACCGCGAGTACATTCGCGTCCACGGAGACGACATGCCGGAGATCAAGCGCTGGACTTGGGGTGCGGCCAAGGGCGCGGCGCGCACGGCCTCGACCGAAGCCGACAACGTCTGAAGCGGCGACTGCAGCGGCGCGCGGCGGACCGGCCGCGCGCCGACCTCGATCACAGGACGAAGGGGATGAACATTTTCGACGTCTTCATGGAAGCGAAATGGCCCGACGCGTTCGCCCGCGCGAGGGTCGATTCGCCGCGCCTCAGGCGATGATATCGGGGGTCAGCGCATCTTCGAGCTGCGTCAATCGGTCGCGCAGCGCCAATTTGCGCTTCTTGAGCCGTTGCAGCTGCAGCTGATCGGCCTGACCGGCCAAA
>Ga0326728_10025144_pt1 | contig 10694 bp, 10 predicted proteins | sample MB3enrmetagenome_FD_207602 | JGI IMG/M metagenome (GOLD analysis project Ga0326728, IMG submission 207602) | Lab enriched peat soil microbial communities from McLean, Ithaca, NY, United States - MB31MN | ecosystem: Environmental > Terrestrial > Soil > Wetlands > Peat | place: USA: New York...
TCCTGGCCCTCGGGCAGGCGGCCCGGGGAACGGTTAACAAGGCTGTCCAGACCGTGTCGCAGGGCTTCCATTTCCTTCAACTGGTTCCAACGTGTCAATGCGTTCATGATTTCATTTCTTGTTGGCGGGTGTGCTTTTGGGCCGTCACGCCTGCCCGCCAACGGTTCGGGCGGCTACGGTCACTCTCTCGCTTTCATGAGTTCTGCCTTTTCCTGTAGCTAATGGCGGGCCAACCTGAGGGCCGGCGCGCTAACCCATTCAACCCAAGCCAGTTAAGACTTCCTGGCGTCGCTTTTGGCAATCGCCGAGGGATGCAAAACCATTGCAACCCGCACGACTGCCACCGCCGCAACATGCACTTTGCACAGTGGACGAGAGGCTTCGATTGGATGGTTGCAAATCGTTGACCGGCGCCGCCTCCCTTGGGTGGCTCGCCCGTCAGTTTGGCAGGATCGACTTCGTCATTGCCTGGTACATCATTTCCTCGCTGAGGAACGGTGGACCGTATAGTTCGTACCCGCCGCTCAATTTGTCGTTAACCTTTCGCGCAACCTCGTCATGAGTTGCGGCGTCGGCGTGAAAAGGCACCGCCACGATTATATATTCGATCGGAGTTTTCATGTTTTCTCGAGTCATCAATTCTTTCCCTTTTTCTTGCACTGTTCCACCACTTTGGTCGGCAGGGGCCAACTGTGTCCTTGAGCCAGCAGACCCTGAGCACCCTCCGGTCCCCAGGTGCCGACGGCGCAATTGGGGAAATCACTGGGCGCAGCCGCCGCCCATACGTCGAGCACCGGCATCAACAACCCCCAGGCCGCTTCGACCTGATGGGCGCGCATGAACAGGGTGGCATCATTCTTCATAACGTCCCAGAGCAGGGTTTCATAAGCGCCAGGCGACCGGGTGGCGAAGGCGTCCTGGTAATTGAACTGCGTCTCCACGGAGCGCAGGCGCATCTTGGGCCCGGGGTGTTTGGCTTGAAAGCGCAGCACGACGCATAACGCCGGTTCCAGATCGGCTCCAAGAGGGGATTGGCAAAGCGGAAGGCCAGAACGTTCTGCACCGTTTCCTTTCCCGGATAATGGTCGATGCGGAAGATCTGGGATTCCTCATTTTGCTTTGATTTTCATCTTCATCCCTTATGGGGTTCATCTTTTCGAATCTCACGCCCCGCCTGGGCCCAGTCCTGAGCTGCTCGCCCATCCTGGCGGCCTCGCTGTTCGTAGAGTTCATAGGCCCGCTTGGCGATTTGCGGGCTCAGATCGACCGGTCTCCTGGCCACGATTTTAAGCACGCGCCATTGGATCAGCGCGACCTTCACGGCGTCGTTCACGCCGAGGCACGCGACCATCGCATAGACGAAAATCGCCAGCGTTTGCCACCAAGACAGTGGCATGAGTCCCGGAAGACCCACGAACGTCAGGCCGGTGCCCATGATCGCCTCCGCCGCGAGAGTTGACAGGAATATCTTGCTGGGCAGCGTCGCCCAGAACCAGCGGCGCTCCCGCACGGACACGATGGAAAAAACAGCAAAGTAGAGGAGGATAAGAAAACTGCAGGTGTAAAGGGCGTTGTTGTTGGCTGCCAGACCGAAATGCGACCAAGCGACCCACAAGAAGAGGACCGTTTCAGCGACCATCGCGACACCAAGCGCCACAGATACCGCGACGAACCCTCCGATGTTCCATGTTTCCGGTTTCTTGGATGGCCGAACGTGGTCAGTGCCAAGGGTGATGACCGCGAAGTCCGTGACAAAGACCAACAGCAGCATCACAAAGGCGGAGATAACGAACTTGCCGGTCACCACGAAGGCGATGGCCACGAAAGCGGCCTTCAGGATGGTCCGGCTGATCTTGTTGATGATATAGGTCAGGATGCGTTGGTAAATGGTCCGCCCCTGCCCGATGAGCGCCACGATGTTCGTCAATCCGGGTTCGGTCAGGACGACACTGGCGGCGCCCTTGGCCACGTCGGTCGCGCTGCTGACGGCGATGCCGACTTCGGCCTGGCGGAGGGCGGGCGCGTCGTTGACGCCGTCGCCTGTCATGCCGGTCACGTGCCCCGCAGCCTGCAGGTGCTTCACCACGGTGTACTTGTCCTCTGGGAATACTTCCGCGAAACCATCGGCGCCCGCGAAAAGATCCACCGTCTGGTGGCCGGCCTTCAGATCCGCCATGTGCCGGATGTTGGGCAGCCCGACTCCCCGGCCGATCTCACAAGCCACCGGCAGCGCGTCGCCGGTGAGCATCTTCACCGGAACGCCGAGGTCGTGGAGTGTGGCGATGAGTTGCCTGGCGTCCGGTCTGGGCGGATCATACAACGACACCAACCCGACCAAGGCTGGCGCGCCCGTCTCGGGACCGCGCGCTACCGCCAGCGTCCGATAGCCCTTCGCGGCTGCCGCGCTGGCCCGCGCCTCCAACGTCTCGATGGCCGGGGGCTGGAATCCGCAGGCTTCGGCGATGGTGCGCACAGCGCCTTTCATCACGCGCAGCCGCCGCCCGTTCTGCTCGACCACGGCTTCCGTCCGCCGGCTTTTCGCATCAAACGGCGCGAAGGAGACGGGCGTGACCTTGGGAAGGTTGTCGAAGACGTGCCGATCTTTGGCTGCGGTGAGGAACGCGTGGTCGATCGGATCCTGGTTGGCTTCCTGCGACGCGAGTGCGCCGACGAACAGCACGTCGGCTTCCGTAGCGTGCTCCAGAGGGGTCACGCCGGTGACGGCGAGTTGATTCATCGTGATTGTGCCCGTCTTGTCCACGCAGAGCACGTCCATCGTCGCGGCATCCTCCGCAGCGCTGAGTCGTGTGACCAACACGCCGCGTTTGGCCAGCTCCTTCGACCCGATGGCCATGCTGACGGTGAACATGACCGGCAGAGCGACCGGCACCGCACTCATCAACAGGACGAGCATCAGCGGAAGCGTTTCGATAAGTGGCGAGCCGCGGATTAGCGACAGCACGACCACCATGCAAACCAGCGCGCCAACGATGACAAAGAGCCAACGGACGACTTTGGCCACCACCGCTTCAATGTGAAGTTTCGGACGCGCCTCCTGCACGAGTTGCGTGGTGCGGCCGAAGTAAGTCTTTGCCCCGGTCAGCATGACCACCCCGTTGCCTTCGCCCCGGCGGACGACGGACCCCGACGAAAGCACTTCGCCCGGCTTCTTGTCCGCGTCTTTCGACTCGCCAGTGAGCGCCGACTGGTCCACGCTCATCGCTCCCGTCAGGAGTTTGACGTCCGCCGGGATGATGTCGCCGGGGCGCACGCGGACGATGTCGCCGGGAACCAGCTCCCGGGCGGGAATGACCTGCCAGCTCGAATCGCGCCGGACACGCGCATTGACCTGCAACCGCTTCCGCAGTGCCGCAACGACACCGGCGGCCCGGCGCTCCTGCATAAAGCCCAACACGGCGTTGATCACCAGCAGCGCCCCCACCACGACGAGGTCTGAATATTTTCCGAGCGCGGCTGACAGCACCATGATCAGTTCGAGCATCCACGCCGAGATTCCCCAAAACTTCTTCAGGAATGCGAGAACCGGGTGCTCCTTTGTTTCGGCCACTTCGTTGTAGCCGTTCTCTTTCCGGCGGGTGTCCACCTCGGCACGCGCAAGCCCGGTCTCGGGATTGACTTTGAGCGACGTGAGCGTGTCGGGGACTGACGCGGAGGCGATGTCAGGGGGCTTGGCGTTTGCCGGCTTGGAGGAGGCCGGGCTTTGTCCTGCGGATTTCTTGATGAGTGTTGGCATAGTGGCGATCCTCGATCGGCCGAGCGGTATCCCACTGCCTTGACCGGCGGGAAAGCCTGCTGCGCTCCGAGCCGCTCCAAACGAACGAGGAAACTCCGAGACACGGACGCGCAGGGGGTCGAAGGCCGCCTGGAAGCTCTCGTTGGGTTTGGCTTGGTGGTTCATCTTCGTCCCGGTTGCTGCCGCGGCCCGGCCAGCGCCTCGAACCCGGAGATCACGTCGAAAAGCTCCTCGTCAATGCCGCTCTGACGCAAACGGTGGAATGTGCCGTGGAGATTCTCCAGCAATTCGTCAATGTTTCTATCGGCACGTTCCATCGCCGCCAACCGGCTCGCATCCATGCCGCGGGCGAGACCTTGCGTGGGCGTCAACGCAATCCCGCGCACATGATGCGCATCACACTGCGCCTGCACTTCGATGACGATCTGCTTTTCCGGCCCCGCGCGAAGCACCGAGTAGATCGGCGGCAAATGCCCATCGAACCGTATAACCACGACGCTGCCGCGCACCGAGACGATCACGCCGGGACTCGCCAAACGGGTTTTGCTTTCCCTGTTCGGGAGTTGCGGGCTACCTGTTGTCATCATGCTCCTGCCCATTCCATCGCCGCATTGTATTCGCCACGTCGCGCCGCCCGGTTGCACTTGGCTCGATGAACCAGAGCTTGCTGTGCCGCCGGCACGTTGGCTTCCGCGCCCCGCCAAATCTCCAAAGCGGGCTGCTGGATGGCGCGAGCAAACGAAAACGCCAACGCCCAAGGCAGTCGCGACTTGAATCGAACATTCATGGCGTTCAAACGGGCCGAGGCCAGTTCAGCGGATTGGCCGCCCGACAAGAACGCAATCCCCGGAACGGCCGCCGGGACGGTTCGCAAGAGACACTTCACCGTCGCGTCGGCCACTTCCTCCACATCTGCCACCTCGTCTTGCTGGCGGTCGGTCAATCTCACCTGATACCGCTGTTCGCCGATGGCCGCCGCTCCCACTTCTTGCTGCGCGGGGCAGCTCAATCCAGGAAGCACCATGTTGGGCTTCAGGAGCATGCCCTCCAGCATTACGCGTTGGGTGTAAAGCTGGTTGAAAACCGTTCGGAGGAGCTTCTCCGTTACCTCGCCGCACCGTTCCAGGGTGTGCCCGCCGTCCATGAGCACTTCCGGTTCCACGACGGGGACGAGCCCGGCTTCCTGGCACAAGGCGGCATAGCGGGCCAAGGCCTGCGCGTTGGCCTCGAGGCAACCCCGGCTGGGAATGCCCTCGCCCACGGCAATCACCGCGCGCCACTTGGCAAAACGGGCGCCCATTTGACAATACTCCTTGAGGCGGTCGCGCAACCCGTCCAGACCTTCGGTTATTTTCTCTCCGGGATGACCGGCCATGTCCTTGGCGCCGGCATCCACTTTGATGCCGGGAATGATTCCCGCATCGGTAACGGCTTTAACAAATGCGGCAGGCGATCGACCACGTCTTGCACCAGGTGAAAGCGGTCCAGGTCATTCTGCACCCTGATGTCGAAGGCCGTCGTGATCGTGCCCTCTTCCTTGTAGCCCCGGACGTGGAGGTTGCGGTTGGTCCGGCGGTAAGTCAGCCGATGGACCAACCAGGGGTATCCGTGAAAGCCAAAAATGATGTGCTTGTCTTTGGTGAAAAACGAGTCGTAATCCGTGTCGCTCAGTCCGTGCGGGTGCTCGCTCTTAGGCTGCAGCTTCATGAGATCGACGACAAGGGTTCCGCGTGAGGTCCCACAGCGCCGGATCGAGCTGCCGCCACACTTTGTCGGTGGCATGATTCCACGACCGGCGCATATCCAGCGCCAACTCCGCCAGGGAATCGAATCCTTCGACCTCGGTGGGCGGGAGGCTGTATATCGGGGAGTTGGCAGGTTGTGTGTTGCTCATAGTCATCCTCTCTTGGGATTTGTTGTGGGCGGAGCCGGCGGCGCAATGGCATCGTTCACGATGGTCTGCGCTTCCTCCAGGATGCGGCGCAGATGGTCCGTTCCTCGGAAGCTCTCCGCATAGAGTTTGTAGAGTAGGCCGTGACGAGTCGCAGCACGTTCACCAGCATCGATGCTTCGGCCGGCTTTCCGGCAAGGGGACTTGCTTTCATCACGAGTCCCTCATTAATTCTTCATTGGGGCTTCTTTTCTCCATTCCCGGCCGGGAGGAAAATCTTCGACAAACGGAGCGCAATGCAAGCTGAACCTTGGACGTTGGCCGTCGGGCCAAGTCTGCGCCAATGACCAGCAGAGCCAGACAACCAAGAAAGAGCACGTAGAGCAATGCACGCATAGTCATCACTTGAGGATTTCGTTGGCACGGGGTGGGTCGCTCATTTGTGCTTTAAGTTCGGCTTCCTTGTGTCCGTTGCCGTGTTCTTGGCCCAATCCCATAGTCAGCGCGGTCATCCCGGCAAGCCCCCCAAGTTGCATGCTTTCCACGGCGGTGCTGGGCACGATTACAATCGTGGCGTTCTTTTTCAGACCCTCATAAAGCATGTTCATGGCCCGCAAATGAAAGGCAATGGGATTGTGCTCATAGTTCCTGCCAGCCTCGGTGAATTTCTCCGCGATTTGCCGCTCGGCATCGCCCAGGATCACCCTGGCCTGGCGCTCTCTTTCCGCCTGCGCCTGCATGGACATGGCATCCTCCAGACCAGAGGGAATCAAAACATCCTTCACCTCGACTGAAATGACATTGATGCCCCAGGGTTCGGTGCGCTCATCAATGATCTTTTGCAGCAGGGTGCTCATTTTGTCCCGGCCTTCCAGCATATCCGAAAGCATGGTCTTGCCGATCACATCGCGCAGCGCCGTTTGCGAGGCCCAACTGATGGCGCTTCGGTAGTCCGCCACATCGAGGGCCGCCTTCTTCGGGTCCACCACCTTCCAAAACAGCACGGCATCCACATCCACCGGCACCGTATCTTTGGTGAGGGTCTTTTCCGCCTTGAAACCCGTCGTGATGACGCGGGTGTCGATCCAATATGGAATCGCATCGACCACCGGAACGATGAAAAACAGTCCTGGCCCCTTAAGGGCGTGGAAGTGACCCAGACGCAAGATCACCGCCCTATTCCACTGATCGGCAACCTGAATTGCGCAAGCGACGACCAGGGCCACGACAAAAGCGCCGACTCCAATCCCGCCGGCTTCCAAGTTAGCCCCGACTCTATACCTGGCGTAGGCCAAGGCGGCGCCAACGCTTAGAATCACAAGAAATATTAATATTGCAAACGATCTGTTTTGCTTCATTTCATTTATCTCCGCAATTGTGCTCCCATGCGGGAGCGTTGTTTTGTGTCGCCAGCAGCTTCCATGATCGCTGATGCAGCTGCTCTGTTCATGTTTGTTTTCGCAAGTTCGTTCTCCTGTAGCAAATGCGCGGCCAACCTGACACCCGGCGCTCTAAGGTATTCAATCCAAGCTGTTTAAGGCGTTTTGGCGTCGTCCTTGGTGGGCGGTGAGGAGGGTATAGGCATTGCACATTGCACGAGGGCTGCCAACGCATCGTGCATCTTGCAAACACGGCAAGTCGTCAGCGCTCGGCGCGCTCAGAAGTCGATGGAGAACAGCTTAAGCATGGAGCTTCTGCCAAGGCGTGCCATCGGCGCACTACCATGACCAGGGCCGAGAATCCAACGCAATGAGGCCACGCCCAACAAACCCGCAACTCCCTTCCCAGCAACGAACGCCGCTTACCATTCGCATGGCACGGGTCTGAGGATGATCCGCCGAAAGAGTCCTGGGAGCCACTCCGAGCCTCCCGCCCACGTTGCGAAATGCACGACCACCAAAGCCGGACCATGCGCTTTGCATAACCGACGAGAGGCCCCGATTGGCCTCCCGCAAATCGTTCGGCTGGTGGTTTTTCGAACCGTGCCGGCCAGAAATGCCCAATGGCGGTTGTTGCCGGCGAGGGAGTTGCAAGCTTTGCGGGAGTGGACACCGGGAGTTGAATCTCCAACCCGCGCCAGGCCGGGGCGTCCGTGGCACACGACACGCTAAGAGCAGGGCAGAGGCAAAACCTGGCCCCGAATGAAAGGGCTCGGATTGCCGTGGATCAAGATCACGATTATGCAGCACAAATATTTACTCCTCACTCTCCTCGCCGTTTCCGCTTTCGCCGTGGGTTGCGAACAATCGGAAAAATCCGAATCCGCAAATCGGGAGGCCACGGCGAAGCAACTCGACAAAGTCAAAACCGAAACCAAGGAGGCGGCGCAAGAGATGAAGGACTATACCTACGCGCAGAAAACGGAGTTCGTGGATAAAATGCAAGCCGAGATGGCCGGGATCAATCGGGAGCTGGACGAACTCGCCGCCAAAATTGACAAAGCCAGCGACATCGCCAAGGCCGAAGCGAAACCCAAACTTCAGGCTTTGCGCGAGCAAGCAGCCAAATTGAACCAGCAGCTCGACAAGGCCAAGAGCGCCACCGAATCCACCTGGGACGACGTCAAGGCCGGCACCAAAAAGGCCTACGGCGACTTGAAGGACGCTTTTCAGCAGGCGCGCCAGTGGGTGAGCGATAAGATCGCGCCATAAGGGGAGCACCCGCAAACAAATAACCATCAAAACGACAAACTATTTGTGACACAAACATCGGCATTCCAGATGGCGGAGAGTGGAACTCTCCTTCGCATAAGCGGAACGAAACGGCTCCTCTTGGGCCTTGTCCTCGCGGTGGCCGCGACGCTCCCGCACGCTGCGGCCGCGGCGGGCCCAGCGCCAGTAAACCTGCTCTCAACCAGCCGTTTCGCCGTCCTGGCAGAGACCGAGATCACCGACGTCCCCACGTCTCATATTACAGGAGATGTCGGATTGAGTCCGGCTGCCAGGTCTTTCATAACTGGATTGACGCAACCAGAAGTGGCCGGGTCAATATACGCGGCAAGTGATGGAGGCGCTACTGCCGTTATGCTGACTCAGGCCCAAGGCGATTTGACCACCGCGTATAACGACGCTGCTGGACGAACACCGGTACCCACCGGTACTTTTTTGAATCCCGGCAGCGGAAATGCGGGCGGGCTGACACTCGTCCCTGGTCTTTACAAATTCACGAGCGGGGCTATGATATCGGGATCGGACCTCACGCTCACGGGCGGTGCAAGTGATGTCTGGATATTTCAGATAGCATCTACGCTCACTGTGGCTGATGGTATCAGTGTCGTGCTGGCCGGGGGCGCCCAGGCATCCAACATTTTCTGGCAGGTAGCCAGTTCTGCCGCCCTTGGCACGACCGCGAACTTCGAAGGCACCATCATGGCCCATGATGAAGTCACGCTGGCCACCGGCGCAACGTTGGAGGGCAGGGCGTTGGCTCAGACTGCGGTCACTTTGCAGTCCAATACCATTACGGTTCCAAACACAACAACAAGCACAGTTACCTTGGCATCAGCGTCGGTGGTCACCGGTCCGTACACGAATGCTTTGGGGCAATCAGTTAATCTTGCGACCCAGACCATAACGGTTCCGGCGTCGGGGAATGTGCAATTCTATCGTATCATCTCCGGCACGGCGTTCACCATCAGGAGCATCGCCGTCTCCGGTGGCAACGTGGTCATCACCTACAATTAGGAATCGTCAACAGAGACCGGCCGGCAAAGAAGGAGAATGTCATGAGTTAAACCTGTGAATTGCCGCCGGCCGGTGCGGAAGCGCGCCCGCCGGCAGCAGTTCCACACGGAACAGTGCGGTGAACAAACAAAAAAACATCGAAGAAAAGAAGAAAAATGAAAAAGACATCTGAAAAGAGGGGTAAAGGCCAAATAATGCTCACATTAATTGTCTGCCTCGGCGCGTTGCCACTGCTCTACGGAGTGAGCGGGTGCTGCACGCATCATGCCGCTGTAACTGTCTCCGGAGAACCCACGCTGGTCGGACCGCCCGGCCCGCAAGGCCCTTCCGGCCCTGAAGGCGCCGTAGGTGCAGTCGGAGCGACGGGTGCCCCAGGCGAAGGCATCGCTGGTTCGGCCGGCCCCCAGGGCCCTGCCGGACCGACAGGCGCGGCAGGCCAGGTGGGAGCGACGGGCGCGGTAGGCGATAGCGTAGCCGGTCCTGCCGGGGACCAGGGTCCTCAGGGTCCCATTGGCCCCCGAGGCCCGGTCGGCGCGACGGGCGTCCCAGGTGACTTGGCGGTAGGTCCAGTCGGTCCAGTCGGCCCTGCCGGTCCTGCCGGAGCACGAGGTTACGCCGGAGCCACGGGCGCTCAAGGCGCCAGCACGGTCGGCGCTACCGGTCCAGTCGGTCCTGCCGGTCCCGCCGGAGCACAAGGCTACACCGGAAACACGGGCGCTCAAGGTGCGGCTACGGTCGGTCCTAAAGGTCCCTCTGGCCCTGTGGGCCCCGCCGGACCGCAAGGCATAGCCGGAGCCCCGGGCGCTCAGGGTCCGACCCTGGTCGGTCCTGCCGGCCCCGCCGGCCCTGCCGGTTCCGCCGGAGCGCAAGGCATAGCCGGAGCGACCGGCGCCCAAGGCAGCACAACGGCTGGAGTCGTTGGTGCGGTTGGCCGTGCCGGTGAAGCAGGCCCGCAAGGCTCGGTCGGAGCGGCGGGCGCCCAAGGCAGCACCCAGGCGGGAGTCGTTGGCGCAATTGGCCGCGCCGGCGAAGCAGGCCCGCAAGGCCCGGCCGGAGCCACTGGCGCCCAAGGCCCGGTTGGTGCGGTAAAGCGATGGACGCTGTTTCGGGACTTCCAGTTCGGTTACAACAGCTCGGTCCTTCGGAGTTCCGAGATCGACAAGGTGTTGGAGATCGCGCGGTACGTAAAGGAGCATCCGTCGATCCGCATAGCCATAGACAGCTCCGCGTACACATCCTACAACCAAGACCTGTCCGACCGGCGTTCCCGCTCCATTCGTGACGCGCTGATGAAGTACGGAGTGCAGTCTGCCGATATCCAGATGGGCTCGTACGGCAACAAGAAACTCTTGCGCGACGACCGAAC
>Ga0326728_10025146_pt1 | contig 10693 bp, 6 predicted proteins | sample MB3enrmetagenome_FD_207602 | JGI IMG/M metagenome (GOLD analysis project Ga0326728, IMG submission 207602) | Lab enriched peat soil microbial communities from McLean, Ithaca, NY, United States - MB31MN | ecosystem: Environmental > Terrestrial > Soil > Wetlands > Peat | place: USA: New York...
AAAGTTTATTTTGTTTGACATCCTGAGTATTCTTTAGTTTATGAATACATTCGATCTTTCCGGCCGCTGTGCAGTGGTCATTGGAGGAACTACGGGACTGGGCAAAGCCATTGCCCTGGGCCTGGCGCGGGCCAAAGCAGACGTGGTGGCTGCTTCACGCCGCGAAAGCGAGGTGGAACGCATGGCGGCAAGGATCGAGGCGCTGGGCAGAAGGACCATGCGCCTCCAGGTCGATGTGCGCAGCCGCGCCTCGCTCGAAAAGCTGCATGACGACGTGCTCGCCCAGTTCGGCCGCGTCGATATTCTGGTCAATTCCGCCGGGATCACGAAACGCCAGCCTGCCATCGAGTGCCCGGAAGAAACTTGGGCCAGCATTCTGGATATCAATCTGATGGGCACAGTGCGCGCCTGTCAGATCTTCGGCAAAGATATGCTGGCGCGCAAGAGCGGCGCGATTATCAATATGGCGTCGCTGGCCACGTTTGTCGCGTTTCGCGATGTGGCTGCGTATGGCGCGAGCAAGGCCGCCGTAGGCGCGCTCACCAAATCCCTGGCTGTAGAGTGGGCGCCGATGGGGGTGCGCGTGAACGCGATCGCGCCGGGCATCTTCCCCACCGAGTTGAACGAGAGCCTTGTGCGCGGCACCGAGCGGGGCCGTGAATTGCTCCAGCGTACGCCCATGGGGCGCTACGGGCGCGCGGACGAAGTGGTGGGAGCGGCTGTCTACCTCGCTTCGGATGCGGCTAGCTTTGTGAACGGTCAGATTATAGTAGTGGATGGAGGCTACCTGGCCTCCGGGGTAAACTGTTGACGGGCTTGCCGTTCCCGCATCGTTCGTACCCTCCGCTCGAGGAGCGCTCCGCCGCAGAATTACGCAAGGGGTTCGGATTGATACGTAACAAGCGAGTGGAACGAGGCATCCGGCGCGTCGATCTGGCCTACGCTCAGTTGGCGTCCAGCGGCATTGCGCGCGACATCAACCGCGATGTTGTGCTGGAACTGATCCGCGGGCATCAGCCCATTTCCAGAGCCGATCTCTCCCGGCTTTCAGGTCTGCAGCGCAGCACCGTTTCTCTCATCGTCGAGGACCTGCTCGAAGATGGCTGGATTCGCGAAGGCGCCATGGCGCGGCTGCCGCGCGGGCGCAGGCCCACCTTGCTCAACCTCAACGACGATCTGGCCGTGCTGGTATGCGATCTCCGCCCCACGCAGGCGGTGGTCGCTGTGGTCGATTTGAATGGGCGCTTTCTTTCGCGCGAATCGCTGCCTCTACTCTCCGATCCCTCCCGAGCCGTGGCGCAGATTGTCGAGCGCATGAAACGCCTCAAGAAAAAGCACGCGCAGAAATCCTTTGAAGGCATCGGCGTCAGCTTGCCGGGGCGCGTGGACCCCGGTTCGCAGACCTTGATCTTCGCGCCCAATCTCAAGTGGCCCCGCTTCGACATCGGGAAGGCGATCGAGCGCGGCGTCGGGCTGAAAGTGGAACTCGACAATGCCGCCAATGCCTGCCTGCTTTCGGAGCTTTGGTTTGGGCGCATGGACGGGGTGCGCAACGCCGTGCTGGTCACGGTGTCGGAAGGCATTGGCGCCAGTGTGCTGGCCAATGGCCAGCTCGTATCCGGAAACGGCGGAATGGCCGGAGAATTCGGTCATATTCCGCTCGATCCCAAGGGCCCGAAATGCGCCTGCGGCGCGACGGGCTGCTGGGAGACCCTGGCCTCCTCGACCGCAGCCCTGCGTTACTACGCGCAACTGGGACACAATGCCAAGCGGCTCACCATGCTCGACCTGATTAAGCTGGCCGGGGAAGGCGATGCGCACGCCAACGAGGCCATCAAGAAGCAGGCGCGCATGATCGGCCGGGGGATGCGCGCGATTATGGCGGCGGTCGCGCCGGAGGTCATCCTCGTGACCGGCGACATCACCGCGGCGTGGTCCCGTGTTGCGCCGGTAATCGAACAAGAACTCGCGTCTCTGGTGCTCGCCGGGCCCCCGCCTCGGCTGGCGGCGGTGGAAGAAAGCGAAGTGGCGCGCTTGCGCGGCGCAGCGGCATTGGTGCTGCAACGCCACACAGGTCGCCAGCGTGCGCGCCCAGCCAGAATCCGCATCTGAGCGCAAATCCGCTCATGCGGGATGGTGGAGATCGATCATTTGTTTGGGAGTCGATGAAAATGCTGAACTGCGCGCCCATCCACGAAGCCATCCGGCCTGCGATGCGAAGGACTTCCCGCTTCGCTTTTCCGCTTTCCGGACGTGGATGGAGCCTGTTGTGCTCGCTCCTGGGGGCTGCGCTTGCGCTCTCCGCGCAAACCCCGGCGCAAGACCCCGCTCCGGCATCGCTCGGGCCAGGCGATCCGGCATGGCTCGTGTATCGTGCCGTGCGGCCCGGCGCTGTCTTCGGCAGCGAGAGCGGCATTCCAGACACCATCGTTTTGCTGGGGCAGGATGTGCTCGAGCAATCCGCTGCGCGCGAACTTGCAGCGGGCTGGCAGGGCATGCTCGATCGCGTCCCGCGTGTTCTCGAAAGCGCAAATCCCCAAGCCCCCGGTTCGGGTGAAACTTTAGTGGTTGTGGGCACGCAGGCCGAGACGAGGAGATGGCGTCCGGAGCTTGCCGCAGGCAAGGTGCTGGGCGCGGATGCGTACCGGTTGCATCGCGCGGGCCATACTCTGCTGATTGAGGGCGGGGATGCGCGCGGCGCTCTCTACGGCGCCTTTGCGCTGCTGCGCGAGATCGCAGTGGAACATTCGCTGCTCGCACTCGATGAGCATTCCGAACCCTGGGCAGCGGTGCGCTGGACCAACGAATGGGACAATCCCGACGGGACCATCGAGCGCGGCTACGCGGGACCATCCATATTTTTTGAAGATGGCCATGTGCGCGCGGACCTCGAGCGCGCCGCGAGCTACGCGCGGCTACTGGCTTCCGTGGGCATCGATGGCTGCACCATCAACAACGTGAATGCGGACGCGCGTTTGTTGCAGCCGGAGAATCTCCACGAGATCGCCCGCATCGCCGATGTCTTCCGGCCCTACGGCGTGCGCCTGTCTTTGTCCATTGATATGAGCAGTCCTCAAAAGATCGGCGGCCTCGCCACCTTCGATCCGCTCGATCCGCGCGTTGCAGCATGGTGGCAAGACAAGGTCAACGAGATCTACAAAGGGATTCCCGATTTTGCCGGCGTAATCGTCAAGGCCGATTCGGAGGGCCGGCCGGGACCGTCGCAATACGGGCGCAGCCCTGCGGACGCGGCGAATGTGCTGGCGCGCGCGCTGGCGCCGCAGGGCGGGCTGGTGCTCTATCGCGGATTCGTCTATAACCACCACCTCGACTGGCATGATTCAAAAGCCGACCGCGCGCGGGCCGGTTACGACAACTTCCACGCGCTCGACGGCAAGTTCGAGCCGAACGTGATCGTCCAGATCAAATACGGTCCCATCGATTTTCAGGTGCGCGAGCCGGTGTCCCCGCTCTTTGCCGCGCTGCCGCGCACCAACGAAGCCATCGAGCTGCAAATCACGCAGGAGTACACCGGCCAGCAGCGGCATCTGGTGTATCTGGCGCCGATGTGGAAGGAGTCGCTCGACACCGACATGCGCGCCTCGCTGAACGCTGCGCCGCTGCCGGTGCGCGATCTGCTGAGCGGCAATCCGTCGCGTGGTCTCGAGCACACGCGAGGTGGATTTGTTGGCGTATCGAACGTGGGCACGGAGGGTTGGCTCGGCAATCCTCTGGCCCTGGTCAATCTCTACGCATTCGGCAGGCTGGCGTGGGACCCAACGCTCGACGCCGCCGCGCTCTCCGATGAGTGGACGCGCCTGACGCTGGGCAACGACGCGGAAGTGCGCGCCGTGGTCAACAAGCTCCAGATGAACTCCTGGCGCATCTACGAAAGTTATACGGGACCGCTTGGCCTGGGCACGCTGACCGATATTCTCGGGCCGCACTTTGGTCCTGATCCGGCTTCGGCGGAGGGCAACGGATGGGGCCAATGGCTGCGCGCCGATGCGAATGGCGTGGGTATGGATCGCACCACGGCCACAGGCACCGGGTACATTGGCCAATATCCCATGCCGCTCGCCGCGCGGTACGAATCGCTCAAGACCTGTCCCGATCAACTGCTGCTCTTCATGCATCACGTGCCGTACACCTATCGTTTGCATTCCGGACAAACGGTGATTCAGTTTATCTACGACACGCATTACCGGGGCGCGCAGGAGGCGGCGGTGCAGCTTCCGGCATGGGAGTCGCTGCGCGGCAAAGTGGCAGACGCGACCTATGCCGAGGTGCTCAGGCGGCTGGAGTTTCAGGCCGGGCACGCCGTGGTGTGGCGCGACGCCATCGCCAATTGGTTTGAACGCACGTCGGGGATTGCCGACGACCGGCATCGCGTGGGAGATTATCCCGGCCGTTTTGAAGCCGAAGCCATGACTCTGGACGGCTACAAGCCGGTGGATGTCACGCCGTGGGAGACGGCTTCCGGCGGCAAGGCCATCGCGTGTCTCGATCGCGCCGTCTGCTCCGCATCGCTCACGTTTGACCAACCGGATGGATGGTACGACATCGCCGTCCAGTACTTCGATTGGAGCGGCGGTGTTTCGCACTTCACATTGCAGGTGGCCGGGCGCACGGCGCTCGCATGGGCCGCGGATGCGGACCTGCCCTACGGCCGCATGAACGGCAACACGTCGACGCGGCAAACTCTGCGCAATGTTGCGTTGCACCGCGGCGATACTCTGCAGTTGACCGGCCAGCCCGAAGGCAACGAGCCGGCGCCGGTCGATTACATCGAAATCACACCGGCCAGCGCAGATGCGCAAACCGGACAATGAGAGGATTTGGGGAGAGGATTCGAACAGTGAAGACCGATTCGAAGATCGTCGATGCCAAAGTGATTGTCACCTGCCCCGCGCGGAACTTCGTCACGCTGAAGATCGCGACCGCCGACGGCCTCTACGGCATCGGCGACGGCACCCTCAACGGCCGCGAGCTGGCCGTCGAGGCCTACTTGCGCGAGCACGTCGTTCCTTGCCTGATGGGGCGTGACAGCGAACGCATCGAGGAGACGTGGCAGTATCTTTACCGCGGCGCGTACTGGCGGCGCGGGCCGGTGACCATGGCCGCCATCGCCGCCGTGGACATGGCGCTATGGGACCTGAAGGCCAAGCGCGCCGGGATGCCGCTCTATCAACTGCTGGGCGGGCGCTGCCGCGAAGGCGTCACCGTTTACACGCACGCCAACGGCCACAGCGTCGACGACCTGCTCGAGTCAGTTGCCAAACACGTCGAGCTGGGCTACACGGCGATCCGTGTGCAGGCGGCGGTGCCGGGCGTGCCCGATGCCTATGGCGTTCCGCACGGCGACAAGGCCTACGAGCCGGCGGACGGCGATCTGCCCCGCGAAGAAACCTGGTCGACGCCGAAGTACCTGCGCTTTGTGCCGCAATTAATGGAAGCCGTGCGAGCCCGCTTCGGTTTCGATCTGGCGCTGCTGCACGACGCGCATCATCGCCTCGCGCCGATCGAGGCCGCCGCGCTGGGCAAGAGCCTGGAAGAGTTCCAGCTCTTCTGGCTGGAAGATGCCACGCCGGCGGAAAATCAGGAAGCGTTCCGGCTGATCCGCCAGCACACCACCACGCCGCTTGCGGTCGGCGAGGTCTTCAACTCCATCTTCGATTGCAAGGAACTGATCGCCGGGCAGTGGATCGACTACATTCGCGCCTCGGTGACGCACGCCGGCGGCATCACGCATCTGCGCCGCATCGCCAGCTTCGCCGATCTCTACGGCGTGCGCACCGGCTGCCATGGGGCCACCGATCTTTCGCCGGTATCGATGGGAGCGGCCTTGCACTTCGATCTCAGCGTGCCCAACTTCGGCATCCAGGAACACATGCCCCACGCGGCCGTCACCGATGAGGTCTTTCCCCACGCTTACACCTTCGCGAAGGGCCTCATGCATCCCGGCGAGACGGCGGGCCATGGCGTCGAAATCGACGAAAAGCTGGCCGCGAAGTTTCCTTACAAACGGGCTTATCTGCCGGTGTGCCGGCTGGAAGACGGTACGTTGCACAACTGGTAACTCCCCCCCTCCCCCCCACCCATTTTGGGGTTAAGGCCTTTGTTTTCAGTATTTCGTCTTGATTATTCGCTCTAGATCCCGGAAAATAAAGGACTTATGGGCCAAAATCCTCTAAACAGGGGAGTTATGGGGCAGTTTTCATCTGTCAGTTGTCAGTATTCAGAGGCCAAAAACCGGGCGGCACAGCCTACTTCGGGCTTGGCGTCGCCGCTCTGCCGACATGCCTGCTTCTTCAGTCTGAGAACAGTGTAGCGAAATCGAAGAAATTATCGGCAAATCGGGTGAGGGAATTTGCGTCAGCGGTTTCAGCGGGTTGCGTGCGCGCGGAGACAGAGCCAATTGAGGAGGTTTGCGCGGGCCCGCCCGAAACGCAAAAGGCGCGTTTGGGAGGACGTCCGGGTATTTCTGGACGCTGGGCGACTTGCGGGGAGTAATGTCTAATTTGCCGGTAATCCGGCCGGAGCCCCCGCTACACATGGAAGTACGTCGGTCTCTTAATGCGATCCCGACGATGATGCTTAACAGGTGACCGGGATCGGTTCCAAGTCAATCGTCGCTCCGATTTGCTCCTCGTTCCAGATCGATGAATGCTGACATCGGGACGGTCCTCCGAAAGTTCCGTCGTTTCATCGTCGAGATGACAAGCTGGGAGACACTGTTAATGGCGAAGCCACCGGCAGGGAACGCCAGTGAAAGGCCTCCCGTAGTCAAAGCCGTTACGGCGACACTTGCTCCCGCAACGAGCCCACCTCCCCCGACCCACTTCAGCAGGTCGAGATCGATTTCCGCCCACTCCTTTTTGGCCTCCGCGTAGGATTGTGTGAGTTCGTCACTGAACTCACGAGCAAGTACGTCGGCTTTTGTCGGGTCGGGCGATCCGCCAATGGTGTTCCAAACCTTACGCAGATAGCTTCTAAAGCCTCCAAGCCGCTGCTCCTCCCTCATCTTGAACGCGAATTCCGAATCAACATTATCGAGAAACTTGAATTCAAGTCCTTGAAACGCCTTGGTTAGGGGCGTCCATGTCTCCATGTTCGGGTCGAATTTGTCTCGTGCGTTGAGGATCTCGTTCCAGCGATATCTGAAGTTCGTATAGGGGAATGCGCCGATCAATTGACATATATAAAGGCCTGTTTCAAGATTCGCTCCGCTCTTGTAGACCATATATTGGGCCGGAATCTTGTCCATAGTCCCATCCATCAAGAACGGATCACGTTTGCGCTCTGCTTCGACGAAAGCTACGAGGTTGTCCACTTGCGCATCGCTTGCATTGGGCTCTATTTCCCGATACGTTCGGGCAACGTAGCTGGGCGGACACGCCAGGAGCTTGCGCATCACCTGCTGCCTTATAATCGATTGCTCGATATCAGCCTTTGTGATCGGATTGTCGCGAAGTCGCGCCTCTGCAAGTCGGGCAGTTTCAAAAAAAAGGGATCGGTCAAATTCGCCAGGATTCGGGATGAAGCTGACAAATCCCATTTCGACCCACGGTGCCATTGCCCTAAGTTGGTATATCGCTCTCAGCGTTGCTTCGATCCATTCCTCCGGGTGAATCACCGGATTGTATCGTTCCGCAATCATGTTCGGATTGTCGAAAGGATTGATTAGGAATATCTCGTCTGCATAAAGGCCGAATCGGCAGACATTCTGGATGATCACCTCCGGAGCGTATTCACCAAGGTACAGCGCACGAAGTGTCGAATCGGGCTCAGGCAATAAATCGGGGAGGTTTGTCGACGTCGGCCAGAGAGCTGCCACGAATTCGTAAAACTCTTTCACCTGAGCGGGAGATGTTTTCCTTTTGATCACGTCCCAAGGACGAGTCAGGCCGAAGATATCGTTCGCACCCGCGATAAGAGTGAGATTCTTGTCGCGCAACGAGTTTGAACTGCTGATCCACTCGATCCGCTTCGGTCGCCCTTCTCTCAATCGGAGGCAACAGTGTTTGTATTTTTGACCTGAACCGCAGGTGCATGAATCGTTTCGGCCTGTCATCACGATCCGATAATAGTACACCGGAAACCAATGGTTGGAACCAGATGGCGGCTCACGGGGCAGTTTGGTTCTCAGTGTTTCGTCGACCCACCGGAGATTAGACTGGATAGGTCCTCCTAGACCGGGAACAGAGATGCTGTACCCAGCGATGGTGGTCTCCCACCCTTGCGACAGAAAAAAGTCGCAAGGATGGGGCACGGAGCTATGGGGTATAGCAATCATGGTTCCGCTCTAAACGCCGTTCTCGCCAGGATTCGCCGCATTTCGGTTGGGTTACCTGCAATCCGGAGACTACGTTTCCTGGGGATGCGAGCGGCGCTAAGAGCAACCGCAGATCCCTCGACTACCCCCGCCCCAGCGACTAAGACCTGTCGCTGGGGACCCCGGTCGCTCGGGATGACAGCTTTCGAGAGTTGCTGGCTCATGGTGCTGACTCGGCCGGGTTCGCTGCCCTCAGGGGCTGAAGCCCCTCATTCACATTGCGGCGATTACGGCGCCAGTGAACTCGTGCCCTGATACAAGGCCTGACCGATGAGGTTTGGGCGGGTACCGTCCCTACGGGACTGCGAACAATCGATTGGGTCCCTTTCCCCACGCTAAAGCGCGGGGCTAAGTCGCCGCGGCGACCGCCTCCGGCGCGGCTGGGTTCGTGCGCCGAGATACAGCGCCGCAGTCATTTTGGGACGATTACGGCGCGGCTGAAAGCCGCGCCCGGATACAAGACCTGACGGATGGGTTTGGGCGGGAACCGTCCCTACGGGACTGCGAACAATTGATTGGGTCCCTTTCCCCACGCTAAAGCGCGGGGCTAAGTCGCCGCGGCGACCGCCTCCGGCGCGGTTGGGTTCGTGCGCCGAGATAAAGCGCCGCAGTCATTTTGCGACGATTACGGCGCGGCTGAAAGCCGTGCCCTGATACAAGACCTGACGGATGGGTTTGGGCGGGTACCGTCCCTACGGGACTGCGAACAATTGATTGGGTCCCTTTCCCCACGCTAAAGCGCGGGGCTAACAAACACTGCGCCTACGGCGCGGTTGAGGTTCGTGCGCCGGGGCTAAAGCCCGCGGTCGTTTCTCGTACGCGATTCAGGGGCCTGAAGGCCCCTGCTCCCTCCGGGACGAACCCATTTCCTGCGGGGTTGAAGAAGGCAGGGTTGATGTTAGTGCGAACCCGCATCTTCCGCCTCGGCGGACGAGATGTGGGGCACCCGGCTTGATCTGGTTCCTTGAGGTTTGTGCTTTCCCACCCATTCGCCAGAAAAAGGCGAATGGATGGGGCACGGAGCCATGCCCTTATGACAAACCGATTTTGAAAGACGGCCTGTCGATCCGGCCCCAAATAGCGGGACCATGGCTTCCCACCCATTTCCGCAAAGAACGTGGAAATGGATGGGGCACGGAGGGTTCATCTTCAAGCGGTCAGAGACCTAGGAAGAATGCTTTTCCTTCAATCGCTTCTGGACGTCCTCCAGGGTTCCCTTGAAGGGGCCGGGAGTTTCCATTTTGATTGAAACCAGCGCCGCAGCGAACTTCAGGGATTCGCGGACATCGTGATCCAACCGCCAGGAGAGGTACGCCGCGTAGGTCGTGTCGCCGCGGCCGGTCCGGCCGGAGATGTTGCTGTTGGAGAACTTCTCGTAGTAGGTCACGCCTTTTACCCTGGCGAGGACGCCCTGGGAGTGCGTGATGAGTGTCTCGGGGCAACCCCACGACTCGATGATGATGGCGGCACTCTCCAGATCTTCAGTGCCGGTGAGAATCCGGGCTTCCACGACGTCCAGCTTGAGCTTGTCCATCATGGCCGCAATTTCTTTTTTGTTGGCGACGTCGCTGAACTCAATGTCATGGGTCACCGGGGTGACGTGGCGGACGAAATCCTGCATGTCGGCCGACAGGCTGTAGCCCCTGGATTTCAAGCCCTGCATCAGCGGCATGTCGAATTCAGTGTCGGAAATCCCGGCCAGGTGAACGCACGTGGAGGACAACTGCGGAACGTCGTCAAGAGAAATCAGGCCGGCGGATTTGACGAGCGTGAGTTTGCGTTCATCCACGTTTTCACTCTCGTGCAAAACCCTGGAATAGGTGGTTTCCGCGCTCTCGATGACGTAGGTATCAACGCCGAGATCCTTCATCGGTTGCAGGATCTCGGCGTCCTTTTTCGCCATCTTCACCACCGCGGCAACGCTCTTTCCTATGCGCGCGGCGACCATGACGCCGCACAACACGGCGCTTCCCGGCGCGACGTGGGGTTTCCCTCCGAAGGGGATAATCTCGTCGTAGCACATGTGGCCGATGAACGTGATGTCGTACTTCTTGGGCATGTAGATCGATTCCTCAGTTGAGCGTTAGCAGCCCGTGGTGAAAGTCCAAACCCCTGAAAAACATCCCTCCGGGGCTAAAGCCCCTGACTGATTTTGCTGCGGTTGCGGCACGACTAAAGTCGTGCCCTTTCAAAACCTGACTTTCACCCTGGGCTGTTAGGGTTCTTGTCTACGGCTGGACACGGACTCACACGGATCGGAAAAGGCGGAAAAACGAGTCCACGCCGGTTTCCCGGCCGATACGCGAAATTTCCGCCCCCTCTTCTCTGTCTCCTTCCGTGTGCATCCCAGGTGCTATC
>Ga0326728_10025147_pt1 | contig 10693 bp, 5 predicted proteins | sample MB3enrmetagenome_FD_207602 | JGI IMG/M metagenome (GOLD analysis project Ga0326728, IMG submission 207602) | Lab enriched peat soil microbial communities from McLean, Ithaca, NY, United States - MB31MN | ecosystem: Environmental > Terrestrial > Soil > Wetlands > Peat | place: USA: New York...
AGGCAGGTCTGCTGGCAGAGGCGGCGAGCTTGGAAGAGGTGCTCAAGAATCAGGCGCATCCGAAGAATCTAGTCGCGATAAAGAAAACAGGAACCCCGGTCGTCGCGTCTCCCAGTCTGAATGCCCAGACTTTATTTCTGGCGACAGCGCACGACGAGTTTGAGATGTTGGATTTCAACGCGGACTGGGTTCATGTGCGGATTTCCGGTTTGTCGCGGGGATGGATCTGGCGCACCAGTCTGGAAATGCCGGAAGGCATTTCCGATGTTCCGCCCAACAATCCAAGTGCCACACGGGTTGTGGCCGATCTGTTTCTGGTGAAGCGCGAGGAAGTTGCGCCCTTTCCGGGGGATTGGGAGCCGCTGCGGGGCAAAAACGTGAAAATCGTCTCGGTGCAAAAGGTTCAGGAAGACGAAAAGAACAGCGGCGCGCCAGCTAAGCTGGAATACGCCAAGTCTTTGCTCGATAAGAACTATGCCGAACTGGCGGCAAAATCACAGGAACTCGCTGGAGTGGTGCTCATCTTCGATTCCGTCGATGGCGGCATGATCGCCATAACGCTACCCACGGTTCAGCAATGGAAGGCGGGCAAGTTGACCGACGCGGCTCTTTGGCATCGGTGTTATTTTGATCCACCCGAGACCTTCAATGTTTCCACTCCTGGAGGCGGTCACTAGTTGCCGCCGTTAGTTGCCAAGAACCTCGTTTTGGTGCGAGCATCGTGGGAGCGAGACGCGCTGTCATTTTAAATTTTGGCTTGACATTGAACTGATTGCGCGTTACCAATGCTGTCTCTTGGGGTTGGTGTGTTCCGTGGGGATTTATTGAATGATTGCCGGTTTGAGCTAAACCGCCGGATGGAGGCGGGAGCGGGCGAACCGTCGAATGTGGGGTCCATGTTGCAAACATTTGTTTCTCTGCTGCGCGATTACGCCGAACTGACTAAGGCGCGCATTACGACTCTGATTGTCCTTACGGCATGGTGCGGCTACTTCTTTGGCGCGCACCGGTTGGGCGTGTCGTCGTGGTCGCTGGGATTATTCCATGCCCTATTGGGGGTGGCGCTGGTTTCGAGCGGAACGGCGGCGCTGAACGAAGTACTCGAAGCGAGCGTGGATGCGCGAATGCGGCGCACTGCGCTGCGCCCCGTACCTTCCGGACGCATGACCCGAGCACATGCGGCTATGGTCGGATTGGCGCTGACTCTGGGCGGTTCTGCTTATCTGGCGATCTATGCCAACCTGCTGACTGGGTTGTTGGTGTTCTTGACTGCATTGGTGTACCTGGCGGCATACACTCCGCTGAAGAAAGTGTCTCCGGTGTGCACCTTTGTGGGCGCGTTTCCGGGAGCGATGCCGGTGGTGCTCGGTTGGACGGCGGTGCGCGGAAAACTGGAAATCGAGACTCTGATCCTTTTTGCCATCATGTTCGTCTGGCAGTTCCCGCATTTTCTTTCGATCGCGTGGCTCTATCGCGAGGACTATGCGCAAGGCGACATTCGCATGCTGCCCGTGGTGGATTCCGATGGGAAATCCACGGTGTGGCGGATCCTGGCCTATTCGGGCGCGTTGATCCCGGTGAGTGTTTTGCCGGTGGCGATAGGAATGGCGGGACGCGTGTATCTGGTTGGGGCCATCCTGATGGGCGCAGCGCTATTCCGTGTCTCCGCTGGAATGGCTTCTCCGCAAATGCCGGCCACGGCGCCAGCGTCGAAACCGCCGGCTCGCCGATTGCTGCGGGCGACGATTCTCTATCTGCCTGCGCTGTTCGCGCTAATGATGGCTAACTCAGGGAGTTAGTTACAGAAAACAAAGCGGGTTCGGGGCTTGCCACTCTCCGCCTACCTACACGTGCCGAGCTTTCCTGTTCCGCTGCCGCTGCTCAGGAGTCGATGCTGAAAGCGATTTTACGGAACGGTTCGAACACGGTAAACTGATGATCGTAGGTGCTGTTTTGCAGGTGTGATCCGTCGTCGGCTGTCAACAATAGTTTGGTGAACTACTGAAAACGGTTCATGTAGGCGCGTAGCTCAGTTGGTTAGAGCGCTACCTTGACACGGTAGAGGTCAGGAGTTCGAGTCTCCTCGTGCCTACCATTTTTTCCCCGGTGTTCATCGGCTTTTCAACCTTTCCCGCCGCTCTCGAGCAGCTTGACTCCATGGCGTTAGCACCTGTCCAGGACCCGTTTATTGGCACGGCATTCGTTTTCGGCCTGACGATTATAGCGCGCCGATTTCTTCTCGATTCCCAGGCGCCAACGGCATAGACTGAGCGTGTTTAGTTCGTTAGCATTGGTACAGAACGTGTCAAATCGGCACTCGTCGGGAGGTAAAGGATCGACGGTATGCCGGCGCCATCCAAATTCGCGACGCCCGCAGGTGCGATCGTTTGTCCGAAATGCGGTGCCTATGCCCTCGCTACTGCTTCGTCATGCGACAAATGTGGCAGCGCGCTAGGAAGTTCCAGTGCCGAGACGCTCATTTCGTCCCTCGATCCGGCGACTCTCGACGCCCCAGCTTCGGTTCCCACTTCTTCTCCATCTTCGGCAGCGACGCTGGAAAGTTCAGGTTTGCCTCAACCGCATGCAGCGCCATCCGACTTGGCCCGTGGAGCTCCCGATTTCGGGCCGCGTTACCGCGTGGAATGCATCCTCGGCGAAGGCGGCATGGGGACGGTGTACAAGGCATGGGACAAAGAGTTGGAGCGCACGGTGGCGCTGAAGTTGGTACGCCATGATCTTACCCGCGATCCCAACGTTTCCCAGCGCTTCAAGCAGGAGCTGTTGCTAGCCAGCAAGATTTCCCATCGCAATATTTTGCGCATTCATGATCTGGGAGACGGCCCCGGAGACACAAAGTTCATCTCCATGGCGTACGTTGAGGGGCAAGATCTCAGTCAGTTGCTAGGGAGAAACGGGAAACTGCCACTGCAGCGTGCGCTGAACATCGCGCACCAACTTTGCGCGGCGCTCGAGGCCGCCCATGCTGAAGGCATAGTCCATCGCGACCTGAAGCCCCAGAATATCCTGATCGATCAGCACGACCACATCTATGTTTCCGACTTTGGCTTGGCGAAGTCGCTGGAATCCGACTTGGGAATGACTCAGACGGGTCAATTTCTAGGCACTCCCCGTTACATGTCTCCGGAGCAGGCGGAAACCAAGCCAGTTGACCATCGCAGTGACCTCTATGCATTTGGATTGATCTTGTGTGAATTGGTAACCGGCCATCTGCCGTTCGAGCGTGCCGAGTCGACCATGCAAATGTTGTATCAACGCGTACACGGAACACCAAAGGATCCGAAGCAGCTCAATCCCGACCTGCCGGAGTACGTCACTCGGATCGTTCAGAAATGCTTGCAGCGAGATGTCACTCTGCGCTATCAGAGCGCACGCGAGATTCTGGCGGATTTGGATGCGAGCCACGCGCCCCAACTGACACACCTCAGCTGGGTCGCTGTGGCGACAACCGCGGTTTTGCGTCGACCGAGGAAAGTTTGGCTGGTAGCGGCCGCAGTGCTCGTCGTTCTCGCTGTTGGCGTAACTGTTTGGAAGAACCCTGCAACCCACTCCGCCCGGCCGGCCCCTGCCGTTCCCGCTGGTCCGCAGGTTTCGCTTGCCATTCTGCCATTCCGGAATGCTTCGCGTGATGCTTCGCTCGATTGGCTCGGTCCCAGCATGGCCGACATGCTGAGCACCGACGTGGGTCAGTCGGCACACTTGCGTACGATTTCTCCCGACCGACTGCACCAGGTGTTAACCGACCTGCAGGTCACGCCGAGCATCGTGATCGATCCGACCATGCTTCGCCGCATCGCCGAGTTCACCAGTGCCGACACCGTGGTCTGGGGTCAATACGCCGAGTTTGGCGACCAGATCCGCATTGATGCCACACTGCAAGACATCAAGAACGACCGCACCGTTCCCCTGAAAATAGATGTGGCCAATGAAAAAGAGATTCCCGGCGCGATCGATCGCCTGGCGGAGTCCATCCGCCAGAAACTTGCGCTCCCGGAGAATGTACTTAAGGAGCTGAAGGCCAGTTCTTTTCAGCCCAGCTCAAAGTCGATTGCTGCGTTGCGCGACTACGACCAGGGCATTGCGTTGCAGCGAGACGGGAGGAATCTGGACGCGCAGAAACAATTCGAGGCTGCCGCCAAGGAGGACCCCAACTTCGCGCTGGCATTTTCCAGGCTGGCACAGGTCGACAGTAGTCTGGGCTATGACAGCGAAGCGGAGCAATCCGCCAGAAAAGCCGTGGGTCTGAGCCAGGACCTCCCGGAGGCGGAGAAGTACTTGATCTCTGCCATTCGTTCCCAGGTAACAAAGAACTATCCGGAAGCCATCAAGGCCTACGAAACTCTTGCCAAGGCTTCGCCCGATAACTCTGACGTGCAATCGGCGCTCGCTAGCCTTTACCAGGATTCTGGGGATCTGGTGAAAGCCCGCGAATATTACCAGAAGCTCCTGTCTTCGAACCCAAAGGACGTTGCCGCAACTCTTGACCTCGGCCGCGTCGAGATTAAGAGCGGCAACTCCCAAGGCAGTTTTGATCCCCTGAACCGCGCCTATAGCCTGGCTGCACAAGTGGACAATCAGGAACAGAAAGCCACCAGTCTGCACCTCATGGCTGTGGCTTACAGGAATTTGAGCAAGCCTCAGGAAGTTCTGCGTAACGAACAGGAGGCGATCACAATCTGGCGTCACATCGGTCAAAAGCGCGGCCTGGCCTATAGCCTGAACGAAATGGCCAAGGCGCAGGCTTCGCTCGGCAAAACCAAAGAAGCTATGTCCAACTTTCAGGAGGCTTTGGAGATTCGGCGTGAAATCGGCGACAAGCGCGGCTTGGGCGACACGTTGATCGATATGGGCAATTTCTCCGATGACCGGGGCGACCATGACCAGGCGCTCAAGATGTATAAGGAAGCCCTGCAGTTGGAGCGCGACATCGGCAATGAAAGTTTGCAGGCCATCTGTTTGAACAACATCGGAGCTGTGTACTCCGAAAAAAGTCAATACGATGACGCTCTTACTTACTTCCAGCAGGCGCTGCAGCTGCGCGAAAAATCGAAAGTGCCACAGGATATCGTCGAGGCAGTTCAAAATCTAGGTCAAGTTTTCATTAGTATGGGTCAGTACGATCGGGCTATTTCCTACTACATGCGGGCGCTGGATTTGCGACGCAGCATGAACGACCCGCATGGTGCGGCTCTCGCATCCTACGCCTTGGGAACTCTGTTTGACTATCAGGGACGGTTCGGCGCGGCCGTCAACTCCAAGCTGGACGCTCTCAAGACCCTCCGCGATCTTAAGGACGGGACCTCTTGGATGCCCGAAATTCTCGGAAGCTACGGAGAGTCGCTTATCCTCGCCGGACGGGGAGACGAAGCCAAGGCTTCTTTGGACGAAGCGCTCAGTCTATCTCGCGAACTGAAGAACGACGGCTTGGTAGCGGAGACGTTAGGATACCAAGGTGATGCGTTCTTTTATCAGGGAAATTTCAAGGCTGCTCGTTCCCTTTACGACCAGGCATTGCAGGCCGCTACACGCAGCAAGGAAGGGCAACCGATCCTGGTCGCCAAAATGGACCTGGCCAAAGTCGAAGTCCGTCAAAAGAACGGACGGCAGGCCATTGCGAACCTCCGGACGCTGATGCAGCAGGCGGATGATTTGAGCCTGAAATACGCTTCGGTGGAGTGCTCGATTTTCATGGCGGAAGCTATGACGCAAGGCCATGACTATACCCATGCTCGCCAGGAGTCGCAGCGGGCTTTGCTGCTTGCGGACAAACTGGGACAGCAGCCGCTGAGCGCATACGCGCATTACCTGTTGGCGATGATCGCACGAAATTCCGCCGACAATACAGAAGCCCAAGAGAATTATCGCGAGGTTGTCCGCAACCTGGGTGCGATGAAAAATGAGGCCGGGGCGGAGAAGTTGCTGCAGCGCTCCGACCTGAAACTCATGTACGAAGAATCCGCCCACTGGTCGCAACCCGGGAAAAACTAAGAACGAGACAGCAAAAAAGAGTGCCGGCATTTACCGGCACTCGTCTCTCTCAGTTGCCTCTGAGCGGCTCTTATATCCTTGCGTCTCCTTTGCCGCTTCCTGGAAGCTATCTAAGCCATCTCATAATTCGTTTTGGGTAGGGCACGGCTTCAGCCGTGCCGCCCGGAGCCAATAATGACGCGGGCTTTAACCCCTGAGGGACAGATATCGGTGTCCGTCCCCTACTTCCCCTTCCCCGAAAGCGAAACGTTCTGCGTGCCGCTCGCGGCGTTGTCGTTGACCGTCAGTTTGGCGGAGAATGTGCCCGCAGCGCTGGGCTTGAACGTAACCGCGATGGTGCAGTTGCCGCCCGCCGCAAGTGAAGTCGGGCAAGTGTTGCTTTCCCCAAAGTCTGTCGGGTTCGTACCCGTGATGCCGATGCTGTTGATGGTCAATGCCGTCGTTCCCGGGTTGCTCAGGGTCACGTTTTGCGTGCTGCTGGTGCCGTGCGTTATCGTCCCGAAACTCAGGCTCGTTGGACTGAGGCTTGCCCGAGGATTGATCACGGTCGCCGACAGACTGACTTGTTGCGGGCTTCCGGGAGCATTGTCGGCGACGTTGAGTATGGCGGAAAGCGTACCCACGTTGCCGGCAAAGAAGAGTACGGAAATGTAGCAGCTCTTCCCGGCCGCCAGCGTTGATGGACAGAAGTTAAGGAAGCTGAAATCGCCCCCGTTGGTCCCGCTGCTAAGCGTCAATGACACGTTGCTGATATTCACGGTGGAAGTGCCAATGTTCTTCACCGTCACGATCGCGGCGTTCACGTTGAAGAGGTAAGCGTTTCCGAAGTTAATGCTGGTTGGGCTCACGCTGACCAGTGGTCCGGACGTGGTCAGAGTGAAGGTCTGCGCGACGGGAGAGCCAACCCCGTTCGATGGCGTGAACGTGATCGGGTACGTGCCGCCTACCGTAGGCGTTCCGCTCAGCGTGCCTGTCCCGTTGCTATTGTTCATGAACGACACGCCGCCGGGTAGGGTCCCTGCCTCAACGATGGTCGTTGGAGTCGGGTAGCCCGTGGTCGTGACGGTAAACGAATTGTAAACGCCCAGCGTGAACGCCGCGCTGTTGGCGCTGGTGATGGCCGGAACTTGATCGACCGTCTGGCTCAAGGCTCCCGTGCTCCCGGTGTGTCCGGTATCACCCAAGTACGTCGCCGTAACTGAGTTGATGCCCGGTGCGAGAGCGGAGGTGCACGTTGCTGTCACCGCAATCATGCCGCATCCTGTATTCCCGCTCCACGTTACCGACCCGGTCGGAGTCCCCCCTCCCGGCGCTACCACCGCCACGTTCGCGGTGAAGATAACGGCGTTGGGAGAGACTGAGGGATTCGCGCCGGTGTTGGAAGTGACCGTCGTGGTCGTGCTCGCCTGCACCACGGTGTAACTCGCGGTTGCCGACGCGGTGTTCGTTGCCGAGTCCACTACGGTTGCCGCGAAGGAATGTGAACCTAGCGAGAGGGTGTCGAACTGGCCCCCTTCGCCGACAGGTCCGCCCGGACTGTCGGTCGCGGTACAGGAAGTCGCCGTCAAATACGGTCCGGGGTAAGTATAGGCGGGATAGGGTGGCCCGACGGGAGGAGCTGGAGTGGGGTTGCCGTTGTAATCCGTATAGCAAGTGTAGCTCGCGGCAGTCGATTCGCCGTAGGTATAGGTATTACCATTCATTGGCTGAGCGATGGTTACGCTGGGCGCCTCACTCAGCATGTTGTACACAAACAGCCAGCACGAAGCCGTGCCTTGGCTGCCGCCCTTAACCGGATTAGGCGTAGGGTTCCCATCTGTGAAAGAGAGAGAGATGACCTGGTTGCTCGGGTTCTCCGCCAGCGGATTAGTCAGTCCGCAAGGGTCCGTACCGGTACCCGCGAATTGGACAACGCCAACGTATGGGTTGCCTCCCTCGTAATATAGAGTGTTGTTGCCCCAGCTGAGACCGGGGTTGTCGTTGGTCGGGTTGAGATAGAAATCGGAGCCTAGCGCTGCATAGAAAGTTGGCGAGGCGCTCAAGCCGCACGTCCCGTTCGTCGGAGACCCAGGGCATGTGACCGCGAACCCCAGCGACGCATCATCACGGACACCAGCGCCGTTCTGGTGCACAAAGCACTGAGGAGGGTTGCTGGAGCTGCTGGGGAAGAGCGTGAGAAGGAGCTGGCTACAGGCTGACTGACTTGTCGTACCTGAACCAGGGAACGGCTCCGCCGTGACCTGCACCATTAAAGGCGATTCGCCCGAGCCCGTCAGCTGTGTAGTGAAATCGAAGCCGCCGGTGTAACTGCTGCCACCGCTTCCGGGAGTATAGCCGCCTTCGTAACTGAACGCGGTCGGTGCTGTTGTCGTAACTGTCCCCGCCTGGGTTGGCCCGGGCGCATTAAAACTCGCGCTAACGTTTTGCGCCGAGCTCATCGTCACGCTGCACGACAGGGTCGTTCCAAAGCTCGCGCACGCACCGCCCCAGCCCCCGAATGTGGACATCCCGTCGTCGGCCGGGGCCGCCGTCAGTGTCACCACTGTATCGTACGGATAGCTTGCCGTACACGTTCCCGATAGGATTCCGGCTGTTATGGTGCAGTCGATCTCTTGGGGTATGTAATTGTCTGTCACTGTGCCGGTGCCCAATCCCAGTCCCGTCAAGGTCAGCGTATCATTCAGATCTAGCTTTACGATTGTGCTGGTATCGAAGGAAAGGTTCTGCCAGTCCACCTGAATTTGTGTAGGTGTGAAGCTGAGACGGCTCGCGTCAAACCCGGCCATGTTGGTGCTGGGATCGATTGTCACCGAGGTGAGCGGAGGCCCGGAAACAATATTGACAGCGATACCGCTGTAGATAGTCGGTGGAAGAGATAAACCTGAAGGGGACCAGTCCCCCGGCGGATAATCCTCCACTGAATAGTTGAACGTGACGGATGAGTCGTCGGCGATGATGTTGAAATAAGTGGTCCCGGCGCCATCTATAAAGGTCCCTCCCACGCCGCCATTATCAGTGAATTCGCCGGAGCTCTGAACGCCCTCGTACGCACCGCCATACGCATAATACTGCCAGGACATGGTGGACCCAAGAAAGCCTCCACCGTCCGAACTGCTGGCGCTGGCACTCCTTGAAACCGCCTCCGGCTGCATGACACCCTTGATCCTGGAAGCACTGGCACCGGCTGGTCGCCCTTGAGAAGGACTAAGGGGCGGGTTCATATTCTGAGCCGACAGAATGGCGACGCTGCTAAACAGGAGGGCAGAAGTAAACGCGTTCCGAGCCCAGCGCAACGCAACGTATGTTGGAAACAACTGATGAGTCATCACGAATCTCTTTTTTGACCCCGAGGACGGACGCACACAAAGGCGGACTGGGCATACAGCTGCGAGCTGACTAGCCCGCACCCCAGCATCGCCGCCGCAGAGGAGCGTAAAGGCTATCTTTCTCAAGGTCGTCAGAGCAGTAGCTGGCGTAAGAAGTCTTTTCATAGGAAACTCTCCCTTTTCTCTTGTCAGGGCGAGAAGATTTGTAACCGTGGCGCATTTCCTCCTGGCGAATTTCCGCTTGGATTTCGAAGCAAGAAGCAAAAGGCCGACTCACCGCCAGTTGGCATAACGCTGCCACCTGCGGCAACTCGGCTCTCTCATGGGGGAAGTGATTGCTCTAGAGATCCGTGGCTTTCCGTCCCTCACTCACGTGAGGTTTGGCTTTGTCGGATTGTTGCAACTGCCAACGCCTGCGCGGGGCGCATTATCCGTCATCAGGACAAAAACTTCAGTGAGATATGTCACATATCAAGGTGACCCAAATACCCGAAATGCTGCGAGCGAAAGAGATGCAGAAAGCAGAAGTGTGTACTCTGCTGGATCAGTGGATCGACAGTAGCCAGGCCGTTTCCCTGGGCTGTGTCCACATAAGGATTTCCAATCACGCACATAAATAGTTTCAATTTCCGCAAAAGGCGAATCAGCGGCTATTGTTATGATGCGGTGGTTGAATCCCCCTGAGAACGAAAACCGATCAGGTTTCGACGATGGTGTCTGGGAACGGACAACGGAACGGACGACGATGACGAAAGTCGAAGCGATTATCCAGGTCTCAAAGCTCGAAGCGGTGAAAGAAGCACTGCACGAAGTTGGCGTAGAAGGTATGACCGCTTTTGAAGCTCGAGGACATGGCCGGCAAAAAGGACACACCGAGTTTTATCGCGGGCGCGAGTATACCGTTGATTTGATCCCGAAAGTAAAGCTCGAGATCGTGGTGGCCGATGAAATGGTCGAGAAAGTCGTGCAGGCGATCACCACCGCGGCACGCACGGGCAAGATCGGCGACGGGAAGATTTTTCTCTCGCGCATTGACGAAGCGATTCGGATTCGCAACGACGAACGTGGCGATAGCGTGCTCTAAGGGCGCGAATCATTATAAGTGGTGCCGCCCGTGTGCCAACTTTTGACACGTGCTGCGGAACACTTTGGGGAGATTGTCATCGCATGACGACCGTGCCCACCGTCCGCGGCGAGTTATGGGACCTATACGCGCGGGAATCCGCTGCCATCGAGCAGGAATTTTCAGTCACCGGTGAAGGGCGCGCGGCGCTGGCCAGACGCACGGCGCTGGTCGATTCGATGGTGCAGCGGCTCTGGAACGAAATCATCGTTAGTTCTTACCTGGGCTTGCACTCAGG
>Ga0326728_10025148_pt1 | contig 10693 bp, 9 predicted proteins | sample MB3enrmetagenome_FD_207602 | JGI IMG/M metagenome (GOLD analysis project Ga0326728, IMG submission 207602) | Lab enriched peat soil microbial communities from McLean, Ithaca, NY, United States - MB31MN | ecosystem: Environmental > Terrestrial > Soil > Wetlands > Peat | place: USA: New York...
GATCTGCGCTTCGCGTCCCAGAAACGCCGCGCTGTCCTGATCCCCGATCTGGTTGATGTTGAAGTGGAGATTGCCGTCTCCTGCGTGGCCGTAGCAGACCAGGACGCCTTCCGGCACCTGCGCCCGGACCCACGCGGAGGCTTCGCGGATGAACTCGGCGAGCGCTGCCACTGGCACCGAGATGTCGTGCTTGAGGCTCGGGCCCGCCCGGCGCTGCGCCTCGGGAATGTTCTCGCGCAGGAACCAGAAGTCCGCTCGCGCACGCTCGCTGGAGGCAAGGACTGCGTCGAGCAGCCAGGACTGCTCGAACGCGTGAGTCAGGGATCGTTGCAGCAGCGCATCCAGATCCTGTGCGTCCCCTGCAGTGAGTTCGCACAGCAGGTACCAGGGATAAGGCCTGTCGAACGGGTCGCGCGCACCCTCGACGTATCGGCAGGCCAGCTCGATGCCGATGCGCGGCATGAGCTCGAAGGAGCTCAGGAACTCCCCAGCACCCGCACGAAGCGTGCCGAGCAGTGAAAGTGCCGCTGCGGGCTCCTCGATGGCCAGCAGCGCCGTGGCACTGCTGCGCATGCGTGGCCAGAGCTTGAGAGTAGCCGCCGTGATGATGCCGAGAGTTCCTTCGGCACCGATCAGCAGGGACTTCAGATCGTATCCCGTGTTGTCCTTGCGCAGCGACTTGAGTGCAGGCAAGACCGATCCGTCGGGCAGCACCGCTTCGATCCCGAGCACGAGATCGCGAGTCATGCCGTATCGGACCACGTTGCCGCCGATCTGGCAGCTTCCCTGCGAGCCGAGGCTCAGCGGAAAGAACCGGTCCGCGGCGTCGGCGGCCTCCTGGACGCGCGCGAGCACACAGCCGGACTCCACGGTCATGGAAAAATTCGCTGCGTCGACCTGGCGAATCCGGTTCAGGCGGCGCATTGAGACCACGACCTGACGTCCCGACTCATCGGGCGCGGCGCCGCCACAGTAGCTGGTGTTACCGCCCTGGGGCACCACACCGATGCGGCTCTCGGCGCACCAGCGGACGAGGGCTGCAACCTGCTCGGTGCTGCGCGGCAGCAGCACCGCGAGCGCATGTCCACGGTAGAGCTTGCGGTGATCGATCTCGAAGGGCAGCGTGTCTGCCGGCGCCGTCAGTACGGCATCCGCACCGAGCAATTCGCGCAGCTGCTGACGCAGCGGCTCCGGCGGCAGCGAAGTGCCTGGCCTGGCCAAGCGTCAGTGCGCCGTGGGCAGGGGCGCCCTGCGGCAGCGCGGCTTGGTCAGCAGCATCTGTACGTCGCCGAGCTGTCGCTCGGCAAAACCGCCTTCGCAATAGCAGAGGTAGAATTCCCACAGGCGCACGAACGTGTCGGGAAATCCGAGGGAGCGAACCTCCGGCAGGTGCGCGAGGAAATTCTGCCGCCAGTGCGCGAGCGTGGGCGCGTAGTGGGGTCCGATGTCTTCGAGATGGAACAGCTTCATGTCCGTTGCGCTCGTCGCTGATTGAACCAGCGCCGTGACCGACGGTATGAAACTGCCGGGGAAGATGTAGCGCTGGATGTAGTCCACGCTGCGCAGTGCCTGCGCGTACAGCTGATCCTGGATGGTGATCGCCTGCAGCAGCATGGCCCCGTCCTGCTCGAGCAGTCGGCTGCACTGCCGGAAATACCCGTCGAGATAGCGCGCTCCGACCGCTTCGACCATCTCGATCGAGACCAGCTTGTCGAACCGCCCCTTCAGGTCGCGATAGTCCTCGAGCAGCAGGGTGACGCGATCGCCGAGCCCGGCAGCGCCGATCCGTTCGCGAGCGAAGTCGAACTGCGCCCGGGAAATCGTCGTGCTCGTGACGCGGCAGCCATAATGCCGGGCGGCATGCAGCGCGAGCCCGCCCCAGCCGGTCCCTATCTCGAGCAGATGGTCGGAGGGGCTGAGCGCCAGTTTGCGACAGGCTGCGTCGAACTTGGCGCGTGAAGCATCGAGCAGGGTGCTGTCCGCCCGCTCGAAGATGCCGCATGAATAAGCCATGGTTTCATCGAGCATCAGCGCGTAGAGCTCATTGCTGAGGTCGTAGTGCGCCGTGATGTTGCGCGCGCTGCCGCGCTGGCTGTTGCGATGAAGGCCGTGAAACAGCTTGAGCAAGGGTCGCCGGATGATCGCGAGGCCGCCCTCCAGGCCCTCGAGCAATTCGCGATTGCGCACCATGATGCGCACGAGGGCGGTGAGGTCGTCGCAGGACCAGGCTCCGCGGATGTACGACTCGCCCGCGCCGACGCTGCCACCGAACGCGATGTCGGCGTAGAAGCCTGGATCAACGACATGGATCGTCGCGCTCAACGGGTACTCGGCATTGGAATGACCGAAACGGTGCTCCCCCTCGCTGTCGATGAGGCGCAGCTCTCCATAGGCCAGCCGCTCGAGCGAGGCGAGCAGTGAATTGCGCGCGAGTCGCCGCAACGGTGAGCCCTGGGCGCTGTGCAGGTCGACCGGGTCCAGGGCCGGAACGATCGAGCTCTTCATGGCTTGCGCCGGCGCAGTCTGCGGGCGGGATTGTCGCGTACGGTGGAGGGCACCATCTTGAGATCCCAGATGAGGCCAAGCCAGGACATCAGCTTGAGCAGGTACCAGGTCGGATCGTATTCCCACCAGTAGAATCCCTGGCGTGCCGCATTGGGATAGTAATGGTGATTGTTGTGCCAGCCTTCACCCAGGGTCAGGATGGCGAGCAGCCAGTTGTTACGGCTGTTGTCCCCCGTGCGGTAACGCTGTCGACCGAACAGGTGCGAGAGGGAGTTGATCGTATAAGTGGCATGCCAGCACAGAACCGTTGAGACAAAGAAACCCCAGACGAGCATCTGGCCGCTGCCGGTGTGCAGGCGCGGAGTATGGGACAGAGCGCCGCCGAGCACGAACATGCAGGCCGCGAGCAGTACCGGCATCAACACGTCGAACCGGTCCAGCCAGCGCAGCTCGGGATAGCGCATCCAGTCGCGCGCCAGTCGCAGATCCGGCTCGAACCCGCGCAGCGTCAGGAACCAGCCCATGTGCGCGCGCAGAAATCCATGCTGCGAGGGGGAGTGCAGGTCCTCATCGAGATCGGAATTGGCATGATGATGGCGGTGATGGGCCGCCCACCAGACCGGCCCACGCTGGACGGCGGTGGCGCCGATCAGGCCAAAAATAAACTGCGCGGTCCGGCTCGTCTTGAACGCCCGGTGCGAGAAGTAGCGGTGGTAGAAGCCGGTGATGGCAAACATGCGCGCGAGATAGGTGGCGAGGGCGACCAGCAGCGCCACGGGGCTCACGCCGACCCAGAACACGGCGAGGCACGCCAGGTGCATGCCGACGAAGGGCAGGATGCGTGCCCAGTCAATGCGATCCGGGGCGCTCTGGTGTGCGGCCGTGGCATAGCCGCGGCTGCTGTCGAACCAGCGCAGGACCGCGCCCCACAGCGTACCGAACGGATTGCGACCCGGAACCGGAGTTGACGCAGCAGCACAGGTCGATTGAGTCATCGACCTTTTATCGCGCGATCCTTCCAATCGGATGCATTGCGTCATTCGCGTCCCTGCAGTGAGGCCACCTCAGGCCCGCCTCCGAGCCTGCAGGCGGCTGAGCCCTGCAGGCTACCGGCGACGGAATCTCCTTAGGATTCAATAAACAGTGAACCGATGCGGTGGGGAGGCAGTCCCCAGCAGAACGGCTTATGCCCGTCCGCCGCGTTGGCCGCGGGTTCAATACGTTTCGTTATCTTCGTCGTCTTCGTCCCAGTCGTCGTCATCATCGTCATCGTCGTCATCATCCCAGTCGTCGTCCTCGTCTTCGTCCTCTTCCTCTTCGCCCTCTTCCTCGTCATCGTCCGCGGACCAGCCCTCGGGTTGGTCGATCTTATCCAGGTCGAGCTCCTGCCAGGTATCCAGGTCCAGCTCCTCTATGTCCCCATCGAGATATTCGATCTCGATGAGCTCCGAGTCCTCATCCACAGATAACACGCGGAAGCTTTCATTTTCCTCGATGTTTTCGTACCACTGGCCCGCGACGGGCTCGTATTCTCTGGCCACCGGATGCAATCCTTGATGCTGCTGGAAGTGACAGGCTTTGGCCCCGGGATATTAGGGCGTCAGCGGGTGGTCAGGCAATCGCCCCCGGGATCTTGCCCTACAATGCTTCGCTGCTCATGAGTGCGCGCAAGACAACACCACCGTCGACCCCGCTGACGCAGGCACGCCGCGTCGTCGTCAAGGTGGGCTCGGCGCTTCTGGTCGACGACCGCACCGGGCGCCTCAACCGGGCCTGGCTGCGGACGCTGGTCGACGACCTGCTTCATCTGCATCGGCGCGGTCAGCAGGTCATCCTGGTCTCCAGCGGGGCCATCGCGCTCGGACGACGCCATCTCGGGTTGGCACCGGGAACGCTGCGGCTCGAGGAAAGCCAGGCCGCGGCCGCGGTGGGTCAGATCCGGCTGGCGCATGCCTACAAGGAACTGCTGGAGGCCCGTGGCGTGACGGTGGCGCAGGTGCTGCTCACGCTCGAGGACAGCGAGCAGCGGACGCGCTACCTGAATGCCCGCGCCACCCTCGAGTCGCTGCTGTCCATGGGGGCGATTCCCGTCATCAACGAGAACGACACGGTGGCCACGAGCGAGATCCGCTACGGCGACAATGACCGGCTGGCCGCGCGCGTCGCGCAGATGGCGAGCGCAGACTGCCTCGTGCTTCTGTCCGACGTGGATGGTCTGTACAGCGCGGATCCGCACCGCGATCCGAATGCGCGCTTCATCCAGAGCGTCGCGCGCATCACGCCCGAGATCGAGGCCATGGCGGGTGGCAGCGCCTCGAGCATGGGCTCGGGGGGCATGTCCACGAAAATCGTCGCGGCAAAAATTGCCGTGAGTGCCGGATGCCACATGTGCATCGCTGCCGGCAGCCCGCGTCATCCGCTGCGCCAGATCGAGCGCGGCGCCCGCTGCAGCTGGTTCGTGCCCGCATCGACTCCTCTCGCCTCGCGCAAGCAATGGATCGCCGGCACGCTGCGTCCGGCAGGCGCGGTTCGGATCGATGAGGGCGCGCTGCGCGCCCTGCGGGGCGGCAAGAGCCTGCTGCCGGCGGGTGTGACGGGCACGGTAGGCCGCTTCGAATCGGGCGATACGGTGAGCGTGCTCTCGTCGCAGGGCGTGGAAATCGCGCGTGGGATCGCGGCTTATTCAGAGGGTGATTCGGCGCGCATCATGGGCCGCCGCAGTACCGAAATTGAAACCGTCCTCGGATTCCGCGGGCGGGAGGAACTCATTCATCGTGACGACCTGGTCATTTTGCAGCATGATGACGACCCGCCTCCTGGCGAGTCCAGACAGGACTGATCGAGGACAAGGCATGAGCAGCGCCGTTTCTCCCATGACCACCCGCGGCGGCGATGGCGTGCGTGAGCTCATGCAGGGCATCGGGCGCGCCGCGGTGGCGGCCGCCGAGCATCTGGCTCTCGCTCCCTCGGCGGTCAAGGATGCAGCGTTGCACGCGGCGGCCGTTGCGGTCCGCGCCGACGTGGCGGCCATCCTGGCGGCCAACGGCGAAGATGTCCGGGATGCCCAGGCGGCAGGGCTCGGGGCGGCCATGATCGACCGCCTCAAGCTGGACGAGTACCGCGTGGAAGCGGTGGCGCGCGGACTGGACGACATCGTCGCCCTGCCCGATCCGATTGGCACCGTCATGGCGGAGTGGACGAGGCCGAACGGGCTGCGTATCAGGCGCGTTCGCGTGCCGCTCGGTGTGATCGGCATCATCTACGAAAGCCGGCCCAACGTGACGGCGGACGCCGGCGCGCTGGCCCTCAAATCGGGCAATGCCGCCATCCTCCGTGGCGGCTCGGAAAGCCGCCGCTCCAGCGCGGCCATCCATGCCTGCCTCCTGCGCGGCCTGCTGGCCGCGGGGCTGCCGCCTGCCGCCATTGCGCTCGTGCCGACAGCGGACCGTGCTGCCGTGGGGGAGATGCTCGGCGGCATGCAGGATTTCATCGACGTCCTGGTGCCTCGTGGAGGCAAGAGCCTCGTGGCCCGCGTCCAGGCCGAGGCGCGCGTACCGGTCATCGGACACCTCGAAGGCAACTGCCACGTCTACGTGGACCGGGATGCCGACCTTGCGATGGCCCGCCGTGTGACGCTCAACGCGAAGATGCGCCGAACCGGCATCTGCGGCGCCGCCGAGACCCTGCTGGTCGATCGCGGGTGTATGGCTACGCATCTCTCGCCGTTGGTCGCGGACCTGCTCGCGGCGGGGTGCGAGGTGAGAGGCGATGAGCAGGTGCAGCGCCTGGATGCGCGTGTCAGGCCTGCAGTGGAGGCCGACTGGGCCACCGAATATCTCGATGCCATCATCGCGGTGCGCGTGGTGGACGGCGTCGATGAGGCCATCGCCCACATCGCGCGCTTTGGGTCTTCCCACACGGACGCCATCATCACGGCCAATGCTGCCACGGCAGAGCGTTTCCTTACGCGTGTCGACAGCGCCATCGTCCTGCACAACGCCTCGACGCAGTTTGCGGACGGTGGAGAGTTCGGCATGGGAGCGGAGATCGGCATCTCCACCGACCGCTTCCATGCGCGCGGTCCCGTCGGGGTGGAGCAGCTTACGAGCTACAAGTATCGCGTCGAGGGCTCAGGCCAGGTGCGTCCGTGAACGCGGTGCGGTGGCCGTCCGGCGCATTGGCGCAATGCTCGCAGTTCACCCAACCGGAATCACCGTCCCGGTAGTACTCCTTCTTCCAGATCGGAACGGAGTGCTTGACCCGATCGATGATGTAGCGGCAGGCATCGAAGGCCTCGCCGCGATGCGGTGCACCCACGCCGACCCAGACTGCGACCTCGCCGATGCCAAGCATTCCAGTGCGATGAGCGCAGTACGCGTGCTCGAGCCCGAATTTCCCCAGGGCGTCGGCCAGGATGCGTTCGCCCTCGCGGATGGCCAAGGGGGCAAACGCCTCGTACTCGAGGCGCAGAACCGCCTTTCCCTCGTTGTGTTTGCGCACCGTTCCTTCGAACGTGACGTATCCGCCGCAGCCGGGATGACGCAGGGCTTCAAGCAGCGCAGGGGTCTCCAGGGCAGTCTCGTGCAGCGTGAAACGATGCATGCTCAGGGCCCCTTCATGATCAGCCGCCCGCAACCGGGGGCAGGAACGCCACGGTATCGCCGTCCTGCAACGGCTGCTGCCATTCGCCGAATTCCTCGTTGATCGCAACGCGCAGGAATCTCGGTTCGAGCTGCAGGCCGCGCTCGCGTTGCAGCTGCTCGTACAGTTCGCGCGGCGTGCGGGCATGAGTCTGCAGCGCCTCGCTGCTGCGCCCGGCCTGCTCGCGCAGCAGCGCGAAATAGCGGACCTGGACCTGCCGCGGCGCGTCCTGGGCAGCGGTTGAGGACGCCAGCGCGGCGCTCGCAGCCGCGTACTCCTCCGCCGTATTGACATTGTCGAGCGCCTGCGGCTCGGGCAGATCGAGCAGCCTGACATCCGCGCTCCCCAACCATGCGCGCGGGCAGTTCCGGCCCGATGCGATCCATCGTTGCAGAGGTTCCCGGCTGGCCGGTTCGTAGACCGCGCACAGCGGCTCGGGCTTGCTGTCGAATCGGCTGCGATACGCCGTGGCCATTCTGGCGGGGTCGCGATGCGTGACGAGAAAGGACAGAGCGCTGGCGCTCAGAAACGGGAGGTCGCATGCGAGCACGAGCCACGCTGCTTCGGGATGCGCCTGCTGAGCTGCCTCTATCCCGGCCAGAGGCCCCAGGCCCGGATGCAGGTCGACGATACGCTCGTAGCTCGCCCGCTGCGGCTCATCGATCTGGTCGGGACGCACGGACACGAAGGTGCGCGTCACGAAAGGCGCGATGAGCTCGACGGCGCGGTCGAGCTGAGGCCTGCCTGCATAGGCCAGCGACGCTTTGTCGCGCCGCATGCGCTCGCTGCGTCCACCGGCGAGAACCAGGCCCCGGAGCGCTGCCGTGCTCATGCTCGATAGTCTCCACTGCGCTGGCCGCCAGTCTTGGACAGCAGCCGCACGCGTTCGATCCGGATCTGATGCGACAGTGCCTTGCACATGTCGTAGATGGTCAGCGCAGCGACGGTGGCGCCTGTCAGGGCCTCCATCTCCACGCCGGTCTTGTGGTGCACTTCCACGCGGCAGCGGATCACCACATAACCCCCGCCGCCTCGTCGCTGCTCGAGCTCGATGTCGATCTGACACTTTTCGAGGCCCAGCGGGTGGCAGAAGGGAATCAGATCGGAGGTGCGTTTGGCGGCCATGACCCCGGCGAGAATGGCCGTGTCGAACACCGGCCCCTTGTGAGTGCGGTGTCCGCTGCTGCGCAAAGCATGCGCCACCGGCGCCGGCAGTCGCAGGCGCGCCTCCGCTACGGCCGTGCGGTGCGTGACGGTCTTGGCTCCGACATCGACCATGGTCGGCCGGTCGTTGGCATCCAGGTGCGTGAGCCGGGCGGCGCGCTTGCCTGGCGTGGTGCGTGTGCGGCGCACGATCTAGCCCCCCACGTGATTCATTTCCACGTGCGGAACGCGACGCGCGCGCAGTTCTTCGCGCAGCTCGCTGTAGCGATCTTCGCGCCGATGCCAGATGGCAAGAATCATCTCCTTGAGCTCCTGGTCGCTCGCGCCACCGCGCAGCGGCGCACGCAGATCGAACCCGTCGGCCGCGAAGAGGCAGGTGTAGAACTTGCCGTCCGAGGACAGCCGCGCACGCGTGCAGTCCCCGCAGAAGGGTTGCGTGACGGAGGCGACGAACCCGATTTCGCCCGCTCCGTCGTCGAAGGCATAGCGCCGGGCCACTTCGCCCGAATACGTGGGCTCCAGCGGATGCAGCGCCCAGCGCGCGGCCACGCGCTCGAGCAGCTCCTGCGCGGGCACGACGCGCTGCGGTTGCCAGTCGTTGCGGTTGCCCACGTCCATGTACTCGATGAAGCGCACGATGATCCCGGTCCCGCGAAAACGCTCGACCAGCTCGATTGCCGTGCCGTCATTGAGGCCGCGCTCGATGACGGCATTGATCTTGATGGGGGAGAGACCGCAGCGTTGCGCGGCGGTCAGGCCCGCCAGCACGTCGTCGAGGGAGCCGAACCCGCCTGACATACGCGTGAAGACGTCGGGGTCCAGGCTGTCCAGGCTCACGGTGACCCGCTGCAGACCGGCCGCGCTCAATGCGGCTGCGTGCTGGGCGAGCAGCACGCCATTGGTCGTGAGCGCAATATCCTCGACGCCGCTCAGCGAGCTGAGATCACCGACCAGATCGGCCAGACCCGGACGCAGCAGGGGTTCGCCACCCGTGACGCGCAGCTTCACCACGCCGAGCTCGACGAACAGACGCGCCAGACGCACGATTTCCTCGAAGCTCAGTCGCTCCGTGGATTTGAGGAAGCGGTACTGCTCGTGGAAGCGCTCCCGCGGCATGCAGTAGGGGCAGCGGAAGTTACAGCGATCCGTAACGGAGATGCGCAGATCCCGCAACGGACGCTGCCGCGCGTCGGCGACCCGGCGCCTCCCCTGGAGCAACGGAATGATCTGCGAACTCATGACTCCCAAGGCTAACAGATCGGTCAATAGCTGCCGTGAGGGGCCTACCAGCGGAACAGTCGCGTCACATGTCCCTTGGGGAGCTCGGTCGGGCCCGGGGGTAGCTCGACAAAGCCGTCCGTGCGAGCGAGCGCGGTGAAGTCGCCGGAACCGTTCGTAGGGCAGGGGGTGCCCCAGGGCCGCGCCCATTCGTCGAAACTCAGCTTCACCGGCATGAAGCCGGTCAGGCGGGAGGGCCAGTGCAGCGGCGTCGCGAGGGCGGTCCGTTCGCCCGGCAGGGGCGGCATTCCCATGGCGCGGTACAGCGCCGGTATGACATAACGGGCCAGGCAGACCAGGGTCGAGACGGGATTCCCCGGCAGCGCAAAGACCGAATGGCCGTTGCTCGAGGTGCCATACCACATGGGTTTGCCAGGGCGTTGTGAAATGCCGTGCAGCAGGCAGCGAACCCCCAGCTCCTCGAGCACCTTGGGCACCAGGTCAAACCGCCCCATTGAGACCCCTCCGGATAGGATCAGCACTTCATGAGTCATGAGATGGCGCCTGAGGCGCTCGCGCAGTTGCACCGCGTCATCGGGAATGTGGTCGTCTGCGACACGCTGGAAGCCTCGCTTGCGCAGGGCGGCGACGACCCCGTATGCATTGCTGCGCCGGATCTGATGGGGCTCGATGGGATCGCCGGGCTCCACCAGTTCGTTGCCGGTGGATATGACCACGATGGCAGGCTGGCTGCTCACGCGCACACGCGCCATTCCGGCTGCCGCCGCGATCGCGACCTCCGGCGCATTCAGTATGTCCCCTACCTGCAGCAGCAGCGCCCCCTGACGCTGATCGCTGGCTCGCCGGTGCACGTTGGATCCTGGAACGGGTGCAGCTTCACCGTTCAGCGTTACAAAGCCATCGGCGCGCTGAAGTGACTCGACCGGGACCACGGCATCGCAGCCAGCCGGAAGAACCGTGCCCGTCATGACTTCGATGCACTGGTCGGGGGATTCAAGCGCGCCAGGCACATCGCCGGCAGCCTGTATGGCCTGCACGCGGAAATGCCGCCGGCCGGAAGCGGCAGCACTCGAGAGCAATGCCACCCCGTCCATTGCCACCCGGTCGAACGGCGGCTGGTCGCGTTCCGCATAGATGTTTTCGC
>Ga0326728_10025150_pt1 | contig 10692 bp, 7 predicted proteins | sample MB3enrmetagenome_FD_207602 | JGI IMG/M metagenome (GOLD analysis project Ga0326728, IMG submission 207602) | Lab enriched peat soil microbial communities from McLean, Ithaca, NY, United States - MB31MN | ecosystem: Environmental > Terrestrial > Soil > Wetlands > Peat | place: USA: New York...
GGACCGGTGAGGTTCAGGGGACGCTCACCGTTACCTTGTTCGACCGGGACCGCGCAGGAGAGAAAACGGAACTCCAAAGCCGGTTGAAACGCCTGGACGCGCAGATTGACGACCTCACTCGGGGAATCGACCAGGACCTGCGGAAGGCGTTGCTCGACCTCGAGTCTGCCGCCAATCAGGTGAGCGTCACGGAATCTGCGCTCGCCCTCGCGGAGCGCGAACTGACGCTCGCCCAGGACCGCTTCCGCAACGGCGTGACGGACAACATCGAGGTTGTAACGGCGCAGGACACGCTGGCGAGGGCCCAGGATGATCGCATCCTGGCGCTGGCGCGCCACGCCGACGCAGGAATGGCCCTGGCGCGCGCGCTCGGCGCAACCGAGAAGATTTACCAGACGTACTTGGCTGAGCCGTGATTTGCTGGGTGAGACCCGGCCAGGGTCGTAGCGCCGACCTTCAGGTCGGCACTCACAATGCTGACCTAAAGGTCAGCGCTACAACGATTCCTTGCGGGGTTGAGAGGTAATCATGAAACGCATTATTCCACTTCTGCTGCTGGCGGCCGCGGCCGCAGCGGCAATTCGATATTATCCTCAGTACTTTGGCAAACGCCCCGCTTCGAATCTGCTGAAGCTCTCAGGCAACATCGAAGCGCACGAAAGCCTGGTCAGCTTTAAGGTGACTGGCCGCATCGTCGCCCTGCCGGTGGATGAAGGCATGACCATCAAATGCGGAGACCTGCTGGCGAGGCTTGATCGTGACGACTATCGCCAGCAAGTCGTGGTGGACGAAGCCACCGCGAGCGTGCGCGATCGTCAACTCGCTCTCGGCTTGGCGGGCAGCCGCCACCAGGAGATTGAGGCGGCCAGGCAGGCCATTCTCGACGCTCAAGCCGACCTCGAGCAGAGGAAAAAGGACTATGCGCGCTACCAGGCGCTGGCTGAGAAAGACGAAATACCCACGCAGACCCGCGATCAGGCAGCCACCAGCGTGACCCGCACGCAGGCTGCCTACGACCGTGCGCAACAAATCTACAACGAACTGGTGGAGGGCACGCGCAAGGAGGAACTCGAGGTGGACCGGGCCAACGTTCATCAGGCGGATCAAAACCTTCATCTGTCGCGCATCCGGCTCTCTTATACCGTGCTGCGCGCTCCCTTCAACGGAGTGGTCCTGGTGCGGCAGGCGGAGCTGGGCGAAGTGGTCTCCCCCGGCACGCCCATCGTAACGTTGGCCGACCTGGACCACCTCTGGTTGCGCGTCTACGTGCCGGAAACTGATCTCGGCAAGGTGCATTGGGGCCAGGACGTAGAGGTGCGGACCGATACTTACCCTGACAAGGTTTATCGCGGGCGGATTTCATTGATTTCTTCGGAGGCGGAATTCACTCCCAAGAGCGTCCAGACGGAGAAGGAGCGCGTCACGCTGGTCTATCGCGTCAAGGTGGATGTCGAGAACCCGAACCACGAGCTGAAGCCCGGAATGCCGGCGGATGCGTACATCAAGGTGAAATGAATTCCTCTCCAGCCATCATCGTTTCCGCACTCAGTAAACGCTTCGGCGAAGTGCGCGCCGTCGACCAGCTCAGCTTCGACGTGCATCCCGGAGAAATCTTCGGCTTGGTGGGCCCGGACGGCGCGGGAAAGACGACGGCGCTGCGCATGCTCGCCGGAGTGCTGGATGCGGATTCGGGCTCGGCGAGCGTGGCGGGCTTCGACGTGGTGCGCGACCCCGAGGGCGCCAAGCATCACCTCAGCTACATGTCGCAGCGCTTCGGCCTTTACGAAGATTTGACGGTGGACGAGAACATCCGGTTTTGCGCGGACCTCTTTGGCGTCACCCGCAAGAAGCGCGAGCCGCGCTCCGCCGAACTGCTGGCGGCGGCAGGCCTGAGCGATTTCCGCACCCGCCTGGCCGGGAACCTCTCCGGCGGGATGAAGCAGAAGCTCGGGTTGGTCTGCGCGCTGATTCACACCCCCAAAGTGATCCTTCTCGACGAGCCAACCAACGGTGTGGATCCGGTGTCGCGGCGCGACTTTTGGCGAATCCTCTATTCTTTGCTCGCCGGAGGAGTCGCCATCCTCAACTCGACCTCTTATCTCGACGAGGCCGAGCGCTGTCATCGCGTCGGACTCTTGTACCAGGGGCGGTTGCTTTTTTGCGATGAGCCCGGCGCACTCAAAAAGAAATTCCCGGGCGAGATTCTTGCTGTCCATGCGCCGGAGCCGGCGCGCGTGCGCGATTTGCTCGCCAAGGCCGACGCGGTGCGCAGCGCGCTGGTGGTGGGTGACCGCGTCCATCTTTTCGTGGACGCCGCCGCCCGCCGGCTTCCGGAATTGCGCGCCCGCCTCGAGGCGGCTGGTGTGGCCTATAGTTCCATGCAGTCCGTAGCGCCGAGCATCGAGGACCTATTCGTTTCGGCGCTGGAAGGCGAGCGGAGCTGACTGATCGGGAAGGCACGTGTCATTCTGCGCTCAGAATGACAGAGTTCGGAGCAGCAAGATCGTTATGAGCCAAAACGCTTCATCGGTGGTGGTCGAAAACCTCACCAAGCGGTTCGGGTCGTTCACTGCGGTGGACCGCATCAGCTTCGCGGCCCGCAGGGGCGAGATATTTGGTTTTCTTGGCCCCAACGGCGCCGGCAAATCCACCACCATCCGCATCCTGTGCGGCCTGCTGCGGCCCACCTCCGGCCAGGCGCGGGTGGCGGGAATCGACGTCGCCGCGTCTCCTGACGCGGTCCGCCAGCAGATTGGCTACATGTCACAAAAGTTCTCGCTCTACAACGACCTGCGAGTCGTGGAAAACCTGCGGTTCTTTGCGGGATTGTACAGCGTGCCGGCCCGCGACCTGCCGGACCGGTTGGCGTGGGCGCTGCGCATGGCGGGACTCGAGGGGCGCGAGCAATTTCCCACCCGCGCCCTGGCCGTAGGCTGGAAGCAGCGCCTGGCGCTCGGCTGCGCGGTCCTGCACCGCCCTCCCATCGTCTTCCTCGACGAGCCGACCTCGGGCGTGGATCCCGTCTCTCGCCGGCAGTTCTGGGACCTGATCCACCACATGGTCGACGAGGGCATCACGGTGTTCGTCACCACACACTACATGGACGAAGCGGAGTACTGCAACCGCCTGGTGTTGATCGATCGCGGGCGCATCGTGGCGATGGGCACTCCCACGGAACTCAAGAACCGTTACATGAAAGGCCAGCTATTGCTGGTTGAGTGCGAGCCGCTGGGGCCGGGCCTGGAAGCGCTGCGAGGAACTCCCGGCGTGGTGGACGCCGCGGTATTCGGAAGCAGCCTGCACGCCGTCGTCGCCGACGCCCAGTCTGCCCTGCCCAAGGTTCGGGAGTGCCTCGAGGCCAAGCGCCTGCGCGTGGGACGGCTGGAGCAGATTCCACCCAGCCTCGAGGACGTCTTTGTCTCGCTGACCACATCTCGTGAATCAAAGCTGGAGAAAACCGTATGAGCGGGCGCCGCATCCTGGCCATGACGCGCAAGGAAGTGATTCAGATCCGGCGCGATCCCCTGAGCCTTATGGTCATCATCGCTTTGCCGCTCATCCAGCTCCTTATCTTCGGTTATGCCGTGAACCTGGATATCAAGCACATCCCGCTTTGCGTCTATGACCGCGATGCTACGCAAACCAGCCAGGACCTGCTCAAGCGCTTCCAGGCAACCGACTACTTCCGCGTCGTCCATCTCGCGGACAGTTACCGGGACGTCGTCCGCCAGATTGACTACGGTGTGTGTACGGTGGCGGTGGTTGTGCCGCCGCAGTTTTCCGAAAGGCTTCGCTCGAACGGCCAAGCCAGCGTGCAGGCGCTGCTCGACGCCAGCGACGCAAACACGGCGAATATCGGCATGGCCTACGCGCTCAGCATCGTGCAGGCCTACTCCGAGCGAGTGCAGATCGACTGGCGCGAGCGCCACGGCCTGGCCGCCGTGGCCGCGGCCGTCACCTTCCAGCCCCGGACCTGGTTCAACGAAGACCTGGTAAGCATGGCGGCCATAGTGCCTGGCGTGGTGGCGATCGTGATGGCGGTGGTCGGCGCATTTCTGACCTCGCTGACCATCGCGCGCGAGTGGGAGCGCGGCACCATGGAGCAGCTTATCTCCACGCCCGTCGGCAAACTGGAGATCCAGATCGGCAAGCTGGCCCCTTATTTCGTGATCGGGATGATGGACACGGCGGTTTGCGCCGGCGTGGCGGTGTGGTGGTTCGGCGTTCCCTTCCGCGGGAGCTGGACGGTCTTGTTCGGCTGCTCGATGCTGTTTCTGGTCGTGGTGATGTCGCTCGGTTACCTGATTTCGGTCACCTCCACGTCCCAACTGGGGGCGAGCCAGTTGGCTATGCTGGCCACGTTCCTGCCCACCTTTCTGCTGTCGGGCTTCCTTTTTCCCATTGAGCAGATGCCGGTCCCCGTGCAGTGGGTCACGCGAGTGCTGCCGGCGCGTTATTTCGTCTTCATCCTGCGAAACGTCTTCCTGAAAGGCACGTCGGTTCGGTCAATGGCGGGGCAGCTCGCGGCTTTGGCAATCATCGCTGTGGTGCTGATTACGCTGGCCACCCGGGCGTTTCATAAGAAGCTGGAGTGAGTTTCTGGAATTTTGAATCTGGAATTTTGAATCACCGCAAGAGGCTGGAATGAGAATTCTCCAATCCTTCGCGCGTGTCGGGCACATGCTGCGGAAGGAGTTCATCCAAACGCTGCGCGATCCCCACACGCGCTTCCTGCTCATCGGCCCGCCTGTCATCCAGATGCTGGTTTTCGGCTATGCGGCCACGCTGGAAGTGAAGCACGTGGAGTTGGCGGTGCTGGATCTGGACAACACGCAGGAGAGCCGCGAACTGGTCTCGCATTTTAGCGCCAGCCGCTATTTCGAGATCAAGAGACATGCCGCGCGGCGGGATGAACTGCGCGAAGGCATTGACCGTGGCGACTTTCTCCTCGCCCTGGAAATCCACTCCGGCTTCGCGCAGCGCCTGCGCAATGGGCAAGGCGCCTCGGTGCAGGTGCTGGTGGACGCTTCCAACTCGAATACGGCGCTGGTAGCCCTGGGCTATTTCAGCCAGATCGGCTCGCAGTTCGCCCGCGACTACGAATCCGACCGGCTGCGTCGTTCTGCGCCACAACTGGCGTCGTTCCTGCCGCAGGTGGAGCTCGAGACTCGGCCCTGGTTCAACGAAGGGCTCGACAGCCAATGGTATTTCGTTCCCGGCGTCATCGGCAATGTGATGTTGATCATGGTCATGATGCTGACGGCCTTTGCGGTGGTGCGCGAGCGCGAAATCGGCACGCTCGAGCAGGTTATGGTCACGCCCATTCGCCGCTGGGAGTTCATCCTGGGGAAGACTCTCCCCTTTCTCCTCATCGGCAGCTTCGATGCCACCCTGATCTCCCTCTTTGGCACTTTCTGGTTTGGCGTGCCCTTCCGTGGAAACGTCGCCGTGCTGGCTCTCGGATTGACGGCCTATTTGCTTGCGGCGCTGGGGCTCGGACTTTACCTTTCGACCATTTCAGCCACGCAGCAGCAGGCCATGATCGCCTCCTTTTTCTTCATCATGCCCATGATCACGCTTTCCGGCTTCGGCAACCCGATCAGCAGCATGCCGGCATTTTTCCAGAAGCTCAGCCCCATTAACCCCATGACCCATATCATGGTGGTCTTGCGCGGCGTCTATCTCAAGGGCGTCGGGCTTGAGATTCTCTGGCCACACATCGCCGCTATGGCCGGCTTGGCCGCAATCCTGCTGAGCGTCAGCGTCCTGCGCTTCCACAAGTCACTCGAATAACCTATAATTTAATTGGGCGTTATAATCCCTGAACTTTCTACGCATGAATAGCCATCCCGAAAAAGTACTGGCCGGGTGTGCGGGCCTTCACATTCGAGGCACGCTGGGACTGCCGGAGGAGGTGGCACTTCAGGGGACCGGTCTGGGCACGCCCAAATAGGTCGTAGGGGCGGTTCGCGAACCGCCCCTACCTGATGATCCTCCTCTCGGTCTTAAGGCCCCGAATCCTGAACCCCGGTTTACCTTTTGCTATTTGAATTTCTAGTATACTCTCCTATAATCTCGAAGTCGTAGATTCCGAGCTTGAATCCTGAATCTGGAATCCAGGAACGCAAGATGCCAAACCAAAGCTATGACACACCGCAGCGACGAAGCGAACGAGTGCTGCTGAGGATCCCGATACGTGTTGAGGGTAAGGACACGCAGGGTGATCCGTTCGATGAGCTGTCTTATACCCTGGTAGTCAACCAAGCTGGAGGGTTGATCGTCGCCTCGCACCTGATGCTGCCCGGCGCCGTGATCAAGATTACGAACCTCAATAACCAGGTCTCCTGTTTCTTCCAAGTGGTGATGCGCGCCGCAAAGTCGTTAAGCGGCACACCTGAGTGGGGAGTGAAGTGCCTGGATCCGGAAGTTGAAATCTGGGGCGTCCACTTCCCGCCCAAAACGGAGGAACCTGCACAGGAAGGTCTTATTCACGTTCTGCTGGAGTGCCGGGAGTGCAACTACCGGGAGATGACTGCGCTCACGGTGGAACAGTATCGGAGGTTGGTGTCGTATTCGTCCCTGCCACGCCCCTGCCCAAAATGTGACTTTCCCAGGGACTGGACATTCGCTGTCGTCGAGAATGGACCTGAGAAACCCTCGCCCACTCTTCCCGCCACTTCAATTTCGGAATTGGCCGCGCAGCGTGAGCTCTCACAACGGCAGGAAAAGCGCCTCGGGGTAAAACTCCCTGTGGGCATCAGGCTTCAGGATGGAAGCGAGGAGACCAGCACGACAGAGAATATCTCGAAAACCGGCCTCTGCTTTGCCTGCAACCTCGAACTGCAAGTCGGAGATCGGCTCTACGTGCGAGTGGGACTGGATAGCCCTGAAGAACAGCGCGATATTCCTGCCCGCATAATGTGGCGGCGTCCCTCCAAAGAAACAGGAAGGGCGTTCTACGGGGCAAAGCTGGAAAGGGACTGAGGGAAGGCAGTAGGCAGTGGGCTAACGAATTAAGAACCCTCTTCCCTGGGGCATAGGCGCTAGAATAAGCCCGTCACCCCACGCCAAGCCGCATCAGCGGCGCAAGAATGTGGCCCACGGCGCCAGCCGTGGGATCGCGGCACACAGAGAGCACGCTGAGCCACGTGGTGGCGACAGAAGATCTGCGAGCATCAAGACAGCTCTGTCGCCCCTCCCGGGGCTTTTCAGGCGCATCGTCCCTGCTTTCTCCCCACGGCTGTCGCCGTGGGCCACATTCTTGCGCCCGCCCCGGCGGGCTGCAGGACCCGATCGAGCCTATTCTAGCGCCTATGCCCCTGGGGAGAGGGTCCCGCTGCCGGCGCTCTGATCAGCCGGAGCAGGCCGGGTGAGGGGTGGGTTGCCACGTTCACAGGCCTTTTGTTTCCCAAACCCCCTGTGCCAACAAATCTGTCCAAATCTCTATTACCGGACTCGTTGTCTCTTGACAATCCGGAGTAGATAGGCTAGAATTCTACAGTGTCGGCTGAAGGTCCGCGCTGCTTTATGTGTGCCCTCCTGTTCCGCCCTGATCCACCGTTCCAGCTCACGCCGAATGCTGCCAGCCCGGACTCCCCTCCTCGGATGAGGAGCGGTCGGGAGCGGTGGGACTTTGCGGCCGCAGCGTGGCTTGAGCCTTGCCGCGAGACAGGATTCGTGACGTTGAAAATGAACGAACGATCCGGGAATGTCTATGAAAACAAAGCGTCGGGGAGTCGAGAAGTCAAGGAGTTGAGGCGGGCTGGCGCAGACGTTGCTTTTGAACGTCTGCGATGCGCCGAAGGCGCACATTGCACTGCCAGCCCTGGCCTGTCCCTCCGGGACATCGCAGACCCCACAGATCGGGGTCTGCGCCAGCCTGGGTGGGATGGTTGAGAGCTGGAAGCTGACTGCTGAAAGCTGTTTTTGAACGAACGATCCGGGAATGTCTATGAAAACAAAGCGTCGAGGAGTCGAGAAGTCAAGGAGTTGAGGCGGGCTGGCGCAGACGTTGCTTTTGAACGTCTGCGATGCGCCGAAGGCGCAGATTGCACTGCCGGCCCTAGCCTGTCCCTGCGGGACATCGCAGACCCCACAGATCGGGGTCTGCGCCAGCCTGGGTGGGATGGTTGAGAACTGAAAGCTGTTTTTGAACGAACGATCCGGGAATGTCTATGAAAACAAAGGACCGGAAGGGAAAAACTAATCCGGAATTGCTATAGTGATCGAGAGGAAAGTGACAGAGCGCGATGAGTCAGGTGGACGAAGTACGAGCGGCCGCTGACATCGTCAAGATCGTGGGCGATTACGTCAAGCTGCGCAAAGCCGGAGCGAACTACATGGGCCTTTGCCCGTTCCACCAGGAGAAGACTCCCTCGTTTGCTGTCCATCCGGCCAAGCAGATATTCCATTGCTTCGGCTGCGGAGTTGGCGGCGACGTATTCAAGTTTGTGATGATGATCGACAGTCTTACCTTCCCCGAAGCACTGCGCAGAGTGGCAGAGAAGGTTGGCGTCACGATCTCGGAGTCTTTCGGCGAGGCCGCCTACGACCCCAACGCTCGAATCCGCGCCGAGCTCTACAAGATGCACGAAGTGGCCGCCAAGTTCTTTTCCGGCCAGCTAACCGGCACTGCGGAGGGGCGCTTGGCGCGGGCCTACCTCGAGGACCGGGGGCTGAACGACGAAGCCGTCGGCCGCTTCCGCTTGGGGTATGCCCCCGGCGATGGCCAAGCCCTGATCCGGCACCTGAGCGGGGTGCCGAGAGAGATATTGCAGGGCGAGTCGGGCAATGTGTCGGAGCTGCTCGAGAAGAGCGGCTTGGTCGGCCACGATGCCGAAAGAAGCCGCTACTACGACCGCTTCCGCCGCCGCATCATTTTTCCGATTGCCAACGATAGCGGCAAAATCGTGGCCTTCGCGGGTCGAGCCTTGGGAGACGAGCAGCCCAAGTACCTCAATTCGCCGGAGACTCCCATCTACACAAAGGGGCGAGTGCTTTATCACCTGGACCGCGCCGCCCAAGCCATCCGCAAGCTCGATTATGCAATCCTGGTTGAGGGCTACATGGACTGCATCGCGGTGGCTTCGATCGGCGTCGAAAACGTTGTCGCTTCCTGTGGGACCAGCCTGACGGAAGGCCAGATTCGCCTGCTGGCGCGCTATTCGCGCCGCATCGTGGTGAACTACGACCCGGACTCGGCCGGCGTGGCGGCTACGGAACGCTCCCTGGCATTGCTGCTCGAGGAAGGCTTCGAAGCCAAGGTGCTGGCGCTGCCTGGGAAACTCGACCCCGATTCCTTCATTCGAAAGGAAGGGAGCGGCCGTTACCGTGAGCTGCTTTCAGGTGCGTCAAGCTACATCGACTATTTGACCGATCGGGCCATCGCCGCACATAACCTTACCACTCCGGAAGGGAAGGTCGGAGCGGCCAATGCCGTCCTGCCTTATCTTGCCAGGGTTCCCAACCCCATGCTGCGCGTGGAACTGGCAGGTCGGCTCGCCGAACGGTTGCACCTGGACCAGCGCCTTTTGCGCGACGAACTCCGACGCGTGGCGGGCTCGGCCAGGTCGGAGGTGCGAATCCAGCCAGAATCGGCCGCTCTGAAAGCCACGGTGGCGGAGAAGGAATTGCTGCGAGCGTTTGTGGAAGACCAGGAACTTGCCGATGAACTCTTGCCCCAGATCGTGGAGCAAGGCATGCTCGAGGGTTTGTTGACGGAGCCGATCTTCAAGCGCTTCCTGGAGTTACGGCAGAAAGGGGAGAAGGCCGAACCGTCAACCTTGGAAGAGCCACAGAGCGCCGAGGTTCGCCAAGCACTTTATGAAGGCCTCTTTTGGGCGGTGGAGCCGCCCGACAGGGGACGAATTGACCGACATCTCCAGTCTCTTCGCGCCCGCCGCGCGCGCCGGCAACTTGATGCCTTGCGCACCGCGATCCAGCAGGCCATTCAGGCGAACGACTCGGAAAAGCTTCAAGAGCTGGAACGGCTTAAGCTGAACCTCCAGAACGAACTACGCGGACTCAGCGAAGGAGGAAAAATATCGCACCACTGACAAACGAAATCGTGTATATTACATCTAATACCATGGAGCCGGTGCAGTTTGACGGCTTGTCATAACGACGACGGAGTTGTGCTGGAGGCGGCACCGCCCGAGCAAAGGCGGGGGTGTCGCCATACTTGTTTTAACATCGCATTAATCTTTCTTCCCCAACAGGGAGGCGGTTGCCTTGGCGTTCGACGACAAGTTTGATCAGGTCAGCAAGCTTATAACGTTAGGCAAAGAGAAGGGCTACCTCCTCTATGACGAGGTCAACGAACTTCTTCCCTCCGACGTGCATTCGGCGGAAGACCTCGACGACCTCCTCTCGATGTTCGACAATGCCGGCATCGAGGTGCTGGATTCCCCTAAAGTGAAATCGGCCGAAAGCCTGGGGCTGGAAAAAGTCGATGAGCTCAAGGGGGACGAGCTTGGGGAGGACGTCGAACTCGATCTGACTCCCGGCGCGCTGGACAAGACCAACGACCCGGTGCGCATGTATCTGCGCGAAATGGGAACCGTGCCCCTGCTCACCCGCGAGGGCGAGGTTGAGATTGCCAAGCGCATCGAGCGCGGGCAGCTTAACGTGCTGAAAACGCTTTCGCGCTCGCCCATTGTCATTCAGGCGCTTTTCGAGGTGCGCGAGGAGCTG
>Ga0326728_10025152_pt1 | contig 10692 bp, 5 predicted proteins | sample MB3enrmetagenome_FD_207602 | JGI IMG/M metagenome (GOLD analysis project Ga0326728, IMG submission 207602) | Lab enriched peat soil microbial communities from McLean, Ithaca, NY, United States - MB31MN | ecosystem: Environmental > Terrestrial > Soil > Wetlands > Peat | place: USA: New York...
TTCTCTCGATAAAGTTGATGAACTTTATAGTAGGGAAACACATCGACATAAGCTCCTCACTTTTAATTCAAAAATTAATGAAACCTTTGCCCTCAAGCTTTTGAGAGCAACGGACTCTTTTATAATAAAAAAGACTTCCTCAGGTGAGAGTACAGTGATTGCGGGATATCACTGGTACTCTGATTGGGGGCGAGATACCATGATTTCGCTGCCTGGCCTGCTTTTAATTCCTCACCGCTTTGATGAGGCCAAGTACATTCTCCAAAACTTTTCCAGACATTGTAGAAAAGGCTTGATCCAGAACGCTTTCCTGGCTCTTGGAGGTGAACCAATCTACAATACGGTGGATGCTTCTCTTTGGTTTATTCATGCCGTTGGACGCTATTTCGCATATACAAAGGATTTCCTGCTTCTAACGGATCTCTGGAATACTATAGATAGTATCATTGATAATTACCTTAACGGCACAGACTTTGGAATTGTCACAGATTCTGATTATCTTATCCGTCAAGGGCCTCAACTAACCTGGATGGATGCCAAAATCGGAGAACTGGCAGTAACCCCAAGAGCAGGCAAAACCTGTGAAATCAATGCCCTCTGGTATAATGCCCTGAAAACAGCTTCCAATCTAGGAACTTTGCTCGGCAAAGATATTTCTTCATATGAGGCTCTTGCAGCTGGGGTAGCTTCAAACTTTGAGAATCTTTTTTGGAACTTGGAAACTAACTGCCTCTTTGACCTAATATATACGGAAGAAGGAGGAAAACAGATTAAAGATCCTGCTATCCGGCCCAATCAGATCTTTGCTGTAGCACTTCCTTACACTATGCTTTCTCCTGAGAAAGAAAAAGCTATTGTGGACAGAGTCGAAAAAGATCTATTGACCCCCTTTGGGCTCAGAACTCTTTCGAATGATCACCCATCTTATGTAGGACAATATAAAGGAGATGCTGTAGCTAGAGATACGGCCTACCACAACGGGACCGTCTGGCCTTGGCTCCTAGGCGCCTATGTGAAAGCTTACAGGAAAGTACACAATTATTCAAAAAATAGTTTTGAAGAGATGCGGACTCTTCTACAGGGATTTGAGATACACCTTGAAATCGCAGGCATCGGCACTATTTCCGAGGTTTTTGACGGGGACTATCCTTATTCTCCAGGTGGCTGCATTTCCCAAGCATGGAGTGTCGCAGAGATTTTAAGAGCATATGTAGAGGATGTACTTGGGATCAAACCTTGAAAGCTGAATTGGGATTAATGCTCCTTATTTTTAAAAATTAAATACTGAGTATTATGGAAAAAGCAAACATCTAATGGCTTAAGTAAAGTCTCTATAATCCCGTAAAAAGGCAAATTGACTATGCTCTTCGTATGTCACCAGAGGACCAAAAAATTAAGCAGATCCTTCAAAGCAGCAAATATTTAATTGTTTATCCTGTTTTTCAAACCCGTTCTCAGATATTATTGTAAAAAGATTGATTGGTGAGGGAGAAGCAAATTCGAAAGAACCAATAAGTGAGCTGAAGATGAGTTAAAGTAAGTTACAGAAAGTGAGTCGTGAAAATAAGCTATAGGAATGAGCCCTAGTAATCAAGGCCATGTATGCACTTTCTTGATCAAAATTAAAAAAGTACATTTCAAATTTTTGGGAAAAATAGACCGACATTCTTGTGTTCATAGTCTTCAATAACTAATCCCCAAAACCATAATTTAGGAGATTATAAACTGGTAATTTTTTTGTTCAAGAGCTCCAAGGCAAAGACTATTTAACAACTTTATTTATATATTACTCTAATATCGTATTTCTCAGCATATTAGTAATCTTGCTACTTTAAAAAGAATATATAAAACCCTATAAAGTAGTCTAAATTCATCAGTCTTAACCAATATTATAGAGGAGATGATAGGCATAAAATCAATAATTCTCGCAGGTGGCTCAGGAGTGCGACTTTGGCCTCTCAGCAGAGAAATGTATCCCAAACAATTTTTAAAATTGGGTAAGTTTTCTCTTTTCCAGGAGACTGTGCTCCGCTGTCTTGAAATTTCCGATGTCTCGGAAATTTTTGTTGTAACCAATGAAGACCAAAAATTTTTCGTGATTGACCAAATTAAAGAAATCGGATATTCTATTCCTTCTGAAAATATCTTAATCGAGCCTGAAAGCAAGAATACACTTCCTGCAATCTTCTTCGGAATGAGAGAAATTGAGAAAAAATTTGGGAATTCCATAGTAGGAGTCTTTTCTTCAGATCATGTCCTTGACAGATCTGCGATGAAAATAATTTCTTCGGCTGAAAATCTGACTTCTGATTTTCTTGTTACCTTCGGAGTTGTTCCAGTTTCCCCTCATACTGGATATGGCTATATTAAAACATCAGAATTTTGTGAACCGGGATATAAGGTTTCAGAATTCAGAGAAAAGCCAGATTTAGAAACTGCCAAGAAATATATTAAAGAAGGTTGTCTCTGGAATAGTGGAATGTTCCTTTTCAAGACTGAGCTTTTCTTTGCAGAAGTTAAAAAACATGCACCATCTTTATTCGCCTGTTTTGACAAATATGATAACATTAATGAAATTTATGAAAATGTGGAGAAAATTTCCATTGATTATGGAATAATGGAAAAATCCGATCGAGTAGTAGTTGTAAAGCTAGACCAAAAATGGAGCGATCTTGGGAATTTTTCGGCAATTTATGATGAGCTCGAAAAAGACTCTGTAGGAAACGTTGTATATGAATGTGATCCTTTGCTACTTAATTCTTCTGGAAACTTTATATATTCAAAATGCGGTAAGATTGTTTCACTCATCGATATTAAAGACATGATTATCGTCGATACCAGCGATGCCCTACTAATTTGTCCCAAATCTAGTAGCCAAAAGGTGAAGGAAATTGTCTATGAGCTTAAGAAAAAGAATGACGAGAGGGCATATATCGGGCAGACAGTCTACCGCCCCTGGGGTTCTTACACCTTACTAGAAGAATATCAGGGGCATAAAATAAAGAACATTACTGTACTTCCTGATCAGAAATTAAGTCTCCAACTTCATTATCATAGAAGTGAGCACTGGGTAATTGTAAAAGGTATGGCTTGGGTTGAAGTTAATAATCAGCAATTTTTCCTGAGGCCTGGAGAAAGTACTTTTATAAGAGCCGGAGAAAAACACAGGTTGTCTAATCCTGGTAAGATACCGCTTGAGATTATTGAGGTGCAGTTCGGAGAACTTTTGGAAGAAGCGGATATTGTTAGGTTTGATGACGTGTATGGGAGGAACTGATACGAAGCTCATGATCCTGCATCATTAGACTGAAAATATTTGTTTCGCATATTCTTCATAAGGAGAACCCTGTTATTTATATTGCTGGCAAACCAACTATAATTTCTAATGTATGTTGGATAATCGACATTGAACCTAAATAAATTATATTTGTAGGATGCCACAAGGAACAAATAATATTATACATTGGTATATATTATAAATAAAATATAAAAAATCAAGTAGTCTTGTGAGTAACTACAATTTTTTTGTCAATGAAGAAAGTTTGTGTAGTTACTCAACCAACTGCCCAAGGAAATTTAGATAAAATTCTGTGCATTTATAATTAGGGAGTTTGAATCTTCCAACAATAATTTTAACTCATGGGAAATCTTACTGATTTTGCTCTTCAAGATGAATCTACAATTATTCTATCAGTTTGAGACAAACTTGCTAAAATTTATTTCTTAATTGATTGAAAATCTTTTCGCATAATTTTAGAGCCCATATATTTTAACAAAACAGTTTTCTGAAGCAGACCTGAAGCTGAAGTAATCATTATGTGTAAACTTATTTTTTTTGCAGCAAGGAAAATTACCACAACAATATGGAATCTTGTTACAAATAACGAGATATACTAAGATGAAATCGGGTATCAAAAGGGCGAAATTCGGAAGAGAAAGATTGTTGAGACTGAGATATTCTCAGTTGATACACTTATAAAAATAATTAGTGAATAATCTCAATCATGGACAATGAGAATGGAGATAAAGTACTTAGGAGCCAGTTTAGTCACTTACTTACATTCTAAATCAGGAGTAAGATATCAATAAAGCTCTTGCAGGTGCTCCGTCACAATCTTCAATTTTCAGAGGCAAGCACAGGAAGAAATAAATCCCTACCTCCACTAAACTGAGCTCTAGGCATTCCACTATGTTTACGTTTCCTGAAAGGAGTATTCTATGAGCAGGCAGAATTTTGGAATGGAAATTGTCTATTGAAAAGCTGTCTATTCCAATAGTTTTGAACTTCTTTTCGACAATCCATGATGCTGCACTTTCATCAAGATATATGGAGCCAATTTTTTTTTCCCCATAGTCCTTATTTTGATAACTGATATCTTCGTAACTTTCTTGTTTACGAGAAGATTTTTTTGTTTTCAAAAGTAGAATTGAGATATCTTCAGAAACCCCTGCATTCTGGAAAGCTTTTTCAAGAATATCAGCGGTCAGTGAACCTTCCAATGAAGAATAATCGAGAATTAATGCCATTCCCATCAGGCTCTCCAGTTTCAATTTGTCAACAGATATGCCATTGCTCAGGACATGAGAAGGAGCATCTACATGCGTGCCCGTATGACTCCCAAAACTCAACCTAGATACCACACAGCCTTTATTTTCAAGAGTACAAATACTCTCAATTATAGGTTCTGGGTCTCCTGGGAAGATTTTCGTAAAAGGAGAAATGGGGGTTGAAATGTCTATGACTTTTCTCTTCACCAGAATTTTCTCCACGATAAGCACCTTACTCCACATGGATGATATATTTGTTCATGTACTCATCAGTATATTCCATGCATAGAGTGAATTTTTTCTGGTCGATTTTTGCAAGCTCGTTTTTCTCATAAGTTACGCTCACAGTACAGATATCCTTGTATTTTTTGCACCCTTTGCAGCCGAAAACAGAGACATATCATATCTTTTCTGACAGCAATAAATCTTTGATACCTTATTATATGTTCCTGAGATGTATGGTTTCTTTAATTAAATTTTCTTCCTCTAGGTATATATAACCAAAAAAAGCTGATTTTTCACTACCATTTAGTTGACTTTATTCCCGAAATACATTTAGTACCATTTTCGGTTTTTTTTGTTCCGCGCTTCAATTATGTTAGTTGGGGCATATCTGCTTCAGTGAGTGAAAACGCAAACTTTCGTTACATTGTATCTAATTATGAGAACATTAACCACTTAATGACAGAAAACCAACAAATCTTATATATAAATAAAGAATATGGAGACTCAGGTATGGAAAAGCGCACTGAATACGAGACTGGCTCTTTTAGTAGTTACCTTTCCAAAGGCTGCAGGCTCTGCCAGGAGGGGGCAACAATGGTACTCTTTGTAACAGGCCTTTGTCCAAAAAGCTGTTTTTACTGCCCACTTTCCGACGAAAGACGTGGAAAAGATCTTGTTTTTGCAAACGAGAGACCCATAAAAAGCGATGAAGACATACTTAAGGAAGCTGAGCTCATGGATGCCCTTGGGACTGGAATTACAGGTGGTGAACCACTCCTGAAAATAGGAAAAGTCCTACACTACATTCGAATTCTGAAATCTTCTTTCGGACAGGATCATCATATCCACCTCTACACTTCTCTGAGTCCTGACAGACAGATGCTTAAAAAACTTGCTGGTGCTGGCCTTGATGAAATTCGTTTACATCCACCAAAAGCAATCTGGGGAGATCTAAAACACAGTCCTTATGCGGATAGCTTACAAAATGCAAAAAAATTGGGTATCAAAACTGGAATTGAGGTTCCTTCCATTGAAGGAACAGAAAAAGTTGCAGCTTTTGCAGAATACATGGGAGTTTTCCTTAACCTGAATGAATTGGAGTTTTCCGACAATAATTCAAAAGCTCTCCTAAAAAACGGTTTTTCCCTTGAATCAGACACATCCAACGCAGTTGCAGGTTCAGGTAAATATGCTGAAACTACTCTCTCCATATGCAAAAGAGTACATTTTTGTTCTTCAACCCATAAGGATGCAGTCCAGCTGCGTAAAAGGTTTCAGCGAATTGCAACGAACATGGCAAGAGAGTTTGATGAAATCACAGAAGACGGTACTCTGGTATATGGAATTATTGAATACGTAGACCACAAAATTGCAAAAAAAATCCTGGATGACATGGGAATTCCATTAGAATTGTTTGAAGTAAAAAAAGGGAGAATAGAAATAGCTTGGTGGGTTCTTGAAGAGCTAAAGGACGAGATTAAAGAAAAATTAAAATCACTTGGAGCCAAGCTTCTAATTATTGAAAGATATCCATTTGAAGATGGATTACTTGTAGAACTGACTCCTATTTAAGGATTGTGTACCTGTGAAATATAGTGGTAAGAAAAATAATCAAAGTTACGGCTTTGTACCACGCTACAAGCAACTGAATATATTCACACCTCTACGCTGTATATAAAAAAATTATTCAAAATCAAATATTCTAATTTATTATATGATTCTTTTTCTCCCTAGTTTCCTTGATTTTCAACATAGTTTTTAATTACATGGCAAGTTGTTCCATAACCCATAGTTCCAATATAACCTCCATCATTCCAAAGTTTACAATCCAAAAGCTGTATTTTAATCTCAGATCATTCTTTTAAGATTCTTATTGCTGTGATACTTTGTACAATCTGCATTACGCTTGAAGGAAATATTTTGGTTCAGAACCAACATAAAGATGTACAAAGTCATCATTAGTACATATTGTATCAAACTCAAAAAAGTACCTCTAACTAATTTCAAAGCTAATATATTTAAAATAGTTGATGATAGCATTCTCTTAAAGAAATCTTTATTGCTACTTAATACAAAAAAATTCGATTATATCTTATTTCCTTGAAACAATTATTTACATGAAGTAGTTCCATTTTTATAGTGTAAAGGTGGATTAAAATATAAAAAAGTTATTCTGATTAGCGATTCTATGGGAAGTTTCCAGCTCCATAGCAAGCTGCGGTGTATGCTACTGGGATAAACAAGGTGTTCTTCACCTTAATTTTTTTAAACATTGAAAGTATCGCATTTTGGACCGGAAGTTGGTTCCAATTTTGGTTTTTGAAACCTTCTTAAAATCAATAGTTGAATTGCCATCAGAGCTCAAAATGTGACTTTGATCACAGATACTAAATTATTTTTGGTACGGTTCTAAAAAACCAAATCTAGTACAACTTTCCTGCCAAAGGTAGTAATGAAATCAATAGTCAAAAAAAAGGTAAGATGAAAAGTACTTTCATTTGTTTGTGCCTATTATTCGAAGAATTTCATGTTCGTTTTGGAACTGACTCGTTCTTTGAGAGATAGCATAAATTAATCTTCCTTTATGTGGGCTACTGTAGCCATATATTCTTTGTTGCAATCAGTACACACATAATGCATAACTGGTATTTTAATCCGCTGAAAATTGGGAATGATTTACCGACTTGATAATATGAAGGCTGTTGAAATTTTTGTTGTAATTGGGAGCCTTTGCCACCTCTGAATTGGCTCCCAATTGCGTGATTCAACCCTGCGATTAAGAGACAAAGACGTCTTAACTCTTAATCGTTAACTTCTCCTATATGTTGTAGCTGTATATAACATGAACGACTCTCAAATTTACTTTCCATTAAGTTATATCCCTTTCTTTAAATATAGCTGAGTTGCCCTATTATTGACTTATCCAAATATTATTCCCATATTTTTTTTTTGATTATGAGCCGCATTTGATCCTACAGATCTTTAATTTAACTTTAGATACTGGACCTTTAACAGATCCAGTAAACCCTACTTTCATAGCAGTGGTTCCTGTTACAACATGAGTTTTAATTCTGTAATCGATACTTTATTACAGTGTATACATTTGTTATGAGAATTGACTGCTCCCACCGGAGGTAAACATCTATTGCATCGTGTTTTTATTCATTCAATACCCCCAATTAAAGGTGATCCGGCTGAATTTAGATGTCAAAAAGTGGATCTTGTGAGCTGCAGTTCAAGGAAAATACCTACATCTCGATCGAATATCGAATTGAAGATACGGGAAGATATATAAATTATAATTAAATTTAATTTAATATATAATTGTGTGAATATATTATACTAACTTAAACTAATTAGTATTAAGATTACATGGTCCTAATTCCACAGATTGTAATAGGTAGGTACTTTTCCAGTTCATCAATAAGTAATTTAATTTCAGCCCCTTATAACAAGTTTTTTGATTGTCTTTAGACTAATTATTTATTAGAATTTATATTACTTAATTTATGTTCTCCTACATAAATGAAATTTTAGTGTAACTATGCCACGACCTAACCTAGGAGATTAACAATAAATCGGTAATTGCGTGGAACTTTAGCTCTCTTATACACGGTAGCCGTATACGCAGCAAACTCGAATGACTTAATCTCAACCCTTATAACAAGTTATTTCGCGTGTTCCTTAAGATAACTCCTTACCAATCTCAAGGAAATGTCTTATACAGCCCCACACGTGTTCGTAGTTGACTAGAGTCTATCCAACTCGTCAATAGTGGCATGTTGTAAGATTAAAGTTTGATCCACGTGGTCAGACTAAAATGTTATTGCATTTATCGAGCTTTGAAAGTTCAGATAAATTTTAAAAATAATATCCAAGTTTTTCTAATAAATTAAAGAATATAATTTTTAAGTAGTTGGATTTTATTTATAGAGTGAAGTATTAATTCTTGTATATTTTTTTAGTTGTTTACTATCATTAATGTCTAAAACAATATCATGAGATCTAATATGAACAAAGCAACATATGATAATGCAAGCAAAATTCATACCATCATAATGACTTTGGGAATTACTAAGCTGATGCTTTAAATACTAGTGAGTCTCGCAGGTACGGGGTCATTTGCATATATTCCGAATTCCGGCAGCAACAATGTATCGAATTTAAAAAATTCAATGAAGCAATAAAAGCCTATGACAAAGCAATTGAACTTTAATCCACAGGATTCCGATGCTTGGTACAATAAAGGCCCTGCTCTATATAAATTAAATAAATCCGATTTGCGGTAATGTACCTAAAAATCTGTAAATTCTGATTGACTCTGTATCAATTTATTTGATCATAAAAAACAGGATGTAGAGTCAACAGTTTTACTGATAAAGATTCGGTTCCTATTTTGATGGTTTAATATAAATCTCAACACGAGGTTTTCTTTCTAATAATCTTGTGGATAATATTAGCCAAAATCTTAAATCTCTAGCAATTACTTTAGAACAATTGAATTTCAATAGCTTAAACGAAGGCTCCTGCCTTAATAGAACCAAATAATAATCCCCGAAACTTCTTTTATATTATTTTAAATGAATGAAGGTCAATATAACAATATCGTGAGCTGACCTACAGATACGAAAGTGTATAAGTGATGGTATGGCACTCATGTTCATTATGCTCTTGTATCAGCATCAGTAGCAAACTTTTGCGAGTATATAAACGTGAATATTTTTGATATCCAGGCAAAAAACCTGGACATCAACACGTTCCAATATTTTAATTATATCTCTCTCACCGTATTAGAATGAAAGTGCAGTCAGTTTTCATAATTCCACATATAATGATCATAGACGGTTTATGGTGTTTGTAGTAGTTTTTTGTTTATGCTTACTCAAACAAAATTTAGCTTTGGAACTACTCAATTTAGCCTTGGAACCTTTAGACGAAGAAACCTTTGCCTTGCAGCCATTAGATCCAGAATTTGGGATTTCGGTTGTGCCATAAGGTTCACTGCCATACATCGGTATTTTAGTAGTCTTTTATTACCACCTATAAACTTTCCGAAGGCTCTAGGATTGTATCCTACAGGCACATTTGTGATAGTGTTTGTGGCTGTGTCAATTACAGAGACATTGTTGCTGATCCAATTTGCCACATATACCTTTGTTCCATCAGGAGTGACTGCAACTTCATAAGGATAACTTCTTACAAGCATCGTGGCTGTAACAGTGTCACTGACAGTGTTAACTACAGAGATATTGTTGTCGTTATAGTTAGTCACATATGCCTTTGACCCTTTGGAGGCTTGCTTATGGGATCGGCCAGAGCTAGCCAGGAAGCAAAGGAGATGGCTGAGGCTGTAGCTCAAAGCAAAAATGTGGTTCAGAGGAAGAGAGCTGGATAGCAAGCTAAAATTCCGGAATGTTCAGATAACAGCATTGAACTCCGAGTTTGAGGTGCAAAAAAAGGAGCTTAATAAGCTTATGTCCGAATATGTGCTCAGGAGTAAGGTGCTGGCAGAAGATAAAAGGGTGATGGCACGAATAAGGAGAGCTGATCAGTCTAAATGAGCAATCGAGGCTTTGATGATAGATACAGAGCAACCAAAAGACTCGGCCAGGCAAGCTCAGCACAATAAGGATATTTATGAACTGAGACTATATGTGGTAGGCAATAATAAAAAGTGCCAACTGACCTTTGCTAACTTGAAAGAGATATGTTATAAATATCCCGCTGACAAGTGCCATATTGAGGTCATAGATCCACAAAGAGCCCAGGTCTTGCCAGAAATGGATCAGATCGTAGCCATCCCACCCTTGTGAGAAAGAAGTACCCTGGGAAGAGGATCAATAGGGGATCTCTCCAATCAAGAAAGGGTTTTTGAGTTCCTGGCTTTGCGTATCTATAGTCCGATGGGTGCTGTTAATA
>Ga0326728_10025154_pt1 | contig 10691 bp, 12 predicted proteins | sample MB3enrmetagenome_FD_207602 | JGI IMG/M metagenome (GOLD analysis project Ga0326728, IMG submission 207602) | Lab enriched peat soil microbial communities from McLean, Ithaca, NY, United States - MB31MN | ecosystem: Environmental > Terrestrial > Soil > Wetlands > Peat | place: USA: New York...
GGGCAAAGTCGAGTCCTCCCAGGGCGAGCACACAGACCTTGATACGTGGATCCAGGGAGGCGATGATGGCCCCCATGTTGGCGCCCTCGCTGTAGCCGTAGTAGGCCAGCTTATTGCGATCCAGTTCGGGACGCGTCTGGGCGTAGTCGATGGCCCGCGACGCGTCTTTCGCCAGCAGGATGACACGGTCCCGCCAGGCGCTGGCCGTGTTGACCTCGACTTCCGTACCGCCGCCTCGTTCATAGCTGCCCTTGTACACGGGGTACAGCACGGCGCGTCCGCTCTTGAGCATGGCCGGCAGCACGTCCAAAGCTCTTGTGGTGGTGAGCGAGAAAGTCCGTTGCCGGAAGGCAGTCTCTCCGGGAAAGAACAGGACCGTCTGGAATGGTGGTTTGGCTCGTTTGGGAAGGAACAGTAAGCCACGGCGCGTTCGTTACCGTAAGCGGCCGTGTAGGCGATCTTCTCCGCGGTCCAATCCTCTTCGTCCTTGCCCCAGGGCTCCGTCGACGCGTCCAGGGGTGTTTTGTCATAAAAATACAGGCTGCGATAGCCCGGAATAACTCGTCGGAGACAGGCTTGTCTTTGCTCAAATCGCGCCGGGGTGGACGCCCGGGATCGGTAGCGGCCTGGGGGATGGATTCCGGCCCGATGTACTTTGCACAACGGAAACCGATATTCGAAGCACGAAGAAACGGCGATTGTGCGTCGGGATCGGTAAACATGTACTCCGGCTCGTCCCAGGCTCCGCCGAGGACATAACGCTTGCCCGGCTCCGCCTCATTCCAGGCCCACTCCTTCACGTTGCCCGCCATGTCGTAGCTGCCCCACGGGCTTATACCCTGTTTCCTGCCGACCGGCAAAACGCCACTGCCACTGAAGTTGCTTGCCGGCACAATTCGGATTGAGTCGCGATTTCCGCTGAATAACCACAACTCAACTGGAGGAAACCATGAAATCGCTTAAGTCAATGTTTGCCGTTCTGGGCTTGTCGCTGGCAGCCCTGCTGCCATTGCAGGCCGATTCGTCACTCAGCGTGACCGTGCCCTATCCGTTTATCGCCGGCAATGTGAGACTGCCTGCCGGCTCCTACACGATTCAGGAGTCCGCGATGAACGGCGTCATCACGATCCGCAATAACCAGGGCAGGACAGTCGCCCTGCTCAGCGGCCCCGGGATCCAGACGGCTGGCAACGCCCGGCCCAGTCTCACCTTCGTGAATGTGCGCGGGGAGATGGTGCTGACCTCCGTCCACGAAGCGGAGCATGTGTCGCGAAACCTGCCCACGCGCGGCGTGGTTCAGTGAGGGGGAATGTGGGCCACCGCTTACTCCGGTGGCCCACCTCGTTCGAGGCCATGGGCCAGGCGTTTGTGGCGGAGCGGGCTGTTATTCCGCGGAAGCTGCGGCCGCGTGCGGCTGGCTCAGTACAGATTCGTTATCGGCAAACGTTGGGACCAGGTGCCCGCCTTGTGTTCGCCGACACTGGCCTGACCACGGTTAACCGGAAGTCGATACCGGGTCCAGGCTGGCGAGAAAACCCTGTCGTCTGTACCGCTCGCGTCCCCGGAAGTGGCCCGCCATACATCCGGCTAATCCACTGCGCCCTGGCCCTGCGGTTCGCGCCATCCACGACGCCAGCGCACGGAGACGCGATGCATCCCCGGCGGCGGGGTCACCCTGACCTGCAGGGTATGGAAGCGTCCGTCGCGCGCCAGCGCTTCGGGGCGATAGCCGAGCACGTACTGGGATCGAATCTCGCGGCGGATGCGCTCCACGGCGTCGGCCAGATCGCTCATGCGCTCCACGGGGACGTAGCGGCCGGAGAGGTCGTCGCAGAGACGATCGAGCAATTGAGGTCCTTCCAGCACGCCGGGCCAGGCCATGGGAGAGTCCCCTTCGCGGATGTCCACGGCGTACAGCTCGATATCCATTTCTTCCAGACGGCGCCGCACCTGGAGTTCGCGAAGGCGGCTGGCGTTATCTCCGCCGTCGGAGAGCACGAACATCACCTTGCGCGGATTTGCGCCTCGGGCGGCGTAATGGCCGGCCATATCGATGGCGTCGAGCAGAGCGGTTGTGCCGTGCGCGCGCGCATTCAGCAGAGCGCCGGAGATGGCCGCGTCGTCGCGAGTCCATGTCTGCGCCAGTTGCGCCCGACTGGAGAAGGTCACCAGCGCGAACTCGTCGCCCTTCTCCGCGGAGCGCAGCAGCTCAGCGACAGCTTCGGCGCAGCGCGTCAGCTTGCTGACCATGCTGCCGCTGGTATCGAAGACCACCACCATGGAGACCGGCGTCTGATCTTCGCTGAACCACGAGATTTTTCGCTCGGCGTGGTTTTCGAAGAGTCGAAAATTCGCTTTGGTCAGGCCGGCGATAGCGCGCCCGTGCGAATCCACCACGCTGGCGTCGACCAGGACGATTTCCGAGGAGACGCGAATGCGGCTGGCTTCGCCTTGCTGAGCGCTGGGGCGATCACCGGCTCCGAGCGCGGGTAGCACTAAGGCCAGCAGCGCAGCGATTCGCGGCCTCATTGGATCGAAGGTATCACGAGTAGCGGCTGCCGCGATGCCTTATGTGCGTCGGGATCGGACGTGAAAGTACCGATTGACGAAGGTACGCGGTACTACCGAAGACCGCTCCCTCCGGTCACGGCTCGGTTAGGTGACCGGCTGCTGTTGCGTGAGACAGTGCAGCGTGCCCAAGCCGAGGACCAGATCGACGGCATGAATTCCGACCACCGGGCGGTCGCGGAAAAGCTCGCCCAGGATGCCGAGCGCCACGCGATCATGAGGGTCGTTGAAGGTGGGCACCAGCACCGCGGCATTGGCGATGTAGAAGTTGGCGTAGCTGGCGGGAAGGCGCTCGCCATCGAATGTGAGCGGGGCGGGCATGGGAAGAGCGACGACTTCGGGCCGCGAGCCGTCTTCGAGGCGCAGATCCCGAATGCGCTCCCAGTTCTCCGCGAGCGGGCGGTAGTTGATGTCGTGCGGATTGTCCTCGCGAATCAGAACGACCGTGTTGCGGTTCACGAAACGGCAGATGTCGTCGACGTGGCCATGGGTGTCGTCGCCCACGACGCCGCCGGCGAGCCAGAAGACGTTGGCGATGCCCAGGTTGTCACGGAGCGCCGCCTCGAACTGCGCGCGGCCGAGCCCCGGGTTGCGAACCTGCACGCTCGGATCCAGATAGCATTCTTCGGTGGTGAGCAGCGTGCCGCGGCCGTTTACGTCAATGCCGCCGCCTTCGAGGACGAATGGCCGGCCGCTCGCCTGAGCGTCGAACAACCGCTTGCCGAGGCGCTTCGCCGCCGCTTCCGGAACCCGCCGATCCTTCCGCCAGTCGCGATACTTCGCCCAGGCATTGAAGTGGAAATGCACGATGGCGGTTTCGAGCCTGCGGCCGTGGCAGCGGCGTACGAAGATGGGACCGCTGTCGCGCATCCAGCCGCGGTTGGTGGGACGCACGATGAACTCCACGCGAGAAACACCCGCACCCGCGCGGGTCAGATATCGCCGCGCCAGCTTCTCTTCCGCTTTCGAGTTCACCAGCAGGCGCACGATTTCGCCCGGGGCGATGCGGCGGACCATCTCGCCGTAGACCCAGCGAATGGTGTCGAGCTTGCCGGGCCAGTCCGTGGGGTTGTGCGGCCAGCCCAGCCACGTGGCTTCGTGTGTCTCCCATTCGGCGGGCATGGAAAAGCCGAAGGAGGCCGCGCATGATGTCCGCATCCAGGCTACAATTCTCTCATCAGGAGAACCGCGCCATGCCGGTTTCGGCGCCCGATTTCCGCATTTTGTTTGAATCGGCGCCGGGACTCTACCTGGTGCTAAGTCCGGAGTTTCGTATCGTCGCCGTGAGCGACGCCCAACCCCTGATCGCGAGTGTTGCGGCCCCCAGGACAACCGGAACGATCCTGCTGGTGGAGGATCAGGCGCCCGTGCGCATGCTTGCCGAGGACGTGCTGTGCGAGGCTGGGCATCGAGTGCTCTCCGCGGGCAATGGCGCCGAGGCCCTGAAAATGGCGGAATCCTGGGAGGGCGAAATCGACCTGTTGATCACCGACGTGGTGATGCCGGAGATGAGCGGCCCTCAACTGGCGACGCGCGTGACGCGCACACGGCCGTCCATAGTGGTTCTCTACGTCTCGGGTTACACCGATCACGCGCTGCTTCATCGCGGAGTCTTCGAAGTGGGAACCGCCTTCCTGTCCAAGCCATTCGCGCCGGAAGCGCTGGTGCAGCGGGTGGGAGAGTTGCTGCAGGCACGACAGGACGCGGCGCGGGCGTCCGGAGCTGCAATGTGATTTCGAATCGCTCGGTGCCGGCCGACACGATCCTGCCGCACATCGCCTATGAGGATGTCGAGGCGGCCAGCGCCTGGCTCAGCAACGCCTTCGGCTTCGTTGAGCGTTACCGCTACGGCGACCCGCTGAGCGGAGCGCAGATGCGCGCCGGGAACGCCTGGATTATGCTGCACCGCGTCCGGCAGGAACGCGCAACACCGAAAAAGCTCGGCGCGGCAACGCAGAGCCTCACCGTGTTTATTGAAAACGTGGAGGCGCACTACCAAAGGGCCAAAACCGCTGGAGCCACCATAGTGGAGGAACTGCACGAGACGGTGTACGGCGAGCTGCAATACGCGGCGGAAGATCCGGACGGCCACCATTGGCTGTTCTCGCGTCATGCCCGGGATGTGAGCCCCGAGCAGTGGGGCGCGGTGGTGGCGCACGCGGCGGACACGTCTGGCTAAGCGGAAAGTCTCTCGGTAACCGGCTAAACTCGATACTGTTCACTTTGCGATGGCGCACGCGGCGCCAGCCGCGTCCCTTCGGTGCCGACGAACGACGCGGCTGACGCCGCGTATCCCAACAGCGGAGGAAGTCCGAAGTGAACAGTATTGCATCTATAAGACTCGAAACCGGACGCCGGCCCCGGCCGTTGCGCGCGGTTTCGTGGATGCTCACGCCGCGCGCCGTTGGCATTCCAGCACGATCCGCCCGCCCGTGACGTGCGCGTCCACCATACCTCCAGGCGTCACCCGTCCGCTCGACACCAGCGACGCCAGCGGCTGCACGATAGTCCGTTGCAGCGTCCTCTTCAGCTCGCGCGCGCCGTATTCCGCGCTGGCCCCGGCGTTCAGCAGAAACGAGCGAGCGCGCCCGCCGACGTTCAACAGGAAGGAACGATCTCCGAGCCGCTTATCGATATGCTCCTGCAGGTCGCAGATCAGCAGACCCAGAATCCTCTCCAGCGCACCGCGGCCCAGCGGCGCGTAGGTGATGACGCTGTCGATGCGATTGACGAACTCGGGCGAAAAACGCCGGCGCACCGCATGCATGCCGATGCGCTCGATGCGCCGCTCCCGGGCGCGCTCGTCTTTCGGCGCGATACTGGCGAAACCAAATCCGCCGTTCAGCTCTTCGCTCATCCTGGCGGCGCCCAGGTTGCTGGTGAAGAAGACCAGCGTTTTTTCGAAATTCACCGCGGTGTTGTCGCCCAGCCGCAGGAGACCCTTGTCGAGAACGCCGAGCAACAACCGCGTCATGGACGGCGCCGCTTTTTCGATTTCGTCGAACAGAAGGATCGAGAGCTCGCATTGCGGGCTGGTCTGGGCGCGCAGCGCGTCGCGCGAGAGATAGGCCGGCGTCTCCCGGTGCCCCAGATAACCCGGCGGCGCGCCGACCAGCCTGGCCACCTCGTGTTCCAGCGCGAACTCGCCGCAGTCCACCTTCACCAGCTTTCGTTGGCTGCCGTGCAGAATGTCGGCGATGGCCTCAACAGTTCGCGTCTTCCCCGTGCCCGTCGGACCCAGCAGGAGGAACACGCCCGCCGGCCGCCCTTCCGGCGAAAGACCCGCCCGATGAACGTCCAGCCACGGCGCGATGGAGCGTACCGCGGCTGGCTGGCCGATCACCCGCCGTTCCAGCTCCTGCACGAAGCGGCCCTCCTGCCAGGGACGAGGTTTCCGCGCTTCTCCGCCGACAGCAATCACCAGCCACCTCCCGACGCTGCGAATTGGAAGCGTCAGTGTACGCCGGTCATCCGCGGCTGCAGACTCAAATGAGCGCGCTCGGACTTGGTTTGCGCAGGAATCGAGCCGCTCTTTTTTTCGAAAAATGAACGAATTGCGTTTTCTATGCGCTCCGCGGCATGGCCATCGCCATAAGGGTTGTGAACGCGCGCCATGAGGCCGTATGCCGCGGGCGAATCCAGCAGTTGTTCGGCGCTGGTCACGATGCGCCGGGGATCGCTGCCCACCAGCTTCACCGTGCCGGCCTGAACCGCTTCGGGCCGCTCCGTCTTGTCTCGCAGCACCAGAATCGGCTTGCCCAGGGACGGCCCCTCCTCCTGTACGCCGCCGGAATCGGTAATCAGGATGTGCGCGCGGCGCATGAGGTCCACAAACGGCACGTAATCGAGGGGTTCGATGAGCTCAATGTTGGCGCGACCCTCCAGCAGCCCGCGGAGCGGCCGCTGCACCTGCGGATTGGGATGAACGGTGCACGCAATCTGCACGTCGGGCCGCGCCGCCAGGCGCAGCAGGGCGGAACAGATTCGCTCCAGTCCGGGGCCGAAACTCTCGCGCCGATGCGCAGTCACCAGCAGGAGGCGCTTGCTCTCGTTCAGCCAGGGCCACGCCGGGCGCGCGAGGTATCCGCTTTCAAGGCCGTCGCGCACGTGCAGCAGAGCATCGATAACGGTGTTGCCGGTGACCGCGATGTTCCCCCTCGGAATGCCCTCCGCACGGAGGTTCGCCGCGGCCTGCCCGGTGGCCGCCAAATGAAGCGCCGCGAGGCGAGTGGTCAGTACACGGTTCATTTCTTCCGGGAACGGCTGCGAGAAATCGCCCGTGCGCAGGCCGGCCTCGACGTGGGCCACCGGAACTCGCCGATAGAACGCCGCCAGAGCGCCGCTGAGCGTGGTCGTCGTATCGCCCTGGACAACCACCATGTCCGGCGCTTCCGCGTCCATTACCGGATCGAGCGCGGCAATGGCCCGCGCGGTCGTTTGCGCCGGCGTCTGGCCGGGCCGCATCAGGTTCAGGTCGCGATCCGGAGCTACCTCGAAAACCCGCAGGACCTGATCGAGCATTTCCCTGTGCTGAGCGGTCACCGCGACGCTCACCCGATACAAGCCGGCGAACCGGCGCAGGCAGAGCACCACCGGACACAGTTTGATCGCCTCCGGCCGGGTACCGAAGACTACCAGGACCTTCCGCTGCACGCAACCGTAGTGGCTGCGGCGGGAGGCGGCTCTCAGCCTGGACTACTTGTGGCGATAGGTGATTCTGCCCTTGGTGAGATCGTAGGGGGAAAGCTCCAGCGTGACGCGGTCGCCCGCGAGGACGCGGATGCGATTGCGGCGGAGCTTGCCCGCCAGGTGGGCCAATACGGTGCGCTCCTGATCGAGCTGGACGCTGAACAGACCGCTCGGAAACTTCTCAACGACGGTTCCGGTCACCTCAATGCAGTCTTCCTTGCTCATCTTCCTCCTGCAGGGAGAATATCCACGGTTAGTAGCTTATCAGATCAAACCCGGCCTGAAAACGCCGATACGTGAAGGTACAAGGCCATGTTCGAGTTCCACGACGAGTATCTGGTGGGCGTGACGGCGATCGATCAGCAGCACCGGCGGTTGTTCCTGCTGGCCGAGCGGTTCCGTCAGGCCGTGGCCACCGGCAGGGCGAGGAATATCCTCGACGAAACGCTGGACGGTCTGTTGCGCTACACTCAGTCGCACTTCAACGTGGAGGAGCGGCTGATGGCCTCCATCGGCTATCCGGAACGCCCGGAGCACGCGGCTCAGCACGCCGGCATCTGCAACCGCCTTGACGAGCTTCAGCGACGCTTCAATGAAGGCGACACCGCCATCACCATCGAGATTCTGCAGTTCTTCTCGCGGTCGGTCATCGCTCATATCATCTCCTGGGACCGACGGCTCGGCGAGTTTCACCACACGAGCAAAGAGCAGAAGGCTCTGGCCGGCTGAGGGGGGCGTTCACCGGGCGTGTGCCAGGATGGACGCGGCAATCGCCGGAAGGGGCAGTACCATATCCACCGCTCCGCGCTTGATGGCCTCGTTCGGCATGCCGAATACCACCGAAGTCGCCTCATCCTGCGCAATCGTCGCCGCGCCCGCTTCCTTCATCTCCGCCATTCCGCTGGCGCCGTCGTCGCCCATGCCGGTCATGATCACGCCCACGGCGTTGGGGCCCGCGTAGCGCGCGGCCGAGCGGAACAGTACATCCACCGAGGGGCGATGCCGCGAAACCAGCGGGCCGTCCCGGATCTCCACGTAATACCGCGCCCCGCTGCGCTTCACCAGCAGATGGTAGTTTCCCGGCGCAATGAGTGCGCGCCCGCGCAGAATCGTGTCGTTCGGCTCGGCCTCCTTGACGGAAATCCGGCAAAGGCCGTCCAGCCGGTCGGCGAAAGCTCGCGTAAACAGCTCCGGCATGTGCTGGACGATGACAATGCCCGGCGCGTCCGCGGGCAACGCCTCCAGCACCGTCCGCAGCGCCTCGGTCCCGCCGGTGGAAGCGCCCACCACGACGACTTTTTCGGTGGTTTCCAACATGGCGCCGGAGCGCCGCGCGAGCACCGCGTCCGCCGTGAGTTTGGGCTCCACCGGCCGGTTCGCCGACGGCGCGCGCACTCTTGCCGCCGCCGCTGCGCGCACGGCCTGACAGACTGTAACCCGCGATTCCTCCAGAAACTGCCTGCTCCCGAGGCGTGGCTTCACGATGATGTCCACCGCGCCATACTCCAGCGCCTTCAGCCGGCTTTGCGCCCCCTCCTCGGTGAGACTCGAACAGATGACCACGGGAATGGGGTGCTGCGCCATGATCTTCCGCAGAAACGTCAGCCCATCCATGCGCGGCATCTCGATATCCAGGGTGATCACATCCGGCGTCTCCTGGGCAATCCGCTCGGCCGCGACAAACGGATCGCTGGCCGTGGCCATCACCTCGATGGCCGGATCGCTGGAGAGAATCTCGCTCAGGGTCTGCCGGACGAGCGCGGAATCGTCGACGATCAGTACGCGTATCCGGCCGTCCTTCATACCCAGGCCCTGTCGCCGGCGGCCGGCGTCGCGGCATCTGCGTTGTTGCGAGGGCGAGCGCCCAGCTTCTCCAGCCGATGTACCAGCACTTCGCCGGTCGCGGTATGGAAGCGTATGGTACGGCCCCTCGTTCCGCCCAGGTCGGAAGCCAGCACGGCGAATCCTTCCTCCTCGAGAACCTCCAGCGCCACCTGGCAATTCAGCGCGCCTACCGTGGGCCGGCCGGTTCGGGAAGGGCCCACCGGCAATACGTCGGCGCCGCCGAACACCTTCACCTCCACCTCGCTGCGCAGCGCTCCCATCTCGTCGAATTTCCGGACAAGGTGGTGGATAACGAAGTCCACGTAATGATGACCTTCGGGCGCGATCGCGCCTCGCGGGCTTCGCGGAAGCACCCCATGACACAATGCCCCGGCGCCCAGCCGCGGACTCCAGAACGTGACGCTGACGCAGGACCCCAGAATGGTCTGCAGAATCGCCGGCTCGCGGGCGAGGTAGAGCTCTCCGGGCTGAACGTTGACCTTCGGCAGTTCCATCTCAGCCCCACTTCCGGTAGACCGCCGGACCCGCCATGGTCAGCGGCAGATCCATATTCTGAAGCGATTCGGAGTGACCCGCGAAGAAATAGCCTCCGGGAGTGAGCTGCCGGACCAGCTTTCCGAGAATGCGAATCTGCGTCGGGCGATCGAAATAGATGATGACGTTCCGGCAGAAGATAATTTCCGGCGGCTCGTTGATTCCATAGTTGGCGTCCATGAAATTGAGCCGCCGGAACTCGATTCCGGCCCGCAGCTCGGGAATCACGCGAACCAGGTTCGACCCGGGATCGCGGCTGCGCATCAGATACTTTCGGCGAAAGTCGGCGGGCACCGGGGCGACGTCGTCCGCTTTGAAGATGCCCATTTTCGCCTTCTCGAGGACCTGTGTGGAAATGTCGCTGGCCAGCACACGGAAACGGAAGCCGGGATGATCTTCCGCGTACTCGCTGAGCACCATGGCCAGCGTGTACGGCTCTTCGCCGGTGGAGCATCCCGCGCTCCACACCACCGCCTGCCTTCCCGCGCCGCGCCGGAGATCCAGATCGGGGAGCGCTTTCGCGACCAGGTGCTCGAAATGGTCCGGCTCGCGAAAAAAGTCGGTCTTGTTGGTGGTGACCGCGTCGATCAGATGGACCATTTCCTGCGACCGGCCGCCGGGCGTGAACAGAAAGTTGCAGTAATCGGCGGTGGAATCGAGCCGGAGGTGCTGCAGCCGGCGGCGGAGCCGCACCTCCAGCATGGTCTTCTTTTCGGGTCCCAGGCTGATGCCGGCTTCGGCGAGAATGAGCTCGCTCATCCTCGCGAAGTCCCGCCCCGACAGATTCTCGTTCAGCCTGTTCATGGTTCAGCTCGGGGCGCCGCGCGGCCCGCCCCGGTTCTTTCAGGCGGTCGTTTCCGCCATCTCGGCGCCACGAACCGCCGACAGTTCGTCGGCCGAGAAAATCCGGTCGATGTCGAGGATCATGATCAGCTGCGCATCGCGCTTGCCCATGCCGCGGATAAAATCGGTGCGGATTTTGGTGCCGATCCGCGGCGGAGGCTGAATGTTCTCCGGTTCCAGATCGATCACTTCCTCCACCGAATCGGCCAGCG
>Ga0326728_10025155_pt1 | contig 10690 bp, 6 predicted proteins | sample MB3enrmetagenome_FD_207602 | JGI IMG/M metagenome (GOLD analysis project Ga0326728, IMG submission 207602) | Lab enriched peat soil microbial communities from McLean, Ithaca, NY, United States - MB31MN | ecosystem: Environmental > Terrestrial > Soil > Wetlands > Peat | place: USA: New York...
AAACGTGTGGAATGACTTCGTCAGTTCTACATATGGCAACTCAACTATCTTCTCCGATGGCGACCATGATGCTAGCGTTCCATATTATGCATTCGGTGGATTTTGGGACTTTTTAGGCGATTATGGGACAGGTTTAACGCTTACGCTCAGCAATGGCGATGTGTTCAATATCTGCGGGGAAGTTACTGGTGGAGCAGGTTGCGCCGTTATACCTGACGGTAGCTTCTTTGGCGTGGTGGACACAAGTGCTTTCTACACGCTCAGCATTACCACGGGCAATCAACCCGGAGGGGTTCAGGAATACGACCTTTCGGCATTAGACATGGTTCACACACCAGAGCCCTCGAGCTTCATGTTGTTGGGCAGCGGACTGGCGGGTTTGGCCGGGATGTTGCGCCGCAAGCCGGCGCGTTAATTCATTCCTGATGTTTCAAGACCTGACAGGGCGGGGAGTGTCAAACTCTCCGCTCTTTCTTTTGTATGCTTCCCAGCCGAGATACGCAGGATCATCTATACCACCAACGCCATCGAGAGCCTGAACATGATAACGACGCCTCAGTCGCTTCGCATTGCTGTGGGAAGCGCACTTTCACAGCAACGCGGCTAACCTCAACAGGATCGTTTACACAAAAAGATGAACACTACTATTGCGATAGTTGCAATCAGAACCCATCCGCGCAGATGCCGGTTTGCATCATCGCTGACATTCTCTTGGGTTGGAGTGTAACAGGCCAGAAAAGGAGATCCTCGCCGCATTTCTGTCTTATACAGGACACTCGCATAATAATCAGTTTGATGGGGTCAACGAGGTTTGATAACTTTCGGAGGCGCCTTTTCCTCTTATCAAGCGCTCAGATGGCCTAAGTACTCCGGAATACTTGTATATACCTTCAATACAATCTCGTGAAACCAGCCTGGCCTCGTTGCTCTCCTGGTAAATAACATTGATGCGTGTCTTCCATCGGTCATGTTACGTTAGGGGTCACGTTACTCTTGCTCGCGGGCGCACAGTCCGCAGGCGCGCGACGTTGATATTGCGTTCAACGCCATCCATAACAGTAGATTAAGGAGATATTCACATGAAGAAGATGTTGCTCGTTCTTTCGTTTGCGATTGTTCTCCCGTTTGCCACTCTCGCGCACGCCGACAGCGTCATTGGCGGCTCCAACGCCAACGCCATCGGCGGAACCGAGTCCAACGCCATTGGCGGCACCGAAGCTGTCAGCGCAAGTTGGGTAAGCGTCCTCTGGCAGAGCCTGGTTGCCGCCATAGGCGGCACCGAATAACCGAAGTTCCTCGGTACTCGTCTCAACCGGCGCTGAAGACTCACCTTCCGCGCCGGTTGCATTTCCACAAGCCTCGGCCTGATTCCCGCACACGCTCCTCCTGCTGAAAGCCGCCATACTTACACTGATATGGCAGTCAGCAAACCTGCCATCAGCGCTTCAAACTCTTCCACCGGCAGGGGCCGGCTAAACAGGTAACCCTGGAAGGCATGGCAACCCAGTCCGGCCAGGAACTCCCGCTGCTCCTCGGTTTCCACGCCCTCGGCCACCACCGGCATGCCCATGGCGCGTCCCAGGGAGATGATGGCTTGCACAATGGCGCCGCCGCTGGCATCCGTCAGAGCGTCCCGCACGAACGACCGGTCGATCTTCAACTCGTCCAGGGGCAGGCGCTTCAGGAAGGAGAGCGAAGAGTAGCCCGTGCCGAAGTCGTCCAGGGAAAACTTCAATCCATGCCCCTTGAGTTCTGTCATCTTGGCAATGACCTCTTCGATATCTTCCACCAACATGCTCTCGGTAAGTTCCAGCATGAGGTTTTCAGGATTTGCCCCGGCGCATTCCAGCGCAATCAACACCCGCTCCACGAAATCCGGCTGGCGGAATTGCCGCGCGCTGATATTGACGGCAACTGTGAGGTCGGCCGTCCCCTCGTCGCCTGCCCAGGCCGCAATCTGCCGGCACGCAGCGTCCAGAACCCAGTCTCCCAGGGATAGAATCAGCCCTGACTCCTCGGCCAGGGAAATGAACTCCCCCGGCTGCAGAAGACCTCGCTGGGGATGCATCCAGCGAACCAGCGCTTCGGCGCCGACCGTCACTCCCCGATTCACTTGCGGTTGATAGTAGAGCAGAAACTGGCCGGTTTTGATGGCCAGACGCATGTCTTCTTCCATGGCCGCGCGGGCATTCACCGCATCCTGCAAGGCAGGCGCGAAAAAACGCACCGTGTTGCGGCCCGCGTTCTTGGCTTGATACATGGCGATATCGGCCTGCTGCAATACCTCATTCGTGCCTTGCACGCCGTTGCCGAAGACGGTAATCCCAATGCTCGCCGTGCTCAGACATTCCCGTCCGTCCAGCAGGTACGGCTCATTGATGACGGCAAGAAGCTTCTCGGCGATGATCTCCGCCTGGGTCGCCGCAATTTCCGGGTACTCGTTGAGATCTTCCAGCATCACCACGAATTCATCTCCTCCCAGACGCGACACGGTGTCGGATTCGCGCACGCAATCGCTCAGACGCCGGGCCACTTCCTGGAGCAGAAGATCGCCGGTCTGATGGCCCAGCGTATCGTTCAATGTCTTGAAATTGTCCAGATCGGCAAACAGAATCGCCCGCAAGCGTCCACTGCGGGCGCTGGCGGCCAGCGTCTTGCGCAGCCGGTCCAGCAGCAGGCGGCGGTTGGGAAGCCCCGTCAGCGTATCGTAGAAGGCAAGATTCCTGATCTCCTCATGCGCATTCATCAGCCGATTGAACTCGCGCTCCCTTCTTCTGTACTCCGCCGTCCGCGATCGGACCACAGCCGCGGCCGCCAGCAAGGGGATCAGCCCGCAAATAAGATAAAACCACCACGAGCGGAACCATGGCGTGAGAATCCTGAAGGCGAATTCCGCCCGGTGCCCGCTCCATATCCCATCGCTGTCCTGCGCCTCGATCTCCAGCAGGTAGTTTCCGGGCGCCAATTGGGCAAACTGCAATTCTCTCTGCGTGGTCTCCGTCCAGGCGGAATTGGCGCCCTCCAGACGGTAGCGGAACAGAACCGAATTCTCCCGGGAAGCATTCAGCGCGGAGTAGTGTGCGACCAGAGAGTTGGCGTGAATCCCCGACGATGCGTTGCTCTCGCCGGTAACATCTTTCTGGCCCATGATGAGCCTGGTGAAAACGGCCTCCAGCGGCACTTCCGGACCTTCTCGCGGACGCGGCTTGAATCGGGAGAGGCCGCCGCTGGTCCCAATCCACACCGTGCCGTCCGGCTGCGCGGCAAAGGCGTTCAGGTTACAGTCGTTCCAGACCAGCCCGTCGCCCATGCCGTAGTGGCTCCAGCGCGCGCCATCCCACACATCCACGCCATTCTCAGTACCCGCCCATAATCGGCCCGAGGCGTCAAACTCCAGAAAGTAAACCAGCCCATTCGTGCCCCGCCTCTGCACTCCTTTTTCAACCGCCAATCCGCCCGCCCGCAGATGAACGCGGTCGATGCCGCCCCCGTAACGATACCCAACCCACATCGTTCCGTTCGCGCCCGCGCCCAGCGAGAGTACCACCAGATTGCTCAAACCATCGGCCTGCTTGAAATTTCTCCAGCGCCCGTCAGCAAAAGCGAACAGTCCGCTCTCGCCGCCGGCCCAGACCGTGCCATCGCTTCCCTCTGCAATCGCCCAAATGCGTGAAGACGGCACTTGGCCCACGCGGGAAAAGCGTTTATAGGGAGCCGTGGCTACAAATAGTCCCGCTTCGTTCGCTGCCCACAGCCGCTGCTGACGATCGAAGCGCACCACGTATGCCGCTTTGCCTACCAAGCCCTGCGCCTCGCCTAACCACTGCACGCTGCCCGTTCGCGGATCAATGCGCCCCACGCCCCGTATTTCGGTACCCACCCACAATTCCCCGTCGGGAGCCGCGCGCACCGCATGCACCGCCAGCCCTTGCAGGCCCGCAACCTTGCCCCACCTCATGCCGGAGGGCAGCCGCTCCCCGCGCATCAGCCCTCCGTCGGTGCCCGCCCACACCACCCCGCCGGGCTGAGGCAGAATCTCGTACACCGCATCGCTGGCCAGCCCGCTGGCCGTCGAGTAACTCTCCCACTCCCCGTATCCCCGCCACTGCACAAGTCCCCGGCCCAACATCCCGATCCACAGAGAATGTTGCCGGTCCTCCAGCACTGCGTACACATCGCCGCGCAGGCCGCTGGAGAAGCCGATCTTGCGCCAGCCCTTCTCGTCATGAATCAGCAACCCATCCGCCGATGGCAGCAGCATCCGTCCAGCCGCATCCAGGACCGGATATCCGACTATCACCTTGCCTGAAATCGGCAGAACCGGCCTGCGAAACCGCATCTGGCCCGCCGGCAGCACATACATGCCATCATTCCGGACCCGCACCCAGAGATTGCCGAGACTGTCTTTCCGGATCGTCGTCACCTGACGGGGAGGCAGCCCTTTATCGCGCCCCAGAACCTCGGTCTGTCCATGGTCCATGCGGCACAGTTCCAGCGCGCATCCATACCACACGACCTCGCCATCAAAGAAGATGCCATAGGCCTCCGGCCCCGATGCGCCAGGCGGCCGGGCAATGTTGCGCATCGAGAACCCCTCCTGGCCAGGCCTGGATGACAGCTCCACCAGGCCGGTATCGGTCCCGAGATAGGTGTGCCCCTTCCCGTCCGCCTGAATACCCTGAGCCCAATTGATGGTCTTGAAAGTGGTTGCAACTTTTTCGAAGCGGTTGCCGCGCAGGTAATAGAGTCCGAAGCTTCCTCCCACCAGCAAAGAGCCATCCGGCGCGTCCCCAAAGGCCACGCCGGAGTTGGGCGGCATCCCCTGCGCCGGTCCAAAGGCTTCAAACCGTTCCCCGTCATAGCGAAAGATCCCGTTTTCGGTGCTAACCCAAAGAAAACCAACACGATCCTGGAAGATCTGCCGCACCGCCAGGTTTTCCAGCCCTTCCGCGTTCCCAAACGTGCGGAAACTGTACTCCTGGGCAAACAACACCTCACCCGCCGCCAGTAGCAGGGCAAGTACACACGCGTTGGTCCTGCGGTTCACTATCTGTTGGAATCGGCGCATCTCTTTGGTTTCATGAGAAAATTCTCGATTTTGACCCACGCGAGAGTACCTCTTGTCCGTCCTTTGGTTTGATTACCCCTCAAACCTGCCCCGTACAATGAAAACGGAAGCCTATCCCACCCGACCCATGGCGGAAGAAGAACAAAAAAAGTCTCAAAAACCCGATGAAGAACCGTTAGGCAAGGTCTACGACTCACGGCTCATCCGCCGCCTCGGCCACTATCTGCGCCCATACTGGTGGCAGGCTTCCGTCTCCGCCCTCGCTGTCTCGCTCAAATCCATCTGCGACGTCACCGGTCCCTACCTGATTATGGTGGCCATCGACCGCTACTTCCCCAAAGACTCCGGTATCTCATCCTCAACCAGCCTCTTCGCCCATACCCTGGGCACAACCAACTGGCTTACCAGCCGCCTGCCCGCCGATCCCTACCAGGGCATCAACTGTCTGGCCGCTATCTATCTGGCTGCAATCCTTTGCGCCTATCTCTTCGAGTTCATCCAGATCTACCTCATGCAGTGGACCGGCCAGAAGCTCATGTTCGACCTGCGCCGCGAAATCTTCCGCCACATGCAGGCCATGCACGTCGGCTTCTTCGACACCCACCCCGTAGGCCGCCTCGTCACCCGCATCACCTCCGACGTCGACGCCATCAACGAGATGTTCACCGCCGGCGTGCTGGCCATCGTCGATGACTTCTTCAACCTCGTTTTCATGGCCGCGCTCATGCTCAAGATCAACTGGCGGCTGGCGCTGCTGGCCTTCTCTGTCCTGCCCTTCATCCTGATCGTCACCCGCATCTTCCGCGACCATGTGCGGGAGAGCTATCGGCGCGTGCGCACCGCCATCGGGCGCATCAACAGCTTCACTCAGGAGCACATCTCGGGGATGAGCGTGGTGCAGCTCTTCAACCGCGAACAGCGCGCCTTTGACGACTTCGAGCGAGTCAATCGCCAGCACATGGTGGCCTTCAAGGACACCATCTTCGCCTACGCGCTCTTTTATCCGGCGGTCGATCTGCTCTCCCTGGTGGCCATCGCCCTGGTTGTGTGGCGAGGCGGCTTCGGCGTGCTCGCCGGCGTGGTCACCATCGGCGTGCTGAACATGTTCATCCAGTACTCGCTGCGTTTCTGGCGGCCTATTCAGGATATGAGCGACAAGTACAACATCCTGCAATCGGCGATGGCCGCCGGCGAGCGCATCTTCCGGCTGCTGGATACCGAGCCGGAGATTGTCAGCCCGGTCGCGCCGCTCGCGGGAGACGGAAGCAATAGAATTGAGTTCCACCACGTCTGGTTCACCTATCAGAAGTTGACGGAAAAGCAGCAAGCCGCCGTGGACCGGGCTGTCGCAACTGCGGTCGCTAAAAATCCCGACTCCGGCTCAGAACCGTATCGGGGCACTACTTCAAACTTGCCGCAATCCGCACTGTATCAGGGCACGACTTCAGTCGTGCCGCAGATGCTTCAAAAAAATGACGGGGCTTTAGCCCCTGAGGGAAATCCTTCAGTCGCCCTCGCCGCCATTTCCGGCATCGAGTGGATTCTCAAGGACGTCTCCTTCACCGTTGAGCCCGGCCAGACGGTGGCCATCGTCGGCCACACCGGCGCCGGAAAAACCACCCTCACCAGCCTGATGATGCGCTTCTACGAGGTGACCGCGGGGCAAATTCTTTTGGACGGCATTGACCTGCGCCAGCACGATCTGACCGCGCTCCGCCAGCACTTCGCCGTCGTTTTGCAGGACCCGTTTCTCTTCACCGGCACGCTGGCCGAGAACATCCGCTTCGGCAACCGAGCCATCACCGACGCCGATCTTCGCCGCGCCGCGCGCGACGTCAACGTGCTGGACTTTATCGAGAGCCTGCCCCGCCAATTCGACGAGCCGGTGCAGGAGCGCGGCAACTCGCTCTCCACCGGCCAAAAGCAGCTCATCAACTTTGCCCGCGCGCTCGCCTTCAATCCGCGCATTCTAATTCTGGATGAGGCCACCTCCAGCGTGGACACCGACACCGAGCTGCGCATTCGCGGCGCGCTGGAGCGCATGGTCGAGGGCCGCACCAGCGTGCTGATCGCCCACCGGCTCAGCACCGTGCAGCGGGCAGAGACCATCTTAGTGATGCACAAAGGCCAGTTGCGCGAGATGGGCACGCATCAGGAATTGCTGGCACAGCGCGGCCTTTATTGGAAGCTCTACCAGTTGCAGTACAAGGACCAGGAGCAGTTGTCAGTAGTCAGTGGTCAGTGGTCAGTTGCTGGCGTTCAGTAGTCAGCGGCCAAGTGGTTGAGAAGGCTGATACACTGTTGCACGATGAGCAGACTAAGATTTTCCCGTATTCGAAACTGGCTCAGCGCGCTATGGCAGTTCCTCGCGCGAATCGGCCAGCGAGTATGGGCGGTGATGACGAGCTCATCCTTTTGGAAAGTAGTGGGCGGAGTCGTCTTACTAGCCGTGCTGGTTGGGGTTCAATTCGTTCCGGAGTTGCAGGTCCGGAGGGCGATTGCCCGCTCCACAGTGGTAAATCCCGAAGCAAAAGTGACTCCGGTAGACGTCGCCAACTTAGAGAATGAGTTTCGGAAGACCTATCTCCAGGCGGCAGGTGGAATTTTAGCAATCATCGCTCTTATTTTTACTTATCGCCGGGTAGTGGTTGCCGAGCAGGGACATATTACGGACCGGTATATGAAGGCCATCGAACAACTGGGGGCATTGACCGCGGATGGCAAGCCGAATGTGGAGGTGAGGCTGGGCGCGATTTATGCGCTGGAGCGGATTGCCCAGGACTCGCCCCGTGACCACTGGACGATCATGGAGGTGCTAACGGCGTATGTGCGTCAGAATGCTCCTGCACCTACTCAAGCTCCGACGAAGGATGAGAATGATAAGGCAATTGCCAAGGGGCCGGCCACTGAGATTCAGGCCATTATTACTGTGCTGGGACGAAGGCGGCGGGACCGCGGGCGTGAGCAGGAGGGACAGCAACTCGATTTGACATATTGCGATTTGCGCGGGGCGATTTTCGATGGGGCGCATATCGAAGGAGCAAGTTTAAGATTCGCACATTTGGAAAGGGCAAGATTCGATGGTGCGCGGTTGGAAAGAGTGAATTTCTTCGGTGCGCACGCGAGAATGGCAAGTTTCTACGGAGCATATTTGGAGGGAGCAAGCTTCGATGAAGCCTATTTGGAATGGGCGAGTTTCAATAGGGCACATTTCGCGTGGGCGCATGGGGATTGGCCGACTTTTCTTAACGCGCATGTGGAAGGCGCGAATTTTCAGCGTGCAGTTGGTCTTTCTCCGGACCAGTTTGAGTATGCAGAGGGTTGGGAACAGGCTAAATTTGATGAAGTGTTCGCACGGGAGTTGAAAACGTACAAAAAGTAACTCGGCGGACCGTACGAGACTATCTCCCCGCCCGAGACGTAATCGAGCGAGTCGCGGTCACCCAGTACCTGTCACTCTCAATATCCAGGCGCCGATCGCCTTGCTCAGCAGAATTACAACAATGGCAATCACATCATGCTTCCAGATTTCAGACCATGCGGAGATACCCCGCTCGCGGGCAAGTAAATAGCTTAATGCGGAGAGCAAAAAGAAGCCCCAAATGACGCTCAGGCGGACGGCCGGCAACCGTGGCAAGGCCACCAATATGAGGATGAAGGTGAGTGATACGAAAAACCTGGCGATGAAATTTATGGTGGTGGTGCGAAACGCTTCGCGCTCCGGCAGCCTCTCCGACTCCTGATAAATGTGGACACTCAGGGAATCTGTCAGGTTATCGGCAAGTCCGGCAATGAGGATGCTGCCGAGAAGCGCGCCCGTAGACGCCGTTACGGCGTCGAGTCCGACAATGAGCCCCATGCTTGTAATGATTGCAGCGGTGCTGCCGAAGCTGATCTTTCGCGGGCTGAACATGTCCCCATTCTCGAACTACGTCCAGAAGATTTCTATGCCTTTTGCGGTGGCGCGGATGTTAGGCGGCTTGTGGCTGGTCAGAATGCGGATTGCGGAGAAGCCTCCGCCGAGCACGCAGACTGCTCCGCCGCCCACCAGCAGGCCCAGCTTGCTGGTCGGTTCGGGATCGAGGAATGCCAGGATCACCATGGTGACGCCGACGCCGCTCATGCCGAGCGCGACAGAGACGCCGGCGATTTCGCGCCGGGAAAGGCCTGAGACGCGCGCCATCTGCAACAGCGTCTGATCTTCCGGATTGATGCCGAGGTGCGCATCGTCAACGATCACTCCGGCCTGACGGGCCTTATAGAGGAGCGCCAGCGAGCGCAGCCAATTGGGATCGGAGGTTCTGACAATTTTCTCGGTGGAATCATCCATGGGAGAAAGTCTATACCCTGTGAGCTGGTGGGCGAGGCCGGGGCCGATACGCTGGATCATCCAATCACAAATCATAAGAAACAATAAAAGACTATTAATATCCCACCTTAGGCACAAAAACAAAAACGTGCCGAAGGTGGGGCACCCACTTTCATAGGCAATGGGCGGTGGTCCGCAAAAAAATAAAGGCGCCAGAGACTCCGGAATCTCTGACGCCTAGATCGCGGTGAACCACAGGTTGCTCGGATCAAACACCGTCCCGTTCAGCTTCCCGATGCGTCCGCGAGTTGCCTGGCGGCGCGCATCTTTCCGCTGTACCGGCGATGGAGCTTCGAGGCGCCTCGAATCCCCTATCCTTCGACATCGCAGTTTATGAATCTCCGGGTTGCCCCGCATCTCCTCTTCTGCGACGCCTCATGATGCGTCCGCGGTTGCCCGCACGGCGCATCTTCCGGCATTGCCGGCGGTAAGCCCACAGGTTTCCCCGCGCGCTCGCTCCCCCGGCTGCCCCCGGCGGCTGGCTCCGCGGTTGCCCGCACAGCGCACCCTCCGGCGGCGCCATCGCCGCGTCTACGGACTACCCTGCGGGTTGCCCCGCGGCGTGTCTCATATCCTGCAGCCATGGCTGGGCCGATGTGACTCCCCGGCTTTAGTCAAACCTTGCATCCCCGGCGAGGCCGAGGATGAATCTTTGCTTCCGGCCGGCTCCCGCACATTCCCGGCTGGCTCTGGATGCAATCCGCCTGAATCTCAAACTCCCTGCCGTTGCCGGCCTGGAGCACGCGCGCGATCGGATTTTGCATCGTCCTGCCAGCGGGGAACTGCGTTTCCAATTCCCTGGAGGTCACCAACTGAGAAGGAGCGTAGGCCAGTCGAATCTGTGGAAGCAAGTGCAAAAACAGAATTAATCTGTGGATTTCACCAATCGTGGTGCATAAATCGATGCGGAGCTCAACGCGATACAATGTGGCCGGAGTTAAACCATGCAGATTCTTTTGGCGCTCTTCTGCGCCGGCATCGCGCTGTACGCGTGGCAAAGCTGGCGCCGCAACCCGCTCTATTCGCTGAAGTCCACGCTTGAGAACGCCGCCGTGATTCTGCTGGGCCTGGCGCTGGCTATCGTTCTTGTTTTGCTGATCGCCAACCATCTCCCCAGCCAATCGCCGGCCGTGACGCTGATGGGCATCATGACGCTGATCTCCGCAATCACGCTGGGAATCACCGCTGTCAGCATGCGCATCACCGATGGACCGATTGCCAGGCTAGCCCGGGGAACGAAGCCGGAGAACAGG
>Ga0326728_10025156_pt1 | contig 10690 bp, 10 predicted proteins | sample MB3enrmetagenome_FD_207602 | JGI IMG/M metagenome (GOLD analysis project Ga0326728, IMG submission 207602) | Lab enriched peat soil microbial communities from McLean, Ithaca, NY, United States - MB31MN | ecosystem: Environmental > Terrestrial > Soil > Wetlands > Peat | place: USA: New York...
GGGTTTGGACATGGCCCAAAGCATGAAAAACTTCGGGCAATATGTCCAGCCTCAACCGCTAACCCGCTTCCTTTCCGCCCCTTACCTCACCACAAGAATTTTCCGTGGGAAAGGAGAGTGTTTGGAGATTTGGAGCGTCAAACTTTTTCAGTGAAACCTTCAGTGAAAGTTTCAGTAACCGGGTTAGAAAAAGTTCACGCGAGTAGTGAGAAAGTACTTGCAATTCCAAGGGAATTTGATAGTTTTTAACCAGTAAAACGGACGTGAATCCGCCCGATTCCGACCCTCGCCTCCATCTCTAACTGCAATTGCAGTAGGAGTTTAGGGACTGCGTAGGGTCGAATCTTCACCGGAATCTTCACCTGTTTGGCAGCCCTTGCAGAACTCCGCTGCTGCTCGGTCACCGCTCGCCCACTGCTCGCTTATTGCGACAGTGCCGACCGCTTCACACTCGTAACGATGAGTGAAGCAATGAAGCAACAGTTCGGTTTGATTCAACGTCCCTGGGGCGTTTTCTACCTCAAAAACAAAACCACCGGAGAGCAGACCAGCCTCAAGACCCGCAACCGGGCCGAGGCCGAGCGGCTCCTCCAGGCCCACAACGAAACCAAAAGCCAGCCCCACTTCAACCTGGCACTGGCCCGCGTTTACATCAACGGCGCCGATCCCAAACTCGGCACCCGCACCTGGCAGGAAGTCATGGAGCACATCGTCGAGCGGAAGACCGACGAGACGCGCCGGCGCTGGGAAGTTGCCATCAAGGACAAGAACTTCGATTGCATCCGCAACCTGCCCGTGGCGGAAACCCGCCCCGAGCAGTTTGACCGGGCGCTGGCCGATGGCAAAGTCTCGACCAACGTCTATCTGCGGCGCATCCATAATCTTGCCCTCGGTATGGAGTGGCTGCTTAAATCGGTCATCCCGCGCCTGCAATGGCCCCGCCCGGTCTTCAAGGACAAGCGCGCCATCACCGCCCAGGAGCACGCCGCAATCGTGGCCCGCGAGGCCAACCCGGAGCGGCGCGACTTTTACGAGCTACTTTGGCACACCGGAGCCTCGCAGACCGACGCCGCCTATTTGACTGCCGAGGACATTGACTGGCCGAATCACACCCTTTCCTACACCCGCAAGAAACTGAAATCACGCGCCGGCACCGAAATCAAACCGGCCCTGATCCGCTTCGGCACCGAAGTCGCCGCCCTCCTCAGGAGGCGTCCGCATTCCGGCCCGCTCTTTCCGTATCTGCGAACCGTCCGTGCTGGCGACCGGGCCACCGAATTCAAACAGCGCTGCGCTGGCCTCGGCATCAAAGGGATTAGCCTGCACTCCTACCGCTACGCCTGGGCCGAGCGGGCACGCCAATGCGGATACCCGCAGCGGTTCGCCCAAGAGGCTTAGGGGCACAATTCCAAAGCCGTGCACCACGCGTATTCAAGACACGCCGAGGTGACTGTACCCTCACTCGACGACTGGGAGAAAGAGTGGCAGAAGAACCCCCAAGGGATGCCGCAGCCTAAGGTACTGCCCGTTGATTTCCAGTCGCATCCGGCCGGCCCAGGCAATACCGCAAGCCCAGCCCAGGTTCCACCACTTGCTCAGGTAATCTAGCCGGCCCGTGCTTCGCCTGCCGCTCACGCTTATGCCGCCAGCACTTGGCAACTTCACGCCTCGCGCCCTCTCCGGCCAACCGACAGGAAAGTGTTAAGTCGGAACGCACGCATTCGATTTAACCTTTACAACCATCCGATCTTTTGTTTTCATATTCCCACCACACTATGCTCAAACAGAAGCATCTCCAAGTTCTGGAGCAGAGGGTTAGAGCCTGGGGCAAGAGGAGCAATGACAATCCATTAAAGATCCTGGACCTCGCCAAGGCGGTCCTCAGCGAGGCGAACCTCATTGGGGCCGATTTCATGGGGGCGGACCTCATGGGTGTGAACCTCATTCGTGCGCAACTCATGGGGGCGAACCTCAGGAAGGCGAAGCTCATCCAGGCGGACCTCACAGGGGCGGACCTCATGGGGGCGAACCTCAGCGAGGCGGACCTCAGCGGAGCGAACCTCGAAGAGACGAGATTGGTCAGAACTAACCTAAGGAACGCTGACCTGAATGGATGCAGGATTTACGGCCTATCTGCATGGGATTTGGACCTCGCTGGGGCAACTCAAACAAGTCTCATCGTTACGCCAAATGGTCAGTCTGCCATCACAGTTGACAGTCTTGAAGTTGCACAATTCATCTACCTGATGATCACCAACAAAAACCTTCGCTCAATCGTAGATGCAATCTCCCAAAAGCTCGTTCTAATTCTCGGCCGATTCAAACCCCACCGCAAAGACATTTTGGACGCAATCCGTGATGAACTCCGTAACCGCAACTTGCTACCGGTGCTCTTTGATTTCGAGAAGCCAAGTAGCAGGGACATTACCGAGACAATTTCAACTCTGGCGCACATGGCCAAGTTCGTAATCGCCGACGTTACCGATGCTAAGGGTATCCCACAGGAATTACAGCGCATCGTCCCGGACTTACCATCGGTTCCGGTTCAACCCCTGCTCCAAGCCAATGCCAACGAATATGGCATGTTTGAGCACTTCAAGCGGTATCCTTGGGTTCTCCCAGTACACCGCTATCGGGACCTAGACGATCTACTTGCGTCTCTTTCTAAAAAGGTCATCGCTCCCCCAGAGGCAAAAGTGAAAGAAATCAGAGAAAGATCCAATGCGACAACGCCTATAACGTGAAAACGGAGCACCCCACGAGACGGTTCCTATATTCAAGGCACGCTTTGGTCTTCTGCTGGTTGGCGCTTTCGCTTACCCCACTGGCTCAGAGAATCTAGCCGGGTGGTGCTTCACCCGCCGCTCACGCTTATGCCGCCAGTGCTTGGAAGCCTCCCGAGTGGCCTTGCTCAGCCAGTCGCCGTCCGCCGCCAATCGAATGACCTCGATGGCGGCGAGTCACTTTCGCGCGTTGGGCGCCGGGTCGCCGAGCGGCTCCAGCTTGCCAGCAGCCATCAGAATGTGAATGTCACGCTCCGCGAATCCAATCAATTTGGCTCTGGCTGCCGCATCAAGACGCGCAGGCAGGTTTCTCGCGGCCCAGGTCGCCAGTCCCGGCTGCATAACATAATCGGAAGGCCATTGGCGTTGACCAAGCATTGTGAGCTTGGCATAGTAGGCGTATGTCGGCTGCGCAGATGCCAGTTCCGGGTAGTCCACCGAAGAAGCGGTCTCTTTCCCTTAGACAGCGATATCGGCAACTTAACTTCTGGAACAAACTAGCGTTTTGGGGATCAATCGCCTCCATTCTCGCTCTCCTAATAGGAATATTACTTCCCTTTTCGACTCCCAGTGGGCCGGATGCTAATCAGATTGCCGCAGCCGTGCTGGCCAAACTCAGTGAACAAGGTCAAACCGCCCGCCCGTGGGGCGCTGGGGGGCCCCCGTTGGATTTTCCGGCTGCGTTTCGAGAAGCGGCCAAGCAGTTCCATACGACCCCGCAGGAGGCAGAGCGGGTTGTCCGGCAGTGGGTCGCTGAGAGCCAGAACAGTCCTAACCTAAGCAAACGCGCGGAGGCGGAATTTCTGGCTCGAAACTTCCCAAAGGCCGCCGAACTAGCAGACCAAGCGGCCAGAGACAATCAACAGCGTTTAGCCCAACTGACCGTCCAATTCACCAAGGAGCGAGACGCACTGATTTCGGCGATGGTCGAGAACCTCCGGCGCGCCGGAGCAGCGCTGTGCGCCAGCGGGCAACTGCCGGAAGCCCTTGACCGGTTTGAAAAGGCGCTTCGCTGTTTTTCCCGCGCTGAATCGGAGGAGACATGGGCTTGCCTCCAGAATTGGTTGGGCATTTGCCATGAGGAACTCGCGATACGAGTTGTAGGGCCTTCCGCTAGGCGTCACACCGATGCGGCGATCGCGGCCTACCGTGCGGCGTTGGACGTGTACACGCGCCGGGAGTTTCCAGAGGCCTGGGCGCTGACCCAGCACAATCTTGGGATTGCCCTCCGCGACCAGGGTGCTCGCAGCAGCGGCCCGGAGGCGGGGCAGCTTTTGGCCGAGGCGGTCAAAGCCTACCGTGCGGCGTTGGAGGTTCGGACGCGCCACGAGTTGCCGCAGGCCTGGGCGGTGACCCAGAACAACCTGGGAAATGCGCTCAGAGAACAGGCTACTTCCAGCAGCGGTCCGGAGGCGGGGCAGCTTTTGGGCGAAGCGGTTAAAGCCTGCCGGGCCGCGCTGGAGGTTTACTCCCCCCAGCGGGAGTTGCCCCGGGCCTGGGCGGCGACCCAGAACAGCTTGGGAGATGCGCTCAATGACCAGGCTACTCGCAGCAGCGGTCCGGAGGCGGGGCAGCTTTTGGGCGAGGCGGTCAAAGCCTACCGGGCGGTCCTGGAGGTTTACACGCGTCAGGAGTTCCCGCGCTACTGGTCGGCGACCCAGAAAAACTTGGCAATGGCACTCACTTACCAGGCGGCTCTCGGCAGCGCTCCGGAGGCGGGGCAGCTTTTGGACGAGGCGGTCAAAGCCTACCGGGCGGTGCTGGAGGTTTACACGCGTCAGGAGTTCCCGCAGGACTGGGCGGCGACCCAGAAAAACTTGGCAAAGGCGCTCTCTGGCCAGGCTGCTCTCAGCAGCGGTCCGGAGGCCGGGCAGCTCTTGGCGGAGGCAGTCAAAGCCTACCAGGCTGTGCTGGAGGTTTGGACGCGTCAGGAGTTGCCGCAGGACTGGGCGGCGACCCAGAACAACTTGGGAGATGCGCTTAATGACCAGGCTACTCGCAGCAACGGTCCGGAGGCGGTGGAGCTTTTGGCCGAGGCGGTCAAAGCCCACCGGGCAGCCCTGCAGCTTTAACCATCCGCCATGTACTGGGGTTGCCTGCGTCCAAATCCACCCCGCAGCTAAAAAAAGAGCCCGGAAATGATTGAGTACTTGAACTGGCCGGGCCCTCTCCCTCAACTGCCCGTCTTTAATCAGCCCCCTTCCCCCACCGCATCAAACAGCGCCTCAATCCTCCCGCCCCACCCGCCTTCAACGCCAACCCCAAAACCACCCGGCTCATTTGAAGATCCGGCATCCATTTCCCGGGGGTCTCAACATACCACCCGCCCAATAAAAACGCGTCCTGGGTCAACTGAGGAAGAGATTTTGAAGCGGTGAACCTCTGAAATTGGCCATCAGCATCATTTCCCCACCCCCTCAGTTTTCATCCGCGTTCAAGGCTGTTCAAAGGTGTCGGGAAGAACCACACTTTGACCAGGAAACGCAAGTTGGACCAGATTCTCAATACCAGCACCGGCACGCTCAGCTAAAAAACAGCCTGGAGACGACTGCGCATTTGAATTGGCCTGGTGTGCTCCCTGAACTGGCGCGTCTCAAAGCAGGCCCCTCTCCCACCTCACCGCCAGCCAAGTTGGAGGTGAGGCAACCCCTGAATTCTGTTTCCTGGTTTCGCCCAAGGAGTATTCTGGCCACATGAAACACGCTTTCCTGATTCTCCTGCTCGCTGTCTCGGCCTTCGCACAATCAGCCTCTCCTCCAGTAGACCAGAAACCAGGCAAGATCTTCGAAGAGGTGGCGGATTCTGCTCTGATGGCGATGACCACACGAGCCGAGGAACTCAAAATCAAAGGGGCTGCGGTAGTGGCGTACATCGAAGGAGAGACCACCAAATCCTGATCCTCAAAAATGGTCGTTGTCGATTCGATGAAAGACGCCCCTACGGACAAGAACCGTGGTAACAATCTGCTCGCCATCGCCTATTCGAAGGCAGCCGAGATGGCGGAAACCTTGAAGGACAGTGGACATGCCGGGCGACCTCCCATGACAGGTGAAACGGGCTGGCAAGGTGGTCTGATCAAGAAGGGGAAGACCGGATACCTGATCGCAGCTTTCAGTGGTGGGCCTTCCGAATCTGACCTCAAGGTATCGCAGGCCGGTTTGGAGGTACTGGCGGGGAAGTTGTAGGGCAAAAGGTGTGAACGGCGGTCGAGTGAAAGTGGATGCTCTCCCTGTGCTGTGATGATGAACCGAAAAACACAGTGTCTGCTGGCGGGATTGTTCCTGGCGTTGGGGTTCTCCATGCAGGCCAAGGACATTGAATTCGGAGGCTACACCTGGGTCGTCAGGTCGGGCCGGGGTGGACCTGGACCCAATGCGTGGGACGAAAACAATGTGTGGCTGGACACTTCGACGAACCTGCATTTGAAGATCAGCCAGCGAGATGGGAAATGGTCGTGTGCCGAAGTCACGATGCGGAGGCGTCTGGGTTTTGGCCAGTACCAGTTTCGAGTCACTGGTCGGCTTGATCGTTTTGACGACAACGTGGTGCTGGGACTTTTCAACTACCCCACCAGGGATGTTGGACCGGATGGGACACACGAGATCGACATCGAATTCGCACGGTGGGGTAATGCGAGGAACGCGATGGGCAACTACACCGTTTGGCCGGTCGTGAAGTCGCTCAAGCAGGTTTCCAGGTCCTTTCCGATCACCTTGACCGGTGACGAGACGACGCACCGGTTCATTTGGAGCCGCGACGAGCTGAAATTCCGATCGTCGCAGGGCCACCGCGGTGATGACCGCGAGGAGATCAGCACCTGGGTTTACAGTCCCAAGGAGGCTTCGCAGCACATTTCGCAACAGCCAATGCCGGTGCACATCAACCTGTGGCTGTTCAAAGGGCTGGCACCGAAGAACGGGCAGGAGGTTGAGGTGATCATCCACGATTTCAGGTTCACACCGGAGTGATCACAACTTGTGGCAACTCTCGGTCACAATCCCGCACATGAACCATCAAACTGGTGCCGGTGAAAAGTAAGCGATAAAGGGGGTGCGGTCTATGCGGGGCGGCGGGAGTTGGTAACCTCGGAGGATGAAACGTGAACGTGATCGCAGCTGCCATGTAAGTTCTGACGGGATTGCCAAAGTCATTGCTCGATACCGAGCCAGTGGACTCGGACTGAAAGCCTTTGCTTTGGAGGAGGGCTTGCCGCCGGGACGGTTGCACTATTGGATTTACCAGAAGTCAGCCGGGCTGACGGGGCGACGGCCATCTCGGCCGAGACCAGCGGCGGCTGCGCCGGTGTTCCAGGAAGTCAAGCTCCCCTACCGGCCGGAATGTGGCGGCGATTGGGCTGCCGAGGTTGCTTTGGCTGGAGGCATCGCGGTGCGCTTTAGCGCGAGCGCCTCGGCAGAGTGGATGGCTTCAGTCGTCCAAGCCCTGCAGCGGCCATGCTGAGCCTTTCACCAGCCACGCGGGTGTTTTTGGCCCTGGCGCCGATCGACGGACGAAAGGGCTTCAACGGACTCTACACCCTCGTCAAAGAGACGCTGCAACAGGAGCCAACGTCCGGTTTTTTGTATGTCTTCCTTAACAAACGGCGCAACCGTCTTAAGATTTTGACCTATGACGGGTCGGGGCTGTGGACGCTGACAAAACGCTTAGATCGCGGCACGTATGCCGCGCCGGTCGGCGAGGGCCAGAGTATAAACCTGCGTCCCGAGGATTTGACGCTACTCATTCACGGCATCGAGAGCACCTCACGGCGGGCCTGGCACCGGGTGTGAAGTTTTTTGCACTTGGCACTGGACTCCGGTTTTGGCCCGAGTATCCTGGGGGCCGTGACCGAGAGTCTGACCATTCAGGGTCGGTGTTTGAGCCCGTCCCAACTGCAGGATTTGCGCCAGTGGGTGGGGGCCAACCCCCACTGGAGCCGGTGGCGGCTGTCCCGGGAGTTGGCCACTCGTTGGGATTGGCGCAACGGCGCCGGAGTGCTCAAGGACATGGCGGCCCGCACGTTGTTGGTGAAGCTGGCGCAACGAGGATTGCTGGCCTTGCCAGAGCGGCGGCAAGTGCCGACCAACCGGATGCGCTGCGGGGCCGGGCCGGCCATGGAGTTGCCGGAGCCGGGCCAACCGGTCACTGGCACGCTCGCCCAACTGGAGCCGCTGAGCCTGCACGAGGTCAGTGCCGAACCTGCCACCCGGGCCTGGGTCAAAGAAGCGCTGGCCCGCTTTCATTATCTGGGGTTTGGCGGGGCGGTGGGCGAGAACCTGCAATACGTGGTGCGCGATGGTCAGAACCGCTCCTTGGCTTGCCTGGTCTTCGGAGCGGCGGCCTGGAAGTGCCAGGATCGGGACCAGTTTATCGGTTGGGCCGCCGAGCCACGGCAAAAACATCTGGCGTTGGTCGCCAACAACACGCGTTTTCTTATCTTGCCCTGGGTCAGGGTGCCGGATTTGGGCAGTTGGATCTTGGGCCGGGTCGCGGGCCGGATCGCTCGAGACTGGCAGGCCAAATATGGGCATCGAGTCGTGCTGCTGGAGACCTTTGTCGAACAACCTCGGTTTGGGGGGACGGTTTATCGTGCGGCCAATTGGCAGCGGGTGGGGCGGACCACGGGACGGACCCGCCAGGATCGGCATACCCGCATCCAGGTGGCGGCCAAGGATGTTTATGTTTATCCGTTGCGCCGGGGCTTCCGGGAGGTGCTCCAAGGATGAAGACGCCCGAAGAAGTCTTGCGGGAGTTGGCCAACGATCCCACCAGGTTACTGGAATATGTTGGGCAACTGCAGAAGCAACTGGCCGAGAAGGATCAGGCCCTGACCCGCGCGGAACAGGAACTCGCGCTGCGGGCGCAACAGTTGGCCGAAGCCCAGGCGATCATTGCCGATCTGAAACGAGAGCTCTTTGGCGCCCAATCCGATAAGCTCAATGAGGAACAGGAAGAGCAACTCCGTCAACTGCTGGGCGATGCTCAGGAGCAAACCCAGCGCACGGCGCCCCTGAGCCAGGAGGTGCTCGAAGAAGCCCTGGCCCAAGAGCGTGCCGACCAACGGCAGCGCGCCAAGGAACGCCGTCGCCGCCACTTGCCTCCGGTGGAACTGGAAAAGCAGCAAGTCATTCTGGAGCCCGAGGATAAGCTCTGTCCCACCAGTGGTCAGGAGCGACCCTGCATCGGCCAGGAAGTCACCACCGAGTATGACTACGTGCCGGCCAAATTGATCATCCGCGAGCTCGTGCGCCGCAAATATGGCCGTTGTCAAAAGCCCTGCTGCCAGGGAGTGACGATTGCTCCGCTGCCCCCGCGCTTGGTGCCCCAGAGCAAGCTGGGGTTGGGCTTGGCGGTCTTCCTCTTACTCAGTCGGTTTGACGACCACGTGGCCTACTACACTTTGGAACGCAACTTTCGGGAGCGTTTTGGCGTGGTGATCACGCGCCAGCAAATGGTGCAATGGGTGGAAAAGGTGGCGCACTTGCTCCTGGCGATCTACTGGCTCATCTGGGAAGAACTTAAAGCCGGCGATTACTTGCAAATTGACGAGTCCCCGGTGAAGGTGCTCGACCCGGAAGTCAAAGGCAAAGCGGCTCAAGGCTACCTTTGGTTTTATTCCTCACCGGGCGGATACGTTTTCCTGGAGTTTCATCAAAGTCGGGGCCGAGATGGGCCGCGAGAACGACTGCGCGGTTTTCGCGGGACCATGCAGACCGACGGCTACGAACTTTACGACGCGCTGCGCAAGGAGCAGCCCTCCCGACTCAAGCGCATCGGGTGCACCAGTCATGCCCGGCGCAAGTTCTATAAGGCGTTGCTGGAATCGTGCTCGGAAGCCCTGTGGTTCATCGGGCAGATGCGCCAACTCTATCAATTAGAACGAGAGCTCAAGGACGCCAGCCCCCAACAGCGGCGCAAGGGCCGGCTCCAGAAAGCCCCCGCCATCTGGCTGGCGATGAAGCGGCGAGCCGAGGTTCTCCGGACCGACCCGCGCGTCCTGCCCAAGAGCACCCTGGGCAAAGCCGTCCGCTATTTGCTCAGTGAATACACGGCCCTGGTCGGATATCTGCGGGACGGCCGATTCGAGATCGATTCAAACCTCGTCGAGAACGACGTGAGACCTTCCGCGGTCGGGAAACGCCGCTGGCTCTTTATCGGGCATCCGGATGCGGGATGGCGCAGTGCCGTTATTTACACCCTCATTCAGAGCTGTCGTCGCTATGGAATCAATCCGCAGGAATACCTCACCGACGTTCTGGCACGCCTGCCTTCGATAACCAACCACCAGGTCAGCCAACTGTTGCCCAGCCGCTGGAAACCCGTGGGCCGTGTCACGGCGTAGTGGAGTTGCTCTAGCCCACAGTTATATACTCAAGCCATGGCAGGAAATTCGGATCGCCCCAGCCGGCCACCGACGCATGAAGCGCTTTGGCCCAAGGACCTCTTTGAAAAAGGCATTGGCTGGGTGATTGTCGCCCGGTTCAAGTCGGCCGGACAGCGGGTCGAGGCGGGCGTCTTCCTGGTGGACGTATTTTGTCTGGGGGTAAAGTGGGCAGCTTATGAAAGCTGCGATCGGCAGGACTATTTGGACCGCATCCGAGGACATTATAAGTCCGAGTTTCCCATGGTCGCGGTGGAACCCGGGTGTGCCCGCAAGCTGGTCGAGCAGGCGGCGGCATATGCCCAGGGACTGGGCTTCGCTCCGCACCTGGACTACAAGAAAGCGGCCCGGGTATTTGGCGGACTACATGCCGAGCAATGTGCGCAGCACTTTAGCTTTGGCCGTGACGGCAAGCCCTTCTATTGCCGCGGTCCCAAGGAAACCGAAGAGCAGGCACGACGCATCGTTTGGCAATTGGAACAGCGCTGCGGTTCTGGAAAATACGATTACCTCGCGGCCCTGGGGGATT
>Ga0326728_10025157_pt1 | contig 10690 bp, 8 predicted proteins | sample MB3enrmetagenome_FD_207602 | JGI IMG/M metagenome (GOLD analysis project Ga0326728, IMG submission 207602) | Lab enriched peat soil microbial communities from McLean, Ithaca, NY, United States - MB31MN | ecosystem: Environmental > Terrestrial > Soil > Wetlands > Peat | place: USA: New York...
CTGTAAGCCACAAGTGGTGGAGCATTTCGCCCCTACAATGTGTGCTAAACACCCCCACTCCCGGACTATTCGCGCAGGTCAGGAGCTTTCGAGGCCAATGCGGGCGTCAACTCGCGCCAAAGTCCGGACTCACCTCGGCCTCCGCCGCAAAGTTGGCGCCGTCGACGAGTTTGACGTCGTCGACATGCCGCCCGTGGGGAGTTGTCCGCATACCGCATCGGCCAGCACCGAGTTTGTGGACCTGCACCCCTCAAGCGTGAGCGCTCAACTATCCCGACTCCGGACGCTTGGATACGTCCCCGGGGTCGCCCGCGAGGGCGGTCCCCTACCGCGACCCTCTCATCTGTCCCGGTACACTCTGCGCGCGATTTCCGGGTACGGCGCTGGTGCCACGGTCGCGCGGATTTCCACTTGGACGTGAGACTCCACTTGGGGCTTTGCCGAGTTGGGAACTTCTCCCCACAGCACTGTTACTCGCGTACCTGTTGAACTCTGTGCTTTGTCGATGGTTGCGAGCGACACCATCGCCTTTTCGTTCGAGATCAGCCCGCAGTCCATCGACACGCCTACACGTCGTCCCTCGTAGCGAACCTCGTCCTTTTGGTAGAGCGCGTACCGTGCCTTGGGGAGGTTGATGTACTTCGCAGGTTCCTTCGAAGTGGAGTCGAAATGAGTTGAGAGCACCCGGGCGACGTCCTCGGGGTTCCACACCAGGGTTACCTTCGTCCGAGGAGGGTCCTTGGCCACCTGCTCCAGGGCCTTGCGCCCGACGAAGTCGTGATCGAAGGCGATGTTCTTGCTGTAGCCGAGGTCGAAGGGAGTGACGTAGTAGTCCTCGATCTCCTCGAAGAAAAGGCTGCCTCCCAATGAACCGATCGTCTCGGTGCCAACCCACTTGCGAAATCCCAGCGTCTCCTCGCCGCTGAACACCGCGGGCAGCGTGGGTGGTATCCATCCAGACTCCAGGTTTGCGACGGAGTACGCCTTCGCACCGACCCGTCTCATGCCGAACTCCTTACCGGCGGTCAGGATCGCGTCCAGCACTTCGTCACCGAGTGCCCATGGGCCGAAGAGTTCGAAGCCAGGTTGGGCCGCCATGCCATGACGAAGCGTGTGTACCGGATGGCCCGCGATAGTGAACTCATCCATATGGAAGAACTTGACCGGAGGGACCGATTGACCCAGCACCTTTTCCATCACCGGCAGCGCTTGGGGGCCCTGGATCTGGTAGCGGAACAGCTTCGGCGGTCCGTCCTTGCGTACGCCCGAGCTGTTGTCGCGCTCAGAAGTGGCGTCGTAGCCACCGGTCTCGAGGTGGTATTGGACCCAGTCCGCCATCATCTCCCACCCTACGAGGTCAAAGGAGCCGTCTGGAAGGTGATAAAGGATCCCGTCACCGATGTAGAAGCCATCCGGATTGCACACCACCAGCTGTTTTGCTTTTCCCGGGGTGAAGTTGGCGAAGCTGTTGACGCCCAGGTCGCTTAGCAACTGGAGCGCCCCGGGGCCTCGCAGGAAGAGATCGGTCATATGGTGGGACAGGTCCATGAGCGCGACGCTCTCGCGCCAGGCGCGCTGCTCGGACTCCCAATTGGTGAACTCTGCTGGAAGAACTGGAAGGGGGTTAACGAAGTGGGGGCCCCCTACTGAGTTACGCAACAGAGGCACCGCGCCTCCGGCACGCTGTATCGCCTCGTCCAAGCTTACGGTCATAACGACCCCTTTCTGATGAGGACAGGTTACCTCCATTGCCGCCCCGTATGATTGAGTGTTGATCAATTCCGAGGCGGGAAGGCGCTCACCTGGGGGAACGGGTCGAACCGGCCTGACTTTGTCAACACCGAACCAATACGGAAGCCTTTGTGTACCGTTCCCTAGGCGAGTCCTGCCGTTCTTGCCATCTCGTCTATCTCTGGAATGTTGAGCGCCATAAGGGATGCGGCGAACTGCTCGAGGACATCGTCCCCAGGCATCAGGTATGGCTCCCGAAAGCCGCCCTTTCCACCCGGGAGCTTGAACACCTTCAGGGCCATCTTGAACCAACGTTCGTGGTAGTTCGAGTGCACAAACTTCTCGAAGCGCCGGATATCGGTGTAGAGGCGGCCCACATCGCTCATGCTGCCGGCGTCGTAGTAGTCGAGGAAGGAACGGTAAGTCTTTGGGAGAATGTTGGCTTCCCACGCGTTGAGTCCGGTCGCGCCCATCGCGAACCCAGAGAGCGCAAAAGGCATCGTGATATAGGTTTCGACCTCGCGCACGAAACGGTCCTTGAGCTCGATCAGGTACGTGTCGTCGTATATGCCTCCAAAGTTTACCGAGACGACTTGCATATGCTTGTTGCAGATATCAGCGATCCAAGAAGCCTCCGGCAGGTAGTCAAGAGCCGTCGGGTTCGGGGCTACCGAGACCGGGTATTTTACTTCGGTAAGGATACGGTCGAAGAAGGTTAGATACTCTTCCCTGTTCGGTCGATACCCGTGCCAACCGGCAGGCCCGTAAATGTTGACAACATCGACACCAGCACCGATGGCAATTTTCGCTTGCTCGATAGTGTCGCGCGCCGTGTGCACTTCGGCTGCATTGGAGCCAATGAAGACCTTACCTTTACACACCGATACGCCAATTTCGTAAGCCCGTCGGAACTCGTCGGGAGTGAGAGCGTATCCCTCGCATGCACTGCCGCCGCCTATGTAGACTCCAAGCCTCGAGTCGACGAAACGTTGCAGAAACTGACGATACGCATCCTCGTCCAATTCGCCGTCCTCAGCAAAGGTAGTGAGACTCCTGACGCGGACAGTCCTCTCGCTCATAACTACTCCCTTCAGTCGTGTTCCCTCTGAGGGAACCTTCCCGCAACCACGCGCCCCCGTCTTATGGCGCTTTATTGGGGCGCAGAGTGGCCAGCGACCCCATCATGAGCAGGCAGCGAGCCGATCACGAGCCGGCAACGCCTGCTAGCCTAGGCGAGTTCCTTCTCGGCGACGCTCCGGATGCGACGCGGGTACTCCTCACGAAGCTCGATCACCATACCGCCGGGTGCGGTTTCGAAGTAGCACCACCGGCAACCCTCGAATACCGCGTCGACAAGCAGGTCATGACCCTGCGCCCGCAGCTTCTCTACCATCTCCACATAATTGGAGACGCCGAAGGCGACGTGGTGGATGCCTTCACCCTTCTGGGCGATGAAGCGGGCCCAGATCGACTTGTCGTCCAGGGGCTCAAGTAGCTCGAAGGTGAGCGGCCCGAACTTGACCCAGACGAGCCGCACACCGAACGGCTCGCCGTAGGCGATGTCCTCTTCTTTCGGGAAGTAGTCGAAGATCTCCGGCGAGCCGATGTTCCATACAGACGACATCCAGCGCGCTGTTGCCTCTGCGTTCCTTACCGCGACGCCGACGTGGCTAAGGTTGGTCAGCTGTGCCGTTCCGCTGCTCTCGAGCATGAACTCCATATCACACTCCTTTCGTCACGACCGGGAAGGAGGGGCGATAAGCTACGAAGCACCCACTTCTCACCGTGTATGCCGGTCCAAGGGGTAGGATACGGCGACGACCGCGGGAGGACAAGGCGGTGCTCGCGGGCCTGCGCCCTGAACAGGTAACCGCCACCGAGTTCGCCGGCGAGCCGATCACCGCCAAGCTGACCACCGCCGGCAACGGAGCCCCGATCGGCGGGCTCAAGGTGACGACCGCTTCCGGCTGGTTCGCGGCCCATCCTTCGGGGACCGAGGACGTGTACAGGATCTACGCCGAGTCGTTCCAAGCGCAGACCACCCGGTCCGCATCCAAGATGAGGCCCACCGTGTCGTCGTCGACGCCCTCCATTGGGCCTCCAGCCCAACCCCTGGCTCACCGGACCTGTTTGGCCCGCCGATCAAGCGGCACGACTAGCAGATGTCGCCTAGCCCAGCGCCGACCGGCGGCAGTACCACGGGTCGGTTCATCGCTGCCAGAGAAACCCTCAGCGTGCCCGTGGCCTCGGTGGCCCTGATCGCCCTCGGCGCGCTCGTCCTCGCCAACATGGTCGCCGCCCTGCCTGGCCGACTGGCGTCACGCACTCCGACCGCACTGTTGCTGCACTCGGAGTGGCGCGAGGGCGCGGGCGCCTCGTGATTGTCCCTGCTCGCCGCTCACTCGTCCCGATCGCCTCGAACCTCTTGGGAGATCCCTCTCCCACTGCCGCGTCTCTTCTCGTGCCGAAGTTGCAACCATTCTTGCAACCTAAATCGGTCACACCAAGGGTCATCAGGTGTCAGGAAGGCTGGAGCTGGCTATCTGGAAAGTGGATGTGAGCAGCCCAAACGTCAGTGGCCGTCAGTAGACGGCACGGCCCGATCAATATTGAGGGGCTTGTGCCCGCAAGGGCGTGAGGTCTCATCTCCGTTGTAGTCGCTCATTTGTGCCTCAGCAGTGGCGGGCAAGGGCGTCGATATTGTGGCTGAAAGAACCCGGCGGCAACCTCCGCGCACCAGGCGTTGCCGGCGGCGACCAGTCCGCATCGGACGCCCAGCCCGCCAGTAGTAGTGGTGACGGAGCCACCTTGCCCAGCGTCTCACCTGCGGACCTCACCAGTGAGCATGGCGTCCATGCGTTGCGCTGCCTGCTGGTAGGCACCAGGCAGCAAATGGGCGTAAATACTGGCAGTCACGCTGACCTTGCTGTGCCCTAGCACCTTGCTGACGACTTCCAGCGGGACACCGCTTGCCAGCATGAGGCTTGCGGCAGTGTGCCGAGCCTCATGCGGGTGCCAGCGTTCGCCGAGCGTCTCAGTCGCCAGTTTCACAAAGGCTTCGTAGAAGTAACTGCCACTCTGCGACTTGCCGATCGTGTTGGGGAATACAAAGTCGGACCCATCGAGGGAGCGGACCACCTGCTTGTCCCGGTGCGCCTTGAGCGCATCGAGGACGAAGCTGGGAAGGTCGACGGTGCGGACGGACGCCCGAGTCTTGACTTGCCCGCGCACTGTAAGCGACCCACGGTCGAGATCGATGTCCCGCCATTGCAGTCGAAGCACTTCACCCCGGCGCAAGCCCAAGCCGAGCATGGTCGTGAACGCAGCGCCCCATCGCTCATTAGTACGGAAAGCGTCCAGGAGTCGCCGGGCTTGTTCCGGCGTCAGGGTTCGACCTTCCTTGAACGCTTGGGGGACGCCTTCCGTCTCGCTTGTAACGTTGCGGCTGCAGTAGCGCCGGCTGATGCCGAATTTGAGCGCCGACACCAGCACAGAGCGCACCCGACCAACCGTCGAACTCGACAAGCCGGCGTCGGCTGCTTTCGCCACCAACCGGTCGACGTCCTTGGGTTGCAAGGCTGAAACTTTCCACTTACCCACTTCGGGCAGGATGTGGTTGGCGACGATCTGCTTGTAATACCGAAGTGTTCCGGCGCTCCTCCGCAGTCTGACCGATTCAAGCCACTCGTCAAACAACTGCTCGACCGTGACTGCCTTGTCAGTAGCAGGTAACCCTTGCTCAAGCCGACGCTCGGCTTCCCGGCGCTTTTCCAGCACTTCTCGCTTCGTCTTGGCGTACAGCACGATCCGTGGTTTGCCTGGTACAGAAAGGGCTGCACACCAACGACCGTCGCCGCTCCGCTGGTAGACCGAGCCCTCGCCGCTCATTCGTCTTTTCGCCACTTCCAAGTCCCTTTCCGAACCTGGTTGCTACACAAACCGCTTGCAGACTAGTCGATGTGGAGGACAGGATTACACTTCTGAGTAGGTAGAATTGCTACACTACGACGAAACTGATCTCGTTGCGCACAGGCTCTACGCGCACTTCCACGTCGTCCACTCGCGCCCGCGGCGGGCCTACACGGCACCATGCGATCATTTGCTCGACGGCTTCGGGAGAGCCCTCGAATACGGCTTCCACACTGCCGTCTGGGCAATTGTGCACCCAACCTGCCACATTGCGCGCCAACGCCTCAGACCGGCAGCTGTCGCGATACCAGACGTTGTGAACTCGACCGGTGACGATCACCCGTCGTCGCTGGCGGTTCATGACGGCGACGTTACCGCGGCGGTCCGCCAATCGCCTGAGGCGGCCGCAACCGGCCCAGGCCTCGGCAGGGGGTGGTCTTGCCTTGCCGATACGATCGTCGTGAAATGTCCGTCGCGGCCGCCACCTCGATGCGTTCCAGTGGCTCTCGGCGTCAAGTACTCGGTCTCGGCGCTGCCGGCCTCGCGTCCGTTGGCTGGGGCTTCGGGGCGATATTCGCAAGGCTCACCTTCGCCTCGGGGCTCGTGCTGACCTTCTACCGTCTGTGGGCCGGCTCCGCGGTCCTCGTGATCTTCATGTTGGCGTCGGGTCGCCGACTCAGTTGGAGCAACTTGCGGGCGTCATGGCTGGGCGGTGTGTTCCTCACCGGGGACATGGCGATGTTCTTTTGTGCCGTCAAGCTCACCAGCGTCGTCGACGTGAGCGTGATCGGTGCTGTTCAGCCGGCCCTGGTGCTCATCGCCGCCCGCCCGCTGTTCGGGGAACGAATGGGGCGCTGGGATGTGTTCTGGATCTTCGTGGCCATCGCCGGTGTCTCGGCTGCGGTCGTCGGCCCTGGAGTGAGGAGCCATCACCAGCTTGCCGGGGACTTGTTGGCTGTCGGTTCCCTGTTCTGCTGGTCCGCGTATTGGCTGGTGTCCAAGCACGCCAGGGAGTCTCAGCCAGCCTTGGAGTACACGGCCGGCGTGACGATCGTGGCCGCGATGACCATGACGCCGATCGTGCTCTTGGCAGGGCAGCCCCTCGCTCGCGTGGAAGCCGGCGACTGGCTGTGGATCTCCCTGCTCGCGATCGTGCCGGGAACCGCCAATCTGTTGATAAATTGGGCGCACCGTTACGTCGACGCCTCAGTGTCGTCGGTGATCGGAGCGAGCAACCCCATAGTCGCGGCCACGGCCGCGATGGTCATCCTCGGGCAGCCTCTGACCATCGTCCAGGTCTGTTGCGGCCTCGTAGCACTTGCGGCAGTCGCCGTTGTCGCCACGCGACATCGCCAACCGGCAGAGTCCCCGCTCAGTTAGCACTCCCGTGGTCGGCGGAGCTCGAGACTCCGCTGCAGTGGCCCGCGTTCAGCGCCGGTCATTGCGCAGCGAGCCCTTAGACTTCGGGCCATGTCCGAGCTGGAGGCCGAGGCTTCCCAGCAGTCCGCGCAGCTGCGAGCCGGGTTGTCGATCCGTCCGGCGGTCCGCCATGCGACCATGTCGACTCAGGTGCTGACCGTGAACCCATCCGGCACGGTCCACGAACACCCTGATCGCCTCGCCACCGAGGAGCCGATGGCGATCCAGGTTCGGGGCAGGCGTCAGGAGCCTGTGAGCGTCGCCGTGACGATGCGAACGCCGGGCCATGATTTCGAGCTCGCGGCGGGGTTCCTTGTGAGCGAGGGGCTGGTGCACGGTCTTCACGAGGTCGCAGGCATCCGCTACTGCGACGTCGAAGCCGACAAGCAGCACTACAACGTCGTGACCGTGGACCTCACTGTGCCCTTCGGCGCGGACTTCGCCGAGCGGCACTTCTTTGCCTCGTCGAGCTGTGGAATCTGCGGGAAGGCTTCACTCGACCAAGTCGAGGTCAGCTGCCCCGTGATCGTGCCAGGGCCTGTCGTCGCCCGTTCGGTCATCGTCTCGCTGCCAGAAGCACTACGCCGGGCCCAGCGCGTCTTCGAGCAGACCGGTGGCTTGCACGCTGCGGCGTTGTTCGATCCTGACGGACAACTGCTCGAGGCGCGCGAAGACGTCGGCCGTCACAACGCGGTCGACAAGCTCATCGGCCACGCGTTGCTCTCGGACACGCTGCCCCTGCGGGAGCGAGTGCTCATGGTGTCGGGACGGGTCAGCTTCGAGATAGTCCAGAAGGCGGCGGTTGCAGGCATCCCGATCACCTGTGCCGTCTCTGCGCCGTCGAGCCTCGCAGTGCAAGCGGGCGAGCGACTGGGGATGACCGTCGTCGGCTTCCTCCGCGGTGACACGTTCAACGTCTACTGCCACCCCGAACGGGTGAGTTTCAACGATTGAGCCCACTGCCTTGAAGGCAGCAGCCATCACCCGATACCGGCTTCGGCGTAAGTGCTAGGTCGGGGTCGTCTCCCGGAGCAGGTCGGCGGCCGCAACAACGAGTGGGTCGAAGCCGCCCTTGTCGACGTCCTCGAGAAGCTCGCGTCGCATGGAAACAGGCCAGAACATGCGTATGTGATCGGCCACCTCCGCTGTGGCCTGAGCTGGCGGATGATGACTGAAGTTCGCCGCGATCTGGTTGGCCATGCGCACCAGGTCAGCCCGTACCATTTACCGACTCCTCAACGCAAAGCGGGGACGTCGGCATCGACCCTGCCCGACGAGGTGCCCGGCAGATCCGAGCCGGTCCTCGCGTGAACGCGTGCGCGCACTTGGACGGCGGTCACCTTGTACTCCGGGCAGTTCGTTGCCCAGTCCGAGTTCTCGGTTGTAACGACATTGGCGCCGGTCACAGGATGGTGGAAGGTCGTGTACACGACCCCTTGAGGCACGCGATCGGTGATATGAGCCCGTAGCTCGGTCTCGCCCGAACGACTCGCCAGCGCAACCCAGCCACCGTCGACGACTCCGCGCTCCTCTGCGTCGTAGGGGTGGATCTCGAGCAGGTCCTCCGGATGCCAGGTGACGTTGTCGGTTCTTCTCGTCTGGGCGCCGACGTTGTACTGGGACAGAATGCGCCCGGTCGTGAGGATGAGCGGGTAGCGACGGTTCGTCCGCTCATCTGTCGGGATGAACGGAGTCTCGACGAAACGGCCCTTCCCGCGGACGAACCTTCCGACGTGCATGATCGGGGTGCCGAGAGGCGCGGCCTCGTTGCAGGGCCACTGCACGCTCCCAACCTCGTCGAGCTTCGCGAACGAGACGCCGGCGAAGGTGGGCGTTGTCCTCGCGATCTCGTCCATGATCTGGCTCGAGCTCTCGTAGTGCATCGGGTAGCCCATGGCGGTGGCGAGGTCGCAGACCACCTGCCACTCCTGCTTGCCGTTCTTCGGAGCCATGACCGGTCTGACGCGATTGATGCGCCGCTCGGCGTTCGTGAAGGTCCCGTCCTTTTCGAGGAACGACGTCCCCGGCAGGAAGACGTGCGCGAACTTGGCGGTCTCGTTCAAGAAGAGGTCTTGCACGATGCAAAGTTCGAGTGAGGCGAGGGCGGCTTGCACGTGGTGGGTATTCGGGTCGGACTGCGCGATGTCTTCGCCTTGCACGTAGAGGGCCTTGAAGGTCCCCTCGACTGCTCCGTCGAACATGTTCGGGATGCGCAGTCCTGGCTCAGAGTCGAGCGAGCGTCCCCAGACCTCCTCGAACAGATGGCGGACCGTGTCATCCGACACGTGGCGGTACCCCGGGAGCTCATGCGGGAAGGAGCCCATGTCGCACGAGCCCTGCACGTTGTTCTGTCCCCGGAGCGGATTGACGCCGACACCGTTCTTGCCGATGTTGCCCGTCGCCATGGCGAGGTTCGCCAAGCCCATGACCATGGTGGAACCTTGGCTGTGCTCGGTGACGCCAAGGCCGTAGTAAATGCCGGCGTTGCCACCTGTGGCGTACAGACGAGCCGCCGCCCTGAGGTCCGCGGCCGGAACACCTGTGATCTCCTCGGTTGCCTCGGGGCTGTACTCGGGCGAGGAGATGAACGAGGCCCAGCTCGCGAACTCCTCCGGATCGCAACGTTCCGCCACGAATTCGTGGTCCACGAGATCCTCGGTGACCACCACATGCGCGAGGGCGTTGACGATTGCGACGTTTGTCCCCGGTAGGAGCTGCAAGTGATAGTTCGCCTCTATATGAGGCGAACGAACAATTTCGGTGCGACGCGGGTCGATCACGATGAGCTTCGCACCCTGGCGGATCCGGCGCTTCATCCGGGAGGCGAAGACAGGATGTGCCTCGGTCGGGTTCGACCCGATGACGACTATGACGTCGCAGTCGTCGACCGACTTGAAGTCCTGGGTACCTGCCGAAGTGCCGAAGGTTTGCTTGAGGCCGAACCCAGTGGGGGAGTGGCATACGCGGGCGCAGGTGTCGACGTTGTTGTTGCCGAAGGCGGCCCTCACCATCTTTTGCACGACGAAGACCTCTTCATTGGTGCAACGCGAGGACGTGATGCCGCCAACGGAGTTGACGCCGTATCGGGACTGGATCGACCTGAGCCGGTCAGCCGTGAAGTCGATGGCCTCTTCCCAGCTCACAACCCGCCACGGGTCCGCGATGGCATCGCGGACCATCGGCGTGAGCACGCGCTCTTTGTGCGTGGCGTATCCCCAGGCGAAACGGCCCTTCACGCACGAATGACCCTCGTTGGCTCCACCGTCTTTGTAGGGCACCATGCGAACTACCTCGTCGCCGCGCAGCTCGGCCTTGAACGAGCAGCCGACCCCGCAGTACGCGCAGGTGGTGATCACGCTGCGCTGCGGTACGCCAAGGGCGATGACCGTCTTCTCCTCGAGCGTCGCGGTCGGGCAAGCCTGCACACATGCGCCGCAGGACACGCACTCTGAACCGAGGAAGTTGGAGGGCCCGGGCACGACCTTCGAGTTGAAGCCACGGCCTGCGATGGTGAGCGCAAAGGTTCCCTGGATCTCTTCGCATGCCCGCACGCAGCGCGAGCAGACGATGCACTTGGAGCCGTCGAAGGTGAAATAAGGGTTGCTCTCGTCCTTCTTGGCGTCGAGGTGGT
>Ga0326728_10025158_pt1 | contig 10690 bp, 10 predicted proteins | sample MB3enrmetagenome_FD_207602 | JGI IMG/M metagenome (GOLD analysis project Ga0326728, IMG submission 207602) | Lab enriched peat soil microbial communities from McLean, Ithaca, NY, United States - MB31MN | ecosystem: Environmental > Terrestrial > Soil > Wetlands > Peat | place: USA: New York...
GTGAAATCGAAGGCAAGCAGCTTGATTTTGGCCTCTTCGCGGTTGTTCGACTGGCGGATGATGCGGATGAATTCATCCAGGTTGGCCAGGGCGATGAGATAGCCTTCCAAAGTTTCGGCGCGCTCCTCGGCCTTGCGCAATTCGAAGCGGGCGCGGCGGATGACGACTTCGCGGCGATGGTCAATGTAGCAATTGATCAGGGCCTTGAGACCGAGGGTCTTGGGGCGTCCGTGATCGATGGCCAGGGCGTTGACCGCGAAGCTGCTCTCCAGGGCGGTGTGCTGGTACAAATTATTTATGACAACTTTGGCGATGGCATCGCGCTTGATTTCAATGACCACCCGCGTGTTTTCGTCCGATTCATCGCGCACGGCGGTGATGTCGGTGATGACCTTTTCATTGACAAGCTCGGCAATGCGTTCGACCAGGGTGGCCCGGTTGACGTTGTAAGGGATGGCGGTAATGATGATCTGCTCGCGGCCGCCCTTGAGTTCTTCGACGCCCACTTTGCCGCGAATTTTGACGCTGCCACGGCCCGTCGGGCCAAAATAGTCCTTGATCCCTTCCAACCCGAGGATCATGCAGCCGGTGGGAAAATCCGGCCCCTTGATGTGCTGCATCAATTGCTCGACGGTGATTTCGGGATCATCAATTTGGGCGCAGATGCCGTCAATCACTTCACCAAGATTATGCGGGGCCATGTTGGTGGCCATGCCGACGGCGATGCCGGTGCCGCCGTTGACCAGGAGATTGGGAAAGGCGGCGGGAAAAACGGTCGGCTCCTGGTGTTCCCCATCGTAATTGGGGACGAAATCCACCGTGTCCTTGTCCATGTCAAACATCAGGGCCGCGCCCAGGGGGCGGAGGCGGGCCTCGGTGTAGCGCATGGAGGCCGGGGGGTCGCCCTCGACCGACCCGAAATTCCCCTGCCCTTCGATGAGCATCTCGCGCATGGCCCAGGGCTGCGCCATGTGAACCAGCGTCGGGTAAATCGCCATGTCGCCGTGGGGATGGTATTTTCCCATGGTCTCACCGACGATCCTGGCGCATTTCAATGTCTTGCGCGTGGGCAGCACGCCCAACTCATGCATGGCAAAGAGGATGCGCCGCTGCGAAGGCTTCAACCCATCGCGCACATCCGGCAGGGCGCGGGAAATAATGACCGACATCGAGTAATCCAGAAAGGAATTCTTGATCTCGTCGGCCACGTTGATCTTCTCAATTTTTTCGTTGGCCGCAAAGAGCGGAGTGCTCCCGACCGGCAATTGATTCGTCTGGTTGGGATCGTTCTGGCCGGGTTCGTCTGGCATGGAAAGTAGAGTTAGCGGGGCCGCGCGGGTTTTAGACGTCCAGATTCCGCACGTTCAGGGCGTTGTCTTCGATGAATTGGCGGCGAGGCTCGACTTCATCGCCCATCAGTTTGGTGAACATTTCCTCGGCTTCGACCAGGTCGGTCATATCGATGCGCAGGAGTTTGCGGTTCTCCGGGTTCATGGTGGTTTCGAACAATTCCTTGGCATTCATTTCGCCCAGCCCCTTAAAGCGTTTGATCTGGATGCCGCGTTTGCCGGCCTCCTTGACCCCGGCCAGGATTTCAGCAATGGAAAAGAGCGGCTTGAACGCGGCCCGCTCGCCTTCGCCCTCGATCAATTCAAAAAGCGGCTTGTCCTGCGCGGAATAATGCTCGACGTTCAGGCCCTTCTTTTCCAACTGGCCCAGCAACTCCATGACGGCCTTGCTCTCGTGCAACTCAACGTGCCTGGCGCGGCGCGTGTTGCCGTTTCTTGGCTTGTCTGTTTTTTCCCGGTCGGCCCTTTCGATCATCGTCGTATCAGTCTCTTCGCCGAACAATTTCAAGTCGGGGTTGTCCGTGCCAAACCCGTCCAGTTCCTTCTCGGTGTGAAAGTAGTGGACGGTTTCATCGTTGCCATCGCGCACTTTGACAAGGTGCCGGGGCAATTCGTGGGTGGCGGGATGGCGGTGCTCGATGTAGTCGCCAAAATCACCGCCATGACGGCGGAGGGACTGGACGTATTTGTCGAGGGACTCGAGCAGTTCGAGAATTTCCCCCAGTTGCTTTTCGGACATCTCCTTGTTGGTCGCCAAATCGCGCAACCGGACGTCTTCCGTGCCGAGCTGGATGAGAATTTTGTTCATCTGCGCGTCGTCATCCACGTATTCCACCCGTTTTTTGCGGGCGATCTGGTAGAGCGGCGGCTGGGCGATATAGACAAAACCCTGCCGGACCAATTGCGGCATCTGCCGGTAAAAAAATGTCAACAATAATGTGCGGATGTGCGAGCCGTCCACGTCCGCGTCGGTCATGATGATGATCTTGTGGTAGCGCAATTTGGCCCCGTCAAACGCCCCTTCCCCTTCCCCGTCCCCAATCCCGGTGCCGATGGCGGTGATCATGGTGCGGATTTCGGTGTTTTGCAGCACCTTGTCCAGCCGCGCCTTTTCCACGTTGATCAGTTTGCCGCGAATGGGCAGGATGGCCTGGAATTTCCGGTCCCGCCCCTGCTTGGCCGATCCTCCGGCCGAATCCCCTTCCACGATGTAGAGTTCCGTGTTGGCCGGATCGCGGTCCGAGCAATCGGCCAGTTTGCCGGGCAGCCCGCCGCCGGTCAGCGCGCTTTTGCGCACGGTGTCGCGGGCCTTGCGCGCCGCCTCTCTCGCGCGCGCGGCCATCAAGCTCTTGTCAATCACCTTGCGGGCCACGGGCGGATTGGCATCGAAGAAACTCATCAAACCCTCATAAACAATGGACGAGACGATGCCTTCGATCTCGGTGTTGACGAGCTTGACCTTGGTTTGCGATTCGAAACGCGGATTGGGCAGCTTGACGCTGAGGACGCAGACCAACCCTTCCCGCACATCGTCGCCCGAAATGGCCGGGTCCTTTTCCTTGAGCAAATCATTGGATCGGGCGTATTGATTGATCGCGCGGGTCAGCGCCGTGCGGAAGCCGGTCAAATGCGTCCCGCCGTCGGAATTGGCAATCGAGTTGGCGAAGCACAGGATTTGATCGGTATAGCTGTCGTTGTATTGCATCACGCAATCCACGATGACCTCGTCCTTTTGCCGGGCCAGCACGATGGGCTTGGGATGGAGAACCTCTTTGTTGCGGCCGAGCTGCCGGACAAATTGCTCGATGCCGTCGCGATACAGGAACGTCTCCTTCTTGTTTTCAACCCGTTCATCCCTCAAATTGATCTCCAGGCCCGGATTCAAAAACGCCAGTTCGCGCAGGCGGTTGGCCAGCAGGTCGAATTTAAACTCCGTCGTGATGGTAAAAATCGTCGGGTCGGGCTTGAAGGTGATGAGGGTGCCGGTGCTTTTGGATTTCCCGATGATTTCGAGCTTTTGCTTGGTGACGCCGCGCTCGAAGGACATGTAATAGACTTGGTTGTCGCGCGAAACCTCGACTTTGAACCAGTCGGACAAGGCATTGACGCACTTGGCGCCGACGCCGTGAAGACCGCCGGAATACTTATAGGCACCCTGCCCGAACTTGCCGCCGGCATGCAAATTGGTCAGGACCAACTCAACCGCCGGCATGTGCCATTTGGGATGGGTATCCACCGGGATGCCGCGTCCATCGTCCCGAATGGAAACAGATCCATCCACATGAATGGTGACGTCGATTTTATTGCAACAGCCGGCCAGATGCTCATCAATGGAGTTGTCCAAGACCTCGAAGACAGAATGATGCAGGCCGCGTTCATCGGGGTCGCCGATATACATTCCGGGACGTTTTCGGACTGCTTCCAGGCCCTCCAATTTATCGATTTTCGACGCGTCGTATTTTTCAGTTCGGTCAGGCGCGGTATTCATCATTTAACAATTTCCCTCATCAAATTTGCTCATTAAAGACACTCTATGCGCGATGGATTTTTGATGTCCTCCACGACTCAATAAATTTACGCAATTATCGGCAAAGAGACAACCCTTAATTTGAGGTTTTTTTGGGCCGGAACCACAATTACTGGGGGTTTATTCTGAATGCCCCACCAATGATTGTGGTCGCGTCCGGGCGAGCGCGGGCGTCTCGCCCGTAGTGTTTTGGCATCCCGCCAAACACACCTTCGCCCAGCGTCCAAACGAAGGGGAAGTGCGGCGCCAGACGCGCCACCCCGTGACCGGTACGGACGCCGGTTCAAATCCGGCAACTGGCCATCCTCTCAGCGGGAGCCTGCCAACTGAAAATGTCCCAAGCTTTCATTTCGCGTCCGGGGGCGGGGAGGACAGGCTGGCGAGGTGATGTTCCAGCGCGTCAAATTCGCGGTTCGGTTGCGGGTAGCAGCGGCGGGACTCCGCTCTCGACAACGGTTTCAAATTTTTGAGCGGATCGGGGGACAACTGCTCGCGCAGTTTGGGCAACCCCAGCTTCATGCTCTGCCGCATGATGTCCGCCATGGACAAACCCAAATCCTGAGACGCCTGCCGCACCTCCCCGAGCAGATCGGGCGGCACGGCCAATGGATACGTCTCGGTCTTCATGGAAGAATCCTGCTTTATTCTGTCACCCTGTCAACACCCCTCCAGCGCCACCGCAATGATGCCGGACGAGGATTGACCAATGGACACCATTTTGGACATCAAACAAGCAAAGACTGATTAAAGAAAATAGCGGCGGAATTATCTTGAATTCTGCGCGCATTCAGAAATCCTCTCCGATGCAGATAGCTATGACTAAACTCCAAAAGGCCGCCAAGCCCGAAGTTTCCATGAGCGCGATGGAGGCCATCCAGCATCGCCGCTCCGTGCGCGACTATACGCCCCAAACAATCGACCGGGCCGTCATCCGCATGCTGCTCGATGCCGCCGTCCACGCCCCCACCGCCATGCACGAGGAGCCGTGGTCATTTGCCGTCGTTCAGGATAAGAACCTGCTGAACCGCTTGTCGGACAGCGCCAAAGAAAGGGTGCGCAACGAGGCGCAAGGCTCCGATTCCCACCACGCAAAGCGTTCGCTTGAATTGGTGAACAAACCGGATTTCCATGTTTTTTACAACGCCGGCACCCTGATCGTCATCTGTAACAAATTCCAAGGGCCGTTTGGCAAGGCGGATTGCTGGCTGGCAGCGGAGAACCTGATGCTTGCCGCCTGCGCAAAAGGGCTTGGCACCTGCGTCATCGGCTTTGCGGTCTCGGCGCTGAACACGCCGGAGTGGAAGGCTGAATTGAAAATTCCTGCTGAAATGACGGCCGTCGCGCCGATCATTGTGGGCGTGCCCGCCAGCGAAACACCGCCCGTGCCCCGCAAGCCGCCGGAAATTGTTGCCTGGAAATGACGCCGACGGAGATGCCGTTGTGGCAAAAAAATCCTTACCCTTGTCCCAGGTTTACCGTCTGATCGAGCCGGGGCCGGTTGTGATGGTCACAACCGCCAGCGGCGGACGGGCCAATATCATGACCATGTCGTGGCACATGATGATCGATTTCGAGCTACCCATCCTGGCTTGCGTCGTCAGCAACCGGAACCATACGTTTGGCATACTGAAGAAAACCAAGGAATGCGTCATCAACATCCCGACAGTGGAATTGGCCAAAAAGGTGGTGGCCTGCGGGAACACATCCGGGCGAAATATAGATAAGTTTAAAAAGTTCGGCCTTACGCCGTGCGATGCCGCCTGCGTGCAGGCGCCGCTGATTGACGAGTGCTACGCCAATCTTGAATGCAGGGTGATCGACACAAAGCTCGCGGCACAATACAACCTCTTCATCGTCGAGGTGGTCAAAGCGTGGATTGACCGCTCACAAAAACATCCCCGCACCCTCCATCATCATGGCTATGGCACGTTCGTAGTCGACGGCGAGACCATTAAGCTGCCTTCCAGAATGAAATAGCGCCGGTGTCTTAACCTGTTTATTTGGCAAGGGGCCGTTTCAATTGCTGGAGCATCTGCTGTTCGTTCTCGCTCCATTGGCTTTGCTGCAGAATCTGGCTCACCATTTCGGCGGTGGCCGCGTCGTTCGAGGTGTGGCGAACCGCCAACGCCCAACGATAGGCGATTTCGTAGCGGTCAGGATCGCAGGCGGATGCTTTTTGCAGAAGAGGCAGGGCCTTCTGCCAGTCATCGCGACAGATGAATTGGTTGGCTTCATTGAGAAGTTTTTGGGCTTCGACCAGCAGTTGCCGGCGCGGTTTGCCCCGGATGGCGGTGGTGATGGCCTGATGCATCCGGGCGATTTGCCAGAAGAGTCCCTTTTTGGGAGGCGCGGCGGGCGGGCGATGGCTGGCCAGAATGGCCTCCCAGCACATTGCGGCGTTGCCCCAATCTTCTCCCGCCAGCTTCAACCAGCGGTGGTTGCGGTGCTGGACATCCTCGACTTCATAAGTGCCGGGCGGAATTTCTTTGTGGAGCGTGGAGGCCTCGCCGGTCGTCTGGAAGAGGACCAGTTCATGGTGGATCTGGATGCGCCGGGTGCCGGAGGCGGGCGGGTTTGGCGGGTCTTGATGATTTTCTTCCAGAAACGCAAGCATTTCCATCACCGCCAATTGCTGCTCTGTGCTGTGGCTCAGTTCGATCAAACGGAGGAGCGTGGCCACGGTCTCATCCGCTCTGCCGATGTGGTGGAGGAGTCTGGCTTTGGTGAGAACGGCTTCGTAGGTGGGTTTGTGCTTTTTGAGAAGTTCGTCCAGCTCGGCAAGGGCCTGGCGGTAATTGTCCTTGTCAATCAAACGCCGGATGGGGCGCAGGGCAATCTCCTCCTCGGCGGGAGTCCAATCCTGCGGGTCCAGGAAGTTGGACAGGGCCGCCCCGCAGTGGTGGGCAATGTTCGGCGCCAGCAACAGAACCAGAAATATCAGGACAACCAGGAAGCAAATAAACCCAGCCATGTCTCCACTGGCGGAAAAATAAACACATAGCACCATTGCGGCGGGGACGAAGACAAGCTGGGAGAGACGCATGGAGCGCAATTCCGGCGCGCGGCTGATGAAGTGAGCGATCAGCACCCCGACGCCAGCCGCGAGAAAGTAAGCGAGGGTTAAGCGCATTTGCCGGAACGATCATGGCATTTCCGCGTGGAAACCAGAATAAAATGACAGCGGCCATGGAATTAATTCGCGTGACATGCGGACGGTTTGGTCTATATTCCACCGTTCGACGACCCTATCGTCTAGCGGTTAGGACATCGCCCTTTCACGGCGGTAACAGGGGTTCGATTCCCCTTAGGGTCGCCATTCTTTCTAAGTATCTAGCCATAAATGATTTACAACATTTTTGCAAAAGCACAACCAGCAAAACTATATGTAAAATATATGTAATTCCCTTGAATCCGTCATTTTGCTTCATTGTCTTGCACAGATGATTAACCGTCACGTTTTGGACGGTGATCGTCGGAAATCGCCCCGGCCAGAGCCAACGGTTGCTCACCGAAAACACGCTGCCAGCGGGCGCAATCGCGTCCAGCAAGCGTTTTGACGCTCACACGCTGCAAAGCCCCGTGGCCCGATACGGAACGCGCCAGGTTCGCTTTCCACCCGCTTTTCGCATTGCGCTTGCCGGGGTCTGGCGCACCAGCGCCGGGGACGCATCGCCGTCCTAAAATCCCCTTGAACAACCCCGGCAAGGGTGCTTTAATCGGCAGCGTAAACAGAATTAAGAACCAGAGAAGTTTTAACAAAACAGAATTTGCGTAGCTTCGGCTGCTGTCCATCACGAAACCGGAAATTTCGACTCAAAAGACAGCGTTGGAAGACACGCCCAGTCGGGCGTGTCCGAAAGCGTTCTTTTGAGGGCATTCCGGTGCCTGTGAGGGAGCGTGATTAGGGCACGCCTCTTTTTTGGCAGCGGCACGGCGGCGCGGAAAGGAATTCGATGAAATCGAAAGTCATTACTGCAATGGGCGTGTTTTCCATCGGACTCTTTTGCAGTCCAGCTAAGGCGCAAACCAACGATGTTTATCCGATACTGAAAACCCTTGACGGGGCCACATATACCAACGCTGAAATTTCTTCCGTAACGGCGGCGTATGCCATCGTGATTTACGGCGGCGGCGGAACGAAAATTCCACTGACAAACCTTCCACCGGAACTTCAAAAGAAATATCACTATGACCCTGCCGCTGCCGCCGCGTTTGATAAGGCACAGGCGGACAAAAAAGCAAAATACCAAGCAGATCGACTCGCGGCTTTAGCGGCGCAAGCAGAAGCAAACAAAGACAGGTTATATCGTTTTGTTGACGGCGAGCTTGTTCCAATTTCTCAATTCGTGCCACTTCGCGGGAAAGTTTTACAAGTTCTAACAGATGGCATTCGCCTCAACAGGGACCCTTATATGATTAGAGGAGACCCGCGCATCGTGTTTGTTAAATGCCCAGTGCATGGCCTCATTGATGACCAAATGTGGCAGGGCTACGCATACCATACTGGAGAGTATAAGTATGAGGCGGTCAGCGGTGCGTCAATAACGATTCCAGCATACAATACTGGGCTTTCGTATCTCACCAAGTCGGATAACGTCCTTGAGGGATTGCCGCGAGGATGGCCATAGCAACACAAAAGGAAACATGGCAAACGAGAACTCGATAAAATTTGAATGCTGCCACTGCGGCCAGTCCATCGAAGCTCCGGCAGAAATGCGCGGGATGGAGGTTAAATGCCCCAGTTGCGGCAAACAAGTAACCGTGCGCGGGATGATTTCCCCTGCGGAAGTAGCCGAATTGAAGAAATGGGTGAAAGAGGAGAAGGCTCAAGAATTGCGCGGCCTTGCGGACAATTTTTCGTTGGTGGCAAAGGGGATTTTGATACTTTACTTTATCGCCGCGACTTTCACAGCTATCGCGGCCACTGTCGGCAATGTGAGCGATGCCTCTTGGCTTCTTTATGTCGGTGGCGCGGCGGTCGGTGCCTCGGCGTGGTGCTACCTTGTGGCGCAGATTATCTACATACGCGCCGCGCTGGAAAAACAACGCGAATTGCCGACGAAATGAGCCTGTCCGGGCGCAACACCAAAAGAAATATGCCAAACCCTGTCACCTGCCCTTGCCAGCATTGCAATGGGAAACTTGAATTCGACCCCGCCACACTTTCAGAGGAGAACAGGAAAATAACCTGCCCGCATTGCTCGCTTGAGACGATTCTTTTCGTGCCGCCGCCGCCCGACGCCAAGATGGAGACGGTTCTTTCCGTAGCGCCGCGGCCGCCCAGTGCGCTTCCATCCGCCAAAAATGAACCCAAACTTCTTTCCGTGCCGCCGCCCAGCGCGGGTAATCCGGCCAAGCCGGACAAAGGAGTCCGTGCTCTCCTCCTCCTCATCGCCGTCTGCGCCGTCCTGATTGCTTTGGAACTCAAACCCAAGGCGACCATCCGATACGAATACAAAATCGAAGTCGTCAGCAAGAACGAGGCGGGCGATCTGAATTACACCAGGCCTTTGGATTTTACCGGCGACCACCCTTTGGATGATGCCGGCGAAAAAGGATGGGAACTTGTGGCGGCCCTGCCCCAGATCCACGACGTGCTGCTGATTTATAAGCGCCCCGAACACTAAAAACTTCAAAGGCGTTGTCACTGAGTTTCACTTCCCGACAAAAGAATCATCATCTATGGACATTGCGTTTAATTGCGACAAATGCGGGCAGCACATCGTAATTGATGAGGCGGGCGCGGGAATGATTGTGCCGTGCCCGACGTGCGGCGCAAGCCTGATCGTGCCTGCAACTTATTCGGTGTGTGCTCGTGGCGACCTCGGCAACATCGGCCCAAACGAGATAGTGACGCCGCAGGGCATCACCACAAAGCTTCTCGTAAACAGCAAGAACTGGATTCCCGATTGCCCGCAAACTATTTACGAGCAAATCCAGCGGAGCCTGTTGGAAGGCTGGAACAAGGGTGAGACAGAGCGCCAGTTAATCAAGCGTGTGCAAAAGCAGTTTGATGTTAATGAGGAGAGGGCTTATACTATTGCCCATGCAGAGGGGCTTTGTGCCAATAACAAAACGCAATTCCATCTTTTCAAGTCCGACGGCTACATGTCTAAAAAGTGGGTTACGTCGAATGATGAGTTGGTTCGGCCTAGCCACAGACAATGTAAGAAGCAAGGCGCAATTCCGATCAATCAGCCTTTCAGCAACGGTCTAATGTATCCCGGCGACTTGAGCGCGGGCAAGCTGGACGAATGTTTCGGCTGTCGTTGTTATTTGATCGTGCCTACGGGACGGCGCAGGTAAATTCTTGTCACTCATCGTTCCTCTTTTTTTCAGCCATCACAAAAGTCACATGCGGCGCAACTACCGCCGACGGTAATGGACTGCCATCTGGATTGCCGACACGGTGCTGGGTGGGTTCACCGTAACCAAAGATGGCCCGCAAGGCGGTCTCCGCCTTCAACCTGACAGCCGGTGGGTTGGGTTTTGCCATGGTGTCAAGGAGAACACTAACGCCTAATCCCCTTGCCTCATCCTTGGTCATTTGAGAATGCTGCCGGATAAATTTCCTCGCGCGAATTGCATACACGTTTACCGTAGTCCAATGCAGGCCAAACCTTTTGCGAAATTGCTTGTGTATCTCGAAGTCAGTCGCGGCTGGATGGCCTAGAAGAAACTTGACCACCTGCTCGGTGCGGTGTTCAATTTCCTCATTGGTGGCTTTCTTTCCTTTCTTGCCCTTATTCCAGCCACCGCCGTGTTTCTTTTTAAGCTGCTCACTCACAATCACAACTTGTCACTGATTAACTGT
>Ga0326728_10025159_pt1 | contig 10690 bp, 10 predicted proteins | sample MB3enrmetagenome_FD_207602 | JGI IMG/M metagenome (GOLD analysis project Ga0326728, IMG submission 207602) | Lab enriched peat soil microbial communities from McLean, Ithaca, NY, United States - MB31MN | ecosystem: Environmental > Terrestrial > Soil > Wetlands > Peat | place: USA: New York...
CCGGCAGCGCCGCCTTCATCCGCTCCACTTCATGAAGCTCGAAACCGCTCGCCAGCAGCACGCCGCCGGGCCGCAGCACGCGCACCAGGTCCGGCGCCAGCCTGACGATGGCCTCCGGGCTGATGTTCGCCACCACCAGGTCGCACGAGCGGGCCGCCACGGCGTCCACCGATCCGATAAACCCCTCGCCCGCAATCTCCACCGCTACCGGGTCCGTATCGCAGGCATAGACCTTTCCCGCCCCCAGCAGCCTGGCCGCCCGCGCCAGAATGCCCGATCCGGTGCCCACGTCGAGCACGCTCATGCCAGGCTTCAGAAACTCCTCCAGCGCCTCGATCGACAATTGCGTGGTTTCGTGGGCGCCCGTGCCGAACGCCATCCCCGGATTGACGGCGATGCGGAACCGTCCCGGCGGCGTGGGATCGTCGCGCCATTCGGGCGCCAGAAAAAACCGCGCGCCCACTTCCATCGGCTGAAGCAGGTCGCGCGCCGATTGCACCCAGTCGCGCTCGTCCTCCACGCGCCAGCTCGCACCGGGGAAGAGCCCGAGCAGCGCGTCGCGGCTGGCGCCGTCGTCGAAGAACGCGCGCACGCGCCGGGCATCCAGCTCGACCACGCCGGCCGACCGCTGCTCCCACAGCTCGGCGATCAGCAGGTCGCGGTCGCCGGGATCGCATTCGATTTCAAGAGAGAACATTGTTATCGTGGAATTACAGCCGACAATGAAGCTACAAGGTATTTTCCCACCAATCGCCACGCCCTTTGATTCGAACGGCGACATTTACCCCGCCAAAGTGCGGCACAACGTGGAAAAGTGGAACCGCACCGCGCTCTCCGGCTACGTCGTCATGGGGTCCACCGGCGAAAGCGTCATGCTCACCCCCGACGAGAAGTACACCATGTGGGAGCTGGTGGCCCAACACGCCGCGCCGGAAAAGCTGCTCATCGCCGGCACCGGCATGGAAAGCGTGCGCGAGACGGTGGCTCTCACCAATCGCGCAGCTGAGATGGGTTACAAGGCCGCCATGGTGCGGACGCCGCACTACTATAAGAACCTGATCAACCGCGCCGACGCCCAGGCGCTCTACTTCCGCGCGGTGGCCGATCAATCGCGCATCCCGCTCATCATTTACAACTGGCCGCAGGCCACCGGCGTGGATATTCCGGTGGAGGCCGTAGTGGCGATCTCCGAGCATCCCAACGTCATTGCCATCAAAGAAAGCTCCGGCAACCTGGAAAAGGTGATGCAGATGATCCGCGAAGTGAAGCCCGGCTTCCAGGTGCTGGTAGGCTCCGCGCCGACACTGTGGCCGTCGCTGCTGATGGGCGCATCGGGCGCCATCCTGGCCTATGCCAACGCCGCCCCCTATTCGGTGATCGCCATCTGGGAAGCGTACCGCACGCGCGAAGAGGCCGCCGGTCTGGACTGGCAGAACCGCATCGGCCGCCCCGCCGCCCTGGTGACCACCAAGTACGGCGTCCCCGGCCTGAAGTACGCCATGGATTTGAACGGCTACTACGGCGGCCCGCCGCGCCTGCCGCTGGTGGTGCCCACGCCGGAAGCGAAGAAAGAGATTGAAGAGGCGTTCAAGGATCTGAAGGGTTAGCGCCGCAGCCGCGCCACTCGCCGCAACGCTCCCGCGCACTCCTCCACTCGCAGCCAATAGGCGATCGCGAAGTACACCACTCCGTACATCCCCAGAATAACCACCGCCGCCCTAATCGGGTGATCCCCGTGCCCTGTGCCGATCTTCACCGCCCACGCCGCCCCCGCGGCCACTGCCGCCGAGATCCATAACTTCGCCATCAGCGCCGCCGCGAGCCCGGTCCGCCCGATGCGCCCGTTCAGCGTCCGGCGCAGCAGCAGGAACTCCACCCATCCCGCCACACCCGCCGACGCCGTCAGGCCCGCCGCGCCCCATCGCGGGTTGATCCCGATCCATATCGGCAACGGAATCGAGCACAAGTAGCCCAGCCCGGTGGTGAGCGCCACGCGCACCACCGCGTATCGCAGCGGCGTCCGCGTGTCCCGCAGCGCATAGTAGGCGGATGAATACAGCCGCCCCAGCGTCGACGCCAGCAGTCCCACCGCCGAGCCGGCCAGAATCCCCCACACGTAGACCGAGTCGCCGTGCTTGAAGTTCCCCGTCTGGTACAGCCCCGCCGTCACCACGTCGCCCAGCGCCAGCAGCGCCATGGCCGAGGGCACCACGAAGAACGCGATCTGCCGCAGCCCCGCGTCCAGCCGCTGGCGAAGTTGCGCGCCCACCTCCGCCTGGCCGCCCAGGGAGCTCGACATGGCCGGCAGCTCCGCCGCCGAGACCGCCATCCCGAACAGGCTCACCGGCAGCGTGTTGATGGACTGCGCATTGGTCAGCCCCGCCACCGCGCCCTCGCCCAGCTTGCTGGCCAGCAACTGGTCCACGTATCCGCTGATCTGCACCACGCCCCGGCTGACGAACACCGGCGCGAAGTTGCGCAACACCTCGCGCACATGCCCGGCGCGCGCGTCGAGGCGCAATCGCAGCTTCCGCGTCAGCCGCAGCACCACCGGCAACTGCACCCCGAACTGCAACCCGCTGCCGATCACCGAACCCCAAGCCAGGTTGACCGCCAGCGCGCTCTGCTCCATCCCCCCGTAGATCGCTAGCGTGGCGATCATGGCCGCGTTCCAGATCACCGGCGCCGTGTAGGAGAGGAAAAACTTGCGATGGCTGTTCAGAATCCCCAAGCACCACGCCGAGAAGACCAGCAGGCCCGCGCCCGGAAACAGGATGCGCACCAGGCGGATGGTCAGCTCGCGTTTGGCGCCGTGAAAGCCCGGCGCAATGGCGTAGATCAGGTACGGCGTGGCCACCACCCCCACCAGCACGAGCACGGCCGTAGCCAGGGCCAGAATTGCGCCCACCGCGCCCGCCACGCGCCCCGATTCTTCCTCGTCGCCTTCCGCCAGCAGGCGCGCGTACACCGGAATGAAGGACGCCGAAAGCACTCCTTCGCCAAACAGGTTTTGCAGAAAATTCGGAATCCGGAAGGCCGCGTTGAACGCGTCCGCCGCGTCCGACAGCCCGAAGTAGTACCCGAAGACGCGCTGCCGCACCAGACCCACGATGCGGCTCGCCAGGATGCCCGCGGCTACCAGAAACGCATGCCGGCCGGTGCGCTCGCTCTGCGCAGGCGGTTTCACCAGCTCAGCTTCTCCAGCACCGCCTCGGCCGTTTCTTCCGTACTGCTCTTCCCGCCCAGATCGGGCGTGCGCACCTTACCCTCCGCCAGCACCGCCGCCACGGCCGACTCCACCGCGCGCGCCGCCTCGCCCATCTCCAGATGATCGAGCATCATGGCCGCGCTCAGAATCGTTGCCAGCGGATTGACTAGACCCTTCCCGGCAATGTCCGGCGCCGAGCCATGCACCGGTTCGAACATGGAGGGGAACCGCCGCAGCGGATCGAGGTTCGCCGAAGCCGCCAGGCCCATGCTCCCGATGATGATGGCTGAAATGTCGCTGAGGATATCGCAGAACAGGTTCGAACCCACCACTACGTCGAAGCTCTGCGGCCGCCGGATGAAATTCATGGCCGCCGCATCCACCAGCAGCGACTCGGTCTCGACGCCCGGGTACCGCGCCGCCACTTCCTGAAACACGCGGTCCCACAGCACCATGCTGTAGCCCTGCGCGTTGGATTTGGTGACCGACGTGACGCGCTTCTTCCGGTTGCGCTTCACCGCCAGCTCGAACGCGAACCGCACCACGCGCTCGATGCCCCGCCTGGTGAACACCGAGGTCTGAATGGCGATCTCTTCCGGCTGGTACTGGTAGACGAACCCGCCCACCTGCGCATACTCGCCCTCGGTGTTCTCCCGCACCACAACCATATCGATGTCGCCGCCCTGCTGCCCCGCCAGCGGCGATTGGACGCCCGGATAGAGATACGCCGGGCGCACGTTGGCGTACTGGTCGAACGCCCGCCGGATGGGCAGCAGCAGCCCGTTGAGCGTGGTGTGGTCGGGGATTTCCGGATGCCCCACTGCGCCCAGCAGGATGGCGTCGCAAGGTTGCAGCAGGTCGATGGCGCCGGCGGGCATCATGCGCCCCCAGCGGAAAAAGTGCTCCGCGCCCCATTCGAAATCCTGAAACGCGAAAGTTATGTCATGTTTTCTGGCGATCTTTTCCAGAACGCGCTTGGCCTGGGGAACCACCTCGAGGCCGACGCCGTCACCGGCGATCACTGCGATGGTGAATGTCTTCATGGGCTCGAAGACAATTCTAACGCCCTATACTGGAAGGAGCATGGAGCACAAGGCGCCAACGGAACCGCCGCCGGACGGCACAGAGTACCCTTACGACTACAGCGGTGTGGACGTGACGCTCATCCGCTGGATGCTGGACATGACCCCGGCCGAGCGCCTTCAGGCTCTGCAGTCGTTCGTCGATGCCACATGGAAGGCTCGAGGCGCGGATGACGAAACCTGATTTCGGTGGCCTGCTCCGAATCCTCGTGGAACACGGCGTGGACTTCCTAGTTGTTGGCGGAGTCGGCGCTGTCCTTCAGGGCGCATCTCTGAGCACATTCGATTTGGACATCGTGCATTCCATGGACCCGGCCAACATCACGCGCCTGCTGGCCGCTTTGGGAGACTTGGACGCCTGCTATCGGACGCAACCCGAGAAACGGCTTTGCCCGGATACTACCCACCTGTCCTCTCCTGGACATCAGCTTCTCATGACGCGCTTCGGACCGTTGGATGTGCTGGGCTCGATAGGTAAGGGACGCCGCTATCAGGACCTTCTACCACATGCCGCGGGAATGACGATCGAAGGTGGTATGCGGATACAGGTGCTGAATCTCGAGACGCAGATCGCCGTAAAGGAGGAGACGGGTCAGGAGAAGGATCTGGCCGCTCTGCCGCTCCTCCGCCGCGCACTCGAAGAATCGAGGCGGAATCGCCGCGCGGAATGAACTGGAGCAAAACTCAGTAGAACAGGTACTTCCGCCACTGGGCGTCGCTCTTGCCCAGCATGCGCATCAGGTGACGGCTGGTGTGCAGGCTGAACGGCCGTGGCTGCCGCAACAGTTTCATGCCCGCTTCTTCGGGGGTCCGGCTGCCTTTGCGGTTGTTGCACGGGTGGCAGCAGGCCACCAGGTTCTCCCAGGCCGATTCGCCGGCGCGCGACCGCGGGACTACGTGATCGAGAGTCAGTTCGCCCGAGGGCAGGGTGCGATGGCAATACTGGCAGGTGTAGCGGTCGCGCATCAGAATGTTCTTGCGCGACAGCGCCCGCGTCTGATGGGGGATGCGCCGGTATTCCAGGAGCCGGATGACGGACGGCAGACGAATCGCCGCCCGCGCCGAATGGACCGCGTTCAGGGATTCCTCCTCGGCCGACGCCACCCCCTTCAGCACCAGCACCAGGGCGCGCCGCGCGGCGCAGATGTTGATGGGCTCGTAGCTGGCGTTGAGCACCAGCACCGGTCTTTGCAATCGATCGCCGGCCATTCAGAATACTCCCATGCGGCGGTCCACGCGGGCCACCGTCAAGAGCGCGACCTTGGCCGCGCCCGCCCGCTTGAGGGCCAGGGCGCAGGAGGCCGCCGTGGAACCGGTGGTCATGACGTCGTCAATGAGCAGGATGCGCTTGCCCTCCACCGCCCCAGCCCAGGGAGCGCGCCGCGGGCCAAAAGCAGCCGCCACGTTCCGGCGGCGGCCGGTATTGCTGAGGCCGGCCTGGGCGGCGGTGGGCCGCACGCGCTTCAGCGCATGGATCACGCGCAATCCGCAGCGCCGCGCGATGACCCGCGCCAGCAGCTCCGATTGGTTGAACCCCCTTTGCCACTGCCGGCGCCAGTGAAGCGGAACCGGCGTCACGGCATCGAACCGCTCCTCGCGCGGCAGCGCCGTGGCCAGCATCGCGCCCAGCGGGCCCGCCAGCGTCTTGACGCGGCCGTACTTGTAAAGGTGGATCAATTCCCGCAGCACGCCCTGGTAAGAGCCGAAGCAGTAAGCCGCATCGAAGCCCCGCAGGCCGAAGCGGCACAGAGCGCAGCGGCCTTCCGCATCCAACGGAAAAGCGTTCTGAAACGGGGTCCGGCAACTGACGCAGAAAAACTCCGCGCTCAACGGCTCGGGCGCCTGCAAACATTCGCGGCAGACCGGGATGCGGCCCGCTCCCGCCAAAGGCCGGCCGCAGACGCGGCAATCGCCCGGGAAAAAAAGGGAAAAAAGGGCATGCGAAGCTTCGCGGACTACAGAAGGACCGTGGTTTGCAACTGCGGCTCGACTGCTACTCGAGAAGACCCACCTCCGCTAAGGTTCCATTGTAACCGAATTTCCGTGGCGGAGCGGTACAATACAGTCCGAGGGACCATGAGAGGCTCGCGGCGGCTGGTCGGGTGGGTGCTCGGGCTGGGCTTGTTGGCGCCGCTCGCGTTCCACGGGCAGGTTGCCATCCAGCCGCGTCCCAAGCCCGCTGCGCCGGAGGAGAAGAGGCCGGCGGCCAATCTCCGCGTCGATACCAACCTGGTGCTGGTTCCGGTGACCGTGTGCGATCCCATGAACCGCCCCGTGACCGGCCTCGAGAAGGAGCACTTCAAGGTCTTCGACGACCACGTGGAGCAGACCGTCACGCACTTCGCCATGGACGACGAACCCGTGGCTGTGGGCCTGGTCTTCGATATCAGCGGCAGCATGGGGCCCAAGCTGCGCCTCTCGCGCCTGGCGGCGGCCGCGTTCTTCAAGACCGCCAACCCGGAAGACGAGTTTTTCCTGGTGGAGTTCAACGACACGCCCAAGATGGTGGTGCCGCTGACGCCGAACGTGGAGGAGATCCAGAACCAGCTCACCTTCGCGCAGTCCAAGGGACGGACCGCGCTGCTCGACGCCATCTTCCTCTCGCTGCACGAGATGAAGAAATCGGCCAAGAACAAGAAGGCCCTGCTGATCATTTCCGACGGCGGCGACAACAGCAGCCGCTACACCGAAAGCGAGGTCAAGAACCTGGTGCGCGAGAGCGACACGCTGATTTATGCCATCGGCGTGTTCGAGCCCGACAACTCGCGCGGGCGCACGCCCGAGGAAGCGGCCGGGCCGGGGCTGTTAAGTGAGGTGGCCGAGCAAACCGGCGGCCGCCACTTTCCGGCCAGCCCGTCCGAGCTTCCGGACATCGCCGCCAAGATCGGCATCGAGCTGCGCAACCGGTATGTGCTGGGCTTCTCGCCCACCGCCCAGCAGCGCGACGGCAAGTATCACCACGTGCAAGTGAAAGTGGTTCCCCCGCGTGGCCTGCCTCCGCTGCACGCCTACTGGCGGCTGGGATACTACGCGCCGGTGGAGTAGGGGTTAGGCCTTCAATACTGTTCACCTGACAGGCGGTGTGCGTGTTATCCGAATCTGAGCTAGCCGTTGAATGCGCACGGGCTTGTGAAGGCGAGTAGAATGAAGGCTGAATGCTCGGCGATAAGCGATTCCTGAGAACTATTAGGCTGCGGAACATTCTGTCCTTTGGCCCGGATACCCCAGAGATTCAGCTGCAATCTCTCAACGTGCTCATCGGCGCGAATGGCGCGGGAAAGTCGAATCTCATCGAAGCCGTTAGCCTACTTCAATCGGCGCCCGGGAATTTGCTCGATCCTGTGCGCGCCGGTGGTGGCATCGCCGAATGGCTTTGGAAGGGCTCGGATGGCGTGCCGGTCGGGGAAATTGACACGACTGTCTTCTATCCTCAAGGCAAAATGCCGATTCGCCACCGTCTGAGGTTCACAATGGTTGGCCAGCGCGCTGAACTGTTGGACGAGGCGATAGAGAACGAGCACCCAAGCCGGCCCGGTGAACCCGAGGTCTACTTCTACTACCGCTTCCAGAGTGGGCATCCCGTCGTGAACGTGAAGACCGACGAGCCGACGGCTGATGGGCGTGCGCACCGCCAGCTTCAGCGCCAGGATCTAGCGCTTGACCAGTCCATTGTGTCCCAGCGAAAGGACCCGGATCAGTATCCTGAAGTGACATACCTTGGGAGTGAATACGCTAAGATCAGACTCTTTCGTGAATGGAACCTTGGGCGTAACACCCAGCCTCGGAGGCCGCAACCTACCGACCTTCCTGCAGAATTCCTCAGCGAGGATGCCGCAAACATCGCGCTCGTTCTCAATGATCTGGAACACCGTTCCAACCTTCGAGCCAGTCTTGTGGAGCGGCTTAGGGAGGCTGACGAATCGATCGTGGACTTTTCAACCAAGGTTTTGGGGGGGACGATACAGTTATTTCTACACTATTCCGGATTGAAGGCTCCTATTCCCGCTACCCGGCTCTCAGATGGAACGATTCGGTACCTATGCCTTCTGGCCGTGCTATGTCACCCCGAGCCACCACCGCTAGTTTGTCTGGAGGAGCCGGAGTTGGGCCTTCATCCGGATTTGTTGGCCGGGCTCGCAGAACTGCTGATCGATGCGTCCCATCGCATGCAGTTGATTGTTACGACGCACTCCGACGCACTCGTTGATGGCTTGACTAAAGTGCCAGAGGCAGTTGTCGTTTGCGAGAAACAGAATGGTTCAACGAATATGAGTAGGCGAACTGGTGCGGAGCTCACTGCGTGGTTGAAGGACTACGGTCTCGGACAGCTTTGGCGGCGAGGCGAGATCGGAGGGAATCGCTGGTGAACGTGAGAATCTACGTGGAAGGAGGTGGCGACCATAACAAGGCCTTACAGACTCAGTGCCGTCGGGGCTTCTCCGAGTTTTTCCGAAGGGCCGGGTTGGAAGGCCGGATGCCGAGAATCGTGGCGTGTGGCGGAAGACGCCGAGCCTACGATAGTTTTCGGACCTCTCACGAAAACGCCGGACCCGACGACCTCCCAATCCTGTTGGTGGATAGCGAGGCTCCAGTTGCCGAGGTAGACCCTTGGGAGCATGTCAGGCTGCGCGCCGGCGATGGGTGGCAGCGCCCCCGCGGCGCTTTGCAGGATCAGATCCACCTCATGGTCCAGGCTATGGAGGCATGGTTTCACGCTGACAAAGAAACGGTGCGAGAATATTACGGTCAAGGGTTCCGGCTCTCGGCGCTAAGCCCACGGCTGGATATCGATAACATTCCGAAAGCCGACCTATTTGCTGGTTTGCAGATGGCTACAAAGGCTTGCCCGAAAAAAGATGAGTATTCGAAGGGGAAGCATTCATTCGAAATCCTCGCGTTGATTGACCCAGCAAAAGTGAGGGCATCATCGCCGGCTCATGCCGGAAGGCTTCTGACAGCGCTCGACCAGATGTGTGTGCCATAATCGACGCACGGCGCAATGCCCTTGCCGCCCGCTCAGAATCGCGCCGCCACCCTCCAGGTGAACTGTATTGACTCTACACCCCGCCTTCATCAAACAGCCTCATTTGCCGCGCTGAGACCCCCGGTTCCGGCCTTACCTGGTCCATGCGCAGTAACTCGCCCGCCGTGTGTAGTTGTTGCTCCAGCGCCTCACGTCCAACCGTGTCCAGCCGGGCGATGCGCGTGTTCCCATTCTCCGCCAGCACCGCCAGCACGGAAGCGGTCTTGACTTTGAAACTGTCGAGTAAGTCCGCGTTGTGACTGGTGACCAAGACCTGGCGCAGCGCGCTCGCCTCTAGTAATGCGTCCAGCAGAACCCCGGCGGCGGCGGGATGCAGAGCAGCGGCCGGCTCCTCCAGGGCTGTCAACGGCACGCCGGCGGACTGAAACAACGCCACCAGCGCGGCCAGCGCGCGCAGGGTTCCGTCCGACATGCTGCCGGCGAGGAATCGCCAGGGGTTCGCAGGGTCCGGAACGTCCTGGCGGAATTCCAGCGTCTCGCGCGGCCCAACGGGCCTCACCTCCACGCCGCGCACACCGGGTACGATTTCGGAAAGATATTCCTCAATCCTGGACCGCGCCTCCGGCTGGCGCTTGGCCATGCGATCCAGCACCGAGGCGATGTTGCTTCCATCCCGCGCCAGTTGCTCGCCGGCGTCGGGGAGTTGCAAATCCTTGATCCGGTCGGGATTCGGGTTGTAGAAACCCATGCGCGCCAGCGCGTCGCGGACGGGGTGAAAATCGGTGGGCGCGTCCGGCAGGTACAGGCGGTCGGAGGCAGCGGCTTCTCCAGGAACGCTGAATCGGATATCACCCGACAACGGCTCGCTGCCCCGCAGGACGCACTCTTCGTGTTGCACCTCGAAGCCCCCGCTGGCCTTGGCGGCGATGCGGAAGGCGTAGCTGCCGCTGGTTCCGCCGGGCAGGGCGAACTCCAGCCGTATTCCGAAATGCGTGGGATGGCCGCCGGTCCGCCGGCGCACTTCCTGTATGCCGCCGCGCTCGCGCAGGGCATGGTCGAGAGACGTGCGCAGGCTGTCGGCCACGAATCGCAGGGCATCCAGGAAGTTGCTTTTGCCGGCCCCGTTCGCGCCCACCAGGAACGTGAGCGATTCCAGTTCCACGTCGCAGGCCTCGATGCTCTTGTAGTTCTTGAGCACCGCTCGCGTCAGAAAGGGGGAGTTCGTCATCTTCCGCCGGCGGCGGCCTGGGCCTTGTTGAGGGCGCTCAAAACGGCGCCGGTCGAGTTAGCCAACGGTTCTTCGCCCGAAACCACCAGGTCGGCGTATTTCATGGTGGGGTAAACGAACCATTCGGCGCTGGGAAGCACGGTCCGCTGGTACTGGTCGCAAACCGATTCGGGGGTGCGGCCGCGCTC
>Ga0326728_10025160_pt1 | contig 10690 bp, 7 predicted proteins | sample MB3enrmetagenome_FD_207602 | JGI IMG/M metagenome (GOLD analysis project Ga0326728, IMG submission 207602) | Lab enriched peat soil microbial communities from McLean, Ithaca, NY, United States - MB31MN | ecosystem: Environmental > Terrestrial > Soil > Wetlands > Peat | place: USA: New York...
AAGCCGCAATTCCCTCTGTCCAGCGCTCCGTGGAACGGCCCGCCGGCAGCCATCGGGCGAACGTCACAGCCACCCTCAACATGCTGGCGGCCGCCCGTGACGCCGAGGTGAAGCGGTTTGTGTTTGCCAGTTCGTCCTCCGTGTATGGCGACAGCGAGACGTTGCCAAAGCTGGAGACCATGCCGGAGAATCCCCTCTCTCCTTACGCGGTTACAAAACTCGCGGGAGAGAAGTACTGCGCCATCTTCCACCGCATTTACGGCTTGCCTGCCGTTTCGCTTCGTTACTTCAACGTGTTCGGTCCGCGTCAGAACCCTCACTCTCCCTACTCAGCGGTTATCTCGCGCTTTATTGAGGCGGCGCTGGAGGGCAACCGCCCCGTGGTGCACGGCGACGGGGAGCAGTCGCGCGACTTTACTTATGTCGATAACGTGGTGGAGGCCAACTTGCTCGCCTGCTCCGCGGAGGGTGTGTGCGGCATGGCATTCAACATCGGCACCGGACGGCGCTTCACGCTCCACGAACTCCTCCGCTCTCTTTCCTCTATAGTAGGCTACACGATAGAACCGATCTACACCAGCCCCCGAACGGGCGACGTGCGCCACTCTCAGGCCGGGATTGAAAAGGCTCAGCGCTGCTTGCGCTTCGAGCCCAAAGTGAGTTTTCAAGCGGGACTGGAACGAACCGTCGATTGGCGCCGAAGAACTATGCGGCGCCCTGCCGGGAGAGCGGTGTGAACGAACAGCCCACGCGCTTTTTCCCATTCGGAATCGGGCGGCTGTAAACTCGATACAAGGTGAGCTCAGAATCCGGCAGGAATGGAACCTGAATGCGGGCCGTGAAGCTTTCAGGGACCTCGAAGTCCTCCATCAGTAAACCGACGCCTCCGCGGCTCATGTCCAGGACCGTGACGAATCTGGCCTTTTCCTGAAGACGGATCAAGCCCAGCCGCCCGGCTCCTTCCACCGGAATTCGTTCCTCCCGGCGGCGGTTCTGAAAGCCTTCGGGAAGCGCGGTGCCCTGCGCGGCGAACCTGTAGCCCGGAAGCCATTCAGAGCGCACCGCAGGACCCTCAGTGGCCGGGGGTGCCGCGCCGGCAGGTTCAGGCAGAGGTCCGGCAGCTTCGGCCAAGAAACCCAAAGCTGCGGGAGCAGGCTGCTCGACCGCTCGAGAGGCCTTCTGTTTGCTTTCATAAAGGTTCTTATCTGCGGCTTGGAACAGCTTTGGCGCCTCTTCGCCGTCTTCAGGAAAAATGGCGATGCCGTAGTCAACTCCCACCGGAGTTTCGGGTGCCAAAGGCCTGGCATACGATTCGAACTTCCGCGCAATCCGCTCCGCGAACGCTTCGGCGCTCGACCGATCGGCTTGGGGGAGAAGGATGGCAAATTCATCGCCGCCAATTCGGCACGAAATATCAGAGCCGCGGATGGTCTCCGCGCTGGCGCGAGCTACGCTGCGCAGAATCTCATCGCCCACCGCATGCCCGTACTTGTCGTTCGCGCGCTTGAACCTGCGCAGATCCAACAGGAGCATCGCGAACGAGGTCCCGTAACGCCGGGCGCGGTTAATCTCGCGACCTAGGTGCTCTTCGAATGTGCGGCGGTTCTTGAGGCCGGTCAACGGATCCGTGGCGGCGTTATGGCGCAGCTTCTCGAGCTCTTCGTACTCCAACAGGATGGGTTTGCGCAGAAGGTGCAATTCACCGAAGTAATCCACTGCCGCCGTCCGCAGGAACACCTGGCGGCCGAGTTTTTCCGCCAACTCATTTCGGCGCGCCAGGATTCTTTCCCAATGGACGATGCTCTCCTTCTCACTGACCTCGATGCTGGTGAGGCCCCTCAGCAGTCTCTGCAAGAAGGCTTCGTGAGGGGTCTGGCCGAGCTGCTGCAAATTGTGCACAATCAATTCCAGCAGATAATCGGAACCGGCCTCGATGTCGAGAGCCAGCAGGGCCTCGGCATTCCGCGCCTCCTCGCCTGCGGGCAACGGCTGCGGGGAATCCGATGGCGATTCTTCGCTAGCGTTGAATGCCTTGTCTTCCACTGCTGCACCAGCCAACACGCCTACTCCGCTCATGGCGCGCTCCGCGCCGTGACGCACTCACAACTGCTCTTCAATTCCAGATGACTTCGTTCGACGCCAGAAACCCGCAAGACCATGACCAGTGCGCACGCCTCGGACAAACCCAAGGCTAGAATTAACATTAGGAGATTGCCAAGAACGGTTGCAAGGGGAAAACAGGCAGGGTTACTCCGATCACCACAGAATGTTTACCAATGGGTTAGCCTCCCCTGAACGGTCGGACCGTGCGCCGTCGAGCGCCACTGGCGCAGCATTCGATTCCTGCCAGGCGTCAACATCCGGAGGGGCCATGCCTTTTGCGCCCGCGTCGCCACTGCGCAGGGTGGAGACGTCGTCATCAACGGCCGAGGGCTTTGAATGAAGAAAGTGGAAAGCAAGCGCAGGGGAGCGAAAGGAGATAAGGGACAACATGTCATGGTGGACATTTCGCCTCTCCGCCACGTTGTCTTGTTGACAGACCTATGACCTTTCGATGAAGATAGAACTATGGGAGCGGCAACAATCGACCATGTGGGGCTCATGGCCCAAGCCGACACATGCCGTTTAGTGGTCCGAAAAGAAAAGGGCCTTCACGAAATCATACAATTCGTAGTGCCAGGGTTGGAAATCGGCCAACAGGTTGTAATCGTCGCCGACCCGACCTTCCTGAATAATATTGCGCGCGGCCTGAGCGAGTATGGCTTACGGCCGGACGTGTTCTTGCACAGCGGGCGTTTGGTGTTCCTAACTGCTCCGGATTGCCTCAACGAACTCTTGAGAGCGGGTGATCCGCTCCAACGCAGCCCCTTGCACTTGCACGGAACCGTTATGCGCTGGGTTACCGACTGGTCGTGGGCCCTTTCCAAAGGCGACGGGCTCAACGTCATCCGAGATTACCAGCGCCGCCTGCACGACTTTGTCCGTCCCCTCAATGCCATTTCACTCTGCTCCGTGCATTGCGAAAAAATCGGACGGGCATCGCTGCTGGCGATTCTGGCCAACCACCGGCGAGCGGCGCGCACGATTCAAGATCTTCCAGCATTGCCGCGCACGGCACACGCGTGAATCGTAACTGACCGCGCCAGGGTACGATTCAAGCTCGCAGGAGGTGTGTCCCTCCGCTTTGGCGTCGCCGCCGAAGCCGCACTGCGGACACCCGGCTTCGGGCCGCGTACATCCCGCCGTTCAGTCTCTACAGCGAGTTTCGTTCCTCCGGCCTCAAATTCCCGTAATCCCGCTGCGAACCTAGAAGATAAATCCTAAGCCGGGGGGTGGCGCATAATTGAAGCCAATGTATGCGCCACCCTCCCTGTTGCAAGGAATTAGCCGGGACAACATACTAACGGGGCTTCGCCCCGGCCCGACGAGCATGTGCCACCGGCATTTTCACAATGTGAAAACTTGACTCATTTACACCAAGTTTCCGACTTCAAGATTTCTAGAAGACAAATCTTAAGCCGAGCTGAATTTCCCGTTCGGCAGTGGCGGTTGAGCCCGTATATCCGAAGCCTAGCGATCCGACGGTCGAGACGGGCGCTCCAAACGTTGCCACATTGAAGATGTTGAAGAACTCGGCACGGAACTGCACCATCTTCGTCTCAGTGATGTGCGTGTCCTTTATGACCGAGAAATCCAGGTTATACCACCCCGGAGCTGTAAACGTATTTCGACCCAGGGTTCCCGGACCGGGCATAACCGCCCCAACGTTGGGTACCGGACTGATAACCGTAGGTATAGCGAAGTAGCCGGTCCCAACCCCGTTATTACTCCCGATGACAGCATTCGAGAAGAACTGCGTACTGGTGCGCTCGCTCGCATTGAGGGTTGCCTTTTGCAGGTAGAATGGCCGGTTACTACCGCCAACTCCGTACTGGACGGTTCCGTAGGGCGAGCCCACCGTGAAGGGGTATCCGGTCTGTGCCTGGAAAATGCCCAGGGTCTGCCAGCCGTCCGTGAGCCGTTTGGGAACGCGCGAGAGCGCCTGCCAGTGGGCAATCGGCAGGTCGTACTCAAAATTGGCCACGAACCGGTTGACGATATTGTAAGCGGCGGGAGCGTACTCGCACTTGAGGCAGTTCGGATTCTGCATGTTGGTCGCTCCGGTGTTCCATACGGAATCGGCATCCGTCATATCCTTAGCCCAGGTGTAATTGGCCTGGAATCGAATGCCGTGGGACGGGGAAATCTTGCGTCCCTGAAGTTGTAGGGCATTGTAGCTGGAGTAGCCCCCGTTGTAGAAAACCTGCATCTCTCCGAGGCCGGGAGTAATGGTGCTGTAGGGAGTGTACTGGGGTTCGGCTCCGCTGTACGCATTGGGGTACCACTGGTTGTAAAGAGATACGCCGTTGTTGGCAACGTAGGCAACGGAGACCGCGATGCTGCCGGGGAACTCGTGTTCCAAAGTCACATTGCCGTTGATCGTATAACCGTTCCTCATGCGGTCCGAAGGGTCGTCGACGAAAAGGGAACTTTGAAAGATCACCGCGTACGGTTCAAGATTCACCGGAGTGTTCTTGGGAATGGTCTTGGTATTTCCATTGGCCGCAATCGGCTGCCCCGAAGTACTCGTCAGCACGGGAAGTGCAACGGGGCTTGGGGTAAGGGAATATGGCGTGTTAAACGAAATGTTTTCGCTGGCGAGGGGAAAATTCACCAGATCCTGGTCGGGATAGACGGTGGGAATCATGTTGGTGAAAATCCCGAAACCGCCGCGGAAGGTGGTTTTGTGCCCAAGGTCAGCCGCTATGCCGATGCGAGGGGCAACGTTGCCTGAGAGATAGTCCGCCTGCCACAATGGGTCGGGATTCACTACAAGCGTTCCGTAGAGACTGCCCTGGTCGTCAGGGCGTGCCATACGGTTGCCAACTTCCCAGGGAACGGAAGTGTACTCGTAGCGCAGGCCGAGGTTTACCGTCAGTCGGCGTGAGAGTTTAATGTCGTCCTGTGCAAACGCCGCCATGTTCCACCGGCGCAATCCCCACCACACGCTGCCTCCTCCAGCTCCGGGAGGACCAAAGCCTGGCACCGTGGTCGCACGCTCATATTGGAAATCAGCGCCCTCCATCAGGCTGATCAGCCCGCTGGGGCTGGCGTAGCCAACCGGCAGGGACGTGCCACCATTGGTCGAGGGAATGGCTTCGGGCAGGAGCGTTCCGGTGTTAAAGATGTATTGGCCGCTGGGACCCGTTCCGGTGACCCCGGTGCCGTTGTCCCATTCGCGCCGAAACTCTCCGCCGAAGGTAAAGGAATGGCGACCCTTGGTCCAATTGAGGACGTCCAGCGGATCGAAGATCGTGGTCACGTATTTGGTCTCAAAAGTGTCAGGCCCCCAGCAGGAAAAGCTGCCATCCCAAGAGCAACTTTGGGTCGTGGTGTACTCGGCAGGCGTCTCCGGCACACCCTCAATACCCCGGTTCAAGGTAAACGTGAAGTTGTTCACCACGGTGGGAGAGAAGATGTGCGTCTCGCCCACAGCGTAGTTCCGCGCGTCACCAATATTGCTGGCAGAGAAATTCCCCCCACCCAGTACGGCAGCCCAGGAATCAGTATCCCTGATGATGTGGTTGACGTAAGATGCGCGCGCGAAAAAGGTGTCGCTGGAGGAAAAATGGTGGTCCAGGCGGGCCGACCACTGATCGTCGTTGACCGGCTGGGAAAACTCGTAGGTATAGGTATTAGCCCCGTATTGTCCACCCGGGTTGTTGGGGAGCGGGTAGCGGCTGAGGACGCTCTGGGCAACGGAATTCAACTGCTGCACCTGGAGTTGATCTTGGAAATTCGGGATGACCGGGTCCGTGATCGTCACCGCTCCGGTCTTTTCCGCAGCAGTCGGAACGACGGCGTTCTCCGGTTCGCCCAGCCGCTGACGCAGGCCCGCATATTGCACAAAGAAGAAAGTCTTATCCTTCTTGATGGGTCCGCCAAATGTTCCGCCGAATTCGTTCCGGCGGAAAGGCGCCACTGTGCTGCCGAAGAAGTTTCGCGCGTCAAACGCGCTGTTACGGACAAATTCAAAGAGGCTCCCGTGAAATTGATTGGTGCCGGACTTGCTTACGATTTGCGTGATGGTGCCGGCGCCCTGCCCATACTGGGCGGAGTAGTTGTTTTGCTGGACCTTGAACTCCGCAATGGCATCGAGGTTGAAGTTGGTAAACTGGAGCGTGCCCATCTCCGCGTCACTCACATCAGCGCCGTCCAAAGTCCCTACGGCTGTCTCGCCTCGATTGCCGTTGCCTGCCAGCTCAGCGCTCATCCAACCCATGTTGGCGCCGTTGTATCCCACGACGCCGGGCTGCATGGTCATCAGGCCCTCTATGTTTCGGCCATTCAGGGGAAGGTTTTCCACCTGCTCGGTGGACACCACCTGGGCTAGCGTGGCGTTCGTGGTGTTCAGTAACGGTGGGGCCGCATTCACTTCCACACTTTGGGTAACACCCGACAGCACGAGTGTGAAATCCACAGACCGGGTTTGGCTGACGTCCAGAGTAATTCCGGACACAGTCCCGGTCTTGAAGCCCGTGGCTTCGCAAGCCAGGTCATAAGTGCCCACGTCCAAACGCGGGAGCGTATAGGATCCGGCGCCGGTGGTTACCGTGGATTGTGCAACTCCCGTCTCAACCCTAGTGGCCGTAACTTTGGCGCCCGCCACCACAGCACCGGTAGGGTCAGTGACGGTCCCTGTGATGGATCCCACGGCCTGTGCGTATAGGCCGGGAGAGTAGGCGAGAAGAACAAAGACGATCGGACAAACGTACCTCAGCGCACGCTTCTTCATGTTCCCTCCTCGTTGGTTAGACCCTTGGTTGGACCCGACGCGAAACGACAAGCAAGCAAACTTTTCTGGTTTCAGTCCTCAACAGCCTCAGAATATCCCAAGCTCGGCCCGATTGCAAGGTGGACTGAGGCATGTCGAGTACGCCGACAACACGCCGCCATCCGTCGGGAGATGCAAGCGCGCCGACGCCGATGCCAAGCCTTTCTAGCCGACTAATTGTCATTTTCCAGGCATCCCATGGTAGGGGGAAGCTTCGGTTCGTTTGGGCAAAATGCGTAGCTTCTTGCTCCTTTCAGGCTGTTTTTTGTGCTGAATGGCGCGCAAAACACGCAGAATTTGCAGCACTCAAAAAAGTGATGTGCTTTGTTTTCAAGTACTTCTTAGCTTCGTTTCCACTATTTCTCATTTCTTGTCGTGCCCTGCTTCCCCCTTGCCACAAGGACCCTTCCGCTTTCTTCCGCGCCTCGGCGATGCCGGCGCTTGCCCACGACAAACTGTCCATGGCGTGACCACAATGATAGGCTATCAAATGGACCTTGGCTTGTCAAGCGGAAAATGTGAATCAGGCGCGTGGACCTTCCCGCGAACGCCAGCACCGTCGGTGGCCGTTGTCACAAGGTTCGGGATTGCAGATTCCAGATTTCAGATTTCAGAACCCGATGACTAACGGGGCTTCGCCCCAGCCCGACGGGCATGTACAAAAGGCGTTTTCACGATGTGAAAACTTGACTCATTTACACCAAGTTTTCGACTTCAAGATTCCTAGTGAGTGTTGGATGGCAGGCCAGGAACCGTCAATCGGCAGTCGGCAATCATCAATTGTCAATCGAAAATCGTCAATCGGCCATCAGCAATCATTCGTATCTCAGGGCCACCATCGGGTCCACTTTGGTGGCCCGGCGCGCGGGCACGTAGCATGCGCCCATGGTCACCAGCAGGAGCAGGATTGTGCCCGCAGCATATGCCAGCGGATCGATGGCCTAGCCCTCGCTGGCTTCGGGTCCCAAAACCCGCCCGATGGCCGCCGCTAACCGGCGCCACTTGGTGGTCTCTTTGACAAGTTGTTTGCGGCCCGCCGGGGTGAGCGTGTAAAAGCGAGCCTTGCGGTTGTTCGTGGAGGTCCCCCACTGCGCCGAAATCCAACCCCGCTCTTCCAGGCGCTGAAGCGCGGGATAGAGGGCCCCGTGCTCGACCAACAGTTCGTCTTCGGTTGTCTGGTGGATGGCGTGCGCGATGCCCTGGCCGTGTTGGGGGCCGAAAATGAGGGTGCGCAGGATCAGCAGATCCAGGGTTCCTTGTAAGAGTTCCAGGCGATCTTTTCGCTTTTGGGTAGACATATGACCCAAGTATAGCGGTCTTGGGTGGGATGTCAACCCCACAATTCAACCTGTTCGTCGGGCGGCCAGTTCTCTCTTACGGCAAGCGCGGATTCCAGATTGGAAATTTGAGATTTCAGATCACATCCGGCAGGGTGCAGAATACAGAGTCCAGGTTTCAGATTCCAGATCATGCGAGATTCCACGTCTTCCCGCTTGACCGCCGAGAGCTCGTAGCTGAAGGCTGACGGCTTCATTACTCCTTGCTCGACCCGCCTGAGGCAACGCGTGCCCACTATTTCTTCACGGCCGACTTCTGGCACTCCCAGCCGCCTTCGGCCTCCTGCCCTCTCGACCAATGACCGCTCAATTGGCCACGCAGCAACCTTCCCGTGGCAACATATTTGCCGTCCGGAGCCTCAACGTGGAATTCGAGTACGCCCTTCTTATAGCTCGAGGAGGTCAGCGGGTACTCCCCGGTAGAGTTAACGAATTTCCCCGCCACTTCCTCCCTGTCCTGCTTAAGGTCCAACGTAAACGACACGTCATTCTGGACGCTGCTGTGCGCTACGCACTCCCAGGTCCCCGTCAAAGGGCCTGACGGGTGCTCCTTTCCATTGGCAAGAGCAAAGTAAGTCGTCGCCGCCAGCAGCAGTAGAACGCCGATTAAGGCCCATTTACGTCTCATAGGTACGCTCCTTGGAAGGATTAATGTCAGTTCAAAGAAGTCCTTTATAGCACCAGTTGCGGCTCAAATCACGGATTTCAGATTTTCTCAGGCGTTTTAAACCAGGGCACTCCCGGTTTTGATTTGGAATTGCTGTCCAGTCTGAGAACGGTTATGCTTGATGTTTGGGGTGAGCTTTCCACGTTTACGCAACGATTAAGCGCCGCCCGTCGGCGGGCGCATCCAGCGCGCGTTTCCATTGACGCAGAAAGGAACGATCTATGTCTCTCCGACCCATTAAACGAGTGGTCTTATCGAAGCCGACACTGGAAGGCGCCGGTGTGCACCTGCGCCGTGCGTTCGGCTTCGGCAATACCTCTGACTTCGATCCTTTTCTTCTCCTCGACGACTTTCGCAACGACGTTCCCCAGGATTATGTGGCGGGCTTCCCGTGGCACCCCCACCGCGGCATTGAAACGGTCACCTATGTCCTGGCAGGAACGGTCGAGCACGGCGACAGCATCGGAAACAGCGGCGTCATTGGCTCCGGCGATGTGCAATGGATGACCGCAGGCAGCGGTATCATCCACCAGGAAATGCCGAAAGGGGATCACGCCGGCCGCATGCATGGCTTCCAGTTGTGGGCGAATCTTCCCGCGTCGCTCAAGATGACTCCGCCTCGCTACCAGGAGGTGAAATCGGGCGACATCCCGGAGGTCAAGGATGACGATGGCACCCTGGTTCGCATCGTGTGCGGGACCTTCTGGGGAAAGAAGGGTCCGGTGGACGGTATCGCTGCCGACCCAACCTATCTCGACGTCTCGGTGCCGCCCGGCCGCAGGAAACTTCTGCCCGTCGAGACTGCCCGCCACGCCTTTGCCTACGTCTTCGCGGGCGGGGGAAAGTTCTGCAATGCCTCCGGCCCGCTGGCCGTTCCCACTGAGCCGGCGGGCTGGTTGGACACAGCCCCTCCGTCCGAAGCACAGAACCGTTCACTGGTTCTCTTTGATCGCGGAGATGAAGTGGTCGTTCAGGCTGGCGACGAAGGGATCAGGTTCTTGCTGGTCTCGGGCAAGCCGCTCCAAGAGCCGGTGGCCTGGTACGGACCCATCGTGATGAATACGCAGGAGCAACTCCGGCAGGCTTTCCAGGAACTGCGCGAGGGAACTTTTCTTTCAGCCGGGAAACAGTAGGCGCAACTCTTGTTGTCGCGCAGGGCGGCCCCAAGAGCCGCCCTTGCACGCAGTACCGGGGACCATGACGCTCATCGGCGCAGCGATACGCCCGGCCGGTTGTAAATCGAGTGCCCGATGGGGCCCACACCACGGCCCGCCCAAGCGGTTTCGTGGCGTCCGCTAGACGTCCTGGAACGCGTCGGGATGGAGTTCCATCAAACCTGAAGTTTGCGAAGGTAAGGCACGCTGGCCTTCATCAGGGGCAGATCCATCTCGACAAAGTAGTTCTTGATTCCGCCCGTCTTCGCTGCGGTGAAGATCTTCTTCCAATCGAGACTATCCTGGCCCACCGGCGCTTCCTTGCGGTTCTTCGCATCCCATCCTTGCACGTGCATCGAAACGAAGCGTCCCGGATACTTGGTGAAGTATTCGGCGGCGTCGTAGCCCTCTGAAATTGTCGAGACCTGAAACTGGAATTTCACTAGCTTCTTATCCAGCAGCTTGAGCAGCAGGTCATAAGTCCTCTGCCCGTTCACCTTGGTCAGCTCGAAGTCCTCATTGTGAAGACCCTGCTGAATACCGGCCGCGGCAGCTTTCTCACCCATGCGGTTGTATTCGTCTGCGGCCTTCTTCACGTCATCCATCGTAGGATGCTGCGGCCCATCGAGGCTGGGCACCATCATTTGCGTCAGGCCGA
>Ga0326728_10025161_pt1 | contig 10690 bp, 7 predicted proteins | sample MB3enrmetagenome_FD_207602 | JGI IMG/M metagenome (GOLD analysis project Ga0326728, IMG submission 207602) | Lab enriched peat soil microbial communities from McLean, Ithaca, NY, United States - MB31MN | ecosystem: Environmental > Terrestrial > Soil > Wetlands > Peat | place: USA: New York...
GGCCAGACGGGTGAATCCGCGTATTCCGGTCCGGGAGGCAATAAAGATGATCACTCCCGCACCCTCTGCCAGCATGGAAGGAATTGTGTGCTTCGCACAAAGCCAATAGCCTCGCAGGTTGGTGTTGATCGTGCGGTCCCATACTTCGTTGGTGAGTTCGTGCGCGCGGGTCTCTCCCTGAGTTATAAGAATGGCAGCGTTATTCACGAGGATATCGATGCGGCCGAACCGTTCGAGCACCGTTTCGACCATCTTCTTCACTTGCTCCTCGGAAGAGACATCCGTCGGCACAAACATCGCTTCGCCACCGGATTTTTGGATGGCGTCGAGAACAGCCTGCCCGCGGGCGGGGACAATCTCCGCCACAACCACACGCGCGCCTTCTTGCGCGTACCGTAGCGCAATAGCTTCCCCGACTCCCGCTCCCCCACCAGTTACAATGGCAACCTTGTCCTTTAGGCGCATTTGTTCACTCCTTCTTTGAAATTGACTGTTATTCCGAGCCCTTTGCTGTCATCCTCAGCGCAGCGAAGGATCTCGCTCTGGACGCTCAGGGTAAACTCCGCGAGGAATCTCGCCCTGATTTTTGTTCCGCGGTCCCCCCAACGCAGAGCAAGATTCCTCGCTTCGCTCGGAATGGCATTTCATACTTTCTGGGTGCCCGTCAGCGGACGGGCAAGGGCGACTTCCTTGAAATCTTCAGCTTCGTGTCGCAGTCTGTTTGGGTACTGTCTGAATTTGGGCCGTAACGCCGGCTTCCAGCCGGCACTGGAGCCGCCAAGATGGCGGCGCTACGCCCAAATTAGGACAGCATCTCTGTTTGTCTACAAGTTACACATAACAACAACGTGGGTTCCTATCTATCGAGAATGAATCTTTTTTTGACACAGCACTACCCTGGCCCAAAAGCAGTCGCTCATGCCCGTCGGCTGAGGGGCACCCGGAAACCATGAAAACCCTGTCATTCTGAGCGCAGCGAAGAATCTCGCTCTGGTCTTTTCGTTCTCACTTCATCACGGACCAGAGCGAGATTCTTCGCAGGGTTTGCCCTGAGCGTCCAGAGCGAGATCCTTCGCTGCGCTCAGGATGACAGCGAGGGGCTCAGAATGACAGCGCGTTTTCAAAGCAGATCAATAATCGTCTATCCGTACAGGGTAGGTTTTCAACAAAAAAAGGTGTACTAACAGTAGATTGATGGTTCAATCTAAGGCATAGTGTCCAAGTTGTGGATAGTTTGTCAAGCAAGCAAATAGCTAACAAGGCGGATGGGCAGAGGGGGTCTGAGTTGGAAAACTTAGAAACTCGGAGCAGCGAACCACTTGAGTCGTCGGTTAAGGTAATGGACCAGGAAACCAGCGTGGAAGGGATGAAGATTCATGACCTTCGAACCCCGGCCTTACTGCTGGACCTGGAGGGCATGGAGAGCAACCTGCACCGAATGGCCCGCTTTTTTCGAGGCCGGCCAACCAAGCTGCGCCCTCATTTCAAAGCGCATCAAACCCTTATTCTGGCCTCGAGACAATCACAAATGGGGTCAATCGGGATCTCCTGCGCGCGTCTGGAGCACGCCGAAGCGCTGGTGCGGCACGGAATCCAGAATATCCTCATCGCAAACGAAATCGCCGGGAAATGCATGACCGGACGCTTTGTGGAACTTTCACACTACGCCCCCGTGATGGTAGCCGTGGACAACCCCAAAGTCGTCTGCGATATGGCCAGGGCGGCGGGCGACAGGGCTCACGAGCTTAACGTCGTAGTAGATTTGGATGTGCGGTTGGGGCGTTGCGGGGTTCGCCCTGGGGACGCGGCGCTTTCCCTCACCAAATTGGTTTTGGAGAAAGGATTGAGATTCCGCGGCCTGATGGGATACGAGGGCCACATCCCGGTTCCCGCCGGGCCTGAGAAGGAGCGCGTGGTGCATGCCGCCCTCAAGCAGTTAGTAGACACCAAGATCATGATCGAACGAGAAGGGATTCCTGTAGAGATGGTCAGTTGTGGTGGTACCAGCGACTATTCCATTGCAGGAACATTTCCCGGGGTTACAGAAATCCAAGCCGGCTCTTACCTGGTGATGGACACTTGGTATGTATCCTTTGCTCCTGAGTTCAGGCCAACCTTGACTATCCTGGCGACCGTGATTAGCAAAACTCCCGGGGAACGGATCGTCGTGGATGCAGGCGCAAAGGCCATGAGCGGCGAGAACGGATTGCCTTCCGTCAAAGGAATTCAGGGATTGCGAGTGAAGGCCATGCACGTCGAGCACACTCTGATGGAAATCATGGATGCATCGGTTTCCCTTGAGGTCGGGGATAAAATTGAAATTTGGGTGCGCTACCTCGACCCAACCCTTAACCTTCACTCTCACATGTACGGGGTTAGGCATGGCGAAGTCGAGAAATTGTTGCCAATTGAACACTCTTAAGAAGGGGCAACCGTGGATCGCAGACAATTCTTGAGGGAAGGCGTCCGTGCGACGGCCGCTTCGGCCCTCCTGCCCTTGTTCACTCAGCCAGCCTCCACACACCAAGATCTGGGCACGCCCATACGGCGCGCTCCCGCCAGCGGGCCTCTTCGTGTACTGAAGTCTAACCCACGCTATTTCACCGATGGCTCAGGGAAGGCCATTTACCTGGCGGGGTCACACGGGTGGTGGAACCTCCAGGACAATGGAATACGGCTGATCAAGGCTGAGGACCAGGATCCTCCTCCCGTTTTTGATTACAACGCGTACCTGGATTTTCTGGAAGAATATAACCACAACTTCTTTCGGCTGTGGCGCTGGGAAGTCCCTAAATGGGGCGAGGATCAGCCGCGCGGTGCTATCAAGTACTGCCAGCCTCATCCTTGGGTCCGCAGCGGTCCGGGGCTGGCCAGAGACGGCAAGCCTAAATTTGATCTGACGCGCTTCGATGCGGATTATTTCGACCGCATGCGCGCGCGGATCAGCGCTGCCGGAAACCATGGTTGTTACGTATCGGTCATGCTCTTCGAGGGTTGGGAACTGGAGTTTACGAACGCCTGGACCTTTCACCCTTTCAACGGACCCAACAACGTGAACGGGGTCTTCACGGATCCCGCTTTGGACCTCTTGCCGCCCGAAAGGCCTCTTCATCTGCCAGCCTCCGCCGGGGAGGACATCGAGGGGTTGCGCTCGGCGCACTATGGCGGGGCGGGCTACGTCGGCGCCGGGCTCACTTACAACACGCTTCAGAACGATGCCCATGGCCGCCGCGTTCTGGAATTGCAAAAAGCCTATGTCCGTAAGGTCATCGACACGGTCAACGACCTCGACAATGTGCTCTATGAGACCTGCAATGAAGCCGGGCCGTATTCAACCGAATGGCAATACCACATGATCAATTACGTAAAGGAGTATGAGTCGGGAAAACCGAAGCAACATCCGGTGGGGATGACAGTCCAGGCTCCGGGTACTAACGCGACAGTTCTGGCCAGTCCCGCGGACTGGATCTCGCCGAACCGCGGCAGCCTGAGTGAGAACTACCTTGAAGACCCCTCCGCCGCTTATACCGGAAAAGTCATTGTCAACGATACGGACCATCTTTGCGGGCATACGTGCGGGGATAGTCCGTGGGTATGGAAGAGCTTCTGTCGGGGTCTAAACGTTTTGCTCATGGAGGATCTGAGTCCTTCTCCGACTTGGCAGGATTCCGCCCGCGTTGCTATGGGGCAGACAAGGAAATGGTCGGAAAAGATTGATTTGGCTCACATGGTGCCGGATATCCGTTCCGACCTGTCGGAAACTCGATATTGCCTGGCCAATATAGGTGAGGAATACCTCGTCTTCCAGGACGGGAATAAAGGCGAGTTTACAGTGAATCTAACAGATGCCCCGGGAAGTTTCGCGACGGAATGGTTCAACGTTTCGACCGGGGCGACAACAGCCTGGAAAACGGTCCCCGGGGGCGGCGTAAGAACTTTTCCTACCCCCTTCGGCGGGCCGGCAGCCCTGCATTTGAAGCGCGCCAGTGGTTAGCTGAAGCTGTGAATTTATGCAGGGATAAAAATGGGGGTTCACGCGAAGGCGCAAAGTACGCCACGGACGCGAAGAACGAAAAGAGTTCGCCCTTTGCGGCCCTTTGCGTCTTAGCGGCCGTGCGTGAGCTGGTTTGATTTCCTCGGTCTGTTTTCCGCCGCTGGGCAAATCCTTCTTCCCACGCTACAGGCTGAATCGCTAATTATTGGAGCTGCATCGTGAGTCAAACCAAAACATTGCCGGCTTTCGTCTCTGCGAAAGAGTTTGACGAGCTTTTTCAGAGTGTTTGTAACTGGGGACGCTGGGGCCCGGAGGATGACCGAGGAACGCTCAACTACATTAAACCCGAGCACGTGCGCGCGGCGGCGGCGCTGGTGCGGTCAGGCCGCACGGTCTCGCTGTCCTTGCCCATCAACACCGTCGCGGGACCCGATAACCCTCATCCCTCGATCCATTACATGGTGCGAGCGCATGACATACACCAAGAGCGAGGCGAACCCCAATTTGCCGCAGACTTCCTGGGGAGCGAACTTCATGGTGATTGCCGTACACACATTGATGCGCTCTGTCACGTCGCGTACAAGGGGAAACTGTACAACGGGAAGTCACCGAGTACCGTTACTTCACGAGGCGCCACAATCATGGACATCACTGCCTATGCGCACGGCATTGCGGGGCGAGGAGTGTTACTCGACATCCCTCGTCTTCGGGGCGTCAAGTGGCTGGAGCCCGGCGAGGCGGTTAGCTGCGAAGAACTCGAGGCTGCGGAAAGGGCTGAGGGTGTACGTCTGGGGGAAGGAGATATCTTTCTGTTCCGGGCGGGACACCACCGGCGACGGCTGGACTTGGGAGCCTGGGATAATAGTTATGATGGCCAAGGACAGGCCGGTCTCCATGTGACCACGATGCTGTTGCTCCATGAACGTAAGGTGGCTGCTTTCCTGCCCGATGAAGATGGGGAGACGGTTCCCAGCAATGTGGAAGGGATTCCATACCCTATCCACGCCTTACAGATTGCCGCAATGGGCATGGCCTGTGCTGACAGCCTCCAGTTCGAGGAGCTGGTCAAGGTATGCGAAGAGGAAGGCCGGTGGGAGTTCATGGTCGTCGCCTCTCCCCTGCGCCTACCGCATGGGACCGGCTCGCTGTTTAACCCCATTGCCATCTTTTAGCTAATGTAGCGCTGGCCTTTAGGTCAGCATGTTGAGTGCCGGCCTGAAGGTCGGCGCTTCGACTTCTTTCCGACAGGAGGCTCACGATGGGGAAATTGGATGGGAAAGTGGCCATTGTCACGGGCGGCGGAAGCGGCATTGGGAAGGGGATAGCGCGCGGCCTGGCTCTCGAAGGCGCCAAGACCGTGATTGCCGCTCGAGGTGTTGAACGTTTGAACCAAGCGGCCCGGGAAATAGCGGCTTTGGGCGCCACGGTGGTTCCCCTGCCCACGGACGTCACCGATGAGGCACAGGTTAACGCCTTGTTCACGCGCACCATGGATCTATTTCACCGTGTAGATGTTCTCGTCAACAACGCCGGGGCCATCGACGGAGGGCCGCTTGACGAACTCTCCGTGGAGACTTGGGACAAGGTCATGGCGACCAATTTGCGCGGGCCGTTCCTCTGCACACGCTCCGCCATGCGGATCATGAAGAGTCAAGGCAGTGGACGAATACTCAACATCGGCAGCATCTCCGCTCAACGCCCTCGTTTTAGCGCTGCGCCATATGCCGCAAGCAAATTCGGTATCTGGGGACTTACCATTGTTACCGCTCTCGAGGGGCGCGACTACGGGATTTCCGCCTGCTGTTTGCATCCGGGAAACGTTGACGTGGAGGCCTCAGCCGAGGAGGTGGGAGCCATTTCCGGTATCCCTGGGTATTCCATCGAACCCAAGATGAAGGTGGAAGAGATCGCCGAGGTGGCAGTCCTCATGGCCACGCTCCCGCCCCACATGAATATGCTGGAAGCGATCGTGTTGCCGGTTAAACAGGCCTATCTGGGACGGGGATGATCAGGGCTTCGATGCCGGCACTTCCGGGGAAGGCATTTTTCCAGAAAGCTGCAGCGCTTCCTTCTCACGCGCTTCCGCCTGGAGCTTCTCTGCCGCAGCCATTTCCTCTTGGGCTTCCGCCCGTCGGCCGGCCTTGAGGTAAGCCTGGCCCAGCTGGTAACGGTAACTTCCAATCCCCGGCTCGATAGCAATGGCCTCCTTCAAGTAACGAATACTCTGGGCGGTCTCGCCTTTCCGCAAGTAAGCTTTTCCCAGCCCCGCAAGGGATTTAGGTAACTGCGCCCGGCGTGCCAGCGCCTCACGATAGAACTTGATGGCCATGTCCGTTTGACCTAGGTCGAGGCAAACTTCGCCGCGGTTCTCATAACTCCAGGGTTCTTGGGGGGTGAGGGTCATCTCTTGGTCAAACTCCTTGCCTGCCTTTTGGAGCATTCCCATGCGCTGATAAGCCACGCCTAGATTGTAGTGCGCGAAACTCAGTTTCGGATCGAGTGAAATACTCTTCTGCAATTCGGTAATGGCATGCTGGTTTATATAGAGATCAAGATATGCCTTTCCCAGGAGGAAATGCAGGTGAGCAGTGTCGCCGCCCACCCGCACCAACTGATCGAAGGCTTTCTCGGATTCCTTCTCGCGTTTCAGTTTTCCGTAGCAGATGCCTTGAACGAAAAGGAAGTCCAGATTGTCCTGCTCCCCACCGGCCAGGGGTTCCAGCGTCTCGAGAGCATGCTGGTATTCGTCCTCCATGAAGTAACTCATTCCCAGGAGGTAGCGAGCCTGGTAATTGTCCGCTTGAGATTGGAGCACCTTCGAGAACTCCGGAATAGCCTTGGCGAATTCTTGCTTATGATAATAGGCCAGGCCCAAATTTAAATCGATTGCGGGCATACCCGGTGCCAGCTTCCTGGCTTCCAGGAGAGCCCGGATGGCAGAGTCGAACCTCTGCGTACGCATGTAGACAACGCCCAGATTGGAGTAAGCGGCGGCGGAGTGCGGATCGAGGCGCAGAACTTCCTGAAACCCCTTTTCAGCACCGGCATAGTCTTTGTTGAGTAAGGCGTTCTGCGCGCGCTGGAAGACGACGCGAGGATCCTGAGCTAAGCCGGGCTGACTAGGTGCCCCCAGAAGGAGCATAGCCAAGGGTACGGTCCATAGGGCAGAAATTTTCATGTCATTCACTCGCCCCTGCTAAAGCACGTTCATCTTACTCTGCCCAGCCAGGATGTGGCAATGAGACACGGCTTCCGGTGGCGGCGTCATTGATCAGACACCAACCCTAAACGGGCAGTCATTCCCGCGAAAGCGGGAATCCACCCAGCAGACCTTACCATCCAGATTCCAGCCACTCACGCTATTGTCGCCCTCCCACCTGAGCTCGGCTGTTTGAGGCGACCCTAAGATGCTGGCGGCCGGCGCGCCACATGTCTTCAGGCTACGACAAGCGCGGAGATTTGTCGGGGGGCGGCTTGCCGCCCCCCTGTGTGTTAGCCGCTAGGGAACCGGCAGAGTCTGCCCTATGCGTAGGGAAGGGAGGCCCGTGCCAAAGCGGGCGAGCCGCCCACGCCCGCAGCCAGCGTGGGTGAATTTGTGGTAAGCTGATATGTTGAAAGGGCGGTTCACGAACCGCCACGACGATATCGCTCGAGCCCCCAAACGGAGGGATGGGTGAGCGGTTGAAACCGGCGGTCTTGAAAACCGTTAGCCTCGAAAGGGGCTCGAGGGTTCGAATCCCTCTCCCTCCGCCACTCCGTTAATCGTTTTCCTACCCGCGCCTTCTTGACAGGCAGGTCCCCTTATGTCAGATTTGAGCATGGGAAAGGGCTGATCGCACCTGCGACAATCAACGTAACCTGCAACCCCTCGGTGAAGGAGAGCAGTCCATGGAGTCTACCAACAAGCTAGGGTCACCTCTGGGTAGCTTCGACGAGTGGGAAGACTTCCTCAAGCAGCGATATCCCGAATCCACCTCCGACGGCGGGCGGGAGGCGGCGGCGAAACCCTCGCCCGGCATGGACAAGGAGCCGGAGGAGTTTCGCGACCACACCGCCGAAGCCCGGCCGTCGGTGAAGGAGTTTTATCGCCTCAACCATACTTACCAGACGCGCGAATTCGTCCTCGCCAAGCAGCACGAGTTTGCCAATCTCGCAAGGACGCGGATGGGAATTTGGGAGGCGATGGAGTACCTCAACACTCTCGTTGATGATAGCGACCCGGACACCGACCTCCCGCAGATCGAACACCTGCTTCAGACTGCGGAGGCTTGCCGCCGCGACGGACAGACACGGTGGTTCATCCTCACCGGCTTGGTCCACGATCTGGGCAAGATCTTGTGCCTCTGGGGCGAGCCGCAATGGGCCGTGGTCGGCGACACGTTTCCGGTTGGCTGCGCCTACTCTCCCAAGATTGTGTTCCACGAATTCTTCGCTGCCAATCCGGATTCAGCCGTGCCCCAATATCAAACCAAGCTCGGCGTTTACGAGGAGGGCTGCGGGCTGGACAAGGTTGACATCTCCTGGGGCCACGATGAGTTTATGTATCGCGTCGCCAAGGATTACCTGCCGGAGGAAGCTCGTTACATGATCCGCTATCACTCCTTCTACCCCGCCCACCAGGAAGGCGAGTACACGTATCTGATGAACGAACGTGACAAGGCCATGTTCAAGTGGGTGCGCGAATTTCAGAAATACGATCTGTACTCGAAAAGCGCCGTGCGGCCTGACCTCCAGGAACTCCGCCCTTACTACGAGCAACTGATCGCCGAATACTTTCCGCCCCAGATTTCGTGGTAGCCCACCGCATCCCAAGCGGCGCGTGCAGCCCGACAATAAATGTCGGAACGTATGCGCCACCCGCATAGCGAATGGCAAATGGCAAATACTAAATCATTTGAACTTTGCCATTTGCCGTTTGCCATTTGAACTGTCCTTTAGTATTTTGAAGCAAAGGAATGGAAGGCTCGGCAATTCTGCCTGTCGCTCCTTACATCCAGCAGAAGCAGAATCCCAACATGGATGCAAACTGGCCCTCCTTTTCTTCGCCGTCTGCAAAGGCTCTCGAGTTCGGCCGTTCGTGTTGCCCGCGAACTCTCGCCATCTACGACTGCTACGTAGGGGTGCCGATGGATCCCACCTATTCGGACCAGGACGTGGCGGACGTCATCGCGGCGGTGCGGAAGGTGTACGGGGCAATGATTTCGTAGCAGTCGCCCGTGCCGCCAGCGGCGCCCAGAAACCATAAAAATGCGCCAAGCGCCTGGGAGTGCGGCGGCTTGACGCCGCCTTCACACTGTACCGACCAGGGTTTTTGGTGAGAAGAGCCGAGAAGAACTCTAAAGGGTAAGTCCCGCGCGCTCACCCCAAGGCGGCGTCAAGCCGCCGCACTCCAGGGTGCCTTCGGCACAACCATCCGAGCGTCCTACAAAAACACTCGACTGCTCGACTTCTCAACCTCTCGACTCTTCGACTAGAAAATCAGCCTCAGCGAGAACTGGACCTGGCGGGAAGTGCCGGCGGTCTTGTTGATGAATCCGAATCCCGTTCCCCGGATGATGTTCAGTGGAAGACCGAAATTGACAAAATTAAAGACATTGAAGAACTCAGCGCGAAACTGAAGGATCATGGCTTCGGTATTTCCGCGCTGACCGAAGCTCGTGTCCTTGATCAGCGAGAAATCCAGGTCGTGGAAATCCGGCCCGCGGAAGGTGTCGCGGCCGAGGGTTCCGAGCACGCCCTGGTTGGGCCCGGTGCCGCCGGGCACTCCGACGGGAATCTGGAAGAATTCAGCGTTGTTGCTACCCTCACCGAAGTAGTCTTCCCTGACCGTACGGCTGGTGGAAAAAACCGGCCGGCCGATCTGGTCGGGCCGGTCAGCTCCTGCCAATCCTAAACCCGTCTGCTGAATGCCGGAATACACAGTGAAGGGCGAGCCGGTGGTGAGCGTGGTGATATTCAGGATTTGCCAGCCCGAAGTGAGCTTCTTGCTGACGGGCTGCAGGAAGCCGGCGCGGTCGAAGGGCAGGGATTGAATCAGGCTCAAGGTGAAGACATGTGTAACGTCGAAGGTGGAGGGACCTTTGTCGAGCGCGGGATGCCGCGGGTCTTGCGGCGTGGTTTGCAGAACCGGATCGGGAAGCCCCAGCAATCCGGCCAGCACTGCGCTGGTATCGTCGAGCGACTTGCTATAAGTGTAACTGGCCTCAAAGCCCAAACCCAGGCGCGCGGATGTTTTCCCCGCTCCCGTCTGCAACGAGTGGTAAGTGGAATGCGATCGTGTGGACATCAGGTAGGAAGGCCCCAATCCGCTGATGATGTTGCCGCTGGAATCGGTTTGCACAAAGGGTGCAAACTCGGGGCTGGCGCCCGCATATCCGTTGATCGCCTGCATGGCGGCCAAATGGATCCCCGCCGTGGCCACATAGGAGGCGCTCAGGTTCACATCTCCGAAGGAATGCTCGAAGCCCGCGCTGTAAGCGGCGATGTAGCCGTTGCGGAAATCCGGGGAAATTCCGCCCAGCCCGATCAACTGGAGCTCGTGGCCGGGGGTAAGCGCCGTCAAGTCGCGCTGGAATCGCACGAGGTCGAGCTGAGTATTTGCCGGGATGGCGGTCGAGGGGCGCTGCGCATAGATTGGCTCGCCGCTCACTGTGTAGACGGCTGGCACGGAGACAGGGATCACAGAATTGGCAAAGG
>Ga0326728_10025162_pt1 | contig 10690 bp, 11 predicted proteins | sample MB3enrmetagenome_FD_207602 | JGI IMG/M metagenome (GOLD analysis project Ga0326728, IMG submission 207602) | Lab enriched peat soil microbial communities from McLean, Ithaca, NY, United States - MB31MN | ecosystem: Environmental > Terrestrial > Soil > Wetlands > Peat | place: USA: New York...
GTTCAGTCTCTCGCTATACGCTCTGTACCCCAGAGCCTGTAGAGACGGCACGCTCCCGAAACCGCCCAAAGGAACGGACCCAGCAAACAACGAACCGAAAAAGAAGTACCTACGAGAAAGATTCATCGTTTCAACCTCGGAAGTGATTTCTAATAGCTCATGCGAGTGCCTTTTCGCAGAAGCGTAAACACCTGGCGATTTCCCCCGACGCACTCGACCCTGGCGGGATCGGATATTCCAGTTCAATCGCCGCCGGGAATGTGTAGTTCTTATCCCTCATAAGTTGAAGGATCTCGGCAAGAGGCGTATCACCTTCGCCCCAGGGCTTGTTTTCGCCGCCATTACTACGAAATTTTCGATCTTTTAGATGCAGGCTGGTAATCCTGTCGTAGTGAGCCTCGATGAAGGGGACCGGGGATTGGCTGACAGCCGCGGCGTAATGACCGACATCGAAGTTGATGCCGTTGTATGGCGATTGCGACAGGGCCGCATCCCAACTGTTGTAGTTGACTTGCGTGTGATTGTGATAACCCATACGGATCTTGTAGCGGGCGGCGAAATCCCCAACTCGTTTGATCAGTGCGAGGTCGCTCGGAAGCTCGACGGTGATTTGGTTCGCGCCTAGCGCTTGCGCCGCATTGAAGAAATATTCGTACTCTTCGTCTGATAATTTCTGGCTCACGTTAGCCAGCCTGAATGCGTAAATCTTCACGCCGGCGTCGTCGTAAAGTTGCCGGAGAGCCCGGTATTTATCCAACGGAGCCGAAAGCCGCCAATTCTTCAAATCTTCGGCTGCCTTCTGCCGAGACGCTCTTTGCTCCTCAAGTGATGACTGCGAACGCGGCGAACCTGAATATCCCTCTCGCACCGCCTGGGGTGCCCCGGCGTAAACCTCAACTCGAACATCCTGCATTTCAATTGCGCTGATTCCGAGTTCCGCAAGCTTGTTCAGAAGTTGGTCCGCCGCCAGTGGGATTTCCGCGTAGTTGTACGGCGAAATAATTGCCCCAATCTGCACTCCAGCGAAACGCGAATTCGGTTTTCCCTTTAGCTTTGAAGCAGATAGAGCGGCTATCGCCATTCCGGCCAGTTCTCGTCTTGAGCAGATCATGCGCATTCAATCCTTGACATCCCTTCGTGGTGCTTCTATATTTGCATACTATATCATGTCTATCGACTAAGTAGTCATTGCTGAAAGGAGTGAAAGGAGTTGACGATGGAGACACGGTTTTCGAGGACTGCGCAAAACATTCTTGGGGCACTCTGCCTGATGGTGGTTCTCTGTTGGTGCGGCTTTGGGCAGAGCGGGAACGCCAGTCTGACTGGAACTGTGTATGACCCATCTGGCGCGGTAGTAGCCCACGCCACCGTACGGGTCACACAAGAAAGTACCGGGATCGAGAAATCCACCGAAACCACAAGCGCGGGCGTGTATCTCATTCCTGATCTCCCTCCGGCCCTTTACATTGTCGAGGTCTCTGCCGCTGAACTGGCTGCGACGAAGATAAAGGATTTGCGGTTGGAGGTTGATCAACATGCGAGCCTGGACATCAAGCTTGAACTTGGCTCCGACACGCAAAGTGTGACCATCACGGACGCCTCGCCTCTGCTGCAGACCGAAGACGCAAGCGTTGGCACGGTAGTCGATGGAAACCAGATCAGAACGCTTCCCCTCAACGGGAGATACGTAACTCAACTTTTGGAGCTTTCGCCTGGGACAGTCCCCTCCGATTACTCCAACAACTTCAGCCACCCAGGTGACCCCTCTCAGACTGGCCACCAACGGAATGGCCAGCCCGCCTTTGACGTAAACGGCCAAAGCGGAGCGTTGACCTTCTTCCGGCTCGATGGTTTAGAGAATAACGAGCGGGAGTTTGGGGGCGCTAACATCCCAATCTCGGTAGACGCAGTGCAAGAGTTCAAACTCCAGACAGCGAATTTTTCGGCCGAGTACGGGCGAAGCCCCGCTCAGGTAGACGTAGTCACGAAGTCGGGCACCAACTCCTATCACGGCGGCCTTTTTGAGTTTCTGCGGAACGACGCCCTTGATGCCGGGCAGTGGGTCTTCAATGGTCCGTCTGTAAAAAATGATCTGAAGCGTAATCAGTTCGGCGGGACATTCGGCGGACCCCTGAAGAAGAATAAACTCTTCTTCTTCTTTAGCTACGACGGCACTCGCGAGGTGTTTTCCGAGCCTCTGCTGGAATCTGTTCCCTCCGCCGCCATGCGTGACGGTGTGTTCCCCGCCGGAGACGTAATCTTCAATCCCTCGACGGGCCAGCGTTTCCAAAACAATACGATTCCACAGAGCCTCTGGAACCAGATTTCGGCAAAGATCCTGCCCTACATTCCAGCGCCCAACCAGGCGGGTACGCCAAACACAACCGCCGGAGGTCTGCCTTTGCCTCCGACAAACAATTATCTTTACGTTCCGAAAAGAACGCAGACTATCAATCAGTTCAACGGGCGCGTGGATTACAACCAATCCGAACGCAACAATTACTTTATTCGTTACACCGACAGCTCAAACTTCCGCGACGGAGACGGGCCACTGGCTACGAATCTGCAGGGTTCGATTATCGGATCGGAAAAAGCGAATTTGGGCGGCCGGAATCTGGCCGGCGCCTGGTATCACAATTTCAGCAGCAGGACGATTAGTGAATTTCGCGCAGGACTTTCAACCAATCCACAAGATTACGAGAAAGGCGACACAACGGATTACGCATCCAAGTTCGGCCTGTCTAATATCCTTTACCCCGGTTCCTACAAAGGATTCCCTCATATTCAATTACTCGGTCTCAGCTTAGGCTCTGGAGACTACCGTCCGTTGAGGGTCAGTGAAACGAACTACCAGTTAGCAGAGACCTTCACGCTAATCCGCGGATCGCACTCCATTCGAATCGGCGGAGACGTCAGGCGAACCGCCCTCCTGACCCTGAATAGCCAACTCTCTACCGGATTCTTCTACTTCAATGGCACCCAAACGCGCGACCCGGCTCAAGGCTACGGCGGCAACACGGCCTGCCCTGGCAGTAGCGATCAAACTAGCTGCGTGGCGGGAAACGAATTTGCCGATTTCTTACTCGGTGACTTGGGTCTTGCCCAAGACGGAACACCCATTCCAAGAATTCACAAATACTACAGCAACTGGGCCGGATTTGTGAACGATTCCTGGAAGGTCCGGCGAGGATTAACTTTGAACCTAGGCTTGCGTTATGAGTACCAAACGCGATTCCACGCATCGCCTCCGTTCTACACCCAGCCGCTCGTCGAAAACGGCGCATTCACTGGCAAAATAGCGGTAGCTAATGATTCTGACGGCAAAATCTCTTCGGCAGTACTGCCCGGGGCACTGAACCTGATTCCGGGGTCGGTCGAGACTTGCCGGCAGGCGGGGCTTCCCGATAACTGCATTGTGTCGCAAAAAAACGGCTGGCAGCCGCGTGCCGGTTTCGCATGGCAGGCCCTTCCAAACACCGTGATCCGCGGCGGCGCTGGTATCTTCTTCGGCTCTCTCAACGGTGATTCGGATACTGAAAGCTGCCAGAGTTACCCTTTGGTTCTAACCACATCCACACAGTATTACGCAGCGCCTCCGGCGTTTACCGGACAGCCGGCCTTAAGCTTCAGCAATCCGTTTTCCGGCAGCACGCCGGCAGCGCCCGCATATCAAAACTGTGCCATTCCAAACCGTAAGCTACCCCAGAGCTATCAGTGGAACTTCAACGTTGAACGGTCGCTTGGAGCAAACACCACAGTCTCTGCAGGGTATGTCGGCAGTGTTAGCAGGCATCTAGATCAGGCGCAGGTGGGTGGACAGGCCGTGTTTAACCTGCCTCAACCCTGGGGAGTCGTTCTAGCACCGGGCCAGCAACAGCAGGTGCCCTATCCGCAATTTTCTACGGTAGGTCAATTCCTCAGCGTTGACGTTGCTAACTACAATTCACTGCAGGCGGTGCTACAGCGGCGCTTCAGCCACGGCGTATCATTTACGGTTAACTACACTTATGCCAAGACTCTCGGAACGCAGAGTTGGCTTAGCGATCCTAGAAACTACAAGCTCGATTATGGGCGGCTTCCGGATGATCTGCGGCATGTGCTCACGATCTCACCCATATACCAACTGCCTTTTGGCTCGGGTTATGGCTTGGTCCCTGGAAACACTCTCGCGCGAAACCTCGTAAGCGGGTGGACAGTCAGCACCATCATCAATCTTCGTAGCGGTTTTCCCTTCAACCCAGTTCTGTCCGGGACCGACCTCTTGCATTTGAATGGCAATATTATCGAAGATCGGCCCGACCAGATCTGCAGTGGGCATGTGGCCAATCCCTCCCCTGCGCATTGGTTTAACGCTGCCTGTTTTGTCCTGCCTTCGGAGCCAACAACCCCAGGCGCAGCGCTTCGCCAGGGTGACACTGGAGTCGATATTCTGGATGGGCCGCGCGCTTTCACCGAGGACCTGGGTTTGTCGAAGGCTACCCAGATCCGCGAAGGGACAAGCCTGGAATTCAGAGCCGAGTTGTTTAACGTTTGGAATCACAAAGTATTGGGCCTTCCGAACGCCTCGATCAACCCTTACGCGGCATCCGACACGGTTGGGAGGATCACTACCGTGGATGCTCTGCCGCGTGTCATTCAATTTGGTTTGAAGCTGCAGTTCTGAAGAAAATCAGAGGCTTAGAAGACCGCCCGCGCAAAGTGGGAAGTGTCGTTACCGCGAACACTCCCGACAGTGAGGCCCACAAGACTAGGCCAACCGTTGATGCAAGCTTCGGAAGCTTCGGCATGGGCGCCTCGCGTCGCCCTCTCGATGGATCACTCACAGTGTTCATCGGCCCGATCCGCTCGGTCACAGCCGCCGCGTAGGAACCGACGAGCACGGCGGCAGCGTCGTGCGAGTAATACGGCACCAGAATTCGATCGAACCGTGCCTGCTCGTGGGCGCGGCACTCCTATCTATTTCCTTCCAGCAGCCGTGCTAGGATCTCGCCTTCTATCTCACCCAGGTTGGCGTCACCGCGAGGACGCGGCCGGACGCGCGAGATCCGCTGCACCAAAGCTATTCTGCCTCGCTCCAGCACAACCACCCTGTCTGCGAGCGTTACGGCTTCGCCTACATCGTGGGTAACGAGTACGGCGGTAAATCCTTGCTGAATCCAAACCTGCTCGACCAGGCGCTGCATGTCCAGACGTGTGAGGGCATCCAGCGCACCTAGCGGTTCGTCAAGCAGGAGCAGTTTGGGCCGCGACACCAGTGCCCGCGCAAGCGCGACGCGCTGCCTCTGGCCGCCAGACAGCACAGCCGGCCAGTCCTCAGCTCGTGCCGCCAACCCAACCTGTTCGAGCGCTTCGATCGCCGCCGATTTCCACTCACCGCGCCGGCCAATGCCCACGTTTTCCAACACGCGCCGCCAGGGCAGAAGCCGTGCGTCCTGGAACATGATGCGTGTTTCTGGAAGCTGCCGGTTGACGGGCTGGCCATCGACTTCGATGCCACCCTCGCTCGGAAAATCGAGACCGGAGATCAGGCGTAGAAGCGTGCTCTTCCCACACCCGCTATGCCCTACGATCGCCACAAACTCGCCCGGACGAATGTCGAGGTTCACGTCGGCCAGGACGGAATGAACGCCGAAACGCTTCGCTACATGAGAAACACGGACTTCGACTCCACCAATCGCACCGCTCACCCTGCGCAATTCCTCTACGCAATCCTGCACCATCACTGTGCTTCCACTCCACGGCCGGCGAACGCCGGATGCCAGCTCAGCCAGCGCCTCTCTAGCCACACGGTCGTCATGTCCGCCAGCTTGCCGAGTAATGCGTAGATCAGAATACCCAGCACCACCACGTCGGTTTGCAGAAATTCACGCGCATTCATCGTCATGTAACCAATCCCGGCCGATGCCGACACGGTCTCCGCGACAATCAGCGTGAGCCACGTGATGCCGAGTGCATATCGCACGCCGACCAGGATCGAAGGTAAAGCTCCCGGCAAGATGACATGGCGGAACAGTTCATTTTGAGTGAGCCCATAGACGCGTCCCATCTCGATAAGACCAGGGTCCACTGTGCGCGTGCCATGGTAGGTGTTCAGATAGATTGGAAAGAAAACGCCAAGAGCGACCAGAAATAACTTGGCCTGCTCATCGATGCCGAACCACAAGATTAGGTGCGGCACATTGCGAATCATCTGGAACGTGCTGTCGAATAGCCGCTCAGCGGTATGGGATAGGCCATTGAGCAGTCCGAACACAAAGCCGGTTGCGCCGCCAAGCGCGAAGCCAGCTGCCGCGCGGGCAAAGCTGATGCCAGTGTGTCCGAAGATTTCCCCGGACCGCGAGAGCCGGACCGCCGCCGCCAAAACGTCGCTCGGAGCAGGCAAAATCCGATTGGAAATCAAGCCCCAATGCGCAGCCGCCTGCCAGGCCGCCAGCAGGGATGCCGGAACTGCCTAAGGCAAGAAGCTACGGAAACGCTCAGTGGCGCTGACCACCGCGCGCCCCCGCCGAAACATCAAGTATTGGTTTTTGGATCATATAAGTCTTCAGATTTCAATTACTTACTAGGGGCAGGGCCGGGGGATATCCGGCCCCTTTGGTTGGAGTCTAGCTACAAAGGCGGAGAGGCCATGCTGGTCCAGGAGCGCCGAGGTCTAGTGCGTTCTCTGGTCGTGGGATATACCATATAGTAGATAGACTATAGGATGATTGCGGTAGAATGTCAAGACTCCCCAGGGTCATTCGCTCCACGTCTGCACAAGTTCTTAAATCGACCGAGCGCCGGGGAAGTGCCTCATATCCCGCCGCAGATGAAGCAGAGCCTCCTCGCAACTAGGCGCGATTAGCAGCCGCATACTCCTTTTGCCGCGTTCGCTCCAACTCCCACTTGAGGCGCTGTAATGCGGCAGCAGTCTCATCAGCCCGAATCGCTGCCGGACTCTCGTCGCCGTAGCAGGCGTGCATCAAGACAGAGATGTCTTGGAGTTTTTCCTCGATCAGGGTGAGATCATGACGGAGCTGAGTTTTCTGCTCGCTCGTGAGTGGGATTCGATCATCCGAAGTGGCCATGCTGGTCGATTCTACACGATTTGACCACGGCTCTCTACGCTATCGACATTGGGACACGGACTGTAGGACGGTGGGCAGGCCACCAGTTCTGAGACTTTTCGACGCAACGAGGAAGCCGTTGTTGGTTTTGGCAATGTGGCACTTGCCCCAGCAGCCACAGCCTCACGCGGCATATCCCCGACCATGAATCCTGAGATTGCCAAAATGTGCAAGTGAGGAATCTCACTTCGGATCTGGCGAGTGAGTTCTAGTCCGTCGCTGTCAGGCAGGCTGAGATCGAGCACAACAAGCTCAAATTCTCCGTTGCGGACTGCAGCCAGAGCATGACGCGCAGTCACTACCGCCGTGACACAATAGCCTTCTTCTAAGAGAATCTGAGTGAAGAACGTCCGAATGTCATATTCATCATCGACTACGAGAATACGTGGCGCGTTTCTCAATGGTCGGCCTCCAGTCCTCATCTAGGCCACCTCAACAAACAGGCTACTAACTGCATGCGGGAGGCCAAAGCATTGTGGTGGTATTGAAACGACTTCTCGGCCCGAGGAAGGTTATCTACTATGTGAAATCCCCCTAATTCGCGCCCATGCTCGGATGGGAATTACACACAGCGTATTTGCGGGCGGAGCGGATTTGTATCACCTCGCCAGATGTGATCGGAGTGGCGGTCAACGGGCGCCGCGACTGGTTCAACGCGCGTGTCGGCGGAATCTCGGTCAACACGGGGTGAGAGATCGCCCACTGAGGTCCACGCCCACACTCGGCCGATATTCGCGACTTGCTGCGCTCCCACGACGAACTGCGGGCGGCTCTGCTCGTGGCCGGAAAACAAGTCCGGCGGCTGAATTTCGTGCGGAGGAATGCCCCCGTACTGGCGGTGCTTCGCAAGGTGCTGAGAGACGCACGGATTGTGCTGCCGGCGTTTCGCGATCTCGCCCGTCGACCGAAGATCCTTTCGTTTCATCTCCTATCTTGCGGATCGCTTCAAGAGAAGAATCAGTGTCGGGCCGAGACGCGCCAGCGAGCCGCGGCCCGAAGCGGCCTAATCGCTGCGGGTTGGGTCATTCGGCTTCCCAAACAGTCACTTCTAATCAACCCCGCCCAAGAGAACGATCGTTCGCCTCAACCTCAACTGCCCTGTCACGGCTGCGCTGAAGTTTGTCGGCGGCATTGACGAGCTGGGACTGATATCGCCCGAGCCATCCGCTCCAGCCGCCCTCAATCGGGATAGTGCTGCGCCTGATCTGCCGCCGGGCGGCATCTTGAAAGTAACGTTGATTGCGCAGCAGCTTCTCAGAGTCGCCCAGGTCTTCGACTTCTAGCCTGGGGCGGCCATCTTGGGTGAACATTCGGCGCAGGCGAATGAAAGAGTTTATACGGAGCTTGCCTACGCTTCGCGCGTGGTGGATTTCCGGCGTGTAGTAGACGTGGTGTAATCTGGCGTCGGTTCCTTCTAGTAAAAGATACGCTTGGCCTGCTTCTTCCTCTCCGTGAAGGACGACCCGGCCCTCCAACGACTTCAGCTTCCGTTGATCCTCAACTGCCAATCGCAGCCGTTCATCGGAGAGCAGGGCGCCGTGTGCCGCGAGCATCTTCTGCCGGTCGTTGACGCGCTGCATGGCGCGTAAGATACTCTCGAAATCTCGCCGGACAAGCCAAGAGTTGCTTCCCACTGCCTCCGCCAATCCCATCTTCTCCAGTGTCATGAGGCGAGCCGCCACGTGCTGTTCCTGGATTCTCGAGAAGCCCTGGAGATCACCATCCCCCGGGCTCCTGCGGATCGCGAAATGCGGTGCCTCCTGGTCGACTCCCGGCACTCGGGTCGGATTGTTCTCACGACTGATAATGCGATCAAGTGATGTGAACCGATGCGCCCCGATCTCGCGCAGTTGCGCCACAGCGGCATCCATTTCTGTCCGATACCCGAGCTGCAGCGTGCAGAAGTCCTCAGCGGCTGCGCGTATGCCGTGCTTTATGTAATCGCGGTTTATCTGCAGGCTCGCACCGTTATCCCGAATTCCTCGCAGAGCGATATGAACGTGAGGGTGCTCCGTGTTGAAATGTGTCACGGCCGCCCACTCGAGCCGGGTGTGCAGATCCTTCTCCATCCGTCGCATTAGCTCGCGGGTCAACTTCTGCAGATCCAGGCGATCTCCGAACTCCGGCGAAATGATGACTTTGAACAAGCGCTCATCGCCAGCTTTCTGCCAAGCGCCAAGCGTTACGGAGAGGTCTGCAAGTTCCTGGTCGCCCGTGAATGCCGTAGGTGCGTTGCTGCGGCCCCTGGCGCTTTCGCGCATGATGTACCGGCCGTGAGCGCGCCACTGGCCCGGCATTCTATTACGCGAGTAGATAACCCGCACGGCACAACGCTGGTTGAACCGCTTTCGCGGTCTTATGGTACCGCTCCCGGATGCCCCTCGACGTTTCTTACGCGACATGCGGGCGTAGTGCATGACGCGCTTGAATGCGATAGACCAGGCCTTCGACTCATCCCTTATCCGCTGTCGCGGCTTCCTGGGACAAAGCCGAAATTCTTTGGGGTCGAGGGTCACTGGATGCGACCCGTCAGCTCATCGAGTGCCGCTTGGGCGTCTCCAGCTATGCCAAAGCCGACGCTCTTCAGGAATCGTTCGTAGCGGGCCTTTGCGCGGGCGACCGCCTGCGCGTGACCCTCCCCTGACGGTTCCGGCAGACACGTCAGAACGGTCTTGGTGAGTGCGTCCAGAAACGCAAATAACCCCTGTTGGCCCGTTCTCAATCGGCGCAGTTCGCCTGCAAGACGGTCAATCGTGGCGGCGAGGCGCTCTTCTGTAACATCACGGGTTGTCTCCGGGCCGGAAAGGTCCCGTTCAATAGCCGCTCGCATGAAGGCACTCGCAGTCGTAAATCCCCGTTTCTTGGATTGCTCTCGAATCTGGTCCGCAAGTTCTTCAGGCAACCGGATGGTTCGTTTCCGCACATCACTCTCCTTAACATGAATTCGAGGCCGTAACAGCCCCCTCACCTATAAGGGAATGGGAGAGGCACCTCGTGACAGGCTCTTTGAAAAAAAGTTGGATGTCGGACGCAGAGCATGACAGCGCGCGCCATCGTCATGCCATGGAAATCAAATGAAGCATGGGAGTAAGGTCAGAAGCCCATCGAAAACGTCCGACGATCCTTTATGTTCCACTACCCGTTTTTGGAACCACTACTCCTCTCCAGCAGGGCCAATTTTGTACACAACTGGTACACAAAGCGTGGCGCATTGTGGCGCCTCTTCAGAGTTGTGGCGTTTTGTGTACGTTCTGTCAACAATCTGTGGCGCCCCGAAAAAAACCTCGTCTAGCCTGTCACCGACCGCCCACGCCACTCCCTTATAGGTAGAGGGCCAGGCGGAAGGCGACCAGAACAAGGACCGGATAGATTGTGGAGTCGGATACGAGGTGGAAGATCCAAGCTGTCAAAAGCATAAGTTCGAGCGCCAGGTATTTTCTTGCTATTTCCTCCCGTGCTTGGAGCGAGGCACCACTCTTCGTTGCGGCTCTAGAGGATGGGCCACGTGTAATTCGGCCTCCAAATTAGCGATAGTTGGCTCATCGCATGTGAACTAGTAAGCAAGGGTTTTGAGATCAGACATC
>Ga0326728_10025164_pt1 | contig 10689 bp, 12 predicted proteins | sample MB3enrmetagenome_FD_207602 | JGI IMG/M metagenome (GOLD analysis project Ga0326728, IMG submission 207602) | Lab enriched peat soil microbial communities from McLean, Ithaca, NY, United States - MB31MN | ecosystem: Environmental > Terrestrial > Soil > Wetlands > Peat | place: USA: New York...
ACCTTCGGCAGCTTGGCGTGACCTGGATCAGCAGTGGGGATATCACGCCCGAGACCGCCACCATCGAGGGCTTTACGAGAATGCGGGAGCGATGGGAAGCGGGCGGCTTCAAGGTTTACAACGAGTCAGGCAGAATCGCGCCGGGCGGCGCCGCCGTCATTAATGTTCCCGAGATCGTGCTGAATCTCCCCGGACGCGACCAGAAGATCGATGAGTACCTGAATTACCTCCGCTACCTGGGCAAAGCCGGCATTCATTACATGACCTACGGCTTTGAGGGCAACGGCAATTGGCGGAGCGGCACGGCGATCTCGCGCCGCGGGTATACGGCGTCCGATTGCGATTTATCCAGCCCCAACTTCCACGGCGGCTGGAACGGAACGACCTACAAGGAACCGCTTTCGCATGGCCGCGTTTTCTCGAGCGAGGAAGTCTGGGAGAATTTCACGTACTTCATCAAGAAGGTGGTCCCGGTGGCCGAAGATTCCGGCGTCAAGATTGGGATTCACCCGGACGACCCACCGCAGCCGGTGCTGGCCGGCGTTCCCCGCCTATTCAGCAGCTTTGCGGGCTACAAGCGGGCGCTGGAGACTGCCAACAGTCCCAACGTAGGCATCTGCCTGTGCGTGGGGAGTTGGCTGGAGGGCGGGGCGAGGATGGGCGCGGACCCTGTCGAAGTCATCAAATACTTCGGCGCGCGGAAGAAATTGTTCAAAATCCATTTCCGCAACGTTACCTCACCCCTGCCCCACTTCACCGAGGCCTTGATGGACGACGGGTACTATGACATGTACAAGGTCATGGAAGCGCTGGTGGAGACTAACTTCGATGGGCTCGTGATCCCCGATCACGTCCCGGAATTGGGGAGCCCGGGGGGGCCCACGCCAGCCGTGACGCAAGATGCCTCAGGCCACTTCCAGCCCAGTCCCGGCCTCGCCTATTCCCTCGGTTACCTGAATGCCACACTGAAAGCGGCGCTGAGCAACAAGTTCAGGGCTTAGACATTCAACCAGCGCGCTGTGCAGGGGACCTGCAAAAGCGAGTCAAAGGGCAAAGGCCAAAGGCGAGCACCACAGATACAACCAAAGCGGTTTACGTCAGCCGAACGACGATTGAAGAGCCTGGCAAGCAATGTCAGTATTTCCCCGCTTTTTTAAGCGCGGCCTGGATGGTTGCGAGCGGCAGCAGCAGAGTTAATGGCGTGTCCAAAAGCGGCATTGCACCATAGCGCGCATACCATCCTGCTACCCTCTCATTTTTGGCGTCGATAACGAGCGCCACGCCGCCCACCTCCGCCGAGGCCAACAGGCAGCGGCGGCCCGCCGCGAGCAGGAGTTGTCCGCCCAATCCCTCGCCTTGCACCCTGCGATCCACAGCCAGGCGCGCCAGGCGGAAGCCCGGCACGTCATGACGTGCCAGCCCGCGCCGTATGATCTCCGGCGTCCGGGCGTATTCAACCGAGGCGGGGGCCAGACTATAGAAGCCGAGAATGGTTTTGTGGTCGGCGTCGTCAATCGCCAGGAAGGTTTTGGCACCGCCCAACTCGTGGCTCTTGCGGGCGTAACGGCGCAAGAATTCGTTCAGTGCTTCCTCGCCGCAGTCAAAGGCTTCCCGATCGTATTTCTTGTTGATGGGCGCTTCGTGCCATGTCGTCACGATGATGATCGCTTTGGCAATGCCCGAGCGGCTGCCAGTAGTTTTGCGTTCGGCGCAGGCGGATTCTCCAGCAGATCCAGAACCCGCAAACTATCCCTTGCGGAGAGTTGCAGATGATCCGCCCTGTCGATGACGGCCCGGGCGGCACGCAAGGCATTGTGAATGACGAAGTCCGTCAGGTCAGTGTGGTTGAGCGCCACTGCCCGCAAGAGCAGCGCCTTGTCCTCGGCTCGAATCCGCAAGGACAGCCGGCTGTTGTCTTCAACCGCTATTCTCGGCATGGCAGGAACCCCTCCATGATAATGTACACATTCAAATAGTACATTAAAAACAGGCTGGCGTCAACTTTTGGATGCCTTGATCGGAGTCACAGCGGAATATTCCCATGTTTCTTGGGCGGCAGGGTATCGCGCTTGGTTTCGAGCATGTGCAGGGCGGCGATCAATTTGGGGCGGGTATCGTGCGGCTCGATGATGGCGTCCACCCACCCCCGCTCGGCGGCGATGTAAGGATTGGCAAAACGCTCGCGGAATTCTTCCACCTTCTCGCGGCGGAGTTCTTCGGGGTCTTCGGCTTTTTGCAAGTCGCGCCGGTAAACGATGTTCACCGCGCCCTCCGGCCCCATCACGGCGATCTCCGCGGTGGGGTAGGCCAGGTTTACGTCCGTGCGGAGGTGCTTGGAGGCCATCACGCAATAGGCGCCGCCGTAGGCTTTGCGGGTGATGACGGTGATTTTCGGCACGGTGGCTTCGGCATAGGCGAAAAGCAGCTTCGCGCCATGACGGATAATGCCGCCGTGTTCCTGCTGCGTGCCGGGCAGGAATCCCGGCACATCCTCGAAGGTGATGAGCGGAATATTGAAGGCGTCGCAGAAGCGCACAAAGCGAGCGCCCTTCACTGAGGCGTTGATATCGAGGCAGCCGGCAAGGACGGCAGGCTGGTTGGCCACAATGCCCACGCTTTGCCCCGCGAGGCGCGCGAATCCCACCACCAGGTTCTTGGCAAAGTGCTCGTGAACTTCCACAAAGTAAGAGTCGTCAACGATCCGTATCAGGACTTCCTTGATGTCGTACGGCTTGTCAGGCTCAACGGGCACCAGCGAGTCGAGTTGTTCATCGCGTCGGTCGGCGGGATCCTGGCAATCGACGCGGGGCGGGTCCTCCTGGTTATTCTGGGGCATGAAGCCGAGCAAATCGCGGACCAGCGCCAGGCAGTCGGCATCGTCGCGCGCGATGAAGTGCGCGACGCCGCTGATGGCGTTGTGGGTCATGGGGCCGCCCAGATCTTCCTTGCTCACCTCTTCGTGCATGACGGTCTTGATGACGTCCGGCCCGGTCACAAACATGTAGCTGGAATTCTGGACCATCACATTGAAGTCGGTGATGGCCGGCGAATAGACCGCTCCGCCCGCGCACGGTCCCATGATGGCGGAGATTTGGGGGATCACGCCGGAGGCCAGCGTGTTGCGCAGGAAAATGTCCGCATAGCCCGCCAGTGATGCCACGCCTTCCTGGATGCGCGCGCCTCCCGAGTCGTTCAAGCCGATCACCGGTGCGCCGACTTTCATGGCCAGGTCCATCACCTTGCAGATTTTGGCGGCGTTGGCCTCACTCAGCGAGCCCCCAAACACCGTGAAGTCCTGCGCAAAGGCGTAAGCCAGGCGGCCGTTGATTTTCCCGTACCCGGTCACCACGCCATCGCCAGGGATGCGCTGCTGGGCCATGCCAAAGTCCTGGCAACGGTGCTCCACGAGCTTGTCAATTTCCTCGAAACTTCCTTCGTCAAAAAGCAGCAGGAGCCGTTCGCGCGCCGAAAGTTTTCCCTCCGCGTGCTCGCGGGCGCGCCGCTCCTCACCACCCCCCGCTTCCGCCGCAGCGTGGCGCCGGCGGAGTTCTTCGAGTTGTTGCTCTCGAGTCATTCTGAACCTGAAGGGCACTATAGACGAGAACGGTTATGGCAGGCAAGGGGCGCGGTTCGTCAACATACTTGGCGAGCTATTTTCACCATGGGGACGGAAGGGAGGGGTGCGTGCCGAGGCCGATGGGGCAGCGTGGGGGCCGCAGCCCTGATGGAGTTGGCCCCGCACGGAAGTCCCCCACGACCTTTTTTCAGCACCGAAAATCGATCAACCCAAAAAGCTCAATGCACCCACCATGGACGACGAGGCCGAACCTGAGCCCAAACCCAGTTGCGAGAGGTCCTGGGTGAGCGTTGAATAGGCCGTTTGTGCGGCGGACAAATTCCCCGCCGTCAGGGCCGAGCCCAAACTGCTGAACAGTTGCCCCATCGTGCTTTCCGTGGAGGAGTTGGTGGATTGTGAACTGCTCCCCGCGTGGCGGTGATGATGATGGTGACCCATGCCCGCCTGTTGCACATCCTGTTGAAGGGTTGTGTAGGCCTTCTGCGCGGCCGACACGTTTCCGGATTGCAACGCCGATCCCAAGGCGCTGAATGCCTGGGCCAAAGAGCTGTTGTTTTGCACGGAGCCCGAAACGTTCTGACTCAGCGTGCTGAAATCCGATTGGGCCTGGGTGAGGTTCCCCGCCTGAAGATCCTGCCCCAGTTGTTGAAATTCACTTTGAATCTTCTGAGCCTTGGCCTGCCAGCTTTGCACACTTTGACTCAGAGGACTGCTTGAAGATATGCCAGATATGGACATAGTCCACCTCGAATTTATTCCTGCTTTCGCATTCCTCTGACTGCAATCGGCATTCCGTCCGCACCTTTTCGAAATCTACCTATAACTACTTGGGAGTGAGAAGGTTGGCGGGCAGGTTGGCCGGGGCAGGGAAAGCGTCCCCCTGCGGCTGGGCAATTGCGGCCCACGGTATGGCCCGAAACGAGGAAAGTTTTGCCGCCCTCGCCAGGCGCTGATTATGGAGGGTTTTCCGCAGGCGGTTCGGCGGAGTCCTCGCCGCGTTCAGATAAAGCGGCGCGGTTGGGTTCCAGGTCGGGAATGCCGCACCAGCCTTCACAGGCGAGGATCGAATTGGTGGGCTGTTTCGGGTCGTACTTCACGCTTGTGGTTTGTCCGGGAAGAAACGGCGCGGCGGCAGCGATCTCCGGCAGCGCGCTCACGTCCTGGGCCGCCTCGTAGGTGACTCCCGCCACTTCGTACTCATAAAGGAGAACAGGTCCGGGGGGGCCCTCCGCCACGGGCTCCGCCAGTTCCACGATTCTTCCCGGGATAATGCGCCCGCAAGCGTTCACTCCCAATCGGCGCAAGCGCTCGAATTCATCAGGACTTTTGCGCCGCCAGCGGCGCACAGCTTTCCACCCCCACACTCCGGCGAGTGTGACCGCGGCTGTCGCCGCCACCACGATTCCCAAGTCCTTGGAAAGTGTCATTATTCTCGGGCGCCCAGAGTTATTCCCTGGTGCTGAAATTCTGATGTTTGAAGGCTGAAGACTGTCGACTGTAAACTTTCAGCCTTCATCCTTCATACTTCACCCTTTTACTTCGTTTCCACTTCTTCCTTCTTTGAGGCCTTACTTTCATTGCCGGAAAGGTCGATGGCGGTTACATAGTAGGTGAGAGTTCTCCCCGGCGCGGCAGTTGTATCGCGGAAAATCGGCGTACGCAACAGTTGTTTGTTCAGCTTTTGGGGTGTTCCATCTTCCACGCGATAAACGTTGTACCCCGCCAAATCGGCTTCCGCGTTGGCCGTCCACACCAACTCCACTGCGCCCGCTGAGTAGATGCTCTGCAATCCCTGCGGCGGGGCCGGCGGGAAGATATCGCGGGGCGTCACCTTCACTGCCGGGGAGGCATCGCTCATGGCCAGATGGCCGGGCTGACCAAATGCCGCGCGCACTTGGTAAAAATACTCATGGCCGAATTCAAACTGGCTATCGCGGTAAGGGGAGGCGGCGGTCTCTCCCCGCAGTTCAAACGTGCCGGCCTGGCTCGTGGAACTGCGAAAAATGCGGTATCCGGCGAGGTCATGGAGGGGCCCGCCGCTGAGCGTCTTGGTGGGTGGGGAAAATTGCACTTCCACGGCCTTTTCGGTGACGACGCATTGGACGCTTCCCACCGGCTCCGAGACGTCAAAAATGGGCACGTCGACAAAGTTGGAAGGATCGCTCTCCAGCGCCCGATGCCGATATCCCCGCGTCAGTGTGCGCACTCCCACCACCAGGGTCTGCCCGCGCCAGTCGTGAAATTCCCGCTCGGTGAGATGCGCAGAGTAGGAAACATTATTGTCCTTGGTGTACGGCAACCACTCCTCGCGAATGAGGTGGGTCCAGACCTCCGGCTCCGGCAGCTTGGAGAGGCCCGCGCCCTGGGGGGCAAGGGCGCGCAGAATCTCCACTTCCAGCGGCTTCGTCAAGCGCTCGCCCTGGGTCGTCTGCTGGGGAAGGGTAAAGTGCAATTCCAGGCTTTGGCCGATTTGCACGGCGGTGAGGTTGGTGATTTTCGCCGGCCGCTCCAGGCGGGGAGGATGGGGAGTTCCCTGCACGCCGCATGCAAAGAGCCATCCCGCCGCGGAAGCCAATACCAGCGCCTGCAGAATTCGTTTTGGCAGCCGGGTCGGGTAAAAGGAGAGGTTTTTAGGGCTTGCTCGCCGCGCTCGAGGATAAGGTTTCACAGGATGTATCGGCTGAGGTCCTGATTTTTGACGATGTCCGTCAATTGCTTCTGCACATAAGCTGCATCAATTCGCACAATTTTCTTTTTAAGGTCCGGCCCCTCGAAGGAAATTTCATCGAGCAGTTTTTCCATAATGGTGTGCAGCCGCCGCGCTCCGATGTTTTCCGTGGCTTCGTTCACTGCCGCGGCAAACTTGGCGATTTCCTGCAGCGACTCATCGCTGAAACTCAGCTTGATGCCTTCCGTTTCGAGCAAGGCAATGTACTGTTTCACCAGGGCGCTCTTGGGCTCCTTGAGGATGCGGATGAAATCTTCCGTGGTGAGCGAATGCAGCTCCACGCGGATGGGAAAGCGGCCCTGCAATTCGGGAATCAGGTCGGAAGGCTTGGAGACGTGGAACGCCCCCGCGGCGATGAACAGAACGTGGTCCGTGCGCACCATGCCGTAGCGCGTGTTGACGGTGGTCCCCTCGACGATGGGCAGGATATCGCGCTGCACGCCCTCGCGGCTCACGTCCGGTCCGCCCCCGCCGCGCTCCCGGCCGGCGATCTTATCGATTTCGTCCAAAAAGATAATGCCCGACTGCTCGGCGCGCTCCACCGCCGTGCGCGTGACCTGGTCCATGTCAATCAGCCGGTTTTCCTCCTCCTGGATCAGGTATTCCATGGCCTCGGTTACGTGCATGCGCCGCTTCTTGGTGCGCTGCCCGAAGAGTCCGGGAATGATATCCTTGATGTTGATATCCATCTCTTCCACGCCCTGGGCGGAAATGATCTCGAAGGCGGGCGTGCTGCGGTCGCGTGTCTCCACTTCCACTTCCCGTTCATCCAGCTTGCCCTCGCGAAGCTGGGCGCGGAGTTTTTCGCGCGTGCGCTGGAACTGCTCGTGCGTGGCGGCGCGGCCATCGTCGCTGTCTGCCGCGGGTTTTTCCTGTTTCCGCATCAGGGAGGGAGGGGGCAGGAGCAGGTCGAGCAAGCGCTCCTCGGCATTCTGCTCGGCTTTCTCCGCCACCTCGTCCACCTTTTCTTCGCGCACCATGTCAATGGACACTTCCACCAGGTCGCGGACCATCGATTCCACGTCGCGCCCCACGTAGCCGACTTCGGTGAAGCGCGAAGCTTCCACCTTGAGGAAAGGGGAATTGGTCAGGCGCGCCAGGCGGCGGGCGATCTCCGTTTTGCCCACGCCGGTCGGCCCGATCATAATGATGTTCTTGGGAAGGATGTCTTCGGCAAGTTCCGGCGCCAGCTTTTGCCGGCGCATGCGATTGCGCAGCGCCACCGCTACGGAGCGCTTGGCGTTGGCCTGGCCCACCACATACTTGTCCAACTCCGTCACAATCTGCCGCGGGGTCAAGTCGTCAAGTGACGTGGCATTCTCGATATTTTCGGGCAGGTAGAAAACCATGGTCTAAAATGTAAAGGGTAAAGGATAAAGGGTAAAGCTCCGTTCCGTTCACAACCTTAGGTTCTTACTTTTTATCCTTTACACTTTATCCTTTACCCTTTATTAGATTTCTTCGATCACGATCTGGTCGTTCGTAAAAATGCAAATTTGCCCGGCAATAAGCATGGCCTCCTGGACGATTTCCTTGGCGGGCATTTCCGTGTGTTTGGCGAGTGCGCGCGCGGCGGCCAGCGCAAAGGGCCCGCCTGAACCGATGGCCACGATCCCGTCGTCGGGCTCGATCACGTCGCCGGTGCCACTCACCAGATAGGTGTTCTTCTCGTCCGCCACCAGGAGCAGCGCTTCCAGGTGCCGCAAGGCGCGGTCGGTGCGCCAATCCTTGGCCAGTTCCACCACGGCACGGCTCAGGTTGCCGTGATATTCCTCGAGCTTCTGTTCGAAGCGGGCAAAAAGGGAAAACGCATCCGCGGTGCTGCCAGCAAAGCCCGCGATGACTTTTTCATTAAACAGGCGGCGGATTTTGCGCGCCTTCTGTTTCACCACATTTTCGCCCATGGTGACTTGGCCATCGCCACCCATCGCCAATTTGCCGCCCCGGCGCACACACAAAATCGTGGTGCTGCGAATTTTGGATGATTTCTTCACGCGGAATTCATTATAGCAGATGCGGGCAGAACTGTGGCCCGGGCTGGTAGTGTTACAGTTCAAAATCGGGTGGCGGGGCAGATTGGCTGATCTCCCGAGTGGCCGTTCATGTGGATTGCTGTATACGACCATAGATTCACCCCGAATTCCTGCAAGATTCGTATCGGTTTGCCGAAAATGTCCGAAACTAAGCAGTAAATGTCCGATTTTTTTCGGGCATATTGTCTGCGCTTCCTTTGTTTTCATACACATTCCGGCTTTGAACGTAAATTATTTATTTTTTTGTTTTCCAGTATTCCCTGCCGGACCTTTCCGAAGGCGTTGATAAGGCGCCGCATCCGGCGCAAGCTGGAGTCCTCCAGGCTTTGCAGATGCACGGGCTGCTGATCACTGACAGCCATCAGCGCGGCCAGATTTTCCGCACACCGGACCCTCTCGGCTTTATGCGCAAACTGACAAGCAGCCATCTCGGGGGATGGAGCCTGAAACCTGGCATCTATCTTAACTTCCTTTCTTTTCATCAACATCGTGGAGAGACCGCTATAACTCGTTTCCTTTCATCAACATCGCGGAGAGGCGAGAAGCAGACATTTTTTCTATACTTGTTTTCATTAACTTACAGATGGTCGGCCTCACTTTTTAATCCCCCTTTTTCCCCTGACCCTGGCCAACGAAAATTAGCTAACTGCCGTACTTCCAATAACATAGATTTTTGCGAGCCTTACACTCATGATGGCTAATTCCTTTTGTTTCTGCTACATCGTGGAGAGCCGCGCCCATTTTTTCGCCTTGGATCCCATATTTAAGCCTAACTCCTCCTGTTTTAATGGTTTAGAGCTTTCGGACTTTATTACCCTAAACATCTAACTCTCTTTTGTTTCTATGACATCGTGGAGAGCCGCGGTTTTTTCTGACGCTTCCATCTGCCGTTCGTAGCGTTTAATCTTCAGCGAAAACCTCCAAGGGGCAGTGGATAGGTGCCAAGTGTCGGGTGTCAGGAAGAGCACAAAGTGTAAATTGTAAATTGCAATTGGTAAACTTCGAACCGTACTCCCTTTTACCCTTTATCATTTACCATTTACAATTTGTCCTTTGGCGTTTCCACAGCACCCATGCTCCCAGCGCCCGGCACCTGCCCCCGCGCAACTTCTACCGGCGCTTAGACCCTCGCAACTAGCCGTGGTGCGCCATTTGGCGCTGGCGCCAAACTCCGGGTATGTGCCGAGCATTCACCATGCCATAGGCCAGAAATATTGCCCTGGAGTGAGGAAGCGCCCCTAAAGCGGTCAAATTGCAGATCGCCATCCCCGGGGTTCTCACAGGGTGAAATTCTAGCCTCGGTTAATTTCCTTTAGCGCTCATGAGGTCCGATTTGTGGCCCGATTTGTCAACCCGGCGGATCGGAAACTCGGACAGTCCGATCTGATCGGGCCGGTAAGCGGAGGGGGGTAGAGGGTGGATTGAACCAGCACCGCGCGGAATCGCCCACTTCCGCGCGCGTCGTAGGGTCGGTCAGCGAAGCGTGCGTGTTTCGTCGTAGGGGGACGGCTAGCCGTCCCCTCGTTCCGCATTCACCCTGCGAAACGCCGGGTAGGGCAAGCCCTTACCCCTACATCCCCTGATGGCGCGATGTAAAGCCGCGGATGAACGCCAACGATGGGTACTTCCGCGCCACCCTCCTGCGCCTATGGCCAGTTTTGTGCACCATGCAGAATGCGGGCGATTTCAATGACATCCTCGCGAATGCGGTAGATGGCCAAGAAGGGAAGACCCGGGAATACCAATTCGCGGGTGAGGAACATGCGGCCCGGACGGCCTTGGTGGGGAAACCGCGCGAGCAAGCCCACTTTTTCATAGATGTTGAGGGCCACGCGCCGCGCCGCTGCCGGGGCATCGTGGTCCCGGATGTAGTCACATATTTCAGTGAGATCGCGGATGGCAGGATCTGTCCAGCGAATGCGCATTAACCGGGATAGCGGCGATCGATGAGCTTGCCGATTTCCTCGTGTTCGATAAGTTCGCCCCGGTCAGCGGCGGCTAATCCCTTTTCCACTTCCTGGACAAACCATTCGTCGTAGTTGACGAACCGCTCTACCGCTTCGCGCACCAGTGCTCGGGTGTCTCGGCCCTGCTCACTGGCGAGGCGGATCAATTTGGCTTCCAAGTCAGGGGTAAAATCTACTTCCATACGCCTCCTATCGTAGACAGGAGGAACCTGCGTGTCAAGGTCAGTCGCCCCGTGCGTAGGGGGACGGCTCGCAGTCCCTTCGTTCCGCATTCACCCTGTGGAACGCGGGGTAGCTGGTAGCCGCGGTCAGTGCCTTCCTGACCGCGGGTTCTTCTGTGAAAAAACGCAAACTTCCGGCAAGGAGCAGCCGCTTTGAATTGGG
>Ga0326728_10025165_pt1 | contig 10689 bp, 9 predicted proteins | sample MB3enrmetagenome_FD_207602 | JGI IMG/M metagenome (GOLD analysis project Ga0326728, IMG submission 207602) | Lab enriched peat soil microbial communities from McLean, Ithaca, NY, United States - MB31MN | ecosystem: Environmental > Terrestrial > Soil > Wetlands > Peat | place: USA: New York...
TAAAAGCGGTTGAGCTGTGCGGTGTGCGGGTCGGGCAAGTTAATAATAATGACGTCGAAGGAATCCGCGGTGGTTTTCAGGAAACGCCGCCCGTCCAGGGCGTGGACATGCACGCGCGCATCGCGCTCGATCCTCCCCCACGCCGCGGGGAAATATCGCGCTGCGATGTTGAAGATCATGGGGTCAAGTTCAACGTAATCGACGCGCTGCAAGCTGGGGTGGGTGAGCGCCTCCGCAACGCTGCCATTCACGCCGCCACCGATGAGCAGCAGGCGGCGAGGTTCGGGATGTTCGAGCAGGGCAAAATGCACGGCCTCTTCCGCCGCCGCGGGGTCCGGGACGGTCATCACGATCAAGCCGTTTTCGAAAAGGCTGCGGCTCGCCCCCGTCTCCACCACCGCCAGGCTGCCATAAACGGAGTTCTGCGCTGTCACCAGGTTGAAGCCGCGCCAAAGCCGGGCAAGCGAAAGGGGTTGAAGTTCATAGCCGCCCACGAGCACCAGCGCCGTCATCACTCCAAAGCTTGCAGACAAAGCCCGACGCCGGGTGCTCAGGGGGGAGAGAAGCGCCCAGGCGGCAAGGAGATTCAAGACGCCCAGAAGCGCTGTGATCTCAAATGGATTCGCAAAGCCTACCAGCACGAGGCCGGCGAGCAGCCCACCCACTCCGGAACCCGACGCTTCCAGCAGATATACGGCGCCCGTGGCCTTGGCCGTGGAGGCACCGGACATTTCCGCGAACAACCGGCTGCCTGCCGCAAACAGGCCGCCGGAGATTACGCAAGAAACACTGAGCGTCAGACAGGAGGTGAGGATCATCGGCACCGGCCCCAGGACTTCACCGGGGGTCGATTGGCAGAAGCCTTTGCTCGAGCGCACGGCCAGCAAGGTGAGGGGGAGCGCGAAAGCCAGCAGCGTCTGTAGCCCCGCTACGAGTTTTCGCGGGTGGATGGCGCGCACCGCCCCCCGCCCCAGCAAGCCAGCGCCGAACGCCGTCCACAGGAGCCAGTTGGCCAGCATCACCCCCAGCGCGAGTTCGTTACCGTAGAAGACCACCAGTAACTCACGCATCAGCACGACCTGAGCGATGACGGCCGTGAAGCCGAGGAGTGACAGGACAAGGCGCAGCGTCCAGGTTACCCCCGACTCTTGCCGGGCTGTACTTTGGAAGCCTATTTGCTCACTCATCGGATTGGAACTAAGGGCAATACGGTTGCCAATTCGCGTAAATCATCGGACGCTCGATGTGCGAATTGCCAGCTTGGCACCCTGAACATGGCAGATACCCCGCACGCCTCCGAAAATCCCGTCCGCCCCGGCACTCCCCGGCGGGAGATGCTCATTAACCTCCTGCGCGCCGGGGGGTTAGGCGTTTCCGCAGCGGCAGTGGCGCTGTGGCTCAGCAGCCGCAGTCATCGGTCGGAGGATGAAGCGCCTCTCGTGCTCGGCCACAGGTTTACGGTGCCAGCCGACATCCGTTATCCGGAAATGGTGGTGGCGCAGGGAGAAGACCCGCGGGCCATGGTGCGGAAGGCTCTGGAGGGGCTGGGGGGCATCGGGCGCTTCATCGCACGCGGTGATGTGGTGGTGATTAAGCCCAATATTGGGTGGGATCGCACTCCCGAGCAAGCCGCCAACACCAACCCCCTGGCGGTGGCGGAAATGGTGCGGGAATGTCTTAATGCCGGCGCCAAAAAGGTCATCGTCACGGACGTAAGTTGCAACGAACCCCACCGCTGCTTTGAACGCAGCGGCATTGCCCGCGCCGCCGGCGAGGAGGGCGCGGAAGTGGTTCTGCCGGAGGATCGCCTGTTCCGCCCGGTCAATCTGCGCGGCGACGTTTTGGGTGAGTGGCCCGTGCTCGAGCCCTTTATCGCCGCCGACAAGATGATCAATTTTCCGGTGGCCAAGTCGCACAGCTTGACGGGCGTCACCCTGGGAATGAAGAACTGGTATGGGATTCTGGGCGGAGCGCGCAATCGCCTTCACCAGCGCATCCACGAAAGCCTGGCCGACCTTGCCGACGTCATGCGCCCCACCCTGACCCTGATCGACGCCTACCGAGTGCTCATCCGCAATGGCCCCACGGGCGGCAGCCTGGCCGACGTGCTTCTGAAAAAGACGCTGGTGGCCGGAACCGATCCCGTGGCCCTCGATGCTTATATGGCCAAGGCCTACTGGAACCTGGAGCCGAGCCAGTTGCGGTATTTGCAGCTCGCCCAGGATCGGGGATTGGGTAAAATGGATTTTGCGAAAGTGCGGACGGAAGTGGTTACCGCATAGCAGGAAATGACCATTTTGGATTTTCGATTTCGGATTTTGGATTGGGCATTTTCGGTCTTCGCCTCGGGTAGGGCCGCGACACTCACTTGAGCTTCTTCTTCAATTCCTCAACAAGCTGTTCAGCGCGTTCGATCTGCCGTATCACCTGCCGGGGGGCGGTTCCCCCGGTCACATTGCGGCGAGCCACGGAGCGCTCCATGGAGGTGGCCACATCGTGCAGGTCAGCGTCCCATCCCGGGACGAACTGCGCCGCTTCTTCCGCGGTTAAATCTTGAAACGTCTTGCCTTCCGCCGCGCAATGGCGAACCAGCTTGCCCACCTGCTCGTGGGCATCGGCAAAAGGAATGCCCCGCCTAACCAGTTCATCCGCCAGGTCGGTGGCCGTCAGAAAACCGAGCCGGGTCATGGCCTTCATGCGTTCCGGACGGATGCGCAGGGTGGCGGCCACGCGCGCGGCGATTTCCAGCGCGCCCAAGGTGGCATCAACCCCGGAAAACATTGCCACCTTATCCTCCTGAAGGTCGCGATCGTAGGCGAGCGGCAGGCCTTTCATCACCGCCAGCATCGCCGTGAGGTTCCCCATCACCGTGCCCGAGCGCCCGCGAATCAGCTCGAGCGAATCCGGATTCTTCTTCTGCGGCATCAGGCTGCTGCCGGTGGAATAGGCGTCGGCAAGCTCCACGTAGCCGAATCCCGGCGAGGAGTAGATGATCAAATCTTCCGCCCAGCGGCTCAGGTGGACCATGCACAGGGAACAGGCGAAAAGCAGTTCCGCCGCGGGGTCGCGGTCCGAGGTGACGTCCAGGCTGTTGCGGGCCACGCGCGCGAATCCCAATTCCTTCGCCAGGCGCTCACGATTGATCGCAAAAGTGGTACCCGCCAGGGCGCCGGCGCCCATGGGAAGCTCATCGGCGCGGACGCGGCAATCCCGCAAGCGGCTGCCATCCCGGCAGAACATCTCGAAATAGGCAAGCAGATAGTGCGCGAAGAGGATGGGTTGGGCGGGTTGAAGGTGCGTGAATCCCGGCACAACCACGGAGGAGTGGCGCCGCGCCTGGCTGGCCAGTGCCGCGAGCAGACCGGCCAGGGCGCGCTCCAGGCCGAGCGTCGCGTCCTTCACGTACAGGCGCATCTCGGTAGCCACCAGGTCATTGCGACTGCGCCCGGTGCGCAACTTGCGCGCCACGTCCCCAGCGATGCGTTCCAGTTCGCCCTCCACCCAGGTGTGGACGTCTTCGGCGGTCTGCCCGTGAGCCCAGCTTTTATCATTCTGGATTTTGCGGTTCAGGGTTTCCAGGCCGGCAGCAAGCTGCGCGGCTTCGCGCGGTTTCAGCACGCGCGCCTCACCCAGTGCTTTCACGTAAGCAAGGTTCGCCCGCAGGTCGTACAGAACGAATCGTTGATCGAGGGAAAATGACTCGGAAAACTTTTCGAACTGTGGGTCGCGCCGGCCGCTGAATCGCCCGCCCCAGAGTTTCATGCCTTCTTCCTCCGTGCGGGTTTCGCTTCCGCCTTCTTGCGCAGCGCCGCCTCCAGCCGGAGGGGTAGGCCCAGGATATTGATAAAGCCCTCGGCGTCCTTCTGGTTGTAATCCGCGCTCATGACGAAGCTGCCGATGCTGGTGTCATAGAGGGAGAAGGGCGACTCGCGGTCCAGCACCCGCACGTTGCCGCGGTAAAGGCCCAGGGTTACTTTTCCTGTCACGTTTTGTTGCGTGGAATCCACGAAGGCATCGAGCGCTTCGCGCAACGGCGTGAACCACAGCCCGTAATAGACCAGCTCGGCATAACGCAACGCCACATGCTGCTTGAAGTGGAGGGTTTCCCGGTCGAGACACAGGGCCTCAAGTTCCTGGTGGGCAGCATAGATCTGGGTGCCGGCCGGCGTCTCATACGCCCCGTGGGATTTGATTCCCACCAACCGGTTTTCCACCAGGTCGGTGCGGCCCACGCCATAACGGCCGCCGATTTCATTCAGGGTTTCGACCAGCTTGACGGGACCCATGCGCCTCCCGTTGACCGCCACCGGCACGCCCGCCTCGAAGCCGATCACCACTTTACCTTCCTTGTCCGGCGCCTTTTGAGGGCTGACGGTGAGCTTCCACGCGTCGTCAGGAGGTTCGCCCAGTTGGGTTTCCAGCGGCCCGCCCTCGTGACTGAGGTGCCAGATATTCTGGTCGCGGCTGTAAAGATCCGTCTTGGTAACGGGCACCGGGACGCCGTGGTCCTCCGCATATTGCAACGCATCTTCGCGCGACTTGATGGACCACTCGCGCCAGGGGGCGATGACTTTCAGGTGGGGGGCCAGCGCCTGGAAGGCAAGCTCGAACCGCACCTGGTCATTGCCCTTGCCGGTACAGCCGTGCGCGAGCGCGTCGGCGCCTTGTTCAAGGGCCACCCTCACCTGGGCTTTGGCGATCACCGGCCGGGCCAGGGAAGTTCCCAGGAGGTACTTGCCTTCGTAGATGGCGCCGGCCTTGACGGCCTTCCAGAGGTAGCCGGTAACAAACTCCTCGCGGAGATCTTCAACAAAAACCTTGGCAGCGCCGCTGGCCAGCGCCTTGCGGCGGACCGCGGCGTAATCATCGCCCTGGCCAACGTTCCCGACCATGGCGATGACTTCACAATCGTAATTTTCCCGCAGCCAGGGAATGATAATGGAGGTATCAAGCCCTCCCGAGTAAGCCAGAACCACGCGTTGGATCGGCGATGATGATGAAGTAGACATGGATTTGAATCCCGCTTCCTTTTGTAAAGAAGCTATCAGCTATCAGCGGTCAGCTTTCAGCACCCTTCTGGCAGCACCCATGGAGCACCGTCCCCATGGCTTGTAGCTTCTATCCTCTGGCCGCTGAGAGCTGAAAGCTGACAGCTTCCTGCCTCACGTTGCCACCAGCGCCAGGATTTTCTTGCGAATGATTTCCGCCTGGTGCGCACCGGGAGTGGCGACAAAGATGGTATCGTCACCGGCGATGGTGCCGACGACTCCCTCCCAGGGATTGGCGTCCAGCGCTGCGGCCACGGAGTGGGCGTTCCCCGGCCGCGTCATCAGGACCACCAGATTCGCCGCCAGGCGCACCTCCGTCAGAAATTCCTTCAACACGATTGCCAGGGAGGGCTGGAGAGACGCCAGCGGTTCTACGGCGTCGGGCAGCCGATATCCGGTGCGGGTCTTGACCAGTCCCAGGTCCTCGATATCGCGTGAAACCGTCGCCTGGGTCACATGGATGCCGCGGCGCGCCAGCTTGCGGCGCAGGTCGTCTTGCGTTTGGACCTCCTCGCTGCGCAGGAGGTCCACGATCTGTGTCCGGCGATAGACCTTGTCCATGCAATTTTATGCAAACAACGTATAAATATACCACAGGGGGAATGACCCGGCAAGAGTGCCCGCGCGGCGGTGATTCAAATCGTCGCGGCGCGGCCATGCTGGCCAAGGCGGGTCAGGGGCGGGACACCGCTGAATCGGGGCGGGACGCCCGCGCCGCGGCAGCGTTAGCCCGGGTTTCTCACCACGTTCAAGGATTGGCGGAAGGGCGGGGCTTCAGCCCCGCCGAATTCGCGGATCCCACCACCAGTTCATCCCGTGCCCCGCACAGCTTGCGGTCGCAAGCTGTGCGGGGCACGGGATATTCGAAGAATTAAGAAGTCCTTCAATTGGCGGGGCTGAAGCCCCGCCCTTCCAGCACCTTGTGAGAATTCCGGGTTAGCGTTCGGGCTGAAACGCCATGACGGGTGCAATGGCAGGCGTGAACCCGGGAGCGGGCTTAAGAGCGTAATTGTGAATGGACCCGCCCACGCCCACGCCGATATGGGCGATGGAAACCCAGCGCTCCAGGGTGTGGTGGCCGGTACGATGGAAGAGATAGGATACGCCGATGGAGGCCGCCGTTCCGGCAAGCTCAATGCCCACAAAGAGCGGCCGGTTATCGACAATGGCGTTGGTCAGCAGCCATTCATTATCCCCCTGGTCGCGCAGGTGGCGGGTGGAGGCATAGTCGAGCATGCGCGTGGCGCCGACGCCGCTGAACAGGCAGATGTTTTCAGTGTCCCAGAACTTGTGCGTCCGAGGCGGGGTTTTCGAGTCGGAAGACGGCTTGGTTGGGGCGGGCGCCGCAGCGGGCGTCCCCGCCTTATCCTGCGCGGGCAGTCCGCCGCAACAGGCCAGGAGCGCCGCGAGCAAGAGGAAGTGACAGATTCTTACCATGCTCGTATTTTAGAGGTACTTGAGCAATTCATCCAAGGTTTTCTGGATGCCGGCATAGGGATCACCGGGGCCGTCAAAGTTAATCGCGTAGACTCCGCGGAAGCCGGCGGTTCTGGCGATGGCCATGGCCTGGGGGAAGTCGTAGCCCGTCTCCGCGCCGGCGGCATCAAATTCCAGGCCCTTCACGTGGCACAGCGATGGCGCGTAGGGGAAGAGCATTTCCAGCCCTTTCTGGCGGGTGGGTTCGTCGGTAAAGTTGGCGAAATCCGGCAGCGCGCTGAGGCGTCCGGGGCCGGCCAGCTTGAGGACTTTGGTAATCTCCTGCGGATGCTCGCCGCCGAATCCAAGCTGATTTTCCATCATGACGTGGACGCCCTTGGTCTGCGCATAGATGGCGAGCGCTTTGTACGATTCGCCGGTGCGCGCCAGGCTCTCGGGATCGACCTTGCCGGGACCGACCGAAACCGATTTCACACCCAGGTCGTGCGCCACATCCACCCACCGTCGGGCGGCGTCGAGCGCCGCCAGGCGCGCTTCATGGTCGGGGTCGGAAAACGTCCCCTCCGGCCCACACTCCCCGATATCCACGGAGAGATTCACGATGGTCGAAAGGGTATGCGCCAGGGTGTACTTCAACTCCCGCAAAAAGGCCGGCTCGGTGGAAGGAAAGTGCGTGGCACAAAGTTCAAAGTGGCGCACCTGGTACCGGGCCACGATCATCTCGGGGAAATCGAGCAGCGCCAGCAAGGGGCCGGGCAGGTCGAAAGAGTTCGCGCGTGTTGAGCGGAAGTAGTTGTGCAGGCTCCAGGAGGAAATGGCAATGCGCTCCAGCCTGGGGGGCGGGCTGGGCGCGGTATGCCGCTTCTTCTTGATATAGGCGAAGGCGCTTCCGGCGCTTCCGAGCGCCACGGAGGCGCCCGCGAGCTGCGCCAGGAAATCACGTCGCCGCATCACGTCTCCCCGGGAAGCAGTAGGCAGAAGGCAGTAGGCAGTGGGCACCAGGGTTTTGTTTTTCTGATTTCCGACCTCCGTTTTGAGTGCCGCTTTGAAGACCCGAGATCCATTATCTTTTCTGGCAGGGAGTTTATAAAGTAACGGCCTTTCACTTTTGCCCTCTGCCTTTTGATTTACGTTGATGTCCCGGCCGTCGGTTATTCCCACTGCCTTCTGCCCACTGCCTTCTGCCCACTGCCTACTGCCTACTGCCCGCTGCGCACGACTCGAAATCCGTAGTCGGCGTACTGAAAGGTGGGCGGAATGCTGGAGCGGGCGGCCACCCGGCTGACTTTAACGTGGTGCCGCCAGGAGCCACCGCGTGAGGCGCGGCGCTCGCCCGCTGCCGGTCCCGGGGGATTGTGCCGCGGGGACTCGGCGTAGTAATCCGCCTTGTACCAATCCGCGCACCACTCATGCACGTTTTCACATAAATCGTAAATTCCGTAGGGATTCGCCGCGCCGCGCCCCACGGGCAAGGGGCCAGGAACATCCCCACCCCAGCGCTCCCGGTAATCCGCGCGCTCCTGCGGCGGGTCATCCCCCCAGGGATACAGGCCGCCCTCCACGCCGCCGCGCGCTCCCATTCTGCCTCGGTGGGAAGGCGATACGCGCGGCCGCTGATCCCGGCAAGCCACTGGCAGTATTTCTGCGCTTCCACCCAACTGACAGAGACGACGGGATGGTCAGGATCATCGAAGCCAACCAGTCCCCAGTGGGGTGGCGCGGGATGCCCGGTGGCTTGCATGAAAACGGCGAAGTCGCGGTTTCGCACCTGGTAAATGGCCATTTCAAAAGTATCTACCCAGATGCGATGCGCGGGGCGCTCCTCATCACGGCCCTGCTCACAACCCATCAGGAAATCCCCGGCGGGAACCAGAACGCAGACCGGTTCGATGGTCATCTCGGGCACTGGATTGCGGCGGCGGGCGCTCGGTTGGTCAGACAATGGAACCACGGGGCGGACTCCGCAGGGCAGATGTCAGAAGGCAGAAGTCAGGAGTCAGAAGTTACGGTTTCACTGACACCTGACACCTGGCACCTGCTTCGCTCCTACTCCGCCTGGTAGGTAGCCAGGTAGGTTTTCATGCCGGCTTCGTTGAGCTTCAATTTGCCGGATTGAATGTACTGGTCCTTCAGGTTCTGGCGATAAATTTCAAATTGCAGGTCGCGCTTCTGGTCGAGCAATTCCTCGCGGATCTGATCACTCTGGGCGGCAAAATCCGCTTCATTCGCGGGGGTGTGCGAGACCACTTTGAACAGGACCTGATTGCTGCCGACGGAAACCAGGCTGCTGACCTGCCCGGGGTTCAGCGTAAAGGCATCGTTAAGTTGGCTGCCGCTGCCTACTCCTTCCACGTACTCGCTCGCGCTGAAGTCATTGCTCTCTTTGGAAGTTAACCCCAGGGATTTCGCCGCCTTGTCAAAGTCCCCGGTCTTGGCGAGGTCGGCGAGCTTCTGGGCTTTGTCCCGGGCCAGGATAATGGACTGATCGTGGCGATAATCTTCTTCCACTTGCGCGCGCACTTCCTCGAGCGTGGGAACGTGCTCGGGAACGATCTGGCTGAGCTGGATGATGGCCGCGCCCCTGGGAACGGAGATGGGTGGGCCAACTTCGTTCAGGCGAAGCTGGAACGCCAGGTTTTCAAACGCATCAGTTTTGCCCAGGTCGGGAATCGGCTGGTTGTATTTGAAGAGCGGCGACTCCTTGGGCTCCAGTCCGGCCTTGCGGACGATGTTATCAAACTGCCCCGGATCCACTTTGAGCTGGGTTTCAAGGTCGCCCGCCAGCTTTTCCTGGAGGTCGGCCACCTGCTGTTTTTCCAACTCCGCCTGAATGGAATTCCTGACTTCTTCAAAGGTCTGCAAGTGCGCGACTTGCTTGTCTTCGAGTTTGAGGATGTGAATGCCGTAGACGGTTTTGACCAGGCCGCTCACTTCGCCCGGCTTCAAAGCAAAAGCCGTGGAGTCGAATTCCGGCACGGTCTGTCCGTGCACCAGCCAACCCAGTTCGCCGCCCGCCTGCGCGGTGCTGTCCTCGGAATATTTCCGGGCGAGTTCGCCGAAGTCGCCGCCCGCCCGAATCTGGTTCAGCACATCGGCGGCGGTCTTTTCAATGGTGGCCACTTCCGCCGGTGTTTTGCCCGTGGTCTTGAAAAGGATGTGGGCAACCTTCACGCGGTCCGGCACGCGGTAGTCGGAGAGGTGCTGGGCATAGTATTCCTTCTGTTGCGCCTCACTCACCTTCACTTGCCCGCGCACCTGGTCCGGATCGATCACCACGTAGCGCACCTGGCGCTGCTCGGGAAGCTTGTAATGGGCAGGATCTTTCTTGAAAAACGTATCCAGCGCTTCCGGCGTCACCTTGACGTCTTTGATGAACTGGCTGGGATCAAAGAGCACATAGTCGATTTTGGCTTTGGAATTGCGCTGGCGGAACTGCGCCAGAACTTCGCCGGGCGATACCTGCACATCATCGGTGACGATGTTGCGAATTTTTTCCTCCAGCAGGCTGTCCCGCAACATGCTTTCAAACTGGGGGAGGGTTTTCCCGGTTTGTTGGGCCACCATGTCTGCCGCGCGATCCGCGCCCACGAAATTGCCTCCCGGGTACAGCCAGGGAATTTCCTGAAAGTTCTTCAGCAGTTCCTGGTCGGAAACTTCCACGCCCATTTTCGCGGCCTGCGTCGTGAGGATTTGTTCGAGCACCATCTGGTCCAGAACCGAGGGCGCCACCATGGGAATCATGCGCCGGTCGAACCCCATGGGCGAATTCTTAAACCGGTCGCGAATCGTTTGATCCAGGTCGGCGCTGGTAATCGAGTACCCGCCGATCGAGGCCAGCACATTGCCTTCCGGGCGGGAGGTGTCACCGCTCGGCATGGGCGCCATCACCACCACCATGCTCAGGGAAACGATGCCCAGGAAGAAAATGAGCAGCCATTTCTTTACTTGGTCCTTGTTTCTCTTAAATAAGGCAAACATGATTGCTCCTGCGATTTGGCCTAAACCTGTTTATTATAGAAGAGATTCGCCAATTGCGGCAAGGCCGGGTGACTGGGCAAAAGCCGGTAGCACAGACGTAGGCGCTGTTTGCCTTCGTCTGCTGCTTTTCGTATTTCCAAATAAGGATGTGGATGCACGCCGTACGAAGAGCCGCAGCGGAACGCCAAGTACGCGTACCGCTGCGCTACCCCGCTTTGCTGCAAGG
>Ga0326728_10025167_pt1 | contig 10688 bp, 8 predicted proteins | sample MB3enrmetagenome_FD_207602 | JGI IMG/M metagenome (GOLD analysis project Ga0326728, IMG submission 207602) | Lab enriched peat soil microbial communities from McLean, Ithaca, NY, United States - MB31MN | ecosystem: Environmental > Terrestrial > Soil > Wetlands > Peat | place: USA: New York...
CGACGCCAACCCCGACGTTGACGTTCCCGCACACGCCGCTGCCGACGCCGAAGCTGACGCCGACCCCGACGCCAACCCCGACGTTGACGTTCCCGCACACGCCGCTGCCGACGCCGAAGCTGACGCCGACCCCGACGCCAACCCCGAAATTCCCGCGCACGCCGCTGCCGACGCCGACGCCCAAGTTCACGCCGGCGATCGTCCATACGCCGATCGTCGTCAAGACGCCGATGATCGTCCATACGGAGCGGCCGATCGTCGTTCATACGCCGTCCAAGCCGCCGCCGCCTAAGCCGGCGCCGCATCCGCACTGCGGCGGCCCAGGCGAGCCGAAATGCCAATAACGGCCGGCGCGGCGAGCCTTCGGGCTCGCCGCGGCGCCCAACGACCAAAGAAGAGAAGCGGCGCGCCTTGCGCGCCGTTTCTGACATGTGGGAATTGAAGCGCCCGCGTCTCGGCTGGGCGACGGTTTGACCGGCGCCGCCGCTTCAGGGATAAATTCAGCGGCCGATCCGTCCGCACGGGGTTCGCCCGTCGCCGGATGCGCGTGGGCGCGAGACCTCCGCCCCGCCGCGCCCGGTCCTCCGGCCCCAACGATCAAGGAAGGTGACGCCCATGAAGAAGCTCGTCCTCGGCGCCGCGGCGCTCATCGCGCTGTCCGCCCCTGCCCTCGCCGCCGATCCGCGCTTCTGCGCCGACTACGCGCGCGCGGCGGTTCACGAGGTCGACGTCAACATGTCGATTCCCGGCTGCTTCAAGGGCTTCGACGCCCGCTGGAACCGCGATTACGGCCACCATTACGGCTGGTGTCTGGGCGTTTCGTACGAAGCCGCCAACGCCGAGCGCGAATATCGCCGTGCGCGACTCGCCGAGTGCCGCGCGCGCGCGGGAATGTAAGCGCCGGACATCTTCGGGCTTGCTCGATTCCCAATGCTGAAAGGCGGCGGAACGGAAACGGCCGTCGTCCCTCCCTCTTTCCGCCGGCGCGGGGCGAGAGCCCCGTCGGTCACTGGGTGGAAGGCGCAGCGCCGTCGGCCGGGCCGAAACTCGGCGGCGGCGCGCCGTTGAACGGCCGCAGCATGCCCGGCAACTCGACGAACCCGGCGATGAACCCGCGCGGCTTCGTCTCTGCGGCGACCTCAGGCGCGCCCGCGTCTTTGCCGCGCGCGCTGAGATAGGCGGTGGCGACCTGACGATCATCGTCGCTCGCCGCCGCCCAATCCTTGGCGTAGAGGTCGCGGACCCATTCGTCCTTCGGGCCCTGCGCCGCGGCTTTGGCGAGCGTCAGCCACATCAGGCCGCGCGCCCGCTGGCGCGGCACCCCCTCGCCGACGAACAGCAGGTGGCCGAGCAGCGCCTGGGCCGGATGGTGGCCTTTGTCGGCGGCGAGCGCGAGCCATTGCGCCGCGCGCATGTTGTTGCGCGCGAGGCCCGCCGCGCCGTCCATGTACATGCGGGCGAGATTGTACTGCGCGTCCGAGTCGCCGAAATTGGTCGCCGCGAACTGGAACATCTCCAGCGCGCGCTCCGGATCCGGCTTGATCTCGCTGTTGGGTATGCCGTTTAGGCAATAGACGCCGACCGCGACGAAAGCATTGGAGATCGCCGCGATGTCGGGCCGGTCGGGATCGTCCTCGTTATAGCTTTCGACCAGACGCTCGAAATAGGCGTAGGCCTTGACGTCGTCGCGCGGCACGCCTTCGCCGCGCGCGTACATGCGGCCGAGCTTCCACTGCGCCAGCGGCTGGCCGCCGTCGGCGGCGTAGGTGAGCGCCTGGACCGAGGACTGCGCGTCGCCCGCCATCAGGTCCTGCACGCCGGCCTGGAAAGCCTCCTCGACGCTGGTGAAGGTCTGAAGCGGAATCTTGGCCGGTCCGTTCGGCTTGGCGCTGTCAAGCGCGAGCGCCGTCGCTCCCTGCCATCCGAGGACGGCGATCGCCAGGGCGACAATGGAAAGAGAACGCTGGGAAGCGTCGCCGAAGCCGGTCCGGGCGGTTCTCATATGGGGCGCCAACCATACGCGCATTCTGTTCCAACCTCGCCCGCCCGCACGGCGCGACCCCCGGAAATTTCGCCGCGAGGCACTTGGCTTCCGCTTGTTCCGCGACCGGAAAATAGCTCGGGGTTTATGGCGCAATCGGGGCGCAAGAGGGTTGGAATCCCGGCGGTATCGCTTTGCCGAAGGCCTGTTGCTCAATTGCAACGATTCTCGCTGCGGTCGCCCGCTGGCCCAGTCCGGCCGATCAGATCCGCTCCAACCTCTCCTGCGCCGCCGCCATCTTGAGGATGCGCGCAAGCGCCGCTTCGCGCCGCTCATGGTGCTCGGCGACGACCTCCTCGGGGGCGCGGGCGACGAAGTCGGCGTTGGCGAGCTTGGCCTCGACCTTGGCGACTTCGCCCCGCTCTTTGGCGATCTCCTTGCCGAGCCGCGCGCGCTCGGCGGCGACGTCGAGAATGCCGGCGACCGGGATCGCGGCGAGCGCGCCGCGCACGACGATTTGCAGCGAGCTGGGCGGCGGCGCGTCGGCGAAAGCGAGGTCGCCGACCCGCGCCAGCCGCCGGATCGTCTCGGCCCAGCGACGCGCGACGGCGGCGAGCTCCGGCGGCGGCGCGACCAGCGTCAGCGCCGGCTGGGCGGCGGCCGGCACGCCCATTTCCGATCGCACCGAGCGGATTTCGGAAACGAGGTCGACCACCCAGCCGATCTCCGCCTCGGCGGCCGCGTCGGCAGGATAATCGGCGCCGGGCCACGGCCCGAGCGCGAGCACGTCGTCGCGCGGCGGGCCCGCTTGCCCCTTGATCGCCCACAGCTCTTCGGTGACGAAGGGCATGAACGGATGCAGCAGGGCGTAGACCGTGTCGAGGACGTGGGCGATCGTCGCCTGGGTCTCGGTCTTGGCCGGCGACGGCTCGGCGGTCTGCAGCACCGGCTTGGCGAGTTCGAGGCACCAGTCGCAGAACACGCTCCAGACGAAGCGGTAGGCGGCGTTGGCGGCGTCGTTGAACCGGTACGACTCGATCGCCGCGCTGGTTTCCGCGACGGCCTTGGCGGCCTCGCCGAGAATCCACCGGTTGAGCGGCTCGCGCGCCGCGTTCGGATCGAAATCGGCGACGCGCGCGCAGCCGTTGATCTCGGCGAAGCGCGAGGCGTTCCAGAGCTTGGTGGCGAAGTTGCGGTAACCCTCGACGCGGCTCTCCGACAGCTTGATGTCGCGGCCTTGCGCCGCCATCGCCGACAAGGTGAAGCGCAGAGCGTCGGCGCCGAATCGGTCGACGAGGTCGAGCGGGTCGATGACGTTGCCCTTCGACTTCGACATCTTCGCGCCCTTCTCGTCGCGGACCAGGGCGTGGATGTAGACGTCGCGGAACGGGACCTCGCCGCGGAAATGCAGGCCCATCATCATCATCCGCGCGACCCAGAAGAAGATGATGTCGAAGCCGGTGACGAGCGCGCTGGTCGGGTAAAAGCGCTCGAGTTCCGGCGTCTCGTCCGGCCAGCCGAGCGTCGAGAACGGCCACAAAGCCGACGAGAACCAGGTGTCGAGCACGTCGGGATCGCGCGGGAAGATCCCGCGCAGCCGCTCGGGATCGGCGGCCAAGCCCTCCGCTTCGGACGCGCCGAGCGCGCCGCGTTCGACGCCGTCGGCGAGCGCGGCGGCGAATGCCGCCTCCTCGTTCTCCTCGACGTAGACCGCGCCCCAGGGCGCGTACCACGCCGGAATTTGGTGGCCCCACCAAAGCTGGCGCGAGACGCACCACGGCTGAATGTTCTCCAGCCAGTCGTAATAGGTCTTCTCCCAGTTCTTCGGCACGAACTGGGTCTTGCCCTCGCGCACGGCGGCGAGCGCCGGCTGCGCCAGCGTCTTGGCGTCGACGTACCACTGATCGGTCAGCCACGGTTCGATGACCGCGTTGGAGCGGTCGCCGTGCGGCACGGTGTGGGCGTTCGGCTCGACCTTCGCGAGGCGCCCCTCGACCGCCATCAAGCCTACGATTCGCCGACGCGCCTCGAAACGGTCGACCCCGTCGACTGCGGCGAGCAGGCGGGCGAGCTCGTGGTCAGCGGCTTCGAGACCGTCGAAGAAGTCGAGATTGCCTTTCAGCGAGATGCGCGCTTCCGCGTCCAACACGTTGATCTGTCGGGCCCCTTCCGCCTCGTGGCGCTTACCGACCTCGAAGTCGTTGAAGTCGTGGGCGGGCGTGATCTTGACCGCGCCGGTTCCCTTCTCCGGGTCGGAGTAGGGGTCGGCGACGATGCGCATCAACCGCCCGACCAACGGCAGGCGCACGCGCGCGCCGACGAGCCGCTTGAACCGTTCATCGTCGGGATGGACCGCGACCGCGCTGTCGCCGAGCATGGTCTCCGGCCGCGTCGTCGCGACGGTGACGACCTCGCCGGTCTCTTCGCCGCTTGCGTCGACGACCGGATAGTCGAAGTAATAGAGATGACCGTTCGGGTTGCGGGCGAGCGCCTTCTTCAGCGCCGCCTCGTCGAGCGGCGCGCCGGCGTCGCGGCTCCACTTGAACGAGCCTTTGCACTCGACTTGGACGACCTCGAGGTCCGAGATCGCGGTCTGGAACTTCGGGTCCCAGTTCACCAGGCGCTTGGCCTTGTAGATCAGACCGTCGCGGTGGAGCTGGACGAACACCCGCGCGACCGCCTTCGACAGTCCCTCGTCGAGGGTGAAGCGCTCGCGGCTCCAGTCGCAGGAGGCGCCGAGCCGCTTGAGCTGGCCGACGATTGCGCCGCCCGATTCGGCTTTCCATTCCCACACCCGCGCGAGGAACGCTTCGCGGCCGAGCGTGCGGCGATCGGCTTCTTCCCGCTCGGCGAGCTGGCGCTCGACGACCATCTGGGTGGCGATGCCGGCGTGGTCGGTGCCCGGCTGCCACAGCACGTCGCGGCCGTTCATCCGCTGATAGCGGCAGAGCACGTCCTGCAGCGTGTTGTTGAGCGCGTGGCCCATGTGCAGGTTGCCGGTGACGTTCGGCGGCGGAATGACGACGCAATAGGGTTCGGTGTTGCGCCGCTCGGGCCGTCCGGCGCGGAACGCGCCCGCCGCCTCCCAGCGCGCGGCGACGCGCTTCTCGACATCGGCGACTTCGAACGATTTTTCCATCATCTGGCGACGACCGGGAAAACTCTGACCGAGCGCGGCGCAACGGCGGCCCGGCGGGTTGAAGAACGCGGCGCGCCGGGGGGCCGGCGCGGAAAAGCGCTGGCCCGTCCATAGGAAGCGCGACGGCCGCGCCCGCTTAATGCCAGCGCGCCCGGGAATGTCAACGTGGGGAGGCGCCGCGGCCGGGCGGTAGGGCCCGACGCGGCTTGATGAACTTCAGCCGCTCAGCGGCCGCCGCGCGCGACCCGCTGGATCTCGGCCCGCACCAGCCGCTCGACCATGCTGGGGAGATTCTCGTCGAGCCAGGTCTTCAGCAACGGCCGCAGGATTTCGCGCGCGACGTTCTCGGCGAGTTCGGTGCTCTGCAGCGCAAGGCTGGTCGAGAGGGCGTCGAACGCGGCCGATACGGCCTGATCGGCCTGGTCGGAAAGCAGCGGCGCCGCCTGCTCGGCCGCGGGCGCCGGTTCGGGCTTGTCCGCCTTGGCCGGCGGCGGGCTGGGCGGGATCACGGGGGCGGCGGCCTGCGGTTGCGGCTGGCTCCACACCACTTTCGGCGTCGGCGGCTCGGCCGGCGGAGGCGGTTCGGCGGCGCGCGTCGGCGCGGACACGGTCTTGGAATAGACGATCTGCGGTCCGCTCGGCGCCGCGTCGAGCTTCGGCGCCGGCCGCGCCGCGGCGGGCTCGCGGTCGTCGGCGATGATCGAGCGGATCGAGGCGAGGATCTCCTCCATCGACGGCTCGTGAGCGCGCTGGGCGCGGCGCAGCGCATCCAGGTCGCGATCGCCCGGAGTGGAATTGGGTGCGTTCATTGTTTCCGCCTTCGCGCCAGTCGGCGCGCCGCCGAATCGCCTGACCGGCGATTGGGATTCTTGTCGTCAGAGAAAGTGAACGACTCGCGGCGCGGAAGCAAGACCGAGACGCATCGTCGCACGGCGAAATTGCGCGAACAGACTCTCTCTCACTTGCCGTCCGGCGTACGCACGCCCCACAGCTTGTTCTTCACCTGGTCGAAATGGACCCGCGGGTCGTATTCCGACACGGCGAGGCCGAGCGTCGAGATCGACAGTCGCCCAATCGCCGACAGCAGGCTGTACGAGTTGACGACGCTGTCGTGCTGAGCGGTGACGAGCTGGACCCGCGCGTTGAGCAAAGTCTGTTGCTGGTTGAGGACGTCGAGGGTGGTGCGCTGGCCGACCTTGGCCTCCTCGCGCACGCCGGCGAGCGCGACTTCCGCCGCTTGGACCTGAGCGCGCGCCGCGCGCAGCACGCCCGACGAATTCTCGTTCATACCCCACGCCGCAACGACCGCAGCGCGAACAGTGTCGCGCTGCAGATCGGTCTGCAGTTCCTGCTGGCCGAGTTGCTCTTTGGCCTGTCGGGCCGACGCATAACTCAAACCGCCGTCCCACAGAGTCCACGACACCTGGCCGACGACCGAAGCGGTGTAGAGCTGCAGGTTCGGCGTCCCGTTGTAGTCGTACTGCTTCTGCACCTGCCCGGTCACGCCGACGGTCGGATAGAGCGCGCCCTCGGCGATCTTCACCGCGAGCTGGGAGGCGTCGACGCCGTGCAGCATCGCGACGATCGCCGGATGCTCGACCTGCGAGATCGCGATCGCCTCGGGCAGCGCCTTCGGCAATTGCCGAGTGAGCGGCGCCACCGGCGACAGGCTTTTCGGATCGTCGCCGATCTCCTTGCGATAATTGGCTAGAGAAATCTGCAGTTGGGTCTGCGCGCCGAGCGCGGTGGCGCGCGCGCCGGCGAGGCTCGCCTCGGCCTGCGCAACGTCGGTGCGGGTGACTTCGCCGACGTTGAACCGGTCCTGGGTCTGCCGCAGCTGTTCTTGCAGCACCTCGACGTTGTTGCGGTCGAGTTCGAGGATCGCCGTGTCGCGCAGAACGTCCATGTAGTAGGTGACGGACTGGAGCAGCACGTTCTGCTCGGTGTTGCGCAATTGCTCGCGCGCGCCGAGCACGCCGGATTCGGCCTGGCGCACCGAATTACCGGTGCGGTTGCCGTTCCACAGGGTCTCGGTCACCGACACGCCGTAGCCGCGCGGGGCGGTCGTCGTGCTCGTGGCGCCCGGCACGCCCGACTCCTCTTCTCGCAGGACGCCGGCGGTGCCCTGAGCCGTGACGGTCGGGTAGTAGCCGGCGTTCGCCTTGGGAATGTTCTCGTCCTGCGCGCGCACCGCGGCGCGCTGCTGGTTGATGTCGGGGTTGTTGAGATAGGCCTTGGCCAGCGCCCCGCCGATGGTTTCGGCGTGGGCGCCCGTCGCCAGCAACGCCGTCGACAAAGCGACGACAGCGGCTCGCTGCAGCCATGCGTGAGCCGCCGTCGATTTCACAAACTCATCCATTGCAGCCCCTACGCGCGCCGAGCTTCGACGCCGACCCTGCCCCTTAACGGGCTTACGCGGCTTGAGCCGCCGAGGCCGTATACGCCGACATGACGCGCAGAAACGACATATCCCCACCCTCCCACTCTACAGGCAATGCGAGTCACCCGGCTACTCCCCGCCGCCGGTTCGACATCAAATCACCCCAAAATTCAAGCGAGCGTCGCATTCTTGCGACACCCCTCGGCTGCGGCCGAAATTTCAAGGCGCGCCGCTGCGGACCGCGATCACGAAGCCGCGATCAGAAGGCGAAGCTCGGCGTCCGCCGGAACGCCTCCAAAGCCGCCGCGCGGGTCTCGAACAGCGCGCGTCGACCGAAGCCGGTCGCCAGCCGCTCGATCAGCGTCGCTTCCGGCGCTCCCTCGCGGGCGTCGACGCCGACCAGCCGTCCATTCTCGGCGAGTTCCGCGAGCAGCGCGTCGGGCGGCGCCTCGAACGCGCCTTCGACGACGATGACGTCGAACGGCCCCCGCCCCTTGGCGCCTGCCGCAAGGTCGCCTTCGACGACCTCGATCCCCGTCCGTCCGTTCAAAAGCTTGCGCGCCGCCGCGGCGGCGCCGGGGTCGCTTTCCAGCGCCACGACGCGCGCGCCGAGACGTTCGAGAATCGCCGCCCCGTAGCCCGAGCCGCCGCCGACGTCGAGGACGCGCTCGCCCGGCTTCACGTCCGCCGCCTGGATGAGCCGCGCGAGAACCGTCGGCGGCAGCAGCCGGCGCGTCTGGGCGCCGAGCGACGGCTGGTCGCTATCGAGATAGGCGAAACGGACCTTCTCCGGCGCGACGAAAACCTCTCGCGGCGTGTCGAGAAACGCCGCCAACAGGTCGAGATCGTTGACGTCGCAGACGCGTAGCTGGCCGTTGACCATCTTCAGCCGCTGCGCCGCGGCGTCCTCATCCAAAGCCGTCAAAGCCATTCGCGTCGCCCCGCCATGGTCGCGGCTGGCGCCGCCGCCGGCGGCGCGCCGAAGGAAGGAAGTGGAGGCCTCGCCCGGAATCGAACCGGGGTGCAAGGATTTGCAGTCCTCTGCGTAGCCACTCCGCCACGAGGCCATGCTGCAGCCGATCCCCTGACGCCGCAGCGGGGCGGGCTATAGCAAGTTTCGCCGCGCGTCGGCAAGCCGGCGCCTGCCGCCGCCGCTCAGCCGCGCGGCCAGATCGGCCGCCGGGCGAGCGGCATCAACAGGAAATAGACGGCGAGCGCCGCCAGGCCGACTTTCACCCAGACCTGCGGTTGCAACCCCTCGACGATCGCGACCGCGGCGAGCGCGAGCCAGGCGATCGTCGCGGCGATCGTCAGCGGCCGCAGGCGGCGCACCCGCAGCGGATGGACGAAGACGACCGGCGCGAACATCGCCGCCGTCGCGGCGAGCGTAAGGGCGGCGTTGAGCGGCCACGGCCAGCGCAGCACGAACAGATAGAACGCGAACACGTTCCAGATCGCCGGAAAGCCGCGAAACCAGTGGTCGTCGGTCTTCATCCGGGTGTCGGCGAAATAGAGCGCCGAGGCGGTGACGACGATGAGGCTGATCCAGAAGGCGATCGCCGGCGGCATCAGGTCGGAGCGCCACAGCGCCACCACCGGCGCCACGACATAGGTGAGGAAATCGACCACCAGGTCGAGGACCGCGCCGTCGATCGTCGACGCGGTCTCGCTGACCTTGGCGAAGCGCGCCAACGTCCCGTCGATTCCGTCGATGAACAGCGCCAGGCCGAGCCAGGCGAAACAAATGGAGAAGTTGCGCTCGACCGCCGCGTCGAGCGCGAGCAGCGCCACCGCGGCGCCGGAGGCGGTCAAGACGTGGACCGTGAACGCCGCCGCGCGACGAACCGGCATGGACTTGCGCGCGCTCGTCATGCCGATTCGTCCCCAGCCCCCGCCGCCCGCGGCCAGCCGGGCTGGCTGGCTGGACAGCTTAAAAGCACGCGTGCCAGGATAGGGCAATGGCCCCATTCCCGATCGACGCCAGCGCGACCTGCGACGTAATCGTCGTCGGCGCGGGACTGACCGGCCTGGCGGCGGCGGTCGGCTTCGCCCGCGCCGGCCGCCGGGTGATCTCGGCCGGCGCGGCCGAGCGGCTCGGCCACGGGCGGACAGTGGCGCTGCTCGGCCCGTCGGTTGATTTTCTCGACCAGCTCGGCGTCTGGCCGGCGCTCGAACCGCACGCCGCGCCGATGCGGGGCTTGAGGATCGTCGACGACACCGGCTCGCTGTTCGCGCCGCCGCCGGTCGAGTTCCGCGCGCGCGAAATCGGCCGCGACGTCTTCGGCTGGAACGTCGAGAACGCGGCGCTCGCCGACGCGCTCGAATCGGCCGCTGCCGCTCAGCCCAATCTCGTCCGCATCGCGGCCAACGCCGCCGCGTTCGATTTCGCCCGTGAGCGCGCGACGGTCACGCTCGCCGACGGCCGCGTCTTCGCCGCGGCTCTCGTCGTCGGCGCCGACGGGCGCGCTTCGCCGTCGCGCCGCGCCGCCGGGATTGCGGTTTGGACGCGCCGCCACCCGCACAGCGCGCTGACCGTCCTCATCGCCCACGCGCGCCCGCACGGCGACGTCTCGACCGAGTTCCACACCCGCCAGGGACCGTTCACGCTCGTCCCCCTGCCCGCAGCGCCCGGCGCGCCGCATCGTTCGAGCCTGGTGTGGGCGATGAGCGAAGCGGAAGCGAAGCGGCGCGCCGCGCTCGACGACGCCGGCCTGGCCGCGGAGATCGAGCGCCAGGCGCGCTCGCTGCTCGGCGCGATGCGGATCGAAGGCGAGCGCGGAATCTTCCCGCTCGCGCGCCAGAGCGTCCGTCGCTTCGCCGCGACACGGCTGGCGCTGGTCGGCGACGCGGCGCACGCCTTCCCGCCGATCGGCGCCCAGGGGCTCAACCTGGGCTTACGCGACGTCAAGGCGCTGATCGCGGCGACGCTCGCGAGCGCCGACGTCGGCGCGGACGACGCGCTGCGACGCTATGCCGCTCGACGCGCCGCCGACGTCGCGTTCCGCACAGCGGCGGTCGCGGCGCTCAATCGCTCTCTCATCGCCGATTGCGCGCCGGTCGATCTCGCGCGCGGCCTCGGCCTCGCCGCGCTCGGCGCGATCCCGCCGCTCAGGCGCCTGACGATGCGTGAAGGCGTCGCGCCGCTGTTCCCCGGCTGACGTCGGCCTTTTCGGCGCGCGCCTCAGGCC
>Ga0326728_10025168_pt1 | contig 10688 bp, 11 predicted proteins | sample MB3enrmetagenome_FD_207602 | JGI IMG/M metagenome (GOLD analysis project Ga0326728, IMG submission 207602) | Lab enriched peat soil microbial communities from McLean, Ithaca, NY, United States - MB31MN | ecosystem: Environmental > Terrestrial > Soil > Wetlands > Peat | place: USA: New York...
CAGATATGGGTGATGGCGAGAAGGCAAAGGAGAGCCATGGCATTGTGGAATTTCTGCCGTCCTCGTGGCGTCACGATTGGCTGGTTGGGTTCTTGCTGGTGGCCGTCACCATCATTGCTTATCAGCCGGTGTGGCACGCCGGATCGATCTGGGACGATGACAAACACATCACCTCGCCGGCACTCCGCTCGCTGAACGGTCTGGCCCGCATCTGGACGCAACCCGGGGCCACCCAGCAGTACTATCCACTGGTCCACAGTGCTTTTTGGGCGGAACATAAGCTTTGGGGCGATGCCACGGCGGGTTATCATTGGGTCAACATTCTGCTCCATGCCTTTTCGGCGTTGTTGCTGGTAAAAATACTGCGCCAACTGAAAATACCGGGAGCGTGGCTGGCGGCGGCCCTCTTTGCCCTGCATCCGGTTGAGGTGGAATCGGTGGCGTGGATTTCGGAACTCAAGAACACGTTGTCAGGAGTATTCTATCTGAGCGCGGCGCTGGCCTACCTGGGATTTGATCAAAACCGAAACCGGGGGAATTATGCCGCTGCATTGGGGCTGTTCCTGCTGGGGTTGATGTCGAAAACCGTCATTGCAAGCCTGCCCGCGGCCTTGCTGGTGGTTTTCTGGTGGCAACGGGGGAAGTTATCCTGGAAGCGGGACGTGCTGCCGCTGATTCCATTTTTCATCGCGGGGATTGGGGCCGGATTGTTTACCGCGTGGGTGGAACGGAAGTTCCTTGGCGCGGAAGGTGCGGAGTATAATTTTTCCATCATCGAACGGTTTCTCATTGCCGGGCGTGCCATTTGGTTTTACCTGGGCAAACTGTTCTGGCCTGTGGATTTGGCCTTTATCTATCCCCGCTGGCATGTCAGCCAGACGGTGTGGTGGCAATACCTGTTTCCGGTGGCGTCGTTGCTGTTGTTGGGAGTGTTGGTCTGGCGGCGGTGGCGCGGGCCGCTGGCAGGGCTGCTCTTCTTCGTCGGGACATTGTTTCCGGCTTTGGGTTTTTTCAATGTGTATCCCTTCCGCTATTCGTTCGTGGCGGATCATTTCCAGTATCTGGCCAGTCTCGGCCCTTTGACGCTGGCTGCGGCTGGGATCACCACCCTGCCCGGTTTATTTCGGAAAAGAAAAGCATTCCTTGAGCCGATGGTGTGCGCGATGCTGTTGTTGGTTCTTGGAACGTTGACATGGAAGCAATGCGGGATGTACGCCAACGCCGAATCGCTCTGGCTACAAACCCTTCGCCGGAATCCCAATTGCTCGATGGCCCACAACAATCTCGGCCTTGTTCTTCTTCAAAAGGGAAAAGTAAACGAGGCCATCTCCCATTATCAAGAGGCGCTCCAAATCAAGCCGGACAATGCGGAAGCCCATTTCAATCTTGGCCTCAGCTTTGGCAAACAGGGGCGGCTGGACGAAGCGATCACCCAATTTCAACAGGCTCTGCAAATCAAGCCTGGCTTCGAGCCAGCGCACTACAGCCTTGGCAACGCTCTTCTGCAAAAGGGAAACACGGGCGAAGCGATCACCCAGTTTCAACAGGCTCTGCAAATCAACCCCGACAACGCGGATGCCCACTACGGCCTTGCCACCGCTCTTCGGCAAGAAGGAAAAGTGGACGAAGCGATTGTCCATTACCAAAACGCGCTGCAAATCAACCCCGACAACGCGGATGTCCACAACAACCTTGCCAGCGCTCTTTGGCAACAAGGAAGAGTGGACGAAGCGATCACCCATTACCAAAACGCGTTGCAAATCAAACCCGACGACGCGGATGCCCACTACAACCTTGCCATCGCTTTTCGGCAAGAAAGAAGACTGGACGAAGCGATCACCCATTACCAAAACGCGCTGCAAATCAAGCCCGACAACGCGGATGCCCACAACAACCTCGGCAACGTTCTGCTGCAAACGGGAAGGGTGGACGAAGCAATCATCCATTTCCAAAAGGCGTTGCAAATCAAACCCGACAACGCAAAATCACAAAACAACCTCGGTCAAGCTCTTCTGCAACAGGGACATGCGAAGGAGGCAATTACCCATTTCCAAAGGGCGCTGGAAATCGAATCCGCCGAACCAGCAGTCCAAAATAATCTGGCCTGGGTGTTGGCCACTTGTCCGGATGCGTCGCTGCGCAACGGTGACCAGGCGGTGGAACTGGCCCAAAAGGCCAACGCGCTGACCGGCGGGAAAAGTCCAATCATTCTCCACACCCTCGCCGCCGCCTTTGCCGAGGCCGGGCGGTTTGGCGACGCCGTACAGAGCGCGCAAAAGGCCATTGAACTGGCCCGGGCGGCGGGGCAACAAGATTTGGCGGGGCAGCTAAACGTTGAGTTGAAGCAATACCAGGTGGGACTCCCCGTGCGTCAGTAACAGGAAAGTGTCATAAAGCCCTCCTGTTGAATGGCTTGCAAAATGTGTTTCCTGGCAGGACACTACAGAACGCTTCATTTTTTGCCTCTTGCCGGGGATGGACGGAAATCCCGACAAAATGCTATAAGACGACGATGCACAATTTTCAATGTCTTGGGCCTAATTTAGCACAAGAATTTAATTGCTTTTGCGTCGGGAATAGACGAATATGACCACAGTAAACAACGACTTAAAAACTATGAACAAACTCATGAACCCTTGCTTCGTCGCCTGCCAGTTGATTTGTGTCGGCATTGTCTCCATGTGCTGCCAAAGCGCCAACGCCCAGGCTTTTTTTACAGAAAATTTCAACTACTCGGCGGGCTGGCTTGGCGGCAACGTCAACCCCAGCACCGGTAACGCGTGGAGCGGAGGAAACAGCACTTTGGATGTTGGCAGCAGTCAGTTGACCTATGCTGGATTGCAGGAGGCGGCTGGCAACGACTTGGTTTATACTCCGGGCGGCGGTAACAGCAGTTATAACAACTTCGTCACTCCCGTGACCGGTGCCGGTAGCAGCGTCTATTATTCCTTTCTCATCGATTGCATTGCGGCTCCCACCGGCAACAACTATATTTCCTCATTGAATCCTGCTTCGGGCACCCCAAACGGCAATGGCGATGACTTGGCAATTTATGATGGTACTTCGGGCAGCGGCTGGAAAATAGGCGTAAGAACCGGCAATACCTCCAGCGGCGCCCAATATAGCGGCACTTTGGCATTGAACACAACTTATTTCGTCGTCGCAGAATTGACCCTTGGCTCCACGTCCGTTGCGAACATTTATGTCGATCCTACGCCCGGCGGCCTCCAGTCAGGAGCAACGCTTGCCAATACGGAGTCCACAACGGAGGCCTTAACCTCGGTGGGGGATGTCGGCTTCAAATCCTCGTCGGGGTCCTCTCAGGGCGATTTTTTGATGAGTGACCTTGAAATCGGCACCACTTGGGCGGACGTGACGCCCTCGGCGGTTCCCGAACCGGGCACTTTGGCCTTGCTTGGCAGCGGATTGGTTTTATTGCAGGTTGGATGGCGTCGCCTTCAAAAACGCGCCTGACACACGCATCCGGTTTTTCAAGATGGGCGGCGGCAAGAGTTTGCCGCCGCCCCGTTTTTTGGGCCGGTCGGGTTGAGTGATGGGTGGCTCCAGGCTCACGGCGCGGACGTCGCGGCATCTCTTTCCGCGTCCGTGAGGAAATGGTCAAAGGTCTTGTCCGCCTTCATGCCGCGGAAATACTTGTCGAAAAAGTCCATCATCGTGATCCAATCCTCCTGCGTGAAGGCGCGCGCAGGGATGTGTTCCGCAGTTGGCTCATGGGTTTCAGGGTCATGGTTTTGATTCCACAACCGCGGCGGAAGTGCTTTCGGGATTCCAAGGGTGGTGATACGACAACACTTTGGCCGGATCGGACAATGCAACCGCCTCGGTTTCGGTGAGCTGGCGCGAAGCCGGATGCCGCCGGCTCACGTCCACGGGTTTTCCCTGAGCGTCGGTGCTGTGAAATTCTCCGAAGCGCAGATGACTGACATTCGTGCCCCTGGCTTCCCAGCCGGCAGGCGGAACTTGCGCCCCCATCTGGCAATTGATGAACGCCGCCTGGCTGTAGGGGAAACGGTCGGCGTCAATCCGTGCCAGCAGGCACTTTCCGACTCCCGGCGCCGCCGTCAGTTTGCATTGGAAAAAAACATAGCCGGGACGTTCCGCCGGATTGCGCGCTTGCAGGTAATAACCATTGTGAACAGCCTTGATTTCACACTGGTCAAAGAAAACGCTGCCTTGTCCCCAAATGAAATCCACGTCGCCTTCCACGTAACAATTCGTCACATAGACACTCCCGCTCAACAGCAGCGTGTCCTGAAAACTGTGGAAGTCGTCATTCCGCAACACGCAACGGTCGCCGCTGACGCGCAAGGCTTCGGCTTGGGAACCGCGATAAGGCGTCGTGTTATGCACCGTCATGTTCTCCAGCACAAAATCGTTCGCATCCACGCTCACCAATGAACGCCCGATGCGGCCGGAGTTGAACCGGTCGTTGTTGCGCCCGGCGATGATGGTGCCTTTGCGGTCTTCGCCGATGAGATGGATGCGGCTTTTGTCCGGCGCGATGTAAATCATCCCGTCATACACGCCCCTGCGGACAAATATTTCGACCGGCAACTGGTTGTCGTCCGGGACATAATCCACCGCGCCCTGCGGGGTGCAGAAATCGCCCGTGCCGTCGGCGGCCACAATCAGGTTCGTCCGGCCTCCGGTCAATGCGGCGCGCGTGGAAAATGTCCACGCGGAGCCGTTGGTGAACCCGCCAAATTCATTGCTGCTCTCGCTTTTGAAAACACCCGGATCAATGTTGACATAATAGCTTTCGCCGGAACTCAGCGCGCGCGAATGCAACGCCACCGACACGACGTTGCCCGCAATCCGGATCGGATCGTAGCGCAGCGTTTTGCCGCCGAAATTATTCGTGAACCCGGCGTTGCTCAAATCAAACGCATCCGCCAGCGTGTTGTTCGCGGCGCGATAGACCGTGATTTTGCCCTTGGTTCCCAAAACAACCGGCTCGTTGAAATCCAGCCGCAACGGCGTGTCGGCGCAGACATTGGCGGACCGGCTGGCGGGAAATAATTTCGTGACGGCCGGCTCCGCGCGGCACCAGTTTGAGATCAAAACCGAAAAAATGAGGACGGAGAAAACGGGTTTTGCGGAGCGAAAATTCATGGGTGACCGGACAATTGCCAGAGCCATTCATCCACAAAGTCCCCCCGGCATCCGTGTGGTGGAGCCGCCACACCCCGCGCCACCTCAAACGCGGGGTATGGCAAAGCCGCCACCATGTCGGTTATGGCGCTTTCAGCACGAAGAACTGGACCGGATCGCTTGGGTTCAGGGCGTTGAGGACAGTACCGGCGAAACTGCCGTTTGCACCCGGTGTACCCACTGTAAAAGTTCCCACATTTGCCCAACTCGTCAGCGGTGCGCTTACATTCGTACTCATCAGCACAGTATAAGTTCCAGATATTGCGTTTGTTCCGTTGAACGTCAAGTCGTTGCCGGAGAAGCTAAGACTGGTCAAGTCCGGCTGCGGCGCCACCACCGTTGGGCCGTAGTGAAGGAGAACTTGAGTTCCAGTGATGACAATGCTGTATTCGGCATAGTTGGAGGGTATGGTCCCGGTCCAAGCCAGTGCGGCAAAGGTGGAGCTGGCGATGGTGCCGCCGCCGATTAAATTGAAGAGCACATAGTCGGTGGTTGTGGACAGCGTGCCGCTGAGCGCGTTGATGACAATTTGAGCACCGTTAGGATGCAGGAGGCTGCCGCCACCGCCAGAACCGTAAATCACTATTTGGCTGTTCGCGCCTGACGGGTTGCTGGTCAGGTTAAAAATATTGGTGGAGGTTGACCCGCCATAGTTGAGAATACCGTTTGTAAAAGTGAGCGTGCCTCCGGCGTTCGCGCTGCCGGGCTGGATGATTGAGGTCCCTGGCGTAAGGTTGCCGATGATCGTGCCGGAGCCTTGCAAGGTGTCTCCTGCGCCAAAATCCCAGGCGCCTAGCGTCACATCCAAAGTCGAGCCCGAACCTAAAATAATGGTGTTGCCCGTGCCTTCAAGCGTGCCGTTGGCAGTGAGAGTTATCGTGCCATTGTTGGTGATGAATCCTGCATTGCCGGGCGCTCCTCCCGGTCCAGTGTTGACTTCCCATACACTGTTCACGCTGATCGACGAGCCGCTGTTCACCGTCCAATTCCAACCGGCCTGGCTTCCAAGAGCACCACCCGGGACGCTGGTAAAGGGGCTGGCGCCAAAGGTCACTATTTGCGGGTTGGATGGGGCGGTTCCGCCATCGAAGTTCACATTACCCCACGCGCTGTTATTGTTAATTGTAATAAGCGCAGTGCTGTCCACGCTGAAATTTCCACCCACGTTCAAGGTGAAGCTCCCAGCGGTGGTGAGGGGGGCCCAGGTGACGTTTGTAAGCCCAATATTGCCGCCGACAGTTAATGTGTTGCCCAGACTGGGAATATAGGAATTCGTGGTTGTTGGGGTGCCTGCGGTCATGGAAAAGTTATGGGCTACAGTGAAGGAACCCGCTTCGGCGGAGCCGCCAAACTTATGATTAACGGTCTCCAAAGGCCAGTACCAAGTGAAGTCGTAAAAAGTTTGGCCCGCCATCCCGCTGAAAATAATGCCGGTTGAAACTCCCGGAGCAATCAAGCAGGTGGAACCGGCTTCCCAAGTCGCATGGGGGATGCAGCCTTTGGCGTCCGCTGTCGAGGTTGTCTGAACAAACGTGCTGCCGCTTTTGAACGTGATGGCGTTGGCGACCCATGTTCCTAATCCGCTGTTGGTATAGCCGGGTCCGCCGAACTGGTCACCGCTGGCAAGGCCGAAGTTGGTCATCGTGGAGCCGTTTTCCATGACAATGGTCGCGCCAGAGGCCAGATTGAAATTAGCTCCGTGGGTGATCAGCAGGCCGAAGTTGCCAGATACATCCATATCATACGTGAATTCAGGATTGGGCGAGCTGGGGTGCAACAGGGTGTTGGTTCCGCTCGCAAACAGGTACGTGGCGCCGCTCGGGACAACGATTCCGTCCACGTTATTCGAACTGCCACCATTGATGGAATTGCTAATGGTGGTGCCGGCCAGAATGGTGATCACGCCGGTGTTGTTGCTCGGAAACTGGGTGCCCGCGGTATTGCCGTTTTCGGTCACCCACTCTGAACCGTTCCACAATTGCCAGGTGTTGGAGCTGCCGAGCGAATTGTTTGTGGAATTGTCCCAGATACCGCTTCCGCCGCTCTGCAGAGCGGGGTTGCTTTGCCAGTCGCCGGCGACGTTCGCTGCTTGCGCAAGAGTGGAGGCGAGCGCAAGCGTCGTGAAAAGAGCGGTCTTCAAGATATTGTTCTTAGTTTTTAAGGCAGTCATAATGTTTAGGGTATTGTTTACTGCTGGCATGTTCTACTATTCCCAACGCGAAATCAATTGAATTCACAGGCGAAATTGTCCCCGGAACATTGAAAATTATGCACCGCAGTCCCGCGGCATCCATGGGCAGCCGCCACACCCCCCGCCCGGCCAGTTGCGGGGCATGGCAAAAAGCCGCCGTAATACTTTGCAAGCGGCTGATTAAGAATGGCGCACCCAATAGGAGTTGAACCTATAACCTTCTGATCCGTAGTTGTATAAGAAATGTTTCACGGAGTTTCCCGGTGTTTCAAGATGTGCCAATAAGCCATTGATTGCCAACGTCTTGCACCGAAAAATGCAACACGTTGCTACACGCTGAAACATCCTGAAACGTGGAGCACCGTTATACTACTTTTTATACTACTCATCTGGGATTTCCCATTTGATTTCTTGCCCGCGACCAGCGTGGGCCTTTTTGTTGATTCTCTTCCCACTCCATAGATTTGCAAGTCATTTTTTTAGTCCGTTCTCGGTTTTTCTCTGGCAGAGGGGGTATTTCGATGCCTTTTTTGTCTCCAATGCCCTTTTTCTCCCGGATGAGAAGACACCTCCTCCGTAGTTTCCGGTTTTTTGACATGTTCGGCCTTCATCCTGACGTCGCGGTTGCCAATCGCAGCCGCTCAATTGCCTTCAGGATGTCGCGGAACAAGTCGCGCGGCACCGCCACCTCCGCCATCTGGAAGACGATCTTCCGGGAATGGCGCACGACCTTGGCCCCGATCTTGATCAGTTTCTCCCGCAGCGTCGTCAACGTCCAGTGACGAACCGCTCTGGGCAGCACCGCCTGCCGCAGGAAGTTGCCCAGGTTGTAGGCCAGCACGAACAGTTGCAGCCGCACTTGGTTGTCCACAAAATCGTGACAGGACAGGCGGGTCCATTTAACCGCGTTCTTGCCTTCCTTGATCCACTGCTCCGCCGTGCCTCGCTGGTAGTAGAACCGCACCACCCGTTTGGCGGGCCGAGTTAGATTGGTCACGATGAACCCCACGCGAGGTGGTTCCCCCAACAGCAACAGCGCGTTTCATCTTTTGCAGAAGCGCCCGGCCCCGGGCGATAGCCGCGGCCATGCGTGGATCAACCTTCTTTTGGGGCGGCAGTTCGGGCGCTGCCGAATGCTTGCGACCGACAAGCCTACGCTGGCCGAATGCTTTCAGTCCTGCAGTTTCGTCCCTAATCTGCTGCCTGGTCATCCTTGGCTTGCTTTTGGTTTTACGCTTCATCCCGGTTCCCCAGATTCCAACTCATAGAGCATTTGCCGCACTTGCTCCTCTGTCATATCTTGCAATGTCCGCCGCATCGCCTCGGCAACGCTTTCGTTTGGCTCACGCGGAATTTTGCCGGCGTCAATCAGAGCGGCCAGCCGGTGCATCGCTTGTCCCCGAAAATCTCCTGGGTCGATGTTTGATTCCGGTTCAATAAAGGAACCGGTAACACCATCCGGGCCCCAGCCCAGATCCTCATCGATTTCCGCACCGGTCTTGCGATCAAACTCCCAACCACCCAAGCACACAATGCGATCCGCTCTGACCTGTTTCACTGGCAACCGCATTGGTTGGGGGAGTCCTCCCAACCAACGCAGGACGTAATCCCCGACCACTAATTCTGAAAGTCGTTTGCTCATGTTCCCTTCCAGATGGCGGAAGCCTGCTCAACCGGCGCGACAGTGGCGAACCGTTTCTTCGGCATTCCCCACTCGATGGCCGTGAGTCTGAGAAGGCGTTTGTTTAGCTGATGTCCGGCCGCCGACCGTTTTGACGGTTCGGACCGTGACGAGCCTGATTCTTTCCACCGAAGAAAACCGTCACGTAGCGATAAACCCCATCGCAAAGGTGCTGAAGAGCAAATTGACTGCGGATGAAAAATGTGGCTGCCCATTCTTGGCCTATTGATCGCAATTAGAGTAGAATCACCATCGCCGGATTAAAGCCCCTGCACGGTTCGCCGGGATAACCTCGTTGATTTGTCAGTACGCGGGTCGATCCGACTTGGTGGTCGACGTTGTAGTGGGTGTGGCCATGGATCCAAAGCGGAACGCGGCTCTCTTGGATGAGGGTATTGAGATCCGAGGCAAAGGACGGAGTCAATGGTCCGCCCTTATAGTACGGATCCTCAGATTGAGGACTGGGCGCATGATGGGTTACAACAACTGTTCGAGCTGGATCATGCCGAGGCAGCTCATCTTTGAGCCAGGTGATCGATTCTTGATGCATCTTTCGCGTGTCGCGCGGCCGCAAGCGCCGATTTTCGGTACTGGATCGAATGATCCGATAATCATTCATCATGTCGGCCGCTGCCTGCATGGCAACTTGTGGATTGGAGTCCAAAGCGAAATCCGCCCACAGCGTGCAGCCCAAGAACCTGTAACCAGCCAACTCGACGGCCTTGTTTTCAAGCAGGTGAATTTGACTGCCCTCAGTTTCCTGTCGCAACGTATCGGTCAATTCCGGAATGGCGTGCCGGTAAAACTCATGGTTTCCAAGCACATAAATAACGGGCTTTTCGCCGAAATGGCTTTTGGCCCATTCCAGGCCCTTCTTCCCGACGTCGATGTCACCGGCAAGTACCACAACATCGGCTTCAGTCGATGGAATTTCTGTTGAACCAAATTCTAAATGAAGATCAGCCAGAATGTGCAATCGCATAATAGTGCAATGGTTGTTTTTTGCGTTTCATAGTCTTTTTTCATCCGGGACTTCCGCTTGTGATTTTTTCAGATTCAAAAATGAATCGTCGCGAATGCCAGACCTTTTTTGGCAAAGCCACGGGAGATTTATTTCCGAACGAAGGATTTCTCAATTTGACCCATATATCCATTTTATGCTGTACACTATATTTCGTCAACCCCCTCTGACATGGCTTCCTCGGCAAGCTCCGCGACCTCCTGCCACAGGCCGGACTCCATTGCTTCCACCAGGGGCATCCCATCCATGTGACATGGGGTGATCAGCCACTCGATAAATCGTTCGCTCCCCAGCCGGTTGCGCAGATCTGAAATGGCGTTGAATTGAACCGCTCTCAATATTCGTTCACTTGGTGTCATAGAAAGTAGTTTGACACTTTTCCACAACAATTTATACTGCACCGTGGGTGCCAACGGCTTAGTGAACTGGAACTGGCCGGATGCAACTTTCATGGGCGCATAGACTCGGGGCCTAACGGGATTGGTTGACAACGGCTGTCCGTGCGGAAAGATAATTTGACACCTCCAACCCGCTCTGAATGTAATAACGCACCCACTCGCTCTGCAAATCACTTGCAATTCGTCAAGATATACTATATGGTATCATTCATGGAAAATGATACA
>Ga0326728_10025169_pt1 | contig 10688 bp, 13 predicted proteins | sample MB3enrmetagenome_FD_207602 | JGI IMG/M metagenome (GOLD analysis project Ga0326728, IMG submission 207602) | Lab enriched peat soil microbial communities from McLean, Ithaca, NY, United States - MB31MN | ecosystem: Environmental > Terrestrial > Soil > Wetlands > Peat | place: USA: New York...
CCCAATCCTTAGTTTGTTCGAAACTGAGTACTGAAAACTGAAAACTAGCTGGCCTTACCGGGGCACCAAGTTCATCAACCACCCCAGCAGGATGGCAACCCCTACAAAGGCCGCGAAGACCTTGGCACCGTAAATCAACCGGTCGCGTGGCGCGTCTTTGCTGAGCGCTGCGAAGGCGACAGAAACCAGCAGAGAAAACAGGAGCATCGCGATGAAATGTGGAATCGCCATATAAGAACAGTGACTAGTGGCTAGTGGCGAGCGGCCAGCGATCGCGGTCGTCCTGGTTTTCACTAGCCACTAGCCGCTAGCCACTGTCGTTCAAAGTTTTCGTCCTACTGCGATATCGTAAGTGTCGAGGACGGCAAGCACGTTGAGCATGCCTGCAGCCACCAGGAACGCCGTGCCATAGTCGGAGCTGACGAAGAACGGATCGCCGCCCGAATACCCGAAGAACCTGGCAATCGGCATCGCCACGCCCACGCACAACTCGCCGAAGTAGCCCAATGACTCCAGGTACGAAGCGCTCCCAGCGGCGAAGAACAGGCCCTTCATGGTCAGGCCGAGCAGGAACATGACGATGATCGACGCGAACAGAATCAGGGCCCGCCACTTGCGCCGGAGCAGAAAGTGGCCGAGTCCAGGCACCGCCCACGCCGCTACACAAAGCCACACCAGGCGGCCAAGCGCCGGTCGTGCGGCCTCGGCGGCCTTGGTCTTAACTGGAATCTCTTCTACAACGGCTCTCTTTGCCATAAGTCCTGGGTGATCTTGCCTCGCAAGCGCCCTTCGGCAACGCGATCCTCTATCTTATGCCGAATAGCGCCGGAAGAACAATCACGAACAAAAAATAGGAGTTTTCTTTGCGGCTCCGACGTCCACGGAAAGGCAGCCCTCCACCGCCTCGTGCAGGTTCTTCAGCAGTCCCTCGAAGGTCTCCCCTTGCGTTGCACAACCCGGAATGGCCGGCACTTCAGCCCAGTAGCCGCCTTCCTCCGCCTCGTGGACCACAACCTTGATCTTCACCAGCAACCACCTCCCCTGAATCCTCCCTAACCCGGACTTCCCGCCGCGACGGGCCGGGGATTGATCCATTCATCATTCATCGTTCCGCATTCATCGTCCTTCTTGCTAGCCACTCGCCACTCGCCACTCGCCACTATTTTTGAGAATGGGAACCACCTCCTGCTGGATCTCACCGGTCACCCGCGCGTCTTTCTCGCCGACGTAAACGTTGACCTCGCTTCGCACGCCGAAATCGGGCAGGTAGATGCCTGGCTCTACGGAGAAGCACGTGCCCGGAATGATGCGGCGGGTGTCGCGCGTCTCGAGGTTATCCATGTTGGCGCCGTTGCCGTGGACGTCCTCGCCGATCGAGTGGCCGGTGCGGTGGAAGAAGTACTGCCCGTAACCATGGCGCGTGATCACGGCGCGCGCCGCATCGTCCACCTCGTAGCCGTGCAGGGTGCGCCCAGCCTCGACCGCGCTCTTCACCAGATCCACGGCGGCGTCGCGTGCCTCCTTCACGATCGCGAAGATCGCGGCGTAACGGCCCGGCACTTCCTCGCCCACAAACCCCGTCCAGGTGATATCAAAGTAGACGGCGCCGGGCTTCCGCTGCTTCGCCCAGACGTCGAGCAGCACCCAGTCACCGCGGGCGATGAGGCTCGAACTCGCCTCCGTGGCGGAGTAGTGCGGGTTCGAGCTGTTGGCGTTCACGGCAACGTCCGGCGGATCGTCCGACTCGACGCCGCCCGCCTGGAAGATGCGCACAATCTCCTGCTGCACATCGTATTCGCGGATGGTCTTGCCGGCCTTCACCGCGTCGCGGATCATCGCGAAGCCTCGCCGCACCGCCGCGTGCACCACCTTGCCCGCTTCCAGATGCATGGCCAGCACCTCGGGCGACCACCGCGCTTCGAACAACTGCACCAGGTCCGCCGACGAAACCACGTCGGCGCCCAGGCTCTTCACCAGCTCAATCGTGCCGGCGTCCACCAGCCCGACGTAGGGAATGTCGTTGAGCGGAGAGTATTGCATGGCGATGCGGCTCTTCCCTCCCAGCATCTGCTTCAGCTTGTCGCGCTGCTCCGTCCAGGACGAGTACTCGTCGACCGTCCCCGGCGCGCCATCGAGACTGCCCTTCTCGATCCGGTGGACCAGCTTGGCCGGCTCGCCTGTTGCCGGAATCAGGTAGTACCACCGGCGCGTCACCATCACCGGGTTGATCTTGAGCACACGATAGGCAATGGGATCACGGCGATGGTGGTCGTAGAACAGCCAGCCATCGAGGTGTGCATCTCTCAGTGCTTTCTGAATTGCGTCGAGGTCCACGGAATCTCCCTTCACAGCCATCAGCTATCAGCCGTCAGCACTCAGCACACATAGCAAAAAGTCGATCTCCGGTCAAGGCATGCTGATAGCTGACCGCTGATGGCCGAAAGCTCCTAATCCTAATCGGCAATCAGCAACATCATGGCCGCACCTGCCGAATCGCGCCCACGTCGAAGAGTCGAACACCAAGGCAAGGGTTCTCAACTGCCCAAACCAGCGCGGTGATCATTTGCCGAAGCGTCACCAGCCCCATTCGCCGCGCCGACTGCCGCGCGCCAGGGAACAAACTGGCCAGCCCGTAGAGCGGCAAGAGCAGGTACGGCCAGCGGTGACCCGGACCCAGCACATACCAGGGCCGCAGGATGGTCGCGTTCAAGCCACTCGCGCGGATGGCTTTCTCACATTCCGCCCGCGCCTGGACGTAGTCTTTCATGATCGGCGCAGGCTGGGCCACGCTCACATAGACAAAGTGCTCGACGCCGGCGGTCTTGGCGGCAGCGACACCGGCCACACCCGAGGCCAAATCGACTTCCCTGAACAAGTGAGCCTTGCGCGGGTTCGGGCTGGGCGTGCCAACCAGTTGCACGAAGGTGTCGGCGGGCGGTACCTGGGCGGCATATGATTCCGCCTTCAGCGCATCGCCGACTACCGCCGAGCACCCATTGGGCAACTTCCTCTCCGAGCCGGGCCGCACCAGGGCGCGAATCTGGTGTCCGCGCTTCGCCAGCTTGCGAATCAAGGCGCCGCCCATGTAGCCGGTGCCGCCGGTGATGAAGACATTTCGACCCACTGCCTTTGTCCTTGGCCCTTTGTCCTTGGTCCTTTGTCCCCGGTCCGTAGTCCGTTTTCCCTGTCGATCCCACGACCGAGGCGCTTTCTTGCCACGGACAAGGGACAAAGGACAAATGACAAAGGACCGCTTCCTCAACCTCCCCTGGCCATGCCGCTGCCGACGTCCCAAACCATCTTCTTGCCGCTGCGATACGAGAGGTTCACCATGTGGCCGGCGGCGGCGGAGTGGTGACCAACCTCGGCCGTTTCATAGCTCGGCGTCCGGCTGCGAACGGCATTAAAGAACTCGGCCAGGTGGAGGACGGTGGCGTCTGGCTTGCTCTCGAACGGAACGTCCTCGGGCTGGGGCCGCGGAAGCGCGCCCTCCGACTCCGTTTTGTGGTTGCCCTGGCTCATGAAATCGTCCTGCATCTTCTTCGGCCAACTATCAATGGAGTATCCGTAGCCTTCAGCCTTCGACTCCGCCAGCGTCGTCATGGCGCCGCCGAGAAGGAGCGTCAGCGAGCCGTCGGTGCCAAGGAACTGAATTCCCTGCCCTGCCGTGCTGGCGCTGTTGAAGGTGGAGGCCATGTTCACGCAGAATCCGTCGTAATCGAACATGGCGTCGAGCGTGTCCGGGACCTCGCGGCCGTCGTGCCGGAACAGGATTCCGCCGCACGCCACCACGGCGCGGGGCATCTGGACGCCCATGATGAAGTGGATGGAATTGATGAGGTGGACGAAAAGGTCCGTGGAGATACCACCCGAATAGTCCCAATACTTGCGATAGCGGAAGACGCGCTCCGGGTCGTAGGCTACTTGTGGCGCCGGGCCCAGCCACTCTTCCCAGTTGAAGTTGACACCCTTCTGAAGGTCGAGCGGGATCGGGTAGTTCCAGGCGCCCGTGGAGCTGTTCCGGTTGTAGGTGGCCGTAACCTTGGTCACCTTGCCGAGCTTGCCGGAGGCGACGATCTCCTTGGCTTTCTTGTGCTGGTCGGAAGAAACCCACTGGCTGCCCGCCTGGACGATGCGCTTCGCGCGCCGCGCCGCGTCGATCATCTTGGGGCCGTCTTCGATGCGGTGCGTCATCGGCTTCTCGATATAGACGTCCTTGCCGGCGTCGAGCGCGTCCAGGACCATTTGCAGGTGCCAGTGGTCCGGCGTGGCGATGGCCACCGCGTCGATGTCCTTGCGGTCGAGCAGCTTCTTGTACTGCGCAAGCAACGTGTCGATCTTGCCGTCGGTCCGCTCCTTGGCGCGGTCGAGGTGGCCCTGGTAGCAATCACAGGCCGCCACCAGATTTGCCTGCCCAGTCTGCTTGGCGCTCTCGAGCAAGATGTTCCCTCGAATGCCGAAACCGATAAAGCCCATGTTCACCCGATCGTTCGGCCCGGCCGGATTCGGCAGTTGCGACGCCTCCAGGCGTACCCACTCCCCGTTCAGGATCAATCCCAGTCCGGCAGCGCCCGTGGCACTGCGGCGAATGAAATCGCGACGCGTATAGTTTGACATCCTCAATTCCTCCTTGTTGTCGGCTTGCAAATTCCTGCCCAGGGCCCTATTTTCTGCGTTTCTTCACTCTGTCGTGGAGCGCCCTTGCGTAGTCCTTGATTGCTTCCACGTTCAACTTGCCCCGTCGTTTCAAATCTAGTATCTCGACTGACCTGAGCATGTATCCGCTTACGGGAATAACGACACCCAACCCTTCTTGAATCACGGGCACTCCAACTCTAATGTTCTGGGCCCTCAAAATGGCCAAGGCCTCATTAAGCTCCGAAGACCCTTTATTCATCGCCACCCCCATTCCATCCCCGGATCTTGCCATACGCAACGCACAGGGAAGAACCGAGCAAGGGGGCGAGCACCGAGCCAATACCGCGCACAAGCCAAACGACGACCACACCCCCGAGCACGTAGGCGCCCGCCCTAAGCAGCCTTCCGTGCAGCGCGAAACCGGCCACAAGAGAAACTGCCAGTGCGGCTAGGTAAGCTTCCATGAGCACGAAAAGCAAGCCTACGGCCATCAGCGCGGGTCCCAGGAAATCGGCCACTTGGCGCTTGTGCCGGTCGTCAGAGTATTTCTCTGAAGCCGCGTTGATATCCTGGCATGCCGCGTGTGCCTGCACCGCCAAGACGAGCAACACCACCGGGCCAACCCACCATGTTGTCCAAGGTGAGGGGAGGTGGGCTATTGAAATAAGGCCGAACAAAACAAGTAGGCTCGCAGTGGATCCCAGCATGAACCGCCAGCCGATGTAAAGGTAGCCCAAAGGCCCCAGCACAAGGCCAAGGACAGCGGCGGTCTTCGGCTTCAGTGCCTTGCGCGCACTCAGGGAAGGATTATAGAAGACTAATCCCAGCAGTAGCAGCGCACCCATGTTGATTGCCCAATCGACTAGCTTCTTCTCGACGCTGGGAGACACAAGCGTGATTAGAGCTGCTATCGCCGCGCCCCAACCGAACGGGACGATCAGGTGGTAGCGTTCTTCAAGGGAAACGGACCATCCCAGCGCCCCAAAAACGACCAAGGGAACTTCGGCGATCAGCTTGATCCAGCGTATCATCTTGATGTCACTCTCATTCGTGCCCCGGGCCACTTACGAAGGACACCGTCGAGCCATGAACAAAAACGTTCGACCTCATCGACAGCCGCAAGCAATCTCGCCTTTGAAACGTTAAGCCGCCAAGGGTGCACCCGTTCATCCTGGGCCTGGTCGCCGCCAAACAGCTTCATTTCGAGCTCGTCTGCGAAGAAACTGCGAGGGTACTTGGTTGCGTCACGGTATGACTGCTCAATGTGGAGGCTTGTGACGTTCTCGGGATGCTGAGCCCTGTTCCGGGTGAGTACGATTTCCTCAAGTAGGCTTAGATTGGATTCAGCTTTTGTCCAGTCGATAGCAAGCTGATCCCGGAAGTACTCTCGGTAAGCGTTGATCCAGCCCTGCTTTCGGGCTTTCTTGCGTTCAGGTCGGCCGATACCAGCCTTCGTTAGCGATTCGTTGCTATACCTCGCGAGGAGCTTGTTGACTGATTCTCTAAGGTAGAGCTCTAGAGATGAGCTGAGCATCGAGATGCACATCTGGCCAAGGACATCAATGGACTCATCTGCTTCCATCCACTCGTCCAGGAAGGGGGGAACGTCGTCCTCGCTATAGGGGGGTTCGAATGGATCCTCGCCCGCCTCGATCTTGCGCTTTCGCTCTGAGAACGGAAAACAGGCATCCTCGTAGAAGGCCCGAATGAATTTGGTCCGCATCCGGAGGAAGAAAAGAACGTCCATTTCAATGTCCAGCACTACCTTAGATTGATCCGCACAAGATGCGGGATGTTGCTTTCCTGGCCTCATAACACGCCGCTGGATCATCTGACAGAGGCGTGCTAACGGTAGATCTTCAAATACTTGCGTTGCGTCGAACGTTTCATTACGGCGTGCTATGCGGATCAGCATATCATCCTCCGTAGTGGCCTGAAACTCCGTCTAGGCAGCCCTCATCGGAAACCACTTCGTGAGTACGGCGGCCAGCACCGCGATGTCGAGTGCGAGGGGAGGCAGCTTGGTCGGTCCGAAGAATTCGATCATCAAGACCAGCTCCAGCGCCGCGCCGACCATGGCCAGACCGGGCCACCACGCTTGCGGCACCCGGATACCCGCCACCGCCAGGGCGGCGAGCAGTGACGCCAGGGCGGAGCTTCCCGCGAGGGCGATTCCGAGGAGGTTCGGGTGAACGCGTAATATCCCCCTGTCGCCGGCCGCCCACGGCCACACGTAATTGAACAACCCGAGATGGGGTTGGGTGGGCGCCACGTACGACGCGGCGAAATGCGCCTGGATCACGAGGACCAACGCCCAAAGCCACTTGCTCATGGTAAGAACCTCGCTCTCGCAGGGTGCTGAAAGACCCCGTCTCACGCGGTTTTCGTAGCGGCGCCCTTCAGGGCGGCACTTTGAATTCAACAAGATGCCCGGCTAAAGCCGGCCTCTACGAGAGCCTTCCGCTAACTATTCCTTCATCCTCTGGCTCTTTTCTCGACCTCGGCCTTGGTTCCCCGTGGCTTGTCCCTCCTTTTTACTGCACCGACGCCGCGACCTGCTGCCAATCCACCTCACGGACAAACTCCCAGAGCCGGGCCCGGCTGAGGTCTGTGGCGTACTCGAAAGGCGGAGGGATGTCGTCCAGTTTCTGGCCGCCGAAGTTCAGTCCAACCACGATCAACTGAATATCCGAGCGCGGGCGCGAGCGGTCGAAATAGTCGGGATTGAACGCCACCAGCGGCCGCCCGGTCCCGGCGGGCACGAGGGGTTCGGACGGCCTGTCGACCCATGCCTGCGAAGCCCGTTCCGCCGGGCTCAAAGCCTGGAGCTGGGAGCGCAACGGATCGATAACCGGATCTCCGTGTTCTTTCCTGTCCTTTTCGATCCGGGCCTTCTCTTCCATGAGCCCAGCCCGTTCTTGCTTAATCGAGTTCAGGGTTTCCCGTCCCTCCGGCGATGAGCCCATGTTCTCGATGACGCGCTTTTCTTCCGCGGCCAACTCAGCCAGGCGCTCGTCGGGGCCTCCTTTGGCCTCATCGGTCTCGAGTTTGCGAATCGCCGCGCTCAGATATTGCTCCCGCGTCACGGGAATCCAGAGCGGGCGGCTGCCCTTGGTAACGAAGATGTATAGCTCGTCACGATCTCTTTGGTTGAGATAGAGCGTAACCCCCCCAACATGGCCCCATTCTTTTGGGGCATAGGCCACTTTGCGGCCGTCAGCAAGATTTAGCTGCGGGCCCCCGTTCCATATGTCGGTGGGATTAAACAAGAATTCGGCGTCTTTCACTATCTCATGATCGGTCCGTGGCTCGAGGCGGGGGCCCTGCGCGACAAAAGGAAGGAAGATAAGCCATATCCGGCCGAAATAGGGCGCAGTCTCCGGGTGTCCGAAGTCACAACAGGGAGTCACATTGGCCTCTGCCTTGAAGCCTATCGGTGGGTTGAACACCTTAAGGCGGCGCAGCATCGAGGCTACCCCTCGGACTTTCGACAACACCAACCTCTGGCCGGCGGGCAGTCGAGCTGCCTCCGCGCCGACAGGCTCGTCGTTTTCCTGCCAGGTGCCGGGTAAGTTGGGGAAGCATGCGTTATCCTCGGCAGTCTCGCAGGGCTGCTTGACCGTTGCTCCGTTGCCCACCTTGGCGGCGCCTTGGGCGGCTGCGACGCGGGGCATAAGCACGGAGGTGAACCCCACTACGGCAATGATCAGCGCTGCAAGAACTCCAGTGTTTTTCACGATTCGATCGCCTTCTTCCTGAGCCTGAGGACAGCCGCGTGGCTATTGCTTGACCAGTTCGACGCGACGGTTCTTGGCACGGCCGTCTTCGGTGTCATTCGAAGCGACAGGAGCCGTCGGGCCATCGCCTTGGGCGCTGAGTCGCGCCGCGGCAATTTGGTATTTGGTGGTCAGCACTTTTACAACCGCATCCCCGCGGCGCTTGGACAAATCCATGTTGCTGGCCAGCGCTCCGACGTTGTCGGTATGGCCCACGACGTAGAGTTTGAGTTTCGCGTCCTGTTGAAGCAACTTCGAGATCTCACTCAGCGTGGCGTCCGACTCCGGCTTGACATCGGCTTTGCCGGTATCGAAGTAGATCCCATAAACCGACGCGTGGCCGGTGCGCGTAATGTCATTGGCCAGCGACGCCGCGTTCACCGTGATCAGATCTGACTCCATGGGCTTCACCTCGATGACGTACTCCACGACCCCCGGTGTGTCGCCCCCTATCAACAAGACCACGTACGCGTCGCCCTCCGGCCGCGCGAGCTTCGCCGCCAAGTAACGAAACCCGCTCCACCCCCAATGTTCCCATTCCCCGTTGTTGTACATTGCCTGCGTGCTACTCCCGTCCCAGCACTCATCTTTAACACAGGTGTAAAGGGTCTGGAATCCAGCCTTCTTGAGCGCCGCCTGATAATTGCGGAAGACCTCGATCACCGAGCGTCCCTCTGGAGCTGTATACTCGAGTGCAGTAACTCTTCCTTCCAAGACCTGGCTTTTCGAGAATTTTCCATCAACGTTCCTGCCGAGCATCATGGTCACATCGTCGAAATCTTTCTGAATGCAGTCATTGAGGGCTGATCCCGGATAGCGCGAAATCAGCGGATGATCCTTGCATCCCTCCTTGTCTTGACCCTGTCCCAAGGTTGCGAACCCTAGCACGAGCAGGATGGCGGTGAACAATACCAGACTTCGAAGTCTCATTTGAATTTCCTCCCTCCATCAGCAGAAACTGAAAACTCTTTCCGGGTAAGGGTTACGAAGCGGCACGGATGACAGTGCGAGGCCTCCGCGGCGACGCCTCGACAGGCCAGAATGGACGAGTCCGCCTGGCGGGCGCTGTGCTGACCATCACTCAGCAGTGTGACATCGATCATCCTGCCGTCCCCTTCAAGGCGACGTCGGGCCACTTGCTCATGCTAAGAACCTCGCCCTCGCAAGGTGCCGAAAAACCTCGTGTCGAGCGGTTTTCGTAGTGGCGCCCTTTAGGGCGGCACTTTGAATTCAACAAGATGCCCGGCTAAAGCCGGCCTCTACGAGAACCCCAAAGGCGTTTTTTGACCTCCCGCTAGTCATCCAAACGGCCTCCCTCAGTCGACGGGTCCCTTCGCCTCCAGCTATTCTCCGCTTTGTTTCCGGTTTGTTTTTTGGAGCCGATCCTTTGTTTTCAATATCTTACTCGCTTTGTTCCGTCAAAAATCATGGGACCCTGGAACCTTGCCTGACGAAGTGAAACACACACTCCCCCTTCTCGTAGGAAATGTGCAGGTCCCATCCTGCTTTTTGCGCGCGGTCGAGCCATACCGTCTCAAAGAGGCGGCGATAGTCGTCGATGCTGATCCGCTGCTTGAACTGGGCGGTCTGGTCATAAAGCGCAAAGGCCCGCGGCGTAAATCGAACCCGTGCCTCTTGGTCACTCAGCTTCTCCAAGACTACCGGCTCCTTCCTGAAAGGGGAACTTGCCGAACTGCGCGAGAGGTTCGATAAATCCCAGCACAAATACAAGATGAACGCCCGGTCGAGAGGTACGAAAGGAACCCAGGTTTGCGCCTGCATGGCGTAGCCAGGACCATCCTTGAACCAGTTCAAGGCGAACTCCTTGCCTTTTTCTTCACTCAGATAAGTAAAGAGTTGTATATCCTTCGTGCCCTGGCGCTCGTCACGCATCCAAGCCTTCTGGTCCTCGGGCAAGTCGGGAAAGCTGGAGACGGGTGGCTCTCCGATCTTGTCGAGCCGGATGAAGATGTTCTCCAGATGCTCGAAGTACCACTGGCCGCCCTCCAGAACCAGGGTGAAGCAGAACGTGCTAGTGGTGGTCGAGGCCGGGGTCGAGTCCCCGCTGCGGAGCGTCAATGGGACGAGGTAGTGGACTTGGTTTCCAGCATGAAAAACCTCCGGCGTGGGGCCTGGGTCTTCCCACTTCGCCGTCTTCCGTATCTGCTCGAGGAAGCCCATCATGGGTTGACGTAATTCCGGAGAAAGTGTTCGGTATCGGTCCGGGTCAGCCATCCGCCCCGACCGGAGAGCCTCCCGAAAGCTCTGCCAATT
>Ga0326728_10025170_pt1 | contig 10688 bp, 7 predicted proteins | sample MB3enrmetagenome_FD_207602 | JGI IMG/M metagenome (GOLD analysis project Ga0326728, IMG submission 207602) | Lab enriched peat soil microbial communities from McLean, Ithaca, NY, United States - MB31MN | ecosystem: Environmental > Terrestrial > Soil > Wetlands > Peat | place: USA: New York...
ACCCCAGGTTTCGCATTCACAAGACACAGTCGTTCGCATAGTTGAAACGTGCGCCGGCGGGGATCTGATTGCCGGCCGGCTTCCACCGGCGATTTATTCCTTTGCGCCGGATACGGACCCCGGGATAAATCCTTTCCGGGCCAAGGAGATCGAGTGTCCTGCAGGCAGCTTTATTTCATCCTCATTTTAATGTTAGGTTCAGCGGCGCTCATTGCGGCGCCCTGTCCGGCGGCAGAATCCGGGCTCCGGGACCTTGCTCCCGCCGCTCAGCACCTGCAGGCCGATGGAAATAAAGCATTCGAACCGGCCGGCCGGAGCTGCCGCGTCGAACGAAAAGAATTCTTTTCCAAGGCCTGCGCCGCCCAAATGCCCTATTATGCATTCGTTCCCCAGGAATCGAAGGAAGCTGTGCGCTACCCTGTGCTCTATCTGCTTCACGGGGCTATGGACAGCTACACGGGATGGAAGGACCACGACGAAAGCATCATTTCCGAACTTGTATCCGAATACCGCATAATTATCGTAACTCCTGAAGGCCGAAGTTTCGGATGGTATATGGATAGCCGGCTTGTTCAGAACAATCAGATTGAGACTTATTTTTTCAAGGAACTCATGCCGGATGTCGAAAAGAATTTTCCGACAAACGGCCTGTGCAGCATCGCGGGCCTCTCCATGGGCGGACATGGCGCATTTCTCCTTTGTCTCCGGCATCCGGGAGTTTTCTCCTCAGTCAGTTCCATGAGCGGAATTCTTGATATCACCCGCCATAAGAACCAGTGGCGGCTGGCTGATGTATTCGGCCCTTACGAAGGTGAGCACATAGCCGAATGGGAGCAGCATTCTGCGCTAAAGCTCATAGAACGGGGCGGAGACGAGATCCGTTCCATGCATATGCTGATAACCGTCGCGAGTGGCGATCAGGCTTCGATAGAGGACAACAGGCTCGTCCACAGGCAACTCGAGAAAATGAACGCGCAACACCTCTATTATGAATCCCCGGGGGGGCACGACTGGACATATTGGACCTCACAGTTGCCGCTGCATGTATCCTTTCATGCCTGTTGGCTGAAAAGTATCAGGCCACCGGCTGACAACCCAAATTTGAGGTACACTTTTGTATTCGAAGGCCTTTGAACTTGAAACGAAACCAACTTTTGAGAGCTTAAGACTTCAGGAGAAACTCAAAACCTGGTTTGATCGAGAATTACAACTTGCAGTGATCGATGTTTCTAATAAGCTTTGAGTTTGCGCTTTTTTTGTTTGCCGTTGTCTGGCTGAACTGGGCGCTTCGCGGCAAAAGGACCGCCTACAGGGTCTTTTTGCTGGCGGCAAACCTATTTTTCTACGCGACCCAGAGGACCGGCATCCTGCTGCTGCCCCTGGCAGTGGGAATGTCGAATTATGTTTTCGCCCTCCTGGTCTCACGGGCAAAAGGCGACAGTCTCAGAAGGGTCTGGCTCTGCGTCGATATTGTCCTGAACCTGGGTTTTCTTGCTTTTTTCAAGTATTTTGAGTTCCTGTACCATTGTCTCGATTCGGTCCTTGTCCCCTTCGGCCTGGATCTGCCGCCTCCCTTTATCGAACTCTATTTTCCTATCGGGATCTCGTTTTTTACCTTCCAGGGCATTTCCTACTGCATCGACGTCTACCGGGACCCCAAATGCCTCGTAAAAAATCCCGTCGACGTGCTTCTGTTCGTCTCGTTTTTTCCCACAATCCTCGCAGGACCGATCATGCGGGCGGGCCAGTTCGTCCCCCAGATCGACAAGCCCGACTATGACAGCCGTTCGTTCCAGGACTCCTTCGCCCTGATCCTGATCGGGCTGTTCAAGAAATTGGCGATCTCGAGCTACATCTCCGAACACATCGTCAGAGACGTATTCCAGGTGCCCGCCGCATACTCTTCAATAACGGTCCTGCTGGGGGTATACGCTTACGCCATCCAGATCTATTGCGACTTTTCCGGATACTCCGACATAGCCACGGGCATCGCTCAACTGCTGGGATTCCGCCTGCCGCTGAACTTCCGCATGCCTTACGGGGTGAGCAATGTGCAGGAGTTCTGGCGCCACTGGCACATTTCCCTTTCCACCTGGCTGCGCGATTACCTCTTCATCCCGCTGGGCGGCAGCAGAAAGGGAAAGTTTCGCAAGTACCTGAACCTTATGGCCACAATGGTCATAGGAGGCCTGTGGCACGGTCCTAACAGCCGCTTTCTGCTTTGGGGGGCGCTGCACGGAATTGCGCTTTCACTCACCCACGCGGTCAACGACATTCGCAAAACTCAGTCGGCGCCCGGCAGGGATACAAAAACCGCGGCCGGTTCGTCATCCTCTATCCGGGCACACGTGCTTAAAGCCGGAGCATGGTTTTTTACTTTCAACCTGGTTTCGTTTCTGTGGATTTTCTTCCAGGCCGAAGACAGCTCGAGGGCCATGGAGATCGTCCGGGCGATCTTTGCGCTGAACGCAAAAGGCATGGGCTTTGAGTCGGGGGTTTTGGCAGCCGTGGCCGCCGGGTTGATGATTCAGTTCGCCGGGCCGCGCGCCCTGGAGTTGTTTTCCAAAACCCAGCAGCGAATGCCGGTTGCAATCCAGGCAGCGCTCATCGCCCTGCTCTGTATCCTTATTATGAGGCTTGGCCCCTCCGGGGTCCCGCCTTTCATTTACTTTCAATTCTAGCGCCGGCTGCCAGCGCGAGGGCGGGTAAACCGTGAAAAAGAACAAAGAGCTTACTCCGGTCAAGGCTGCACTGATCTACTCGATCGCCCTGGTACTCGTAGTTTTCTACGAACTGCCCCGCGTGCTTTCCTGGGTGGAGGAAACTCGATGGAAACTCGCCTCATGCGAGATGTTCGAAAGCATTGGGCCGAATCAGCTCCCGGTCTCGAAGGCCGCCGGCGCTTCGGATAATACCGATCCGGCCCGAAGCGAATCCCGTGAAGCCGAAGCGGAAGGGATGGACGCGGAGAAGGCGGCAGTGAGCGGCCCCGGCTCCACGGAAAACTCACCCCAGGCTGCGCCGGCCGGCCCCAACGCCTCGGGCCCAATGGAAAGCCCCGCCGTCCCGAGCGTCCCCCAGGCGGAAAAGAGCGAGACAACCGCGCCGGAGGCCCAAAAGCCGAAGTTCAAGCCTCACAAAGTGCTGCTGGTTGGCGATTCAATGATTGCAGAAGGGTTCGGACCCGCACTGCAGCGCCGGCTCAGAAAACAGGCATCTCTTGAGATAGTTCGCAAGGGACAGTATTCGACCGGGCTGGTACATCAGGAAGATTTCAACTGGGCTTCCGTTTTGAAGGAATTTATCCAGGAACATAAACCGGACCTGATAGTCATTCAGATGGGCGCCAACGACTCGATCGATATACTGGACGGTTCCGGCAAACGCTTATACTGCGGCAACGACCCATGGAGGGTAGTTTACGCCTCCAGGGTCAGGGATTTTTTGAAAGTCGCTTCGGAACAGAAGATCATGTCGTTCTGGGTAGGCCTGCCGATAATGGGCTCGGAGAAATACTGCTCCAAGATCCGTGTGATTAACTCCATAGTCGAGCAGGAATGCGCAAAGCTTTCCGGATGTGTCTACCTGGACTCCTGGGCCGCGCTCGCGGACTCCCAGGGCAAGTATACCGCCTTCACAAAGGGGCCGGATGGAAAGCAGACCCGCATCCGGGCCAAAGACAACGTGCACCTTACCGAAGCCGGCGGAGCAATTCTAACCGACTACTTCCTGCGGGCGGCCTCCGGGCAGGTTGACCTTTGCGCCGGCGCTGAAACCGGTTCCGCCGGGTCGGCCCAATAGCTCAAAAAAGTCCAATCAGACCAGGCAGCGTTCAAGATATTTCCAGCAACGCAGGGTTCCGTACTGAAAACCGCCATACATGGTATCGTGCGCCCGCCGCGGATGATGATTAGCATGATGGCGGTCATTTCCGTTTTCTCCCTTTCGTTCGATTGCACCCCAATAAGAGGATATTCGTTATGAAAGGTTCATGGGCACTGGTTACAGGCGCTTCTGCCGGCATGGGCAAAGCCATTGCTCAAGCATTGGCCGCTCGTGGAGTCAATCTTCTGGTCAATGCGCGAAGGGAAAACCGGCTTCTGGAACTCAGGGAGGAACTCTCCGGCAAGCACGGCGTCAGGGTGGAATCGCTGGTCTTTGACATCCGCGATCCAAAGCAGAGCGAATCGGCGCTAAAAGAGGTGGGTGAGGTAGTCTCAGAGGTTTCGATCCTTGTAAACAACGCCGGGCTGGGCAAAGGCGCCGGGCCGCTCCAGGAAGGGTCAATCGACGACTGGGACCAGACGATAGATACGAATATAAAAGGCCTGCTCTACATGACGCGGCTGATCCTCCCGCACATGGTCAAGCGCAATGCGGGACACATTGTAAATATCGGTTCAGTCGCGGGACGATGGACACTGCCCGGCAGTGTGGTTTACTGCGCCACAAAGTTCGCGGTGCGGGCAATTACCGACGGTTTGCGCATGGATTTAATGGGAAGCAAAATCCGCGTGACCAATATTGAGCCCGGTATGGTTAAAACCGAGTTCAGCCTTGTGCGCGCGGAGGGAGATAAGGCGAAGGCGGAAGCCGCTTATGAAGGATTCGAACCGCTGCAGCCCGAAGATATAGCCGAAGCCGTAATCTGGTGCCTGGACCGGCCGCCCCGGGTAAACATTCAGGAACTGGTTGTCTTTCCCACCGACCAGGTCGGTGTGGGGCAGATGTACCTGCATCGCGAGTCGATTTAGCGGTCCGGTGAAACCGGATAAAATCCGGCCGGCTCAAAAGCCCGGGATGACCGCCTCATGATTTTCTCCGGAAATCTCATGGTTTCATAAACTGCCGGATAAACGCCGCCACTTCATCTTTTCCCCGGTAGACCCCGAAGTGGCCTTCGCAGAGGATGTCGGCCCCGATGCCGAACAGCATTTTGAGGCTTTTCCGATAATCCTTCGAGTTGGAAAGAAAGCCTGGATCGAGCGGGCCGTGAACGTCCTGGGCGAACAACACCTTGAGCCCGTCCGATTCGGTCAAATAAACAACCGAGCCCGGCGAGTGCCCCGGCGCGTGGATGGCCTGGATTGTCCTGCCGCCCAGCATGATGTCCTCACGGGAACCGGCAAGCTTTCTGTCCACTAGGAAAGGCGTTAGCTTTGCCCCGTACCAGTTTGCAGCCGTGACTCGGTTGTCGCCGGCCTCTAGATACCTGGCATCGAGTTTGTGTGCGACAATATCGAGCCCGATTCGCCGTTTCAATTCGGCTGCGCCGCCCGTGTGATCGTAATGGCAGTGAGTGATCAGCAGGTATTTGATCGATTGCGGGTCTACCCCGCACCGGGTTACGCCGGCCAAAAGCCTCTCGGTTGCCCGGCCGCATCCGGCATCCACCAGCGCCGATTCCTGCCCGAATTTCACAAGATATATCGCCGCATCTTCCGGCGCCGTAAGAACGCCGCCGCCCACCTCGAAAATCTCGCTCGTAATCTCCATGGCTAAAAGTCCCCCCACGCGAAGGGTTTTTTAAGGAAGCAAAGTCCTGCCCCTGCCGGAAAAATCCGAACTCTTACGCCGCCCCCCGGAAAGCTGTCCTCAATCTCATTTTTTTCCCGTGCTGGGGCTCCGTCCCGCTAAAGACAGGGTTCCCTATTGATCATGGGCCCCCCTCTTCCTCGAACTGACAACGCGCTCGAAACAATAAGCCTGAACATGCTTAAGCTTGATCGCAGGCGGGTGGTGTGACGAACATCCCGGACCCGGCTCGAAAAACCTTTTGCGGGACGCCCGCATTCAATTATCATATATCCCTGTCATACACGCAAGCGGTACGCTGAGGGGTGGTTTTGGAATTTTCAGGACACGCCGCATTCGCGCATGTTGGACGAGTTCGTGGGACGAAACTATTCTTAGCCGCTATTCAGTTGAATCTATCTCATCACCGGCATGAATCGGCCGGCGCGCGCGCGGCATTGACATCCGTTACCGAGGACCAGAAAGTACTTATGATGATAAGGTCCGTTTTCATCATGACAGTAGGCCTGTTTCTTTTTTCAGCCCTGTTCTTTGGTTCCGGGGCCGCGGCGGGCGATCTGGAGGACTTATACGGGGAGGCGCTCCAGGCTTACAACACATCCGACTATGCAAAGGCCCTCGAAAAAGGCCGCGAAGCTCTCGACGCAGCAAGAAAGTCGGGTAACCGACAAGCCCTCGGGGTTATTCTCCAGTTTCTCGGCGGGGTGCATTCGGACCTGAGCGAGTATGGAAAAGCGCTCGGATACTACGAGGAGGCGCTCGAAATTCAAAAAGAGACCGGGAACCGGCAGGGGATCGCGGAGAGCCTCAACGGGATTGGAATCGTCTATTCGAGCCTGGGCCGGTATGAAAAGGCGCTCAGCCTCCATCAGGAGGCGCTGGCAATCGACAGGGAGATCGGAAACCGTCGGGGCGCCGGGGCGGCCCTTGCCGAAATCGGGATCGTGTATTCCTATCTCGCACAGTACGAAAAGGCGCTCGGCTGCTTTGACGAGGCTATGGCAATCGATAAAGAGTTTGGAGACCGCAAAGGCGTCGGAGGGGACCTTGCCGAGATAGGAATCCTGTATTCGAGTATCGGCATGGATGAAAAGGCGCTGACATATTTGGAGGAGGCGCTGGCGATTCACAAAGAGATTGGGGCTCGCCAAGACATCGCCGGGGACCTTGCCGAGATTGGAAATGTTTATTCGAACCTGGGCCGGAACGACGATGCGCTCCGGTACTATGAGGAAGGGCTGGCAATCGATAAAGAGGTCGGGGACAAAAACGGCGTCGGCAAGTCTCTCGGAAACATCGGAACGGTGTACATGGTGCTCGGCCGGAACGACAGGGCGCTGAGTTATTTTGAGGAATCGCTGAAGATCGACAGGGAAGTCGGGGACATGGAGGGCTCCGCGATTAATCTTTCCGGAATCGGGACAGTGTATTCGGGTCTGGGCAGGTATCAAGACGCATATGAATCCCTGGAGACAAGTCTTAAGATCGGCGATGAAATCGGTGCGCCGGAGGTCCTGTGGCGGGCTCTGTGCAAACTTGGCAAGGCAGGCGCAAAGCTGGGCAAAGACCTCGAAGCCGCCTCCCATTACGAAAGGGCTATCGACACCATAGAGGCGATGCGGACAGGGTTCTCGGAAAAAGAGGCCCGGATCGTCTTCATGAGTGGAAAGATTTTTGTCTACGATGAACTGATCGAGCTTTACATGAAGATGCACGCCGAGGACCCCTCAAAAGGCTACGACAAAAAGGCCCTGGAGATATTCGAGCGCAAACAGGGACGGGTTTTCCTGGAAGAAATGGGGAAAAGCGGCGCGAGGGATTTTGCCGGGCTTCCGGCCACTGTTAAGGACAGTGAGGCTGATTTGGAAAATCGGATCGAAAAAGCCGGGGCCGACATTGTGGCGGAGCGTTCCAAGGGCGCGAATCAGCGGGATACGGCGCGCCTCGGAGCCATGGAAGCCGGCCTGCAGCAGGTCCGCGCTGCCTTTAAGACCCTCCGGGAAGAGATCCGGGCAAAGTATCCGGACTACTATGCCCTGAAATATCCGGAGCCGGCCGGCCTCGACGATATTCGGGAAAAGGTGCTTAGCCCCGATGAAGCCCTGCTTGTCTACTGCGTCATGAAAGACGGCGCCTGCCTGTGGGTAATCGGGAAAAAGAGCTTTGGGCTCTATTCCATCAGGATAGGTGAAAATGAGCTGGGACAAAAGGTCGACTCGTTCCGGAAGGGCACGCAGTCGATCCTGAAAACTCTGACCGGATCGAGAGGCTCACGGCAGGAAATCGAAGAAACAATCGCGGCTGACATGAAGGCGGTCAGCCTCGAAAGCCAGGAACTCCATGAACTGCTGGTTCCAAAAGATGCAAGGAAAGCCCTCTCGGGGGTGAAGACACTCTACATCGTCCCTTCGGGCCCGCTCTACGGCCTGCCTTTCGAAGCCCTGGTTTCCCGGATGGATGGGGAAAGCCCCCGGTACCTGGTGGAAGATTATCCCATCGCCTATCTGTCTTCGGCATCGCTTCTCAAGACCCTTCGCGAAACGCAGGCAAGAAAGACGACAAAAGCCAGGTTCCCCCTGCTTGCCTTTGCAAATCCAGTATACGGCGAAAGCGAAACGCCCGGCCCGACCAGGGGCGAACCCGCGGTCGCCGGCCTCAGAAAGCGCGCCTATCTCGATCTCATGGGCGGGACCTTTCTGGAGCTTCCCGAGACCGAGGATGAAGCAAAAGAGATCAAAGCCGTCCTCGTGGCATCGGATTCGACTCAGCCTTTGCAGTTGAGGCAGGACGCCTCGCGGAGCAACGTGCTGAAACTGAACGAGGCACAAAAGCTTGCAGACTACCGCTACGTGGTCTTTTCCTGCCACGGCGTCGTGCCGGACTTCACCAATCGGGTGAGCCAGCCGGCCCTGGTGCTCTCTCAGCCGGACCCCGCGGGAGGCGACGGTTTTCTCACCATGGCGGATACCTTTGGCCTAAGGCTAAATGCGGACCTGGTAACGCTTTCGGCATGCAACACCGGCAGGGGAATGGAGGTCCGGGGCGAAGGCGTGATCGGGCTGACCCGTGCCTTCATGTACGCCGGGACCCCCGCCATATCGGTCACGCTTTGGTCCGTGGAATCCATTTCGGCAAAGATACTGAGCACCGGCCTCTATGAGAACCTGCAGGCGGACAGGGGGCGTGCCGAGGCCCTGCGCGGGATCAAGCTTCGCATGATCCACGGGGAAAAAGGCAATATGTACCGTTATCCGTTTTTCTGGGCCCCGGTGGTCCTGTTCGGGGATGGACGCTAAGTTCAGCGATTTAGAAAAGAGCGGCTAAATGCATCCCCAGCGCCCACGCAGGGGTTTGGGAGCTAGCCTTAGCGGTGTCACCCACCCACTACGCATTATCTCTTATAGAGAATATATCAATGTCCGTCTTCAGAAGAACTAAATGAGATGGAAGTCAGCCAAAATCAGTGTAAGATACTATGTGGTTTCTTAGCCGGATTTTCTTTAACATGCGCATCGTTAGGAAGGCTGAGAACAATCAGGCAATCTGTAATCGTTTTGACGATACAGTTTAGCGGGAAGACACGGAGCGGAATGCTTCCCGTATTTGAAAGCAAGGACGGAAAACAGTGAAGGAACAACCATGAAACTCAAAGTCATCGTTCACGAAGCTGAAGAAGGTGGATATTGGGCAGAAGTGCCGTCTATCCCCGGCTGTGCCACGCAGGGCGAAACATTTGAGGAACTCCTCAAGAACATTTACGAAGCCGTTGAGGGTTGCCTGTCCGTAGACCTGATGCCTGCTGATCCAATGGACACTAAAACCAGGATCTTAGAAATCGCCGTATGAAGAACTTTTCAGGAAAAGAGCTAACCTCGGTGCTTGAACGGCATGGTTGGCGGTTACTACTTACTCACGGAAGTCATCATATCTATGGCAAGGACGGGAGCATCGTTCGCCTGTCGGTGCCAATCCACGGCAACGCACCGCTCAAAACGGGTCTGCTCAACCACATATCTTGAAGATGGCAGATCTTGAAGAAAAAGACCTTTAAAGGCTACGACTGGACAGAACACTTGGCAAAGGCGCGCCCTTTTCAGCTCAGGCGACTCGTGCCATTTCAAAGATGGCGTTAATATATGAGGTCGGGGGTCTCAGTTTGGGTCTTTCCCGGTCAGCTTGCTTGCGTTCCTTTGGAACTGCACTGGCTAAGGCGTCCCAAATCATCATCCGGTGCTCCCCCGGAATCTTTGCAACCCCTCCGATTGTCCCGGCTCCTTGATCTACCGAATCGAGCATCTTCCGATTGACGACATTCCGACAGGGTCTTGCTCTGCCGGCACTGCGCCCCCCCTGCGAAGCAGGATACGGCCAAAGGAATGGACGCCCGTGGAAATTCCGCTTATATATACATCGAACACTGAATATAGCGTGTTCCTTCGACAAGAAACCGGATTGGGGGGAGGATTATGTCCCGCAAATTAACCCGCACCGAAATGCTGATCGGCGGCTACAAGTTCTTTAGATACCTTACCAGAGGCGGTCTCCTTTCCATCAATCTGGAAGTCACCAAAAGATGCAATGCCCGCTGCAACTTCTGCGACTACTGGAAGGAAAAGCCCCCAGAGGAACTGAAAGATTATGTCCAGGTTGTCCGGAAGCTGAAACCGCTCTCGGTCGGCCTGACTGGAGGAGAGCCGCTCCTCAGGGAAGATCTGCCGGATTTGATCGCCTCACTGCGCCGAAATTTTGGTTTCCTCCGTATTTCCCTCGTCACCAACGGGTCCCTGCTAACCAGGGAAAAAGGCCTCGAACTCTGGGAGGCCGGGCTCGACGAACTGTCCATTTCCCTGGACTATCTCGACAGCAGGCATGATGCGGGTCGCGGTTTGCCCGGCCTTACAAAACACATCATCGCCGTGGCCCCCGAGCTTGCGGCTGCCGGCGTCAATCTGAGTTTTAACCTGGTCATGAAAAGCAGCAACTACAGGGAAGTACCTCAGATTGTACGCGAGTGCGCAGGGATGGGGGTCAAAGTCTCGGTGAGCACCTACAACTGCTGGCGCACAAACAACCGCACCCATATGATCGAAAAAAATGAGCTTCGAGAGCTGGCAAACGTTATTGAAGAGCTGAAAGAACTCAAGAGGACTCTT
>Ga0326728_10025171_pt1 | contig 10688 bp, 10 predicted proteins | sample MB3enrmetagenome_FD_207602 | JGI IMG/M metagenome (GOLD analysis project Ga0326728, IMG submission 207602) | Lab enriched peat soil microbial communities from McLean, Ithaca, NY, United States - MB31MN | ecosystem: Environmental > Terrestrial > Soil > Wetlands > Peat | place: USA: New York...
TGATGTCGATGTCCCGACCCTGAACTCACCGGATTCCTCGAGGAAGATCCGGCATAAATCAAGGAGATCCGGTTCATCATCGACATAGAGGACAGAGATCATTCCATCAGCCTTAAACGTATATACGCAATCTATAGAAGATTACGATGGCACAAAAAGATTTCTTAATTAACCTGCAAACGGACAATAAAACCGTGAAAACAGGGAAATCCGGTAAAAATCCCGGACAGATTTCGTGATCGCGGACACTATCCTTGCCGGGTGCAGAATATTCACCGGAAAAGAGAACCGAATGATGGAGGATCCGGACCTGCACGGTTTTTCGTTTTTAGTGCCGGGTGTGACCAGCCGGGGAACGTTCAGATGCCACAACCCCCGGGCTGTCCAGCATCGTAATTCCCCATCACTTTCTGCACGGTTACCCTCAGTGTTCACCAGAACCGTGCAATTCAGGGATCGGTGACATCTCGTTTCACTGCAATGATCGTAATCGTCCGCCCGATGCGGGCCGGATGACGATCTGCCGGAATTTTTCCGCTCCTGTGCCGTTTACCGGATACCACGATCTTATCGTTCATGGTACCGGGGGGGGCAAACACACAAGGCACATGCCACTGGAAGTTCTGCGTCGCAGCCCCGGCCGGGGTTTACGCCATGACCGCCCGGATCCTGATTTTTCCGGGTCTGTCACCTATTGGTACAACCTGTTTTTCAAAAGAGGGCGTATATTGATTAAATGCGCAGGTATACTGGATAGTAACCGGGACAGTTTTGCAGGTTGTATTTCTTAAGCATACAGGAAAGGAGAAACGAAAAACGGACCCGGTTCTGGGAGCGGGAAACCACTGATGATCGATCTGTCATTCATAACTATTGATTTGGTACGGGTTTCGCTCCAGAATTTTACGATCATCGCGACACTGGTCCTTCTCTACAATTTCATCCCGGACAGGTTCCGTTCACAACCGGGACTTGCCTTTTCGCTCTGTGTCGGCGGCATCTTTGGCCTGGCCGCAGCCATCAGCATCCCCTCCCTCTGGCAGGCAACGGGCGATCCGATCCTTGGATTTAATGTCATCCTTGTCCCCCTTGCCGGCTTTACGGGAGGTCCTGTATCTGCAGCGGTTGCTGCCATAATCTTTCTCCTGGGGAGCGCTACTGTATCGACAGGATCGTTACTGTCGACGGATATCCTGATCGTTGTCATGAGCGGGATCCTGCTGGGTGCCCTTTTTTATTACGGTCGATCGTGGAAGCGCTTTCCCACATCATCTGTTATCCAGCTTTTCCTTCTCGGGACAGGTGTTGCGCTTATCGAAAGCTATTCATTTGTCCTGTCCGTCGCTGTCGGAACCTCTCCTGTTCCCCTGTCCTATTTTTCTTCGGTGCTTTCCATAATCCCCTTTGTCGTCTTCAGTATCGGAGGTACTATCCTCCTTGGATCTATCATCGGGTTTATCGATCGCAAAAAGCAGGCGGAGACGGAACTCCATGAATATAAGGATCATCTCGAGGGCCTGGTAAAGGAGCGGACAGCCGAGCTCATGCAGGCAAACTCCCTCCAGAAAGCAACGATCGAGTCCACGGCAGATGGTATTGTCGTTATGGACCGGGACGGCATAATCCTGATGTACAACCAGAAGGCGGCCCATATCCTCAACCTTCCTGCGTCCCGGGAAGGAGAGCCTCAGGATACATTCGGGTTAATCACCGATCATCTTGTCGCTCTCCTTTCAAATCCGGATGAGTTCCTCAGGCTGGTTGCACCATTACCGGATTCTGCCGAGCAGATCGCCACTACAAACCTGACGTTTACCAACGGCAGGATCTTTGAACTGTACGTCCAGCCGCAGCGGATCGGTGATCATATTGTCGGAAGGGTATGGAGTTTCCACGACATCACCAGGCAGAGACAGGCTGATGAGGCCGTCACCGCGGCAAACAACAAACTGGTCCTGCTTTCGACTATCACCCGCCACGATATTCTCAACCAGATGACTGCCCTCCTTTTTCATCTCGAACTCCTGGACAAGGATAACCGCGATCCCGGTGCCTCCGCTCACATCAGTACCATGGAGAAGATCCTTGGGCTCATCCGGGAACAACTGGAATTCACCCGGGATTACCCGGATCTCGGTCTTAAGAAACCGGAATGGCAGGATGCCGGGACAGTATTTACCAAAGCTGCGGGATCGTTTGCGGGCCGGAATATTTCTTTTTCCGGTGAGATCGGCCATGTTGAGATCTTTTGTGATCCCATGTTCGGCCAGGTATTCTACAACCTTATAGATAATTCCCTTCGGCACGGGAAGCGGGTATCGGAGATCCGGTTATCGATCAAAAAGGAGGATTCGGACCTGCTCCTTGTGTACGAGGACAATGGAACCGGAGTTTTACCTGAAGAGAAGGAGAAGATTTTCCTTAAGGGTTTTGGGAAGCATACCGGTCTTGGGATGTTTTTGATCAAGGAAATCCTCTCGATTACCGGACTTGCGATCCGGGAAAACGGGATCTACTTACAGGGTGCTAGGTTCGAGATCCGTGTTCCCGCGGGAAAGTTCCGGAATTTATAGCCGGCAGCAGTATGTTGTGCGGCGGCAACCCGGAAGAGTGGAAATACGCCGGGCAGGACCGGATATTCGTTTTTGGGATCGGCAGGCGAAACAGCACCAGCTTTCAAAAATCCTGGCGGTTATGTCTTTGCTGCAGCCTTATCCTGGGGATCAGGTTTTTTTTCAATCCTGATCTCGCACTGGCGATCACCGGTGCACATGGTGCGCACAAACCGGGCCGTATATTTATTATTGAGAAGCGGGACAGCGGTGAGCGTGAGCGCCATGCACCGGGAGAACGTGTGCTCGTGATCGGTCGCGAGTGTATGGCTGTGGATCAGGAACGGGCAGCGCTTGACCAGTACAACTGCATCATCATCGGCGAGCTCGATGGTTTCACCTCCATACTCCGGCCCGAAGAGGATGATGGTGGCGTTCTGGACGGCCTGCGCGATCTCCTTTGCATTCCTGACCGGAAAGGAGCTGGTGTGGACAATGTCTCTTACCATCCTGGCGATCTCCATCCAGATGTCCTGTTCCAGCGCGGCAAATTTTGGCCCGAACGCTTCGCGGAACGCGATCTCGTAAAGCACCGGGAGTTTTGCAGCACACTCTGCGGCATATCTCCAGCGGACATTATCGGGGATGTCTTTAAGGTCAGGCATAACCTTCCTCACGGTGATTCTTGGAAATGGGGTCTTATCAATATGGTGATAGGGACAGGGCCGGCAGCTTATTCCGCGATCCGGTATCCGTCCTTTTCCTTTCGGAGAAAGCCTTCGCTTTTGAGTGCTGCAAGGATCCGGCCAACCCGGGCTGGTTCTTCTGCCACCGCGGACACGATCGCCTGTTCCCGGGCCGGGGCATTTGCGATCACGTATTTCAGGATCATCCCCCGGATCCTCCGGTCAGATCCGGCAAACGGCGCCTGTTTCACGTACGCGGCGCTCTTCCGGTTCGGGTTGGAAACCGTTTTCTTGAGTCTGGTCCCGAGGTCCATGAGCGCCCAGTACCAGACCCGGGGGTTTTCTTTGTCGAGCGTCCGTTCCACGAGCGGCAGGATCTCTTTGTCGGTCACTGCATCCCTGTCCGGGAAAAAGAAATGGATGAAGACCCGGCGGATATTCGTCTCGATAAAGACGACCGGCAGATTAAAGGCAAATGCACAGATGGATGACGCAGTTGCCGGACCGATACCGGGGAATGCCGCAAGCACCAGCGGGTCGCGGGGCACTGTCCCGCCGTACTCATCCATGATTTTTTCCGAACATTTTTTCAGCGCGATGGCACGGCGGTTATAGCCCATCCCCTGCCAGGCCGCGAGCACTGCGCACTGCGGGGCCCGGGCGAGAGTGGCAACGTCAGGGAACGTGGCGATGAACGCCGGGTATTTGATCGCGACCCGCTCCACCTGTGTCTGCTGGAGCATAATCTCGGAGACGATGATACGGTACGGGTCGTCCGTATGGCGCCAGAGCATGTCATGACGGCCGTGGCGTTTGTAGAAGGCGAGCACCTGAGTCCGGAATTCCTTGATGGCATCATCGGTCGGCGGATCACGGGAGGAAGACTGCCCGGGGAGATCGAGACGCGCCTGGGTGGATGGTTTCATGAGTGTCGGGTGGGGTTGTATCCGTACCGTGTCGTGCGGTAATGATGATAAAAATTGAGATTGCTGCAGATCAATACCGGGGTGCTCCCCGGCTTGGCAGGAAGTCTCCGGCGTGAGTCTTCCAGGATGGGTCCCGGAGCCCCATATCTTCGTTCTGCCAGACCACATGGGCCAGCACATTTGCGAAAAAAAATAATGCTGGAACTGTGCTATTAAGTGCCGGGTTTTTCCGACGTTAAAATGCCTGTTTTGCGCACCAATAGTGCCGTTTTTTGGCCTATGAGTGCCTCCCGGGTCAAAAATGGAGCAATCGAAGGCTGTATCGGGGCTGAAATACCTCATGTCACCCCAGGATCACATCCGGGTGATCCGGACGGGGACCCTCATGAGGGTACTCCCGAAGACCACCTGTGCAGGCTGCCGGCCCGATGGTGGTGCCGGCAGATTTCTTTGCAGTGTCAGGCTGGTTGCGCCGGGGGATATCGGCATAGTAATATTTTTGGACATGCTGTCCCTGGGAACTTGCACCGGTGTTTGCAGGACGCAGCCACATGTGACGATGAGAACTGCAATGATGAGAAGCAGGGTACGGGATTTGCATTCAATTTTCATGGTTGCTCTCCTTGGAGCAGATGTAACAGCATCAGTGACCTGCCATTACATCCTCTACAGACTGCCGGGCGCCATACTGCTGCCCTGACGTTCCATGCCGGTCAACCGGGTAAGATTGGGGACAAATCCTGTGGGCCGCAGAATCGTCAGGCGTTGGGATACCGGCATCCTGCCTCGCGAATTTCATTAAACTCTCCCGGAGAATCGTCCCGTTTCTGTTCACCGTTCTTTTTCGATCCATGAATTTGGTTCCTTATTTGCCAATTCCTGTTTACACAATACCTTATGGATGCGAGCCCGATGGATCAGTACAACCCTTTTTGTCGTCATCTGCAAATTCCCGGCATGCGAGCAGCGCGAGGAATGGGAGGACAAGTATCCAGTAATGCAGGTACTGCCGGACAAAGAGCGTCCCGAAGAAAAGGATCGCGAACAGGAAGACAGCCCATTCCGAAGGAGTCCGAAGCCCCCGTCTCAAAACGCTTGCCGCTGAAAAGAGAACGGCTGGCAGCATGACGAAAATACTGGAGGTTAGGGCAAGTGCGTACGAAAAAAGATCTGAGGTATGGTAATTCGGGATATCTGCAATGGTCTGCCCGGAGACATATGCCGGTACCACACAGAACGTCCAGTTTATGGCACTCATGAAGGTAGTATTCCCGTACCAGAACAACAGTGCTGCAAAGGGCACGACAATCACGACTGCTGCCGGGACGACAAGGTGGTAATACCGGCGATCTCCCTGTGCCCGCATGAGGTACAGCAACGGAACCATACCGAGAATCGCGTATTGTTTGAACCCGAAAGCAAGACCGATAAAGATCCCGGCAAGGAGGTATTCCCTTTTTCTGGCAAAGATAAATGCCAGCAGCAGGAAAAGCACGGCAAACTGTTCGCTGAAAAGGAAATATCCCTGGACAAATACGGCCACGATAAGATAAAAGCCTCCTGCAAAAAAACCCGCGATATATCCGTAATCCTTATTCCCGATGTAAAAGACCAGCAGGGCGCAGAGGATGTTAATCCCGGTAATAACCGGGATGTCCAGGAAACCCGGCGTCCCGGCAAAGTCCATCGCCGCTACGACAAAAAAGACAAGGGGCGGTTTTGGGTCGACGAAACTGACATACGGTGCAAACCCGTTGATGATCATGCGGGCCATATAGTGGAACCGTTCCGCATCGATACCAGCCCACCCGCCGGTATCTATCCTCTGCATGATCGCGGCAATGATGCAGGCGACCGTAACATAGGATACAGTCACTGCCAGTATCTTCAGGAAAATCCGCCGGTTTTCATCCATAAGCACAACATTTTATTCTAATTTGTTTATATCCTGCAAATCTCTTTTACATCCACGGTACCGGACGGAACCCGTACCGGATGCCCGGGAACCTTTCTAACGCGTTTTCTTCTCCAGTGTTTCGAGGCGTTGATCGATCCGCTGGATCTCGGCCCTGATAGAAGCAATTGTTTCGTTTATACCGGGTGCATCAGGAGGATTGACCCTGTTACCCGCTGCGATTTTTTCGACAAGCAATTCCACCCACTGTTTGAAATCCGCGATGAAAAGAACGAGCACGATGAACACGAGAATAACCAGTGCCAGCATATACTGAGAAGAAATAATTCCCGCGATACCAAGAATCGTTCCAAGGGCTGCCAAACTGATAACACGATTTCGCTGCATGTTTAACCATCTCTCCCGTTCAGTTCTTTTCTGGGTGCGGGGATGAAACTCCCGGCAGGTATCGTGATAACCATCAGATACCCCCCGGTTTTTCCTATCAGTGAAGACCTCATTTCCCGTATCCCCCCTTAACTACATACCCGGTTGCACACATAACCGGCCTGAAGAGTCCATTGGTCGCCAGTTTTACCCATTCCGGGGGTAACCACTCGGGTGACCGATTCCGAGCGGGGCTGATCAAAGTCCAATAGAGTCTTCATGATTCATCCTCAGGAGAAGGGTTGTTTTTGGAGACTTTGTTTGATCCGATGAGAAGATATCTGCGATTCAGTTCCTGAACTGCCAGGATCATTATTACTCCGGCGATGATCCCCAGAAGAAAGAGGATCTGGCACAATATTGCATTCTTTGCCATTGTCGAAGTGCTCATGATCGCAGCGGCGTAATCCCCAAGCGGCGCTGAGATGCCGACGATAATCATAAGCAGGATACAGGGTGTCAGGATTCTTTTTGTTTTTACGTCCATGAAAATACCTCTGGGAATATTATCAACATCGCATCGTTACCCCGCTGTTCATGAGGAATATTCTTTAAATGCAGACCGGACCTCCAGTTCGGGTTTGCCAAATTCGTACAAAAAGCTCGTGGCATAGGATGGCGGGACCGTACTCGTATAGGTCATCTGTACCGGGTCCTGGACGCACGTACCCACCAAAAACCCAAACTGCGGGCCGATGATGAAAAGGATCGTAAGCCCGGTAACAATGATGCCGCAGCATACTGCCAAGAGGATCGGGGTGCTCTTTTTTTGTTCGGGAAGATCTCCCGGGGGGCACTCCCGGCTTTCTCGTTTTGTTTATCCGGTGTTTTGTCAGGACTGGTCATTGTTGTTCATCCCCTCGTTGCATTGACGAGCAGCGGGAAGGGATCGCTGCCGGTTCCCGTCTTTATCCCGTAAAAGATCCAGACCGGCGTGCAGGTATCTGCTGTTTTCCCGTCCCGTGCATACGGGCTGTGCACGGTGATGTAGTACCCGGACTGCACACGGGTGATGTTGTAACCATCAACACAGCACTGGGGCCTGAGGAGAAGATCCTGTTTTTTTAGTTTTTCCCGTGCTTCTTCTGCGGAGATCACCGGGACATAGCCGTCCTGTTCGAGGACATACCAGTCCTTGGAGTAATCCAGAAGTTCCCCGCTCTCGCCAAGCGCAACGGAAATTTTGGAATTTATTACCGGAGACCCGTTGACGTACTGGCGGTACACAACCTGCGTGTACTGCGGGAATTCTTTTTCGACTGCCCCGGTGAAGGGGTTGTATTTTTTCATAGTGACCTGCCCGGTCTTTTCAAGGATGGCATCGAACGGAAGCTTACCGTAGGGTTCAAGTGCTTTTCTGGCAAGTTCAGGGGCATCTTCGACTGAAGGGATCTGCGCTTTTACCGCAGGGGCTATACCGTTTTCGGCCGAATCCTGTAGCACGGAGACCACCCGGTAGTACGGAACGGTCGCAGGAGACGCGGGCAGCGGGACATCAAGAGTGATCCCGTGGTTGTATGCAGGCACCGCAGCAGCTCCCGCATCGCCATCCGTGACCGGGTACGTCGCCCGGTGGCCGTCAATCCCAAGCACCCCAAAGCCTGCGACCAGGCACCCCCCCGCAAAGACTGCAACAAGTATTCCGCAGCCGGTAACGGTTAACTCACGTGCATCCATACGGGCCTGTAATTTTGCAGGGGATTTTAAGTCTCCGGATTTTCATTCGATATCCCTTTTCCCTCTGCCATCAGGAAACCGGCAATGCCTCCGCCCGCAACTCTGGTTCTGGTACTTTCCCTCACCCGTCACATCCGCTTTATTCCGTGTTCGTCCCGCTTACTCCTGAATAAGAAGCGGGTTGCAGGAATTGCAGGAGAGAATTTTCCTGTGCACTCCCGAAGCTGATCGTATAATCGAACGTCTGCGTGTTTTCCGGCGTCACAGAAAGCGTCCACGCACCCGGTCCTCCCTGTGCGGTATACGTATAGACGTACTGGGTGCTGACCTGCTGGTACTCCCCGGTATTTCCCGTTCCGTATATCAGCGGATCTGCCCCGACACTGACCGTCCCGCGAATCTCTTTTTTGATCTGCTGCACTGCGGTATTCCCGTACGGCCCGGTAAGAGATACATCAAACGCTGGTTCGCGGGCCGAAATACCTCGCATCGTGCCCGGTGAAGGATAACTTTGGGGTGTCGCTGTAAGCGTGACGGTGACGGTGCCTGACGTAGTCATGGAAAACTGCCGGGTAAATGCTCCCGGTGGCTGCTGCCATACCATGAAATTGAGCGAGACTCTTCCCTCGCCTTCCCGTACTGCCGGGTCGTCAATGCCCAGATCGATATACCCGTTATAGCTGCCGCTCTTTTGTGGCGGGACCTGCACGGTCACCGTCATGGTCACGTTCCCTTTGGCGGGAACAGATGCGGGTGCATCGACCGTAATCGCCTTATTGGTCAGCACAGGTTCCATCGGGCCTGATGACGAATACATCAGGTAATTGTCGCTCCCTACCCGGGGCGAGAGCGTGATCGGCGCCTGGCCGGCATTTGTTATATTTATTGTATACCGGTAAACCTGTCCCGCCTCCAGCTGGTCGCTGATATACGTGGGATCGATCCGGATCACCGGCGTTGTCGCCGCATCGATAGAGAGACTTACTGTATGAATGTAATTGGGATAGGTCTGGGGATACGGTGAGGGGTACTGTTCGTCCGTGAAAACAAGCTGGGTATTGTACGATCCCCGGGGGGTATCCTGCGGAAGCGTGACACGGATGGTAAACTTTGCGCTCTGCCCGGCCGGGATGTCTGCCTGGGACGGGGTGATGGAGACCCATGAATTTTCCACCTGGTACAGTCCGTTGTAGGGATTCTGCTGGATAAAAGGACTGACCTCGATCGTCCTGTTGTCCCTGTTCCTGACCGTGACGATTTGCTCATCACCCGCCCCCGGCTTGAGCAGGAAGTGGATATACGATGGCATGATCTCAAGTTTCGTAGATGTGCCGGTAACGTCCGGGGCCAGTGTCGGCGCCGGGAGGGGGATTGCGATGGCACCAGCCTGCGCAACCGCAACAGAGGTCTGCACTTCCGCTGATGTTCCGGAATATTCGACAGCGGCACACGCTGCGACAAAGGCGCAGAGTATGAGCGCCGCCATTATGGATCTTGACACATATGTGTTCATTCAATCGCCCGGTTTTATTGGTACACCCCGTATGATCCTGATTATATATACGATTTCTAGCCTGTTCCTCTACCGGTCGTTTTTGCCGGCATCACCGGGGCCGTTCAATCTTGAGTTCCGTTTACCGTCCAGTTGGTGCAGGTCGTACCGCCCCAGAAGGAACTATTGCAGGATTGTCCCTGTATGAGGCAGTGAGGGCATTCATCCGGGACGTTTATTGTCCAGTTGACGCAGCTCGTCCCCCACAGGGTTTTTGCGTAGGACTGTCCCTCAACAGGGCCGCGGGGACATTCGTGAAGTTTGAGCGGCCGGGTGATCCCGGTGGCACTCGGGACAATCTCGGCATTCCCCATCCGGTCCGCGGAAAAGACAATGGTGTCGCTTCCCCCCATGCAGTCTTGCCCATACCCCGGGATCCCGATGCAACGTTCGGAAAAAATAGTCCAGTGCGAGGCATCGGCCTCTGTATCGTGCCGCACGACCCGGTCAACGGGAACGATCGTGCCGTTTTTTAAAAGGAAGATATCTGAACAGGGCAGGGAATAATACGTCACGTTTACTTCCCTGCTGACATCAGTCATGATAAATACCGGCTGGCCCGAAAAGCCGAATGCCGAGAGGTTGATTGTCGGGAGTTCGGCAAGGATTTCTTTTGGGGACCGGGGGTTTGTGGTGGCATATGCCGGGGGTTCTGCCGGGTACGACTGGATCCTCAGGGTTCCGCAGGTATCGGGATCGTAGCGGAGGTATGCCTGATAACTGCCCCATTTCCTGTCTTTTATCGCATAAAACGAGAGCGCTACGTTCTCGATGGTCCCATCCGGGGCGAGCCGGATCTGCAGGTCATCGAATGCTGCCGAGGTACTGTCGATTCCGGATCGGTTGACGATTTTATCCCAGAGCTGATTCAGGGTCCGTTCGTCTGCCGGGGGAGCAAAGCAGACGGCATCGGGATCCTGCTGGTGCAGGAAACTGTAGGAAAAACTATACCAC